>Ga0105107_10001896_pt1 | contig 13686 bp, 12 predicted proteins | sample PPLLaktember2015_6_FD_79335 | JGI IMG/M metagenome (GOLD analysis project Ga0105107, IMG submission 79335) | Freshwater sediment microbial communities from Prairie Pothole Lake near Jamestown, North Dakota, USA - PPLs Lake P8 Core (1) Depth... | ecosystem: Environmental > Aquatic > Freshwater >...
ACTCCGCGTTGAAGAAGCTGCCGGGAAAGTACCAGATTTTCTCCACGACACCATCCACCGGACTGCGGTTGGAGTGGGCGTTGAAGACATTCATGAACACGCTGATCTTGAGTGCATCCCGCTGCAGATAGGGATCGTGCGCCTTCTCCACGGCCACGATGCGTCCGTCGGCAGGCGACAGCACAGCCTTGGGCTCCCGCGGAATTACCCGTGGCGGATCGCGGAAAAACTGCACGACGAACAGCACGATCAGCCACAATGGCAGAGCCCAGCCAAGTCCCGCATAAGCGTGCACGCCAGCTGCAACAACCAGTGCGATGGCTATGAACGGCCAGCCTTCGCGGGCGATGATCGGATGAGGGTAGGACTTCATCGACAAACAGCGAAGAGCGGTCCGCGCGGGGTACACCGGTCAAAGCAGTTTCCCCGCAACAGGCCGCTCTTCACGTGTTCACTAGTTCTTGGACTGGTCAACCAGGCGGTTTTTCTTGATCCAGGGCATCATGTCGCGCAACTTCGCGCCGACAGTCTCCACCTGGTGCGCCTGGCCGATGCGCCGCATCGCCTTGAGCGTCGGCGCGCCGGCCTTGTTCTCCAGAATGAATTCCTTGGCAAACTGACCGGTCTGTATTTCCGTCAGGATCTTGCGCATTTCCGCGCGCGTTTCGTCGGTAACGATGCGCGGGCCACGCGTGAAGTCGCCGTATTCCGCGGTGTTCGACACCGAGTAGCGCATGTTGGCGATGCCGCCCTCGTAAATCAGGTCGACGATCAGCTTCACTTCGTGGAGACATTCGAAATACGCCATTTCCGGCGCATAGCCGGCATTCACCAGAGTTTCGAAACCCGCCTGAATCAGGGCCGACACGCCGCCGCAGAGCACGACCTGTTCGCCGAACAAGTCGGTCTCGCATTCCTCGCGGAACGAGGTTTCGATGACGCCGGCACGGGCCGCCCCGATTGCTGCGGCATACGATAGCGCAATGTCACGGGCTTTCTTGCTGGGATTCTGGTAGACCGCGATCAGCGCGGGCACGCCGCCACCCTGCGTGTAGGTGGAACGCACCAGGTGCCCCGGACCCTTGGGGGCGATCATGATCACGTCGAGGTCGGCTCGCGGCTCAACCTGGTTGAAGTGGATGTTGAACCCGTGGGCAAACGCCAGCGTCGCGCCTTTCTTGATGTTGGGTTCGATCTCGTTGCGGTACACATCCGCGTGGTGCTCGTCCGGGAGCAGAATCATCACCAGGTCGGCGCCCTTGACCGCGTCACCGACTTCCTTGACCGCGATGCCCGCTTTCTTGGCCTTGTTCCAGGAGACGCCGTCTTTGCGCAGCCCCACGGTAACTTTGGCACCGGAATCCTTAAGATTGTTGGCATGCGCGTGACCCTGCGAACCGTAGCCGATGATGGCGACCTGCTTGCGCTTGATCAGCGAAAGGTCCGCGTCTTTGTCGTAATAGATCTTCATGTCTTCCTCTGTCTGAAACGTGGATGGTGATTATGCACAGGCATGCTCGTCCCGCACTGATACGGGACGCCGTGCCAGCCCCTCAAACCTTCAAAATACGGTCGCCGCGGCCGATGCCGGAAGCGCCAGTACGTACTGTTTCCAGAATTGCGACCTGGTCGATCGCCTTCAGGAACGCATCGAGCTTCGAACCCGGTCCGGTCAGCTCAATCGTGTAGTCCTTGTCGGTAACATCGATGATGCGCCCGCGGAAAATATCCGCCATGCGTTTCATCTCCTCGCGATCCTTCCCCACCGCGCGCACCTTGACCAGCATCAGTTCCCGTTCGATGTGCCCGCCCTCGGAAAGATCAACGACCTTGACCACGTCCACCAGCTTGTTCAACTGCTTGTTGATCTGCTCGATGATATCGTCCGAACCGGAAGTCACTATGGTCATCCGTGACAGCGTTTCGTCTTCCGTCGGCGCCACCGTCAGCGATTCAATATTGTAACCACGCGCCGAAAACAGCCCCGCGACCCGGGACAATGCGCCCGCCTCATTCTCCAGCAGAACCGAAATGATATGTCTCATGGCATCAAACGAGGATCATCTCGGACAGGCCCTTGCCGCCCGGAACCATCGGAAATACGTTTTCAGTCTGGTCGGTGATGAAGTCGAGGAAGACCAGATCCTTCTTGCGGGAAAAAGCCTCCTTCAGGGCGGGTTCGACATCTGCCGGTTTCTCGATGCGCATGCCGACGTGACCATAGGCTTCAGCCAGTTTGACGAAATCCGGCAATGCGTCCATGTATGACTCCGAGTAACGGTTGCCGTGGAAGAACTCCTGCCACTGTCGCACCATGCCCATGTAGCGGTTGTTCAGATTGACCAGTTTGACCGGCAATCGGTACTGTTTGCAGGTCGACAGCTCCTGGATGCACATCTGCACCGATGCTTCGCCGGTTACACAGGCCACAGTCGCCTTGGGGTGCGCCATCTGCACGCCCATCGCATAAGGCAGGCCGACACCCATCGTGCCCAATCCGCCGGAATTGATCCAGCGGCGCGGCTTGTCGAATTTGTAGAACTGTGCAGCCCACATCTGATGCTGACCGACGTCAGAGGTGACAAACGCATCGCCCTTGGTTACCTCGTAGAGCTTCTCGATCACGAATTGCGGCTTGATAATCGCACTGGTCCGGTCGTACTTGAGGCAATCGCGGCCCCGCCACACCTCGATCTGAGTCCACCAGGCTTTCAGTGCCTCCTTGTCCGGCCCGCCACGCGCTGCTTCAATCTGGCGAATCAACTCCTTCAGCACCTCGCGCACGTTGCCGACCACGGGCACGTCGACCTTTACCCGCTTTGAAATCGACGCAGGATCAATGTCGATATGGACAATCTTCCGTGGCTGCTCGAAGAAATGTTTAGGATTGCCGATCACACGGTCATCAAACCGCGCGCCGACGGCGAGCAGCACATCGCAGTGCTGCATGGCCATGTTGGCTTCGTAGGTGCCGTGCATCCCCAGCATTCCCAGGAAGTGCCGGTCGGTGGCCGGGAATCCCCCCAGACCCATCAACGTATTGGTGCACGGGAAATCGAGCAGTCTTACCAGCTGTGCGAGCTCTGCCGAGGCATCGCCCAGTATCACGCCGCCCCCGGTGTAGATCATCGGGCGCTTCGCCTCCAGCAGCAACTTGATTGCCTTCTTGATCTGGCCGGCATGTCCCTTGACCACCGGATTGTAGGAACGCATCGCGATCGATTTCGGATACGCAAACTCCGCCTTATGCGCCGTGATGTCCTTGGGTATGTCGACAACCACCGGACCGGGCCGGCCGGTCGCCGCTATATAAAACGCTTTCTTGATGGTCAGCGCCAGATCGCTGACGTCCTTCACCAAGAAGTTGTGTTTGACACAGGGACGCGTGATGCCAACGGTGTCGCATTCCTGGAAGGCATCTTCGCCGATGGCATATGTGGGTACCTGTCCGGTCAGGATCACCAGCGGTATCGAATCCATGTAGGCCGTGGCAATGCCGGTAATCGCGTTGGTGACTCCGGGACCGGAAGTCACCAACGCGACACCGACTTTGTCGGTCGAGCGCGCATAGGCGTCAGCCGCGTGCACCGCCGCCTGTTCGTGGCGAACAAGCACATGTTTGACTTTGTCCTGTTTGAACAACTCGTCATACAGGAACAACACTGCGCCGCCCGGATAGCCGAAGACATGGTCTACGCCTTCTTCCTGCAGGCAGCGCACAACGATCTCTGCACCCGACAATTGCATGATTTTGGACCCGCTCGCGCTGAAACGCTAAGCGCGGGTTTCTGGAGAGAGGGAAACCTGAAACATTACCGGGCGTCGCGCTGCCGGTCAAGCAAAATATCCCTTTAAACAGCAGGATACAAGCGTCTGCAGGACGCCGATTGCACCGCTTGCCTCTGTTGTGCGTTTTGCTAAGATGCCGCCACCTTGGGGGCACCCGGCTCCGCCCCTGCTTCCCCGGCAACGCCGGCACATGAAAAGGCAATCCACTGGCCACCAGTAAGGAACTTGCGGATTTCCTCGCAGGAGTCGAGCGAAGAGCGTTCAAACAAGCGGTATTTTCCGTGCGCGATGAACATCTTGCGCTGGATATCGTGCAGGAGGCCATGCTCAAACTGGCTGAAAAGTATTCAGGGCGTCCGGTCGCCGAACTGCCGATGCTTTTTCAGCGTATTTTGCAGAACGCCACCCGGGATTTCTTCCGCCGCCAGAAAGTGCGGTCGGCGTGGGTAATGCCGCTGAGCGCCCTGTTCGGAGCGGACAACGACGAGGACCATGATCCCCTAGATACCCTGGAAATCGACGGAAACTCCAAGGTGGCAAGTCGCCCCGCAGAACAGCTGGAGCAAAAGCAGGTTCTTGATATCATTGAGAAAGCCATAACCACCCTGCCCCTGCGTCAACGTCAGGCGTTTATGCTGCGTTACTGGGAAGAACTTGATGTTGCCGAAGCGGCAAAGGTTATGGAATGCTCGGAGGGTAGCGTGAAAACGCATTGCTCCCGGGCGACGCATGCTTTGGCAATTTTGCTCAAAAAACAGGGAATTGAGTTATGAATGCCGAGGAACACGAGATTGCCCGAAAAATCGTCCGTGTGCTCGATCAAGGCACCCGGGAGATGGACGGCAGTACCGTGATGCAGTTGGCTGCAGCACGCGAGCGTGCACTCGCCGGACTCCGGGAATCACCGGTCTCGGTACCGGCATGGGCGGGGCAGCTGGTGTCGCGCATCACCCAGCGGCCGGCAGCAGGCTTACGCTACGTGCTGCCCATGGCGATATTGATGTTGGGGCTAATTGGCATCGTTTACTGGCAAGCCGGCAACGGATCGGGCAACGAACTGGCCGACCTCGATGCGCGCTTGTTGACCGACGACCTGCCCATCGATGCCTACCTCGACAAAGGCTTCGACTCATGGCTAAAACGGCAGTCGCGCTGATCGTCTGGCTATGCATCGCGCTATCCGCCGTCGCCGCTCAGCCTGCCAAGCAGACCACTAAGCCCGTCCGGCCGGCGTGGTCGGAACTCACAGCCGCCCAGCAGCAGGTGCTCGCACCGCTTGCGGAGGATTGGAACAATCTGGACGCCACGCGGCGCAAGAAGTGGGTAACGATCGCGAACCGTTACCCGAAAATGAAGCCCGCCGAGCAGCAACGGCTGCAGAAACGGATGAAAGATTGGGCGGCGCTGACCCCGGCGCAGCGCGAGGCAGCGCGCAAACGTTACACGAAGTTGACACCCGAGCAACGTCGGGAAATGCGCAAGCAATGGGAAGCTTACCGGCGCTCCCTTGCACAACCGGAAACCCCGTTCGACCCGCCCGTTGCCGAACCGATCGGTCCGGGCACGACAGTCCCACCCGCACCGTCATCAGACCCGCAGTGACGCATCTCACCAGCACACCGGGCATCGGCAAACGCCTGCTGAGCCTCATTTACGAAGTATTGCTGCTGACCGCCGTGGCTCTGCTTGCCGGCAGCGTCGCCGCGGAATTGGCGCAGGCCGCGGGCGCGGCGACTCCGAGGATGATCACCCAGATGGCGGTGGCACTGACCACCGCCGGATATTTTGCATGGCAATGGCACCGCGGCGGCCAGACTTTGGCAATGAAAACCTGGCGTATCCGTGTGGAGACGACTGCCGGCGCCCGGCTTTCATTGCCCCGGGCGCTGTTGCGCGTGATCCTCTCCGCGATTGGTTATGGTCTGCTCGGCATTACGGTGCTGTGGGCCTTACTCGACCGCGACCGGCAATTCCTGCATGACCGGCTGGCCGGGACCCGTCTGGTCAGGGCCGTATAAACCCGCGACTCAGCGCCGCTCCTGCCACCACATCATGCTGATAGCGATCCCGAGGAACAGCAGTGTCGGGGCTACTGCACTCGCAAACGGCGGCCAGTCATTGAGCAGGCCCAGGTGCCCGAGCAGGCGGTTCAGAAAATGGAAAGCCAGTCCGAGCATAATGCCGGCAAAAATCTTCGCGCCAACACCCCCCTGGCGGCCCTGAAAATAGGCAAACGGCAGCGCCAACAGCATCATCACCAGCACAGCCACGGGATACAGCAGCTTGGTCCACAAGGCTATTTCGTAGCGCAGCGCCTTTTGCCGGTTCTCTTTGAGGTGCTGTGCGTACGAGTACAGGCTCCATGCCGACATTTTCTCGGGCTTGATCAGCAGCACGCTCAGCAACGCCGGCTCCAGCACCGAATGCCATTCCATATTCGCCAACTTGCTCACCCGCGTCTTCAAGCCGTCAAACGACGTTTGCGCAACATCAGATAGCTGCCAGCGGTTCTGTCCCTGATATTCCGCGCCCGCCGCATAGCTCAAGGTGCGCAGCCGGTAACTTTTGTCAAACTCGTAAATCCGTATCCCTTTGAGCCCTGCCGAAGGCGTAACCTCCAGCACATTGACGAAGGCGGTGCCGTCCTTGATCCACAGACCCGATCGAAACTCCTGTGCCACGATGCCGGCAATTGCCTGGGAGCGCAGCCGTTGCGCAAACTGCTCCGCCGGTGGCGCAACGAACTCGCCGACGACAAAGGTCAGCGCTCCGAACATCGCGCCAACCATGCCGATTACACCCACCATGCGCACCAGCGACACTCCGGAGGCACGCATCACGGTATATTCCGAACTTGCCACCAGCTGTGCCAGCGCAAACAACGTGCCGATCAATGCGGCGATCGGGAACACTTCGTAAACGTTGTTGGGAGCTGATAACAGCACGTGGAGCAGAATGTGGCTCAGCCGGTAGCCGCCCCGCCCCAGGTCCTTCACCTGCTCCACCAGGTCAAAGAACCCGAACAGCATCAGCAATGCGGCAAAAACCAGCAGCGTGGCTACCACCACCTCCCGCGCGATATAGCTGCGCAACGTTCTCATCTCAACAACCGCCACACCGAGAACACTGAAAGCCGGCGGTAAAACATCGCCAGCAGCAAAAACAACATGGTCACATGCACGCCCCACATGCCGGTGGTCACATCGACGCGCGATTGCGCAATCCACGCCTGCATGATTGACAGCATGTTGCTGTAGGTCATGTACACGAGTATTGCCAGAACGATATTCATTGATCGCCCGGCACGGGGATTGACAAATGACAGTGGAATCGCGAGCAGGCACAAAATCAGCGCGCTCGTCGGCAAGCCCACACGCCACGACAGTTCCCCGAGGTTGCGCGGCGTCCGGTCGCGCAGCAGATCCCGCGTGGACGTCGACTTGGTAGTCGGCGCGCGCACCGCCGAGTCGGCGGTGTCCACACGCATCGCGTAGCGCTCAAACTCGAAAATCTTGTATTCGGGCGACCCCGGCACCCCCTCATAGCGACGCCCGTTGGTCAGTACCAGGAAGCGATCGCCGTTGGCGGCAGTTTCCTGAAATCCGCTCTGCGCGACCATCACGCCCAGCTTGCCGTGCTGGGTCGAGCTGACAAAAACATTGGCTACCAAGTTTGACTTGCCTTCGACCTCCTCGACCAGGTACACGCGGTCGGCCCGGCGTGATTCGTGAAAAACACCGGGTGTAACCTGGGCCACGTCATCGCGACTATCCATCTGCCGGCGAAACTCCTCCGCTTGCTGCACCGCCCACGGCGCGAGCAGCAGCGACAGCAGTGCAATCGTCAGCACCAGCGGCAGCGCAAACGTCAGCACCGGCCCGATCCAGCGGTTAAGCCCCTGCCCGCAGGAGAACCACACCACCATTTCCGAATCGCGGTAACTCCGGGTAAGTGTCATGAGCACCGCAATGAACAGCGTCACGGACAGCAGGATCGGCAAATAACCGACCAGTGTGAACCCCAGCAACGCCACGATCCCCGTGGACGTGATCATGCCGCCGGCGGCCTGCCCGAGCAGGCGCACCAATTGCGTAGTAATGGAAATGCCGAGCAGAACCAGAAACGTCGCAACCGCCGAAGTGGCGAGTTCCCTCAGCATTGCAGAGCGGAAAATCATGCCGGCGTTTTGCTTTTTGAAGGGAACGCGCAGATAATCAATGAACGTTGGATACCGGTGTTCTGGTGCAAATGTTGCCGGCCGTCAGCCGTGTTCAATGACGGTCGGATGCGCACGGTACGTGCCGCCCATCACCTTGCGATCCCGTAACTTACAAGTCTGAACGCACATAGGAGTTGACGCGTGGAATTTAGCATAAAACCCCTCATTCCGGGCCGCAATGCCAGCGGCTGCACCGTAGTCGGCGTATATGCGGACAAAAAGCTGAGCGAGGCCGGAGGCGCCCTCGACCGTACCGCCAAGGGTTACCTGCGACGCGTGCTGGATCGCGGGGACATGACCGGGCGCATGGGCACCACACTGCTGCTGCATGACGTGCCCGGCATCGCCAGCGCGCGAGTAATGCTGGTGGGTCTGGGCCCGCAAACAGAATTCGGGGAGAACCAGTTCCGCCGCATTGTTACCGCAGCGATCAGCGCGCTTGCCAAAACCGGCGCCGGCGATGCCGAATTACATCTCGCCGAACTCACGGTGGGGAAACGCGATGTTGAATGGCGAGTCATGCAAACCGCTTGCGCGGCGCGGGTGGCGGTCTATCGTTTCGAGCAAATGAAGAGCAAACCGGCGCAGGATGTCCCGGCATTGCGACGGGTAGTGCTGGCAATCAAGGCGCAAGGGGACGCGAAACGGGCCGCACGCGGCCTCGCGCAGGGCCTCGCCCTTGCGCACGGCGTCAGCCTCGCCCGTGACCTTGGCAACCTGCCGGGCAATATCTGCACGCCGTCGTACCTGGCGGACCAGGCACGCAAGCTCGCCAAACATTACCGGCTGAAAATCCAGGTGCTGGAGCGGGCCGACATGGCAAAGCTGGGCATGAATACGTTGCTTTCGGTCGCACAGGGCAGCAGCCAGCCGCCGAAACTGATTGTCCTGGAATACCGCGCGGGCCCGAAAAGCCAGAAACCGGTCGTGCTGGTCGGCAAGGGTGTCACTTTCGATACCGGCGGGATTTCGATCAAGCCGGCGCCGGAAATGGATGAAATGAAATTCGACATGAGCGGCGCCGGCAGCGTGCTGGGCACCATCAAGGCCATTGCCGAGATGAAATTGCCGGTGAACCTGGTCGGGATCATTCCTGCGACCGAAAACATGCCCGGCGGACGTGCCACCAAGCCTGGCGACATCATTACCAGCATGTCGGGTCAGACCGTAGAAATCCTCAATACCGATGCGGAAGGCCGCTTGATCCTGTGCGACGCGCTGACTTATGCCGAACGCTACCAACCCGCTGTCGTCATTGACATTGCCACGCTGACCGGCGCCTGCGTTATCGCCCTTGGCCACGTCGTCAGCGGCCTGTTTGCGAACAACGAAGCGTTGGCTCACGAAGTGCTGGCCGCAGGCGAACGCTCCGGCGATGGCGCCTGGCATCTGCCGCTGCACGAAGAATACCAGGAGCAGCTGCACAGCAACTTCGCCGATTTCGCCAACATCGGCGGCCGTCCGGCCGGTGCCGTCACTGCGGCCTGCTTCCTCGCCCGGTTCACGAAAAAATACGCCTGGGCTCATCTCGACGTCGCCGGCACGGCCTGGAAGTCCGGCAAGGAGAAGGGCTCCACCGGCCGGCCAGTACCGCTGTTGACACAATTCCTGATCAACCGGGCCGGCAGGCGCTGATCGCCGGCGGCACGCAGGATGACCCAGATCGATTTCTATACCGCGGCCGAGGACCGGCTGCATACCGCATGCCGGCTCGCGGCCAAGGCGCGCAGCCATGGTCTGCGCGTGACGCTGTTCTGTCCGGACCGCGAGATCGCAGCGCGCCTCGACCGGATGCTGTGGGCCGTGCCGGCAACTGGTTTTCTGCCGCACTGCGCACCGGATGATCGGCTGGCCCCGGTCACACCGGTGCTGATCGACACCGCCGGGGACACGCACCTGCACGACGAAATGCTGATCAACCTGCATACGGAGTGGCCGGCTTTTTTCAGCCGTTACCAGCGCCTGGCAGAAATCGTCAGCGGCGACGACGCCGACCGGGCCCAGGCCCGCGGCCGCTACAAGTTCTACCGCGACCGCGGCTACGCCATCCGCACACACGATCTGTCGGGTACGTCCGCGTAACTGCGACGGACGGCGTCCGTAAATTCGGCGCCGGTTGAGCGCACTACCGCCCCTCCGTTACCATCAGCCCATGGTCGACAACGCCCCTCCAGACGATAAAGCCGATGATGTACTGCAGCGGGCCGACGCTTTGCTGCACAGGCATCGGCGAACTGCCGCGTCGCCATCGCCCATTGTCGATCCGGCCGGCACAGGGTCCGACGCTGCCGCCGAGATCCCGACGCTGACCGACATCGTCATTGAAGGCGAAGTGCTGCCGCGCGCCGAGCCGACTGCGGCAGCCGAAGCAGCGCCGCGCCCGGCCGCTGGCGATGTCGTATCGCGGGTGCAGGCACAGAACATCGAGCATGCCGTCTACCTGAAGCTGAAGCGCGACCTTGATGACCAGATTGCGGGCGTGGTGCGCGACCGCTATCTGCCGGAAATCGGCGCCGCACTGGAACAGGCGCTGTCCCGGGTCGCCGGCGAACTGCAGTCAGGCATTGCCGACCTCGTGCGGACGTCGGTCGCCGAAACGCTGCAGGCGCAACTCAAGCAGTTGCAGGCGCCACCGGCGGATGCGCAACAACCCTCCGCTATAATCGCGGGCCCTGCCGCAGCATCTCCCCCCGCACCACACATGGAACTTCCAAAAAGCTTCGAACCCTCGGCCATCGAGTCGCGCTGGTATCCGATCTGGGAAAACAGCGGCTACTTCAAGGCCGGCCTCGACCCGAGCAATGCAAAAGCCTACTGCATACAGTTGCCGCCGCCCAACGTCACCGGCGTGCTGCACATGGGTCACGCCTTCAACCAGACCATCATGGACGGCCTGACGCGCTATCACCGGATGAGCGGCTACAACACGCTGTGGCAGCCCGGGACCGACCACGCGGGCATTGCGACTGAAATGGTCGTCACCCGGCAACTCGAGCAACAGGGCGAGTCCCGCAACACGCTGGGACGTGACGCCTTCATCAGCAGGGTCTGGGAATGGAAGGAACAGTCGGGTTCGACGATCACCCGCCAGATGCGCCGCCTGGGCGCATCCTGCGACTGGGACCGCGAGCGCTTCACGATGGATGAGCCGCTGGCAAAGCTCGTGACCCACACCTTCGTCAAACTCTACCGCGACGGCCTGATCTACCGCGGCATGCGGCTGTCAAACTGGGATCCGGTGCTGCACACCGTGATTTCCGACCTTGAAGTGCAGGCCGAGGAGGAGGACGGGAAGCTGTGGCAGATCCGTTATCCGCTGGCCGACGGCAGCGGCCATCTGACGGTCGCCACCACGCGCCCGGAAACCATGCTGGGTGACGCCGCCGTCGCCGTGCATCCGGAGGACGAACGCTACCGCGCACTGGTCGGCCGGCAGGTCATCCTGCCGCTCACCGGGCGCACCATCCCGGTCATTGCCGATGACTATGTGGACCAGACCTTCGGCACCGGTTGCGTGAAGATCACCCCGGCCCACGATTTCAACGACTATCAGGTCGGACTGCGCCACAACCTGCCGCAACTGAACATATTCACGCTCGATGCGGCAATCAATGACAGTGCCCCGGAAAAATACCGTGGCCTCGACCGCTACGTCGCACGCGACCGCATTGTCGCCGACCTCAGGGCACAGGGGCTGCTCGAATCCGAAAAGCCGCACCGCCTGGTCGTCCCGCGCGGCGACCGCACCGGCGTAGTCATCGAACCCATGCTCACCAGCCAGTGGTTCGTCAAAATGGAACCGCTGGCGAAACTCGGGCTCGATGCCGTGGCCACCGGTGAGGTCAAGCTGTTTCCCGAGCAATGGATCAACACTTACAACCACTGGCTCCACAATATTCAGGACTGGTGCATTTCGCGGCAGCTGTGGTGGGGCCATCGCGTGCCGGCATGGCACGACGAGGCCGGCAACGTCTACGTTGCACACGACGAAGCCGAAGCCGTCGAACTGGCCGGCGGCAAGACGTTGCGGCAGGACCCCGACGTGCTCGACACCTGGTTTTCTTCACAGCTGTGGTGTTTCTCGACGCTCGACTGGACGCCCGAATGGCCGGCCAAATCAAATCCGGCGCTGGACCTCTATCTGCCCTCCTCGGTGCTGGTCACCGGCTTCGACATCATCTTCTTCTGGGTCGCGCGCATGGTGATGATCACCAAGTACATGACCGGAAAAGTGCCGTTCCGGCATGTCTACGTGCATGGCCTGGTGCGCGATGCCGAAGGCCAGAAAATGTCCAAATCCAAGGGCAACACGCTGGATCCACTGGACCTGATCGACGGCATCGACCTCGAATCGCTGGTCGCCAAGCGCACCGCCGGCCTGATGAACCCGAAACAGGCCGAGGACATCGCCAAACGCACCCGCGCCGAATTTCCTGACGGCATCCCTGCCTACGGCACCGACGCCCTGCGCTTCACCTTCGCCAGCCTCGCCAGCCTCGGCCGCGACATCAAGTTCGACCAGAAACGCTGCGAGGGTTACCGCAATTTCTGCAACAAGCTGTGGAACGCAACGCGCTTTGTGCTGATGAACTGTGCGGACAGGGATACCGGGCTTGACGCAACAGCACCGGCCGAACTCTCGACCGCAGACCGCTGGCTGATCAGCCGGTTGCAACGCGCCGAGACTGAAGCCCGGCAGGCCTACCAAGAATACCGTTTCGACAACCTTGCGCGCGCAATTTACGAACTGGTCTGGGATGAGTACTGCGACTGGTATCTCGAACTCGCCAAGGTCCAGCTGGCCAGTGGCAGCGAAGCGCAATGCCGCGGCACGCGGCGCACGCTGGTACGCGTGCTCGAAACCATACTGCGACTGGCGCATCCGGTGATCCCTTTCATCACCGAGGAACTTTGGCAGAAAGTCGCACCGCTCGCCGGCAAGTCCGGCGTGAGCATCATGCTCCAGCCATACCCGCAGCCGGAGGAATCAAAAATTGATACTGCAGCCGAACGTGATATCGGCATGCTGAAACAGCTGGTGTCGGCCTGCCGCACGCTGCGCGGCGAAATGAATATCGCACCCTCGCAGAAGCTGCCGCTACTGGTCCAGGGTGACGCCGCACAACTGCGCGCCTGGGCACCGCACCTGACGGCACTGGCGCGACTGTCGGAAGTCCTCGTCGTCAATACGCTGCCCGGTGACGACGCACCGGTTTCAATTGTCGGCGACTTCAAGCTGATGCTGAAGGTAGAGATCGACATTGCCGCCGAGCGCGAGCGCCTGACCAGGGAGATCGCCAAACTGGACGCCGAGACCACCAAGGCGCGCGGCAAACTGGCCAACGAAAGCTTTGTTGCCAAGGCGCCACCGCTGGTAGTCGCGCAGGAAAGGGAACGCCTCGCCCGTTTCTCCGCAACACTGGAGCAAATGCGCACGCAACTCGCCAAGCTCGGCGGCTAGAGATCTCCGCGACAGTGCCCGTCGTCGTCGCGCGCCGCAGCCCTGGCAGCCCTATTCCATGACCATCCGGCATACGCTGCGCGCACTGCGCTATCGCAATTACCGGCTGTTCTTCGTCGGCCAGTCGCTGTCGATCGTCGGCAACTGGGTGCAGCAGATCGCCATGGCGTGGCTGGTCTACCGGCTGACCGGCTCCGCCTGGCTGCTCGGCGTTACC
>Ga0105107_10001898_pt1 | contig 13685 bp, 22 predicted proteins | sample PPLLaktember2015_6_FD_79335 | JGI IMG/M metagenome (GOLD analysis project Ga0105107, IMG submission 79335) | Freshwater sediment microbial communities from Prairie Pothole Lake near Jamestown, North Dakota, USA - PPLs Lake P8 Core (1) Depth... | ecosystem: Environmental > Aquatic > Freshwater >...
AAGATCTATCACCATAGGCTTTTCTTCTCGTGGTCAGTTGATTGTCGTAGCCCATGCGGAAAGAGGGGAGGCCCTGCGTATTATAAGTGCACGGCCCGCCACTCCGAGAGAAAGGAAAAAACATGAAGGCTAAGTCAAAAAGAACCCGCGATGACCTACGCCCCGAATATGACTTTGACTATTCGAAAGCTGTTCGGGGTAAGTACTGCCGGCGACTCTTGGAGGAGGGGGCTAACGTAGCGGTCCTCGACCCGGATATAGCAAAGGCTTTCCGTGATTCAGTTTCAGTCAACGAGGCCCTGAGATCGGTTCTAAAATTAACTCAGGCGACCCAGCGCCTAACCAAGCGCTCCAGCGGACGCGCGACAGAGACGCGCCGCTGAGCTCTGCGTTGGCCAATCAAGAGAGGAATTCAGATACATGAAGGACAAGGTCCTAATCAGAAGTGAAACGAGCGCCGATGTCAGCGCCATCGCCGAGGTCACGGCCGCTGCGTTCAAGACTCTGGCAATCAGCGGTCATACGGAGCAATTCATCATTGCCGCACTGCGTGCCGCCAAGGCGCTCACGGTCTCGCTTGTAGCTGAAGTGGATGGCCGCGTAGTGGGGCACATCGCATTCTCCCCGGTGACGATTTCCGACGGTTCCCCGACCTGGTACGGACTTGGACCTGTGTCGGTATTGCCGGAATGCCAGCGAAGGGGGATTGGCAGCGCGTTGATACAGGAAGGGATAGCCCGTCTGAAGGACCTTGGTGCCAGGGGATGCTGCCTCGTGGGACATCCGGAGTACTACGGGCGCTTCGGGTTCCAGAACATCCGGGGGCTGGTTCATGAGGGAGTACCGGAAGAGGTCTTCTTCGCCTTGTCTTTGGATGGCCATATTCCGCAGGGCATCGTTGAGTTTCACGTGGGATTCAAAGCGGATGGCCAACCCGAGGGTGCAGGGGACGCGCTACCCGCGCGCACCTGACTCTCAAAGTTGGAAGCAAAGAAATAATGGGAATTGATGTCAGGATCATTACCGAATCTGAACAGGAACTCGGGCTTCTGCCTGATCCGGAGAATTTGACAGTAAAGCTGCTTCCTGAGTTTTCTGACGATAGGCTTCATGGTCTATGATTTGTTGATCCCTACGGTACATGGTTTTTAATCAACTTCAAATTCCAGTATTGGTGAATGAGATTGAAGAGATGCTTCGAAGAGTGAAGAACCCGAAAGTCAAACTCCATGGCACGGCAATATTAAAGTTTGCACATCAAGGCCACCAAGGAGTCCACCAATATTTGAAGGTTTATGGAGACTAAAACTGGCTTCCAACAAGTCGCTGCACCTGACCGCCGATAAATCCGGCTCCCGGTGAGCCGCACCGTTCGGGCCTGAAGGGACTTGACAGGCGCTTTCCTGCCGGATATACTTTGGATATCCGAGAAGAGGTGTCATATGGTGACTAAAATCCAAAAGTGGGGAAACAGCCAGGGCTTGCGGCTTGCAAAACAGGTGCTTGAAGACGCGCATATCTCAGTAGGTGATGATGTGGACGTTACGGTGCGGGAGGGCCTGATAGTTGTAGCACCAGCTAGACGGGTTCGCGGTAAACGAAGCCTGCAAGAATTAGTGTCGCGTATTCCCGATCATTACAAGACCGGGGAAACCGATTGGGGCCGGCCGGTGGGCAGGGAGGTATGGTAGGTGAGAACATACGTTCCGAGAAAAGGGGACTTCATTGCCGTCACATTCGATCCCCATTCTGGCCCTGAGCAAAAGGGGCGTCGCCCTGCCCTTGTCGTGAGCAACACTTTATTCAACGAACAAACCGGCCTCAGCATAGTCTGTCCCTTGACCAGCACGGATCGAGGTTATCCTTTTCATGTAGCCGTCACCGAGGACCCGCAGGTAAGAGGATTTGTCATGGTAGAGCAGGTCAAGTCCATTGATTACCGTGCCCGTCAGGCCAAGACCATTGGAAAAGCTTCGGATGATCTCCTTGACGAAGTTTTATCGATCCTTGACGCCTGCATCTATTGAAGGCCGAACAAGGCATGCAGCAGATCGGCCATAAAGCGGCCTCCCGCTGATGTCCAGCTTTATCTGCAAAATACCCCCATTGACAGATAGCATACGTTATATGCATATTTATACATATAACATAAAAACGCGAGGTGACCGGCGATGAGAACGACGCTTAATATTGAAGATACATTGGTGGAAAGGGCATCAGAATTGACGGGGATCAGGGAAAAAACGACTCTGGTGAAACTTGGCCTGGAGGCCTTGATCGCCAAAGGGAGTGCCAAGCAGTTGGCAAAACTCGGCGGAACCCAAAAGCAATTGAAGGCCGTTCCGCGGAGAAAAATCGCGGAGCAATGAGAATGGTTTGGGTAGACACTTCAGTGTGGATGCGTCACCTTCGAGAGGGCGACCCGGATCTGGAACCGCTGCTGAATAATGGGGAAGTGATGTGTCGCCCTTATATCGTTGGCGAGCTTGCCTGCGGAAATCTCAAGAACAGGCACGAAGTCCTCTTACTTTTACAGCTTCTCCCCGCGGCAACCCAGGCGAGCCACGAGGAGATCCTCTAATTCATAGAGGAGAAACGATTGATGGGCAAGGGGCTTGGTTATATGGATGTTCATCTCTCTGCCTCTGCCATGCTTACGGGAGTGCCGATGTGGAGTTGTGACAAGAGGCTCAATGAGACGAATCAGGGATTGGGGATAAGATATAGGCCGGGGCTGCGCAGATAACCGGACCTTCGAGCCGGGCTCCTTGCTTTGCTGCGCCGCCGCTCAAGGCCAGCGGTCAGGCCATCACATAATTGACAAAACCCTATCGATCGTGATATTGTAATACAAAATAGATCGATGGAGGTATTGGCATGCAATCAGTAACCCTATCACCAAAATATCAAGTCGTTATACCAAAAACAGTTAGGGAGGCATTGAATCTTCGTCCGGGCCAAAAAATGCAGGTTGTAGAATATGTCGGACGGATTGAACTTATACCGGAACGCGATATCAAAGAACTCCGGGGATTCCTCAAGGGCATCAATACGGAATTCAAACGAGAGGAAGATAGAGTATGAATATCGTAGATTCTTCCGGCTGGCTTGCCTACTTCGCAGATGAGCCTAATGCCAAGCATTTTCTGGGCCCGCTAAGTGATTCGGCGTTGCTTGTTGTTCCAACGGTAACGATATACGAGGTCTTCAAGGTCGTTCTCCGGGAGACCAGCGAGAATGAAGCACTGCAGGCGGTTGTTGCCATGCAAAAAGGAACGCTTGTGGATCTGAACGCGCCATTGGCAATCGCCGCTTCGAGGCTGAGTTTGGAGCATCATCTTCCAATGGCGGACAGTGTCATTCTCGCAACGGCACAGGAATTCAAAGCCATTCTCTGGACGCAGGATTCAGATTTTAAAAATATAAGCAATGTGAAGTATTTTCCCAAGAAATAATAAATGGCCAACCCATCAATCCCCCAGACCCTCGTTCCTCGGGCCAGTGATTTTTTCGTTCGGCAGGAGAAGAAATGAGAGCGATACAGGAAAAATACCAGCGCATCGCGGATAACCGGCGTTCATTCGATATTCATTTCTGGCAATCCCTTGGTGATCGTGCCATTTTTGAGGCCGTATCGGAAATGCTGCATGACTATTTCTTGATTCGAGGGAAAGATGCTGACGAATTCCGACTTCAGAGAACTGTTGAATCTTTTCGAAAAGCATAAGGTTCGCTATCTGGTTGTGGGCGCCTATGCAGTAATGAAATACAGCGAACCACGATTCACGAAAGATCTTGATCTATGGATAGCGACCGACCTAGAGAATGCAAATTCGGTCTATTTGGCGTTGAAGGAATTTGGCGCCCCGCTGGCAAATCTTGCCGCAGATGATTTCACCCACCCGGATTATTTCTATCAGATGGGAATAGCGCCTTTGAGGGTTGATATTATGATGTCGATTCCAGGGGTCGAATTTGAAGAGGCCTGGAAGAACCGGGAGGCCGTTGAATTGGACAACCTTAAGATTCCCTTCATTTCGAGATTGGACCTGATGCGGGCAAAGGAAGCGAGCGGAAGGCCGCAAGACAAGATAGATATCGAGAGGCTCAAGGAAGCTGAACAATTGGATGCCCCCGATAAGGAATAGCCCGCCCCTCTGCTTTGCGCGATTTCTCGCGAGTGATCCATTTCGTTGAAAGCGCTGGGAACCGTAACGACTATGAAAATGTCAGTCATTCTCGCCCATCCTGATCAAAATAGTTTTAACCATGCGATTGCGCTAACCGTGGTCGAACAGCTCGAGAAGCGGGGGCATAGGGTCTTTTTCCATGACCTGTATGGTGAAAAATTCGATCCGCTACTTGCGGGTAAAGAAATTTCAAATGATGCCGCTCTGTCCCAGGCAATCAGAGAGCATTGCGAGGAAATCGCAAAAGTCGAGGGCATCATAATCGTTCACCCAAACTGGTGGGGTCAACCTCCGGCTTTACTGAAAGGCTGGATCGACAGAGTCATGCGTCCGGGGATCGCATACGAGTTCCTGGAAGGAGATTCAGGGGAAGGGATACCGAAAGGATTGCTTCGAGCCAGGGCCGCCATCGTTTTTAACACGTCGAACACTGAACCGGAGAGAGAAAAGAACGTTTTTGGAGACCCCCTTGAAACGATCTGGAAAAAATGTGTTTTTGGTCTATGCGGCGTTTCCGAGTTTTACCGACGGACCTTTAGCATTGTCATTACCAGCACGGAATTGCAGCGAAGGAAATGGCTTGACGAGGTGAAGGAAATTATCGATACCTTCTTCCCAAACGAAGAAAGCCATGGGAGAATTATCTAACCAGGCCATTCAATGAATTGGCGATAAAGCGGCCTCTCCCGGAGGCCGGACGTTCGTTGTCTGAGGAGAAACCCCCGTGCCTATCGAGCTTTGGTTTGCATTTGTCGTCGCTTCCGCAGTCCTACTCGTCATCCCCGGTCCGACCATCCTCACGGTCATCAGTTACTCCATGGCTCATGGGCGGCGCGCGAATGTGCCGCTCGTCGCCGCCGTCGCGTTGGGCGATTCAACCGCTCTCGTCCTGTCGCTTCTCGGTTTGGGCGCCTTGTTGGCAACCTCTGCTTTCTGGTTCACGGTGGTTAAGGCGATTGGCGGCTTGTATCTTCTCTGCTTAGGCGTCAAACTTTTACGCGCTGGGATTTCGTCCACGGAATTGGCCGCCCCGGCTGCGCCCGGCTCCCGGCGGCGGCTTTTCGCAAACACCTATCTGGTTACGGCCCTCAATCCCAAGAGCATTGTGTTCTTCGTGGCTTTCCTGCCGCAGTTCATCAGCCCGAACGTCAGTGTTACTCGGCAGCTTTGGGTTCTCGCGGTCACCTTCGTCGCCATGGCCACGATCAATGCCACGCTGTACGCCGTGTTCGCCGCCTCGGTGCGCAGGCTCTTGTCGTTGCCTCAGGCGCAGCGGCGTTTCAATATCGCGGGTGGTTCGGTGCTTTCCGCGGCCGGTCTGTGGGCGCTGCTTGCCCGGCGCCCTGCATGAAGGCGACGAAACCTTCCAGCGAGCGGACCGACAAACAACTGCCTGTTTGCGGTCCTCTCCTGGCAAACGTTAGGCATGCTAAATCATGCATGCTGTGATATGAGACAACCTGGGGGCTACCGCTAGAAAAGTAACCCTTCAGTGACGGGTGGTTACTCGCTCTGGACGAAGGTTCGGCGTAAAGGCAAAGGGCCTCCATGGCCTGGGGGTCCGGGCGGTCCGCTTGGAACCATGAGGAACTGGTTTCTTCGTGGACGGGGCGGGGGCCAAGGCCTCCCGCCTCCTTTGGCGGAAGCTCAGTCCGTTCCCCGGGGCTAGGGGCCTCCCGGCCGATGCTTCCGGCGCGTACCGCCCGAACCCCCAGGCCACAACAAAACTTGAAAACGAGAATTTAATTGGCAATTTCGGAGATTTTGGGCTTATGCCTGCTGCCGAGCCGGTGGCGTATAGCCGAGCCCTGCGGATCGAGAAGGGAAAAATGACCGCTGACACGGCTGCAAAAGAACTGCTTGAGATCCTTGGCACCGGACGGTCAATCCCGACGTTTACGGCTCGCGATCCGGCGTTTGACGCGGGGCGGGCGTACGAGGTGGCCGCGCGCGTGCACGCGGGGCGCGCCGCACGCGGCGAGAGGCCCGTCGGGCGAAAGATCGGGTTCACCAACCGCAACCTCTGGGATGAATACGGGGTGCGGGAACCGATCTGGGGATTCGTGTACGACACGACGCTCTTTCGGGCGCAGGACGGGCGGGTGTCCGTCGAAATCGATGGCTTCGCCGAACCGCGAATCGAGCCTGAGATCGTGCTGCACTTCAAGTCGCCGCCGCCCGCGACTCGCGACGAGGCGGCGATTCTCGATTGCCTCGATTGGATCGCGCACGGTTTCGAGATCGTGCAGAGCCCGTTCCCCGGATGGAAGTTCAAGGTTCCCGACACCGTCGCCGCAAATGGGCTCCACGGCGCTCTCCTCGTCGGCGCCCCGGTGCCGGTGGCGTCGATCCCCGACTGTGCGAAGCGGCTGCGGGAGTTTCGCATCGCGCTGAAGAGGGGCGAGGCGGTGATGGCCGAAGGGAGCGGCGCCAACGTGCTCGACTCTCCGCTGCTTGCCTTCGCGCATTTAGCCAGCGCGCTTAAGGGCCTGCCGGAGTTCCCGCCGGTCGCGGCCGGCGAGGTTGTGACGACGGGTACGCTCACCGCGGCCCTGCCCATCAGGGAAGGCGAGACGTGGAGCACCGTACTTTCCGGCATCGATCTCCCGGGGCTGACGATTCCCTTCCGGACCCGGCAGCGATAAGACGGAGTGGGTCATTCCGGGTTGCCCAACAATGTGCTGCAGCGAACGCATTCGCCTGTCACGCCCGCAGACGGGGGCCTTTAAAGGGGCGCCCCCCCCGAATTTCTTGATCAAGGAGGAAAAATGCGATTCCCTGATTTCATCGAAAAACTTCCGCAAGGGGATGTTCCTATGCCTGGATCACAGGCATTCATCCTGCAGGCTGAAAAACACCAGGTTGCCTTTATTCGCTTGGAAAAGGATATTTCCATTCCCGAGCATAGTCATGCAGCCCAGTGGGAAGTTCCCCTTGAGGGAACCGCGGAGGTCAACATAGGCGGCGAGGTGAAAGTATACGGCCCAGGCCAACCTTTTTATGTGGGCAACGGAATCCCTCATTCGGGAAAGGTCAAAAGCCCTTACGCCGCAATCCTGATCTTTGATACCCCCGATCGGTATAAAATCAAAAAATGATTGAAATTGACCAGCCGGGTTGGACCTGAATTCCCTACCGCCATGGAGGGGAAGGGATTCGTCGGAGGCCGCCTTTTATCTTCCTATGGTTGCAGATCCTCCTTCTCGGGAAAGAGGAAGCCAAGTGTGCATCGCAGCGATTTTCTTGGCAGGCAGGGAGGCGGGGGGGAACTGCCGTTCTTGCGCCCTTTGGGGTATTCCTTTCAATGGCCAGCAGTCCCCTCAGATGCTGATTTCTTTTATCCAACTCTTATTTTCCAAATACCAATCCATGCTTTTCTTTAAGCCCTCCTCTATCCCGACGATCGGCGCCCATCCCAATATTTTTTGGGCTTTTGTTATATCCGCCCATGTTTCCTTCAAGTCCGTTTTGTGGAAAGGCTTCAAGTCAATCTTGGCTTTTTTGCCGAGATACTTTTCAATTTTTGAAATAATTTCGTTGATAGAAATCGGATTTTTGCCGCCCCCCAAATTAATAATTTCATAACCAACCGGTTGAAGGGCCTGAATGGTCCCCCTCGCGATGTCATCAACAAAAGTAAAATCTCTCGATTGCGATCCATCTCCGAAAATTTCCAACGGAACGCCTTCGTCAATCCATTTGATAAACCTGAAAATGCTCATATCGGGCCGCCCGGCAGGGCCATAAACGGTAAAATACCTGACGATCGAAATATCGAGTCCATACAAGTAATGATACGTATAGGCCATGACCTCGGCGGCCTTCTTCGAGGCGGCGTAGGGCGAGATCGGCGTGTTGACGGGCAAATCTTCCCGAAAAGGCATGGGTTGGCCGGCGTAAAGGGAAGAGGTTGAAGCCAGGACCATCTTCTTCACCTTGTGCTCCTTCATTACGGTCAAGAGATTCAAGGTTCCCTGGCCATTTGTCGTCATGTAAATAAAAGGGTTTTCCATGCTATATCTTACGCCTGCCCGAGCCGCCAAATTAATCACCGCCTCGAATCGATCCGCCGAAAATAATCCCTGTAACGCCCCAAGATCTTCAATATCGATTTGCTGGAACCTGAATTTCTCATTTTTCGTCAGCGACCTCAGCCGATGCTCCTTTAAACCGACATCGTAGTAGGAATTCATGTTATCGATGCCCACAACTTCAGCCCCTGATTCCAATAAAAATTCGCAGGTCTTCCAGCCGATAAATCCGGCAACTCCGGTCAGGAGAATCTTTTTCATAAGGTTCCTCTATTTCACAGGGTCGACCCCTTTTTATAAAAAATCGTTTCAAATATTATCGGTCGAAATTTCTTCTTTCCTAAATATTCCCCAAACGCGTTTCCGCCGATTCATGGCCGTAAAACGCTTGGGGTGTCCCTTTTCTGGAGTTTGGGAAGAAACCCGATTTTTTCCCGAGCCCCTGGTTTATTGAATGCATGCTTTCAAAATAGGCTCCGGCCTGGTTCGATGTGCCCCAATCTTAGCACACCTCTCCCATTGGCACAAATTCGCTCCCGGGTTTTCCTGCTCATGGAAAGCCGGCCGACAGGCTGCTTGGGAACCTCCTCAGGCGGGTTTGGGAGAAGGCAGGAAAATCCGGGGGGCCGGGCAAATGGCGGTTGCGGATTATCGGGATTTGCATTATTCTGAGGCCGAGGGCTGGCTGAGAGCTGAAGGATGCCGAGGAAAGGCCTCAAGGGGCTGGAAAGATATGAAAATAGGGATCAAACGAGTTTATGAGAAGCCGGCCAAACAGGATGGGGTTCGGATTCTGGTGGACCGTCTCTGGCCCCGGGGGCTGACGAAAGAGAAAGCCAAGATCGACTTCTGGCCGAAGAACCTGGCCCCCTCGACCGAACTGCGCCTGTGGTACGGCCACGACCCCGCCAAATGGGGCGAGTTCAAATCCCGGTACTTTAAGGAGTTGCGGATAAACCCGAAACTGCTGCAGGAACTATTGACCCAGGTGCGCCGGGGCCCGGCGACTTTTCTCTACAGCTCCAAAGAAGAGCGTATCAACAATGCCGTGGCCTTGAAGGAATACCTTGAATCTCAAGAAGGTTTCTGAAAAGTCATTAAGGGTCCTACGGCGTCATTCCGGCGAAAGCCGGAATCCGGTCTTTTCAAGGGATTCTGAACTCCCGCTTTCGCGGGTGTGACGATGATTTTGGGTTTTTCTGCATCCTGCTAAAGGGATAAGGGATTTCTTGGGGGTAAGCCGCAGCTCTCTCGGGAGGTTATCGGCATTTCGTCTTGCAGCCGGAAGGAAACGAAAATGAAAAAGCAGCGCCCCCTTTTTGCCGGTCTGGAGGGGGGTGGAACGAAATTCGTTTGCGCCGTGGCCGCAGGGCCGGAGGATATACGCGCCCAGGAGAGCTTTCCCACAACCATGCCGGAGGAAACGATCGGAAAGGCCTTATCGTTCTTCGAGGGGCATGAACCCTTTGCAGCGCTGGGCATCGCCACCTTCGGCCCCTGCGATCTGGATCCCCGTTCCCCCACCTATGGCCAAATCACCAGCACCCCCAAAGCAGGTTGGAAGAATGTCAATCTGCTGGGCCTCTTTCGCCGGGGGTTTGCCGTCCCGATCGGGTTTGACACGGATGTCAACGTGGCGGCTCTGGGAGAGTGGAAGTGGGGAGCCGGGAAAGGGTTGGAGTCGGTCGTCTATATGACCGTCGGGACAGGAATCGGGGGCGGAGGGGTCATCAACGGCCGGATGATGCACGGTTTGATTCATCCGGAAATGGGCCACATCCGCGTGCCCCGGGTTTCCGGAGATTTTTTCCCCGGGAACTGTCCCTACCATGGGGATTGTCTGCAGGGGTTGGCCGCCGGGCCGGCGATCGAGGCCCGCTGGGGCAAACGCGCCGAAGAAATGCCGCCGGACCACCCCGCCTGGGACCTGGAGGCCTCTTATTTGGCCCTGGCGATAAACGATTTGATCTGCGTGCTGTCTCCCCAAAGGATCATCCTGGGAGGGGGCGTAATGCACCAGCGCCATCTGTTTCCGCTGATTCGCCAAAAGGCGAAGAAATTATTGAACGGCTATATCCAATCCCCTCTAATCCTGGAGCGAATCGAAGAGTTTATCGTTCCCCCGGGGCTGGGAGATCGGTCGGGCGTGCTGGGCGCGATTGCCCTTGCCGAACAAATCAGGGAATACACAAGGGGTGACTTATTTCCATGCCCAGGTTGAAAGGAATAGTGGGTTTGCTGAAAAGGTGACCGGACTCGATCAGATAGAGATAGGCTTCGGGTTTTGGAAGGAAGAAGATTAGAACTGCCCCCGTCATTTATTCTGGGGGGACCGCTTCAATCGGAATGGAAACAAAAAAGGCGCAACCCTTTCCCTCCCCTTCGCTCTCGACCCAGATTTTTTCCCCGTGCGCCTCCACCGCCATTTTGCAGAAGGTGAGACCTAAGCCGCTGCTCCCCATGACGCTCTTTTCACTCTTCAGCCTGACCGCATTGCTGACCCCATTGCTAATCCCGCTGGAGGATCCCCGATAGCCTTTCTTTGGCTTCCTCAACTCTCTCCAGGGCCATGGCCAGGTTGAAATAGTCTCGCTCTACAAAGGGGATTTGACCCCGCTCGATTGAATCCTTCAGCGTCTTCAAACCGGAGAGGGTCGACTCTATGGTTTCCTGGATCGGGGCCAATTTTTCTTTCACGGTAATGATCCTGTCTTCCTTGACGGTCCGGGGAGAGGGTAACAAGCCCCCTGAAAAAACCGAAAAAAATCGATTCGGTAACTTTTTACGAGACCTTGATCGTTGAAACGAGAAAAATACCCTTGGCTCGGGTTGTCTATTTTTCTCCCGGTTTGGGGTTCTTTTTGATGCTCTCCTCGATCGACCGGAAATACGTTTCCAAGGAGCGCAACGCCTCGGCCAGGGTCATCCCTTTATTCCACTGCAGATCAGGAGGGATCGGCTGGATCTCCTTTTTCACGAAATTCACCCACGTGTGAAAAACGAGATCCCGATCGTACTTTTTGGCCAATTGCGAAAACATTTCTTTCAGGGCCGCTTCAAACATCTTTTCGATTAACAGATCGGTTTCCGTTTTCGGAGTCACGGCAAATTCCTCGTCCTCCCAATTCAAATTGATCGGTAAAAATCTTCCCCCGAGCAATACAACCCTTATAGATGCAAATTATCGGCACATGGATTCAAAAAAAGGGAGATTCTTTATTAATGATTTCACAAAAAATCTTTACTCGGTGAAACCCGAAGTCCAGAGAACTTATACCTGCACAAAAACCCTGGATTCCGGCTTTCGCCGGAATGACGGGGAAAATCCTTTCCAAGCTATTTACGATTTTATCACTTTTCAGGCCGGCAATCTTAAAATTTTTCGCGCCTCTTTCGCGGAAGCTACTTCGCGGTCCAAAAGGGCCGCAAGGTCAACCACCTTTCTCACCATTTCCGCGTTGCTGGTCGCCGGAACATTTTTCCGGATGAAAAGGTTGTCTTCGAACCCGACCCGCGCATGTCCCCCGTTGATGATGGAGGCGGAGGCCATGGAGAAATGGGTGGGGCCGATGCCGAAGGCGTACCACAAGCAATCCTCCGGCAGATTGTTACGCATGTAGATCATGTTTTCCGTGGTTGCTTCGATTCCCCAGGGAATTCCCAGGCAGAGCTGGAAGAGAGCCGGCTTCTCCACGAACCCTTGCTGGATCAAGTGCTTGGCGATGCGGATGTGGCCGAGGTCGAAGACTTCAAGCTCCGGTTTCACGCCGGCCTCTTTGATCATCTTCGCCATCTTCTCGACGATGGACACCAGATTGATAAAAGCCCGGGGGCCGAAGTTCAGCGTTCCCACATCAAGGGAACAGAGCTCCGGCTTCAGTCTCACTACATGCTCCACTCTCTCTTCCGGGCTTTTCAGCTCGGAGGTGTTCCAGGTGTTGCCGGCGGAATCGTAAAGAAGTCGTCCCCCGGCGCCGGTGGTGAGGTTGATGATCAGGTCGCACTTTTCCCGAATCCGTTCATAGACTTCCTTGTAAAGCTCGAATTTCATCGAAGAGGCATGCGTCTGCGGGTCCCGAACATGGATATGACAGACGGCCGCCCCGGCCTTGTGGCATTCAATTGCGCTTTCGGCGATTTCTTTCGGCGTCATGGGGGGGTGGGGATTTTTTTCCCGAGTGGTGATGCCGCCGATCATGGCGGCGGTGATGATCAATTTTTCCATTCCGGGCTCCTCGTTGGGGAGATCGAGATTTTTTTCATCCTTAGATAGAGTCCTACAAATAGATAGGTATTGTCAAATCAAAAAATGATGGTTTCGTAAAAAGTCCATCTGCGGCGTTGCGCTTCAACTTCGTCGTTGCAGCGCACCTTGTAAGTGCGCGTCACTCCTCAGTTTTTGCGCGCCTTGCATCTGGAGCTTTTAACGAAACCATCGCTCCCGTGACTTATTGCGAGATCATCAAAAAATGAACTCGCAATAAGTCGACCCAAAAAAGAGAAATTGATTTTTGGGGGAATTCTTGTAATATAAAGATGATCTGTATGGAGAAAATCGATGTCAATCGCAACAATCTATGCTTTGCCTGCGGACCGGCCAATCCGATCGGGCTGAAGATGGTTTTCCGCTATGAAGACGGCAAGGCCAAGGCGGAATTCACGCCGGGGCCTTACCATCAAAGCTGGGACGGGGTTTTCCACGGCGGGCTCCTCGCTCTTTGCCTGGACGAAGCCGGAGGCTATGCGCTCTATTTCCAGGGGATCAAGGCCATGACGGCCCGGATGGAGATGCGCCTCCGGAAGACCGTCCGGCCTGGGGAGAAGATCCGCCTCACCGGGGAAATCCGGAAGAAAACCCGCAAAATCATCGAGACCTACGCCAAGGTAGAACTGGAGGACGGCACACTGGCGGCGGAGGGAACCGCCACCATGTTCATCGTCGGGGAGAAAACCGGCTGAAAGCAGGAAAAACCTTTCTGTTTCCACCAAAACCCGATATAATCAAAACGGTGAGTTCATTCGCAAGAGGAGGGCTTATGATTGACGCGATCGGGGGAACCGCCGGCAAGGTTTGGAAGTTTTTGCACCAACATGGCGAGGCCAACCTGAATCAGATCAAGAAAAATGTCAAAGCGGATCCCAACTTGATCCTGCAGGCGATCGGCTGGCTGGCTCGGGAAGAAAAATTGATCGTGGGGAAAAAAGATCGCTTCATCACCTATGCCTTGAAAGATTGATGATCTCGTATAAAGTCTGCGAAACGATGGCTTTGTAAAAAGCTCCAGATGCAAGGCGCGCAAATCCGATGGTAGGAGCAACCCGCCGGGTTGCCCGATGTCGGGTGGCTCGGGGAGCCGCCCCTACCTTTCGCAACGACGAGGTTGAAGCGCAACGCCGCAGATGGACTTTTTACGAAGCCAGCAAGATTGATTTTACAGGAGGACGAACCCCTTGGACTATGTAG
>Ga0105107_10001899_pt1 | contig 13676 bp, 11 predicted proteins | sample PPLLaktember2015_6_FD_79335 | JGI IMG/M metagenome (GOLD analysis project Ga0105107, IMG submission 79335) | Freshwater sediment microbial communities from Prairie Pothole Lake near Jamestown, North Dakota, USA - PPLs Lake P8 Core (1) Depth... | ecosystem: Environmental > Aquatic > Freshwater >...
AACCGCCGCGCGAGCACCCCGGCCGCCAGGGTCGCGACGCCGACGAGCACCACGTAGGGCTGCACGTCGGGCAGGTGGTGCGCGAGCGCGGCGAGCGTCTCGAGGAAGGATGCGCCGCGCGCGATGTCGATGCCGAGGAAGTTGCGAAACTGGCTCGCGATGATCAGCACGGCTGCGCCCGCGGTGAAGCCGACCACCACCGTGTGCGAGATGAAGTTCACCAGCGCGCCCAGCCGCGCGAGGCCCATGGCGAGCATGATCACGCCCGCCATGAGGGAGAGGGTGAGCACCAGCCCGACGTACTGCGCTGATCCCGGCACTGCGAGCGGCGCGACGGTGGCGAAGACCACCAGCGACACCGCGTTGGTCGGTCCGGTCACCGCGTGGCGGGACGAGCCCCAGAGTGCGGCGACGATCGTCGGCACCATCGCGCTGTAGAGGCCGTACTGCGGCGGCAGGCCGGCGAGCGTGGCGAACGCGACGCCCTGCGGCAGCACGACGATCGCGCCGATCAGTCCGGCGAGAAGGTCCGCCCGCAGCGTCTCCCGGGTGACCATCGGCCACCAGCACAGAAACGGGAACAGCCGGGCGGGGAGGGTGTGGGGTGCGCTCAACGTCGCGGCACCGGGCTCGTGTAGGGTTAAGTGAGCGCCAATAGTACCAAGCGCCGCGCGGCGCCCCGCGCGGCAGGCCCAGATGACATCGCAACTCGAAGCGATCCGCTCGTTCATTCCGGAATCCGAGCGATCCGGCCGGAGTTCGATTGACGCGCGCCCGGCGCGGCAATAGCATCCCCCGACTCACCGAGGCCCGCCATGCCCAGATTCGCCGCCAACCTAGCATTCCTTTTCACCGAAGAGGACTTTCTCCAGCGCTTCGCAGCCGCGCGAACGGCCGGATTCGACGCGGTCGAGTTTCCGTTTCCGTACCCGCACGAGAAGTCGAAGCTCGAGGACGCGGTGAAGAACGCGGGCGTCGAGGTCGCGCTCTTCAACCTTCCGGCGGGCGACTGGATCAAGGGCGAGCGCGGCATCGCCTGTCACCCGGGCCGGCAGGCCGAGTTCCGGGACGGCGTCGGCGCGGCGATCGAGTACGCGCGATTGCTGCACGTGCCGAAGATCAATTGCCTCTCGGGGGTCGCGCCGGCGGACGCGGACCCGGACGACGTCCTCTCGACGTTCGTGGAGAACCTCGGGTTCGCGGCCGACGAGCTCGCGAAGGAGGGGATCCTGCTGGTGATGGAGCCGATCAACACGCGGACGATCCCGGGCTTCTATCTGAACACCACGGCGCAGTCGCTCGACATCATGCGCGAGGTGGGGTCGGGCAACCTCAAGATCCAGTACGACATCTTTCACATGCAGATCATGGAAGGCGACCTCGCGAAGACCATCGAGGCGGAACTCCCGCAGATCGGCCACATTCAGTTCGCCGACGTGCCCGACCGGCACGAGCCGGGCTCGGGGGAGATCAACTTCGATTTCCTGTTCGACCGGATCGATGTCCTCGGCTACGACGGCTGGATCGGCGCGGAGTACACGCCCGCGAAGGGCACCCTCGACGGGCTGGGTTGGCTGAAGAAGTACGGGAAACGCTGAACAAGGCGAGGCATTCATGGCAAAGCTGGGGTTCGTCGGACTCGGGATCATGGGCAAGCCCATGGCCGGCCATCTCATCGCGGCGGGGCACGAGGTCGCACTGCACAGCCGCTCGGGCGTGCCCCAGGAGCTGAAGGACAAGGGCGGCAAGCCCTGCAAGTCGGCGCAGGAGGTCGCCCAGGCGGCCGACGTGGTCTTCCTCATGGTGCCCGATACGCCCGACGTCGAAAAGGCGCTCTTCTCGCCCGGCGGGATCGCGGAGGGACTGTCCAAGGGCAAGACCGTCGTCGACATGAGCTCGATCTCGCCGATCGCGACCAAGGAGTACGCCGGCCGCGTCGCCGTGCTCGGCTGCGACTACGTCGATGCGCCCGTGTCGGGTGGCGAGGTCGGCGCCAAGGCGGCGTCGCTTACGATCATGTGCGGCGGATCCGATGCGGCATTCGCGCGGGTGAAGCCGTTCTTCGATCTGATGGGCAAGAACATCACGCTTGTCGGCGGCGTCGGCGACGGCCAGACCTGCAAGGTCGCCAACCAGATCATCGTCGCGCTCACGATTGAAGCGGTGGGCGAGGCGCTGCTGTTCGCATCCAAGGCCGGCGCTGATCCGGCGAAAGTGCGCCAGGCGCTGATGGGCGGCTTCGCGGCGTCGCGCATTCTCGAGGTCCACGGGGAGCGCATGATCAAGCGCACGTTCAACCCCGGGTTCCGGATCGAGCTGCACCAGAAGGACCTCAACCTCGCGCTCGCCGGCGCCCGCGCCCTCGGCCTCGCGCTGCCCAACACCGCCGCCACGCAGCAGCTCATGAACGCGTGCGTGGCCAACGGCGGCGGCGGCTGGGACCACTCCGGTCTCGTGAAGGCGCTGGAGCTGATGGGCGGGCACAAGGTCGCGAACGACTGAGTGCTCGCGCCTTAGTGCGTCAGCCAAGATGAACGTCGCCGCCCCCAAGATCGACTTCCTCCGCCAGGCGGAGGTCGTCGGCCGCCTGAAGGCGCGGCTGCCGGAGTCGGGCGTCCTCTTCCAGACGGAGGACACGCGGCCGTACGAATGCGACGGCCTCTCCGCGTACCGGCAGCTGCCGATGGTGGTCGCGCTTCCGGCGAACGACGAGGAGGTGCAGTTCGTCCTGCGCACCTGCAACGAGCTCAAGGTGCCGGTGATCGCGCGCGGCGCGGGGACCGGGCTCTCGGGCGGCGCGCTGCCGTCCGCCGAGGGCGTGCTGCTCGCCACCGCGAAGTTGATGCGCATCCTCGCCGTCGACCCGGTCGCGCGCATCGCGCGCGTGCAGCCGGGCGTGCGCAACCTCGCGATCACCGAAGCCGCCACGCCGTACGGGCTCTACTACGCGCCGGACCCCTCCTCGCAGATCGCGTGCACGATCGGCGGCAACGTCGCCGAGAACGCGGGCGGCGTGCACTGCCTCAAGTACGGGCTCACCGTGAACAACGTGATGCGCGTGCGCGGGTTCACCATCGAGGGCGAGCCGGTGGAGTTCGGCACCGAGGCGCTCGACGCGCCGGGGCTCGACCTCGCGGCCCTCGTCACCGGTTCGGAGGGGATGCTCGCGGTGACGACCGAGGTCACGGTGAAGCTCGTCCCGAGGCCCGAGCGGGCGCGCGTGATCATGGCCTCCTTCGACGACGTCGAGAAAGCGGGCGATGCGGTCGCGGCCATCATCGCCGCGGGCCTCATCCCCGCCGGTCTCGAGATGATGGATCAGCCCGCAACGCGGGCGGTCGAGGAGTTCGTGCACGCCGGCTACGACCTCGACGCCAAGGTGATCCTGCTCTGCGAGTCCGACGGCACGCCCGAGGAGGTGGAGGAGGAGATCACGCGGACGAAAGCGGTTCTCGAGCGCGCCGGCGCCACCGCGATGCGCGTGTCGCGCGACGAGCCGGAGCGGCTGAAGTTCTGGGCCGGCCGCAAGGCGGCGTTCCCCGCCGTGGGGCGCATCTCGCCCGACTACTACTGCATGGACGGCACGATCCCGCGCAAGCGGCTCGGCGAGATTCTCAACTTCATCGCCGCGATGGAGAAGAAGTACCGCCTGCGCTGCCCGAACGTGTTCCACGCCGGCGACGGCAACCTCCACCCGCTCATCCTGTTCGACGCGAACGACCCGGACGAGTTGCACCGCACGGAGCAGTTCGCCTCCGAGGTGCTGCGGAAGTGCATCGAGGTCGGCGGCACCGTCACCGGCGAGCACGGCGTCGGCATCGAGAAGATCAACGAGATGTGCGTGCAGTTCTCGCCCGCGGAGCTGGAGGCATTCCGCGGCGTGAAGCGCGCCTTCGACCCCGCGGGGCTGCTCAATCCCGCGAAGAATATCCCGACGCTGCACCGGTGCGCCGAGTTCGGCAGGATGCACGTACACGCGGGCAAGCTTTCGCATCCCGAGCTGCCCAGGTTCTGACTTGCCAGACGCCCTGACCTCGCTCGCCGAAGCGATCCGCGCCGCCGCGGCGGACGGCCGGCCCTTACGCATCCGCGGCGGCGGGACGAAGGACTTCTACGGCCAGTCGCTCGACGGCGAGATCCTCGACACGCGCGGCTACGCCGGCATCGTCGCCTACGACCCGACGGAGCTCGTCGTCACGGTGCGCGGCGGCACGCCGCTCGCCGACCTCGAAGCGGCGCTGCGCGAGAAGCGGCAGATGCTCGCATTCGAGCCGCCGCACTTCGGCGCTGGCGCGACCGTGGGCGGCGCCGTCGCGGCGGGCCTCTCGGGTCCGCGCCGGGCCGCGGCCGGCGCGGTGCGCGACTTCGTGCTCGGCGTGCGCCTTCTGGATGGACGCGGCCAGGACCTCACGTTCGGCGGCCAGGTGATGAAGAACGTCGCGGGCTACGATGTCTCGCGCGTGATGGCGGGTGCGCTCGGCACGCTCGGGGTCGTCGTCGAGGTATCGCTCAAGGTGCTGCCGGTGCCGGTCACCGAAGCGACGCTGAAGTTCGAGATGCCCGAGGACAAGGCGCTCGAGGCGGTGAACCGGTGGGCGGGCCGGCCGCTGCCGATCAGCGCGACCGCGTACACCGACGGCGATCTCGGCGTCCGGCTCTCAGGCGCCGCGGCCGCGGTCCGCGCGGCGCAGGAGAAGCTCGGCGGCACGCTCGTCGAGGCGGAGCCTGCGGCGCGCTTCTGGCCCGGCATCCGCGAGCACAGCGACCCGTTCTTCGCGGGCGCGGAGCCGCTGTGGCGGCTTTCGGTTCCGTCCGCGACGCCGCCGCTCGGGCTGGAGGGACGGAGCTTCATCGAATGGGGCGGCGCACTGCGCTGGATCAAGTCGCACGCGGAGGCGCGCACCGTCCGCGACGCCGCCGCGCGCGCCGGCGGCCACGCGACGCTGTTTCGCGGCGGCGACAAGTCGGTCGGCGTGTTCCATCCGCTCGCGCCGGCGGTGGCGACGATCCACAGGCGGCTGAAGGCCGAGTTCGATCCGCGCGGCGTGCTGAATCGCGGGCGGATGTACCCGGACTTCTAGCCGCTGGTTTCTACCCGCTGATGCAAACCAATCTCGTCGACTGGATCAAGGACACGCCCGACGGCAAGGCGGCGGATGCGATCCTGCGCAAGTGCGTGCACTGCGGCTTCTGCACCGCTACCTGCCCGACCTACCAGCTGCTCGGCGACGAGCTCGACGGGCCGCGCGGACGCATCTACCTCGTCAAGCAAGTGCTCGAGGGCGCCGCAGTCACCGCCAGGACCCAGCTGCACCTCGATCGCTGCCTCACCTGCCGCAGCTGCGAGACGACCTGCCCGTCGGGCGTCGAGTACGGGCAGCTCGTCGACATCGGGCGCAAGATCGTCGAGGACCGCGTCGGGCGACCGCTCGGCGCGCGCCTGGTGCGGCGCGCCGTCGCAACGCTCTTCCCGATGACGCGCGTGTTCGGTTTCCTGACCCGGCTCGGCATGGCGCTGCGGCCGCTCGTTCCTGCAACTTTCGCGGGGAAACTGCCGAGGGCGATCCCCGCGGCGGGCGCGTGGCCCGCGCCGCGCCACGCACGCAAGATGATCGCGCTTGCCGGCTGCGTGCAGCCGGCGCTCACGCCCGACACGAATGCCGCCGCGGCACGCGTGCTCGACCGGCTCGGCATCTCGCTCGTGGAGGCGCCGGGGGCCGGCTGCTGCGGCGCGCTGCGCTTCCACCTGAACTACCAGGCCGACGGCCTCGACGACATGCGCCGCCTGATCGACGCGTGGTGGCCGCTGGTGGAGCAGGGCGCGGAGACGATCGTCATGACCGCGAGCGGGTGCGGCTCGAGCGTGCGCGAGTACGGCCATCACCTCGCGCACGATCCGCGCTACGCGGAGAAGGCGGCGCGAATCAGCGCGATTACGAAGGACCTGTCCGAAGTCCTGGCCGCCGAGGCCGACCGACTCGTGCCCCTCATGGGCGCCGGCAAACGGCCGAAGGTCGCCTTTCATCCGCCCTGCACGCTGCAGCACTGGCAGCCGCTGAAGGGTGTCACCGAAGGCGTGCTCGCAAAGCTCGGCTACGAGCTCGCACCCGTACCGGACGTGCACATGTGCTGCGGCTCTGCGGGCACCTATGCGTTGTTTCAGCCGGAGCTCGCGGAGCGCCTGAAGAAGAACCGGGTCACCGCGCTGCAGTCCGGTCTCCCCGAGGTCGTGCTCACCGCGAACGTCGGCTGCCAGACGCATCTCGCCTCGGGCGCCACCGTGCCGGTGCGACACTGGATCGTCGATCTCGAAGCGCGGCTCGTGTCGCAATCGTAAAACTTGGTTGCAGCATCGCAAACAATCGATTCGGGCTCTGGACGCACACGACCGCGCGTGCGAGTTTCGCGCCCATGTCCGCCGCATTCCACCGCCGCATCCAGCTCGACCTGACGCGCGAGCTCGTCCCGCAGCTGCAGGAGATGCTCGCCGATCCGGATCCGGAGATCTCGGGTTGGGCCGAGGAAAACCTGCGCTACGAGCTCGAGCGCGCCAAGTTCAACGCCTGGTTGGACGGGCGCGGGGTCGCAGGCGAGCGCCTCCTGCTGGAGGAGCCCGAACTGCTCGACCAGTTCCGCGCCGAGCGCCGACCCAAGCTGGCGCTGGTCCGGTCGCGCTGACCGCGCGCCTGCGCATTCCGCCGCAATCGCCGCGGCACAGCGTTTGCGGTGCGGCCCGCCCAGGCCTAGGCTCTCCGGCATCGAGTACGCCCGGAGAGCCGCATGCGCCCGCGCCTGAGTGCCCTGCTGATCGCCGCCGTCGTCGGTGCGGCCGTGCCCGCCGCCGCGCAGTCGCTCGACATCCGGCCCGGGCTGTGGGAGTTCACCATGTCCGCCGCGAAGGGCATGTCGCAGAAGATCTGCTTCACCCCTGCGATGGTGAAGGACCTGAAGGGTGTCGCCGCGAAGCCCGATCCGTCGAGCGACTGCAAGACCTCGAACGAGAAGGTGACCGGCACGACCCGCACGTTCCACGTCGCGTGCACGAAGCCGACAAAGTACGACGCGAACATCGGACTGACGGTGCACGGCCCCGACCACTTCTCGATGACGCAGGACTACGTGACCGAGCACGGCGGCAAGTCGCAGGCCGGCAAGATGAGCTTCGTGTATCGTCGCGTCGGCGACTGCCCGAAGTGATCCGCCGGGACCGGTAAGGATGCAAAGGGGGCCGAAGGAAGGGTTGGGACCCTTCCTTTCCCAACCACCCCCTTTGCAATCCCCCAAAGGCAGGGCGATGCCCCGCTGATGCGGGACATCGCATCGTCCGACCGTGCGGGCGCCGGCAGCGCCGCGCGAGACCTCCGCGAGCCCCATGTCCAGCCCTCCCACTGCCGCCGCCCCAGGCGCGCCCGGCGCCCTCTGGCGCTGGATCGACCGCAACTTCCTCGAGCTGGGCCGCGAGATGCGGCTCTCCTACCTGCCGCCGCTGATGGTCTACATCGCGGCCGGCATCTCCGGCCTCACCGGCATCGTCGGCACCTTCTTCGTGAAGGAGTACCTCGGCCTGTCCGCCGAGTTCCTCGCCGCGCTCGGTTTCTGGGCCGGGATACCGTGGGCGCTGAAGATGCCGCTCGGGCATCTCGTCGATCTCATCTGGAAGCACAAGGCCGGGCTGGTGTACCTGGGGGCGACCCTCATCTGCGCGAGCCTCCTGATCATGATCGGCCTGCTGGCCGACCGCGCCGCGATGGAACGGATCATGGAAGCGGACGCCTGGTTCGTGCTCACGGCGCTCCTCGCGCCGGTCGGCTACGTGCTGCAGGACGTGGTCGCCGACGCGATGACGGTGGAGGCGGTGCCGCGGTTCGACGAGGAAGGCCGGCCGACGCCGGAGGACGCGCGCAAGCTCATGCACACCACGATGCAGACGCTCGGTCGCGTCGCGATCATCGGCGGCACGGTGCTCGTGGCGGGCGCGAACGTGTGGCTCTTCCGCGGCGCGGAGCAGATGCCGGAGGCGGCCAAGGCGGCGACGTACCTGCTCGTCTACCAGCTCGCGCTGATCATTCCCGTGGTCTCGGTGCTCGGCGTGTTGCTCGCCGGCTTCATCCGGCGGCGCGACGCGCGGCGGCTGGCGGCGCGGGGGTTCGACGCCGCCCGCATCGATGCCATGCTCGACTCGCACCCGGGCCGGCCGCCGGTGAACTGGTGGATTCTCGGCGGCGGCCTCGTGTTCGCGGTCGTCAGCCTGAGCGTGGGCTTTGGCAAGGTGCCCGCGGGGCAGGAAATCATCTTCGGCGCGTCGATGGCGATCATCGTGTTCCTGATGTGGCGGCTCGTGCGCGAACTCGAACCCGATGCGCGCGCCACGCTCGTCGGCACCGCGCTCGTCGTCTTCGTGTTCCGCGCGCTGCCCGGGCCCGGCGCCGGCTCCACGTGGTGGATGATCGACGTCCTCAAGTTCGACCAGCAGTTCCTGGCCACGCTGTCGCTCATCACGAGCTGTTTCACGCTGCTCGGGCTGTTCCTCTTCCGGCGCTTCATGGCGGAGCGGTCGATCGCCTACATCGTCGGCTTTCTCACCATCATCGGGACGGTCCTCGCGCTGCCGATCGTCGGCATGTACTTCGGCCTGCACGAATGGACCGCGCGGCACACCGGCGGCGTGGTGGACGCGCGGTTCATCGCGCTCTTCGACACCGCGCTCGAGTCGCCGCTCGGCCAGGTCGCGATGGTGCCGATGCTCGCGTGGATCGCGCGCTCGGCGCCGGACAAGCTCAAGGCCACCTACTTCGCGGTGATGGCCTCGTTCACCAATCTCGCCCTGTCGGCGGCGCAGCTCGGCACGAAGTACCTCAACCAGATCTATGCCGTCACCCGCGAGGTGAAGGACGCCGCGACCGGCGCGATGAAGGTGCCGGCCGACTACAGCCAGCTCGGCGACCTGCTGATCCTGTCCACCGCGCTCGGGTTCGCGCTGCCGCTGCTGGCGATCCTGTTCGTCAAGTCGACGCGGTTCCGGAGCGCCTGAAAGCGCCGCTACAGGGGGCACGGAGAACACAGGGATAGAATCGTCCCTGCTCTGGATGCTCTGTGACCTCCGTGGCTGCAACTCCCGCGCCTGACCGTCCCAAGACCCGCGACCTGCGCCAGCTCGCGCGGCTCGCCGCGTTCGCCGCGCCCCACAAGTGGCGCATCGCCGCCGCGCTCACTGCGCTCGTCGTGGCGGCCGGCGCGGTGCTCGCGCTCGGCCAGGGTCTGAAGTCGGTCATCGACTCCGGCTTCGGCAGCCGCAACCCGCACGAGCTCGACACCGCGCTCGTCGCGTTCGTCGCGATTGCCATCGTGATGGCGGTGGCGAGCTACCTGCGCTTCTTCCTCATGATGACGACCGGTGAGCGCGTCATCACCGACATCCGCAACGCGGTGTTCGGCCACGTACTGCGCCAGCCGCCCGCGTTCTTCGAGTCGCGCCAGACCGGCGAGATCGTCTCGCGCCTGACCAACGACGTGACGCTGATCGAGAGCGTCATCGGGTGGGGGCTCTCGATGTTCCTCCGCAACCTGCTGATGATGACCGGCGCGACGGCGCTTCTCGTCGTCACCAGCCCGAAGCTCGCCGCGCTGACGCTGGTGGGTACGACGGTCGCGCTCGCCCCGGCGCTGTTCCTCGGGCGGCGCGTGCGGCGTCTCGCGCGCACGAGTCAGGACCGGATCGCCGACGTGGCCGCGTACATCGACGAGGCGCTGCACGAGGTGCGCACCGTGCAGGCGTACGTGCACGAGGCCGAGGACCGACGCCGCTTCGGGGAGCGCGCCGAGGCGGCGTTCGATACCGCGGTTGCGCGCATCCGGCACCGCGGTGTCCTGTTCGCGTCGGTACTGCTGACGGCGTTCTGCGGCATCGGCTTCATTCTCTGGATTGGCGGCCACGACGTTTTCGCCGGGCGCATTTCGGCCGGCCAGCTGTCCGCGTTCGTGTTCTACGCGGCGCTGGTCGGCAGCGGCGCGGGCACGCTCGCGGAGGTCTGGGGCGATCTGCAGCGCGCGGCGGGTGCGACCGAACGGCTGATGGAGCTGCTTGCCGAGACGCCCGCGATCGAGTCGCCGCCGGCGCCGCAGCCGTTGCCGCGGCCGCCGCGCGGCGAGGCGGGCCTCGAGCGCGTGACGTTCGCGTATCCGTCGCGGCGCGACGCGCCTGCGCTCACCGACTTCACGCTCCCGGTCGCCCCCGGCGAGAAGGTCGCGCTGGTCGGCCCGTCCGGCGCCGGGAAGACCACGGTCTTCCAGCTGCTCCTGCGCTTCTACGACCCGGACGCGGGCGCGGTGCTGGTCGACGGCGTCGACGCGCGGCGCGCCGACCTCGCCGAGCTGCGCCGGCGCTTCGCGCTCGTGCCGCAGGAACCGGTGATTTTCGGGGCAAGCGTCGCGGAGAACGTGCGCTACGCGCGACCGGAGGCGAGCGACGCGGAGGTGCGCGCGGCCTGCGAGGCGGCGTTCGCGCTCGAGTTCGTGGAGCGCCTGCCGCAGGGCTTCGACACCTTCCTGGGCGAGCGCGGCGTGCGGCTCTCGGGCGGGCAGCGGCAGCGGCTGTCGATCGCGCGCGCGTTGCTCGCCGATCGCCCGGTCCTGCTGCTCGACGAGGCGACCAGCTCGCTCGACGCCGAGAGCGAGCGCGCGGTGCAGCTCGCGCTCGAGCGGTTGATGCGCGGCCGCACCACGCTCGTCATCGCGCACCGGCTCGCGACGGTGCAGAACGCGGACCGCATCGTCGTCATGGATCACGGCCGCGTTGTCGCGACCGGCACGCACGCCGAGCTGGTTCGCCAGGGCGGGCTCTACGCGCGCCTGGCCGAGCTGCAGTTCCTGGGCGGCGCCGCGGAGCCGCTGAGCGCTGCGGCGTGAGGAAGTTACTCGCGCTGGTCACGGCGCTCGCCGCGTCGATCGCTGCGGCTCAGGACGCGACGCTCAAGGTCGGGTCGAAGCGCTTCAGCGAGAGCTACATCCTCGGCGAGATCCTGCGCGAGACCGCGACGCGCGCGGGCGTGCGGGCCGAGCACCGGCCCGGCCTGGGCAACACCGGCATCGTGTTTGCGGCGCTCAAGAGCGGCGCGATCGATGTGTATGCCGAGTACACGGGCACGATCGCGCGCGAGATCCTCAAGCTCGACGGCAACGTGCCGCTCGACGAGCTGAATCGCCGTCTCGCCCCGCTGGGGTTCGGCGTTGCCGCGCCGCTCGGCTTCAACAACACGTATGCCCTCGCGATGCGCGAGGAGCAGGCGGCGAAGCTCGGCGTCCGGACCGTCTCCGACCTCGGGCGGCACCCGAGCCTGCGCCTCGGGCTGACGCAGGAGTTCATCGGCCGCGCCGACGGCTGGCCGGGGCTCAAGGCCGCCTACGGCCTGCCGTTCGCGACCCCGACCGGGATTGACCACGGCCTCGCCTACGACGCGCTCGCGTCGGGGAAGATCGACGTGAAGGACATCTACTCGACCGACGCGAAGATCGAGCGCTTCCAGTTGCGCGTGCTCGAGGACGACCGCGGCTTCTTCCCGAAGTACGACGCGGTGCTGCTGTATCGGCTGGACCTGCCGGAGCGCTTCCCCGCGGCGTGGCAAGCGCTCGCCGGGCTGCAGGGGAAGATCGACGCGCGCCGCATGATTCGGCTCAACGCCGCGGCGGAGCTGGCGGGCAAGTCGTTCGAGCAGGCGGCGGCGCTGTTCTTCGATCCCGGGCGACCGGACGTGGCCACGCCGCGCACCCTGCTCGGCGCGCTGTTCGGACCCGACTTCTGGCGCCTGACGCGCGAGCACCTCGTGCTGGTCGCCGTGTCGCTCGCCGCGGCGGTGCTGATCGGCGTGCCGCTCGGCGTCCTCGCGGCGAAGGTGCGCGCCGTGGGGCAGCCGATCCTCGCGACGGTCGGCGTGATCCAGACCATCCCGTCGCTCGCGCTCCTTGCGTTCCTGATCGCCGCGCTCGGGCGCATCGGCACCGTGCCGGCGCTGGTCGCGCTGTTCCTGTATGCGCTGCTCCCGATCGTGCGCAACACGCACGCCGGCATTGAGGGCATCCGGCCCGGCATGCGTCAAGCCGCGCTCGCGCTGGGCCTGGGCGCGCGCGACCGGATGCTCAGCGTGGAGCTGCCGCTCGCGACGCCGACCATCCTCGCCGGCGTGAAGACCTCGGCGGTGATCAACGTCGGCACCGCAACCATCGCGGCGTTCATCGGCGCGGGCGGCTACGGCGAGCGCATTGTGCAAGGCCTCGCGCTCAACGACCACACGATCCTGATCGCCGGCGCCCTGCCGGCCGCGGCGCTCGCGCTGCTCATGCAAGGCGCGTTCGAGCTGGCCGAGCGTCGCTCGGCGTGGCGGCGCGCGAGAGGGGACCGGTAGCGGCCGGCGTGATCGGTGCAAATGGCGCCGCGGCGGGCGGCTGAGGTATCATCCCGCGCTGCAACGCCGGCCGAGACAACAACGCGGCCGGCACTCCGAAAAACAAGGGGACCTCCATGCGCATCGGCGTTCCAGCCGAGACCCGTCCGGGCGAAACGCGCGTCGCCGCGACCCCCGAGACGGTGAAGAAGCTCGCGGCCGGCGGCAAGCATCAATTGCTGGTGCAGTCGGGGGCGGGCGTCAACGCGGCGGTGCCCGACGCCGATTATCAGGCTGCCGGCGCAACCATCGTCGCGTCGGCCGCGGACCTCTACGCGCAGTCCGACATCGTGCTCAAAGTGCGCGCGCCGGAACCGGGCGAACTCGCGAGCCTCAAGCGCGACTCGATCCTGATCGGGCTGCTCAATCCCTACGACGGCGCCGCCATCGACGCGCTGGCGAAGACCGGTGTGGCCGGCTTCGCAATGGAGTGGTTGCCGCGCATCACGCGCGCGCAGGCGATGGACGTGCTCTCTTCGCAGGCGAACATCGCTGGTTACAAGGCGGTCCTGCTCGCCGCGAACGAATACGGCCGCTTCATGCCGATGCTCATGACCGCCGCGGGGACCGTGAAGGCGGCGCGCGTGCTCGTGATGGGCGCGGGCGTCGCCGGCCTGCAGGCGATCGCGACCGCCAAGCGGCTCGGCGCGGTGATCGAGGCGTTCGACGTGCGCCCCGCGGTGAAGGAGCAGGTCGAGTCGCTCGGCGCGAAGTTCGTCGAAGTCGCGATGACCGACGAGGAGAAGAAGCAGGCCGAGACCGCCGGCGGCTACGCGCGCGAGATGAGCGAGGACTACAAGCGCCGGCAGGGCGAGCTCGTGCACGAGCGCGCGAAGGCCGCCGACATCGTCATCACGACCGCGCTGATTCCCGGCCGGCCGGCGCCGGTCCTGATCCGCGAGGACACCGTGAAGGCGATGAAGCCCGGCTCGGTGATCGTCGACCTCGCGGTGGAGCAGGGCGGCAACTGCCCGCTCTCCGAGCGCGACAAGATCGTGGTCAAGCACGGCGTGAAGATCGTCGGGCTGGCCAACCTTCCGGCCCTCGTGGGCGCGGACGCCTCCAGCCTGTACGCGCGCAACCTGCTGAACTTCATCAACCTGCTCGTCGACCCGAAGTCGGGCGAGCTGAAGCTCGACCGCGAGGACGAGGTGATCGCAGGCAGCCTGGTGTGCATCGACGGCCAGGTCGTGAAAAAGGGCTGAACATGAGCGGAGCCATCGACCCCACCGTCGTCAA
>Ga0105107_10001902_pt1 | contig 13668 bp, 11 predicted proteins | sample PPLLaktember2015_6_FD_79335 | JGI IMG/M metagenome (GOLD analysis project Ga0105107, IMG submission 79335) | Freshwater sediment microbial communities from Prairie Pothole Lake near Jamestown, North Dakota, USA - PPLs Lake P8 Core (1) Depth... | ecosystem: Environmental > Aquatic > Freshwater >...
AATGCCTATCGCTCGGAACGCCGGTTCCGGGCCCAGGCTCGGAAGATCAACCGCTATCTGAAAGATTGGGGCAGCGTGGGCTTCCGGACCCCCAGCATGTACCACAATCTGGACTTGATCCGTCACCTCGACGTCGAATACGACGCCTCGACGTTCGATACAGATCCGTTCGAGCCCCAGCCGGACGGGATGGGGACCATCTTCCCGTTCGTGGTCCCCGGCAAGGACGGACGGAAGGGCTACGTCGAGCTGCCCTACACGCTGCCGCAGGACCATCTTCTCTTCGTCCTGATGCGCGAGGAATCCGTCGGCATCTGGGAAAAAAAGCTGGATTGGATCGCCCGCCAGGGTGGGATGGCCTTGGTCAACACCCACCCGGATTACCTCGTCTTCGATACGCCCAAGCGCTGCGACGAATACCCGGCCAGCCGCTACGAAGAGCTCCTGGCCCATGTCCGAAAGACGTATGAAGGACAGTATTGGCATGCCCTGCCTCAGGACGTCGCCAGATTCTGGAAGGGCCGCTATGTCCAGGACGATGCCGCTCCCCGGAAACCTCTTCACGTCTGCATGCCGGTTTACTCGATCTACGAGAGCGATAACCGGGTCATGCGATATGCCGAAGCCCTGGCGAAGAGGGGCGATCGGGTCGAAGTCCTGGCCCTGGGGCGCGAGGGGCTTCCCCGCCACGAAAGCGTCCGGGGCGTCAAGCTGCACCGGATCCAGAACAGGGATTTCAAGGAAAAGAGCAATCTCTCCTACCTCTTCAGGCTGATGCGGTTCCTGGTCAAGTCGGCCCTCGTCCTGACCGTCAAGGAACTCAGGGACCCCTTCGATCTCATCCATGTCCATTCGGTGCCGGACTTCGAGGTCTTCGCCAGCGCGATCGCCAAGCTCAGGGGGGCCAAGGCCATCCTGGATATCCACGACATCGTCCCCGAGTTCTATGCCAGCAAGTTCAACGTAGACAAGGACAGCCTCGTCTTCCGGAGCTTGGCGCGCCTGGAGCGTGTGTCTTGCCGCTTCTCGGACCATGTGATCATCTCCAACCATCTCTGGCGCGAGACCATCGTGGCCCGGTCCGTTCCCGACGCCAAGTGCTCCGTCTTCCTGAACTACCCCGACGAATCGCTTTTCTTCGCCCGGCCCAGGAGTCGGCGTGACGGGCGATTCATCATCATCTACCCCGGCACGCTCGCCCGACATCAGGGGCTCGATATCGCCATCCGGGCCTTCCATCTCATCAGGGACAGGGCCCCCCGGGCGGAGTTTCACATCTACGGCCGGGGCTCGGAGAAGCCGTCCCTGGCCAAGTTGATCAAGCACCTCGGCCTCGAGACGCGGGTGATCATGAGGGACACCGTCCCTATCGACGAGATCGCCTCCATCATGGCCGAGGCGGACCTGGGGGTCATCCCCAAGAGGAACGACCCGTTCGGCGGCGAGGCCTTCAGCACCAAGATCCTGGAATTCATGGCCCTGGGGGTGCCGGTCGTCGTCGCCAAGACGAAGATCGACATGTACTACTTCGATGATTCGATGGTCACATTCGCCGAGCCGGACGACGTGGATGATCTCGCGGCCTCAATGATCGCCCTGATCGAGGACGGGGCGCGCCGCGAGAACCAGTCGCAGCGTGCCCGGGAGTTCGTGGCCTCGCTGAGTTGGGACAAAAAGAGGGCCGATTATTTCGGGCTGGTCGACCGGCTCGTCGGCGCCGATGGATTTCGGGAGAAGGGGCTTGGATCCTAGCGTCCTCGAGGCCTCCCCGCGGCCGTCCGCGCCGCTTTCGTATGTCCTGATCACGCCCGCCCGGAATGAAGAGGAGTTCATCGAGGGGACTATCCGGTCCGTCGTCTCGCAGACGGTCCTGCCGGCCAAGTGGGTCATCGTGAGCGACGGCTCGACGGACCGCACCGACGAGATCGTCGCCCGCTCCGCGGCCGCCCATCCGTGGATGGAATTGCTGAGGATGCCCGAGCACAGGGACCGCAGCTTCGCCGCGAAGGTCCACTGTTTCCGCGCCGGCCAGGCCCGGATCGCCGGGATCGCCCACGATATCATCGGCAATCTCGACGCCGACATCACCTTCGAGCCGGGCTATTTCGAATTCCTCCTGGGCCGGTTCGCGGCCGACCCGCGGCTCGGCGTGGCTGGGACCCCCTTCGTCGAGGGAACCGAACATTATGATTTCCGCTATGCGAGCCTCGATCACGTCTCGGGGGCCTGCCAGCTCTTCCGGCGCGAGTGCTTCGAAGAGGTCGGCGGCTATATCCCCGTCAAAGAAGGCGGGATCGACTGGATCGCCGTGACCACGGCCCGGATGAAGGGCTGGACGACCCGGACGTTCCTCGAGATGAGCTGTTTTCACCACCGGAAGATCGGGACCGGCGACAGCGGCCGCCTGTCCGCGATCTTCAAGTACGGCAAGAAGAGTTACATGCTGGGGGGACACCCCCTGTGGCAGACGCTGCGGGCCCTCTTTCAAATGGCCAAGAAGCCCTATATCGTGGGAGGCTTGCTGGTGATCTCCGGTTACGCCTGGGGTTTTCTGACCCGGATGAAGCGGCCGCTAAGCCCGGAGCTCCTGCGCTTCTATCGGCGCGAACAGATGACCCGCCTGAAACAGATCCTGTTCCGTTCGGCCGGGGCGGCGTCGAGCCGCCGGCCCTAGCGATCACCGCCGTCGAAATGGAGTAGGCCATGGACAACGCCAGAGCGACGATCCTCGCCAGCGCTCAAAAGCTCGAGCGATGGCTCGAGGACCATCACTACAGAGGCTACGACCCCGCGGACGGCCTGACCTCGTATCTGCGGCCCCTGACGTTCGGCAGCCTGTTCCTGGACCGGGTCCTCCAGCAGATCATCTGGAAGAGCCCGTTCAACCTGCGGCCGCTCCTCGGCGTCAAGCCCTTGGACTCGTTCGTGGGCCGTGGCTATATCGCCAGGGCCTATCTCGAGATGCTCGAGCTGACCGCGGACGAAGCCTATAAGGACAAGGCCGTCGCCTGCCTGGATTGGCTCGCCGCCAACAAGGCGCCGGGATTCGAGGACCACAGCTGGGGCAAGATGTTCGACTTCGCCAGCCGGGGGGGACGGCAGGCACGATTCGAGCCCATCACGGTCTGGACCAGCCTGACTGGCTTCGCTTTCCTGGACGCCTACGAGATCCTCGGAGACGGGAAATATCTCGAAGTCGCCGACAGCGTTTGCCGTTGGATCCTGAAGGTCCCCCGGACGCTGAGCGGGTCCGGCTTCTGTATCAATTATCTGCCCTCACAGACGGAGTGCACGATCCACAACCAGAGCATGCTGGCCGCGGCCATGCTGACCCGGACCGCCCGGCACACCGGGAACCCGGAATACCTCACCGTCGCCGCCGGGGCCATCCGGTACACCTGCGCGCGGCAGCTGCCGGACGGATCCTGGTATTACGGGGAGCACCCGACCTACCATTGGATCGACAATTTCCACACCGGCTACAACCTCGATGCGCTCCGGATCTACATCGACCTCACGGGCGATCGGACCTTCGAGCCCGAGCTCCGGCGCGGCTTCGCGTTCTACAAGACGCACTTCTTCGAGGCGAGCGGCTGCCCGAAGTATTTCCACGACCGGACGTATCCCATCGACAGCCAGTGCGCGTCCCAGTCCATCGACACCCTGGCCTTTTTCTCGGATTATGACGAGGACGCTCTGGCGCTGGCCGTGCGCGTCGCGAAGTGGACGATCGCCCACATGCAAGACCCGTCCGGCTACTTCTATTTTATGCGCTATCCGTTCTTCGTCCTGAAGCCGCCCATGATCCACTGGGCCCAGGCCACGACCTACAAGGCCCTGCTGTCCTTGGCGCTCAAGCTTTAGGCTTGGCCCTCCAAACCTGCCAGGGCACCTTGTTCTGAGCGACCATCCCGTCCAGGACGAGCTTGTCCTTGAACGTATCCATGGCCATCCAGAATCCCTTGTGCTTGTGGGCCATAAGGAGGTTCTTCTCGACCAGCCGCTGGAAGGGCTGCTCGACCAGGTCCTCGCCCTCCCGGATGTACTCGAAGATCTCCTTGCGGAAGATGAAGAAGCCCGCATTGATCCAGATCTCGCACTCCCCGAGAGGCTTGATCGAGGTCACCCGGCCGCCGCGGCCGAAGGCGATGACGTGGGAGCTCTCCGGCGCGGTCACGGCGATGCAGGCGGCGGTCTTGCCGCTGGCCAGGAAGCGCGACTCGTAATCCGCGAAGTCCAGGTCGGAGACGCCGTCCGCGTAATTCGCCAGGAACATCTCCTCGCCCTCGAGGTACTTGCGCACGGCGCGCAGCCGCTGCCCGATGTTCGCCCGGGGCCCGGTGTCGGCGAAGGTGATCCTCCAATCCGCGATGTCCGTGTTCAGGAGATCGATGTCCCTTCCGCCGTTGGCCATGATGAAATCGTTCGTGACGCACTCGTCGTAATCCACGAAGTATTTCTTGATGAGCTCTCCGCCGTGTCCCAGGCAGAGGAGGAAGTCCTTGTGGCCGAAATGGGCGTAATATTTCATGATATGCCACAGGATCGGCCTGTGGCCGAGCTCGACCATGGGCTTGGGGATCGTTTCCGAGTAATCGCGGAGCCTCATCCCCAACCCGCCGCAAAAAAGCACGACTTTCATGGGCAATTCTCCTGCAGCAGACCGGCCTCGACCAGAGCGTCTGCCGCTGTCTTGATGGCCGCGAAGGACGATCCCGACCGCTCGGCGATGTCGAGCAGGCTGTTTCCGCCGTCCGAGAGGTTCAAGACCCACAGAAAGGCCCGCTCCTCGGCCGCCGAGGAGCCGCAGAGCCCGCGTTTCCCCAAATGGGGCTCACCTTTCGGATTCAAGCTCACGTAGGACCGGTCGTCCTCGATGACAGCGATGATCGATCGGACCGCCTGGAAGCTGTCGGCCAGGGACTCTTGGGAAACGAAGGCCAAATCGTCCGCGGACGTGTGATACTCGGGATATTCGCCGTAGGGCGTCCTCGAGATCCTGCCCACGGGGAGGTCGAATCCCGGCGAGCAGAACTGGCGTTCATCGTAGCCGTCCGGACTGAATTCCAGGATGCGATGGGGCCGGCCGGAGTGCCGAAGGACGTGGGCGGCCGCCCGGTCGGTCAACGTATCGCCCCGGCGGCTCTTCTTGTAGTGGATGTCCCCGCGGTCGCCCAGGCCGGCGAGGACCAGGCCGGCTTTGACCTTCCCGGCCCTGTCCTCGTTCAGGCTCAGCCAGGTGATGGCGCCGATCGTGCCCGGGGCGAAGAGGAACCTGAACGAGTGGCGTCTCGGGACTCCGGCCAGATCTTCGGCCAGCGCCGTCGCCAGCGCGATGCCCGAAAGGTTGTCGTTGGCCAAGGACGGATGGCAGACGTGGGCCGAGACGAGGATCTCCCGGTCCTGCTCGCCGGGGAGGAGGAGCTCCCCATAGGTCAACGAGCCGTTTTCCAGCCGGGAATCGATGACCACTTCGTATTCGCCCTCTTCCAAGGCGAGGAATTGCCGATGGGTCAGGCAAAAGCCCCAGGTCTCCTCGTGATACGAGGTCCGGTACGGGATCCAGTCGGGGCGCTCCGGGATCGTGAACAGATGCTTTTTCAGGTCCGCCAATGACAGCCGCGCCTCGACCGGGACGCTGTAGCCGACGACGTGCAGATTGGAGCGCCCGAAGTCGACGACCTTCCGGCCCCGGGGGTCCCTGATGTAGGCGTCCCGGACGTTCCACTCCTTCGGGACCGTCCAATCGAGCACCCGGGTCCCGGACGGGACCTCGCGGATCTCCAGGGGGACATGGCGTCTCAAGATGTCCAGGGTCGCACGCACGCCGTCCCCGGTCCGGCTCCGGCAGATCGGGAAGAGGTCGGCCATGAGGCGGTGGATCCGGACGCCGGCGCCCTCCTCGATCGGCCTGTCTTCGGGGGGGTGGGCGCGCATGGATTCCGTCCCGCTCATCCGGCGAAATCGGGCCAGCTCCGGTCCCGCTCCGATATGACCTTCACCTCGCCCGGCCAGGCGATGCCCAGGGCTGGATCGTTCCATCGGACGCCCCGGGCCTGCTCCGGGGCCTGGAATTCCGAGATCTGATAGAAAACCTCCGTGGCGTCCTCGAGCGTCAGGAAGCCGTGGGCGAAGCCTTCGGGGACATAGAGCATGGTCCTGTTCCCGGCCGTGAGGTCGACGCTTACGTGGCGCTTGTATGTCGGCGAATCCCGGCGCAGGTCGACGATGACGTCGCACAGCGCGCCGGCCGTGCACCGGACCAGCTTGGCCTCCTCGTGCGGTTTGACCTGATAGTGCAATCCCCGGAGCGTCCCTTTCCTGGTGTTGAACGAGAGGCTGCACTGGACCAGGCGAGTGTTCAGGCCGTGCGCTTCGAACTCGCCGACGCACCAGGTCCTGGCGAAAAAGCCGCGCTCGTCCTCGCGCTTCTCGAGATCCACGACGTAAGCGCCCCGCAGTCCGGTCTCGCGGAAGATCATGGGTAGACCTTGACCTCGGGGATCGGGACCACGAACTGCCCGCCCCAGCTCCGGATGCGGGACATCTGCCCCATGATCTCGTCCTTGAAGTTCCAGGGCAGGATCAGCAGGTAGTCGGGCTTGGTTTCGTCGATCCGCTCCGGCGGAAAGATGGGGATGTGCGTTCCGGGCAGGAACTTGCCCTGCTTGTAGGGATTCCGGTCCACGGTGTAGTCCAGGAAATCGGTCCGGATGCCGCAGTAGTTCAAGAGCGTGTTGCCCTTGCCCGGCGCCCCGTAGCCGGCGATCGACCGGCCCTCGCCCTTGGCCCGGATCAGGAACTCGAGGAGCTTGCGCTTGGTGGCCTGAACCCGCTCCGGGAACGCGGTGTAGCCTTCGAGGCGGTCGAGCCCCATCGCCCGCTCGCGTGTCTTCAGCTCCATGACGCGCGGCCCGACGGGCCGGGCCGCGTCGCCCGCGTGGGCGCCGAATATCCGGAGCGAGCCGCCGTGGGTCGGGACTTCCTCGACGTCGAAGAGGGTGATCCCGTGGGCGGCGAAGATCCTCTCGGCGGTGAGGAAGGAAAAATAGGAGAAGTGCTCGTGGTAGATGGTGTCGAACTGGTTCTCGCGGATGAGGTTCAGGAGATGGGGGAACTCGATCGTCACGACGCCCCCGGGCTTGAGCAGGATCTTGATCCCGCTGACGAAATCGTTGACATCGGGGACCTGGGCCAGGATGTTGGCGCCGGCAATGAGGTCCGCCTGCTTGCCCTCGGCCTTCAGGCGGAGCGCCAGCTTTTCGCCGAAGAACTCGACCAGCGTGGGGATCCCCTTGGCGACAGCGACCTTGGCGATGTTGGCGGCCGGCTCGATGCCCAGGACCGGGATGCCCGCGGCGACGAAGTGCTGGAGGAGATAACCGTCGTTGCTGGCGATCTCCAAGACGAAGCTTTGTGGACCCAGGCCGAGCCGGCCGACGATCATGTCCGTGTAGTCCTTCATATGCCGGACCCAGCTGTCCGAATAGGAGGAGAAGTAGGCATAGTCCGAGAAGATCTCCTCCGGGCTGATGTATTCATCGAGCTGCACGAGGAGGCAGCGTTCGCAGACGAACGTGTGGAGGGGATAGAACGGCTCCATGCTGTTCAGCCGATCCCGGGAGACGTAGCTCTCGCAGAGAGGCGACATGCCGAGATCGACAAAGGTCACCCGGAGGGGCGCGCCGCAGAACAGGCATCCCCGGCGGCTCAAGGCCGGCTCCTCCACCGCAGGTCGGAGGCGAGGCGATCGTCTCCCATCAACTGCTTGATGTGGTCGATCCTCTTGTAGCGCGGGCCCTCGAACTCGTCCAGCTTCAAGCCGGTCGTCCGGAACGCCTCATAGAGCTGGCGGGCGCCCTGCCGGGCGTCCCAGCGGGGGCGGAAGTCGGGGAACGCGGCCGCGATCTTGGCAAAATCGACCCGGTAACAGCGCAGGTCGGGCCCGGCGTCCTTAGCGTACTCGATCCGGCATCCCGGGACCGTCTCCCGGACGAACTCCGCGATCTCCCGGATGCGATAGTTCTCGGCGGTGCGGCCGACGTTGAAGGCCTGGTTGTGGACGACCTCCCGGGGCGCGCGGAGCGCCGCGATGAAGGCCCGGGCGATGTCCTCGATATGGACGATCGGCCGCCACGGGGTCCCGTCGCTCTTGAGGTAGACGAGGCCCGAGGTGAACGCCCAGGCGACGAGGTTGTTCAGCACGATGTCGAACCGGAGGCGCGGGGACACGCCGTAGGCGGTGGCGCTCCGGAGGAAGACGGGGGAGAAATCCGCGTCGGCGAGCCTGGCCAGATCCTCCTCGGCCCGGACCTTGGAGATGCCGTAAGGCGTCAGCGGCTTGAGCGGTGAGCCCTCGTTGACGAGGTCGTCGCCGGCCGAGCCGTAGTTGCTGCACGACGAAGAGAAAACGAACCGTCCGACGCCGGCCTCCTTGGCCAGCCGGGCGATCCGGACCGTCGCGCGGTGGTTGATCTCATAGGTCAGCCCGGGATTCAGGTCGCCCAGAGGATCGTTCGACAGCGCGGCCAGATGGACGACGGCATCGAAGCCCCGGAACGCATCTCCTTCGACATCCCGGATGTCCCTCTTGATGACGGGGATGGCCGGGGTCCAGGCGCCGAAGGTGCATTTCTCATAGAGATCGGTGTCGAGGCCCGTGACCTCGAATCCCTCGCCGAGCAGCAGGGGCACCATGGCCGTCCCGATATAGCCCTGACTTCCGGTCACGAGGATCTTCATGCCGCCCTCCGCCCCGGATCCGTTCCCGGCTCGACCGCGACCGCCAGCTCTTCCAGCCGTTCTTTTCTCCTGGCCAGACCCGGCCGGGCCGGGAGTCCCGCCGTCCGGAGAAGGGCCTCCCAACGATAGGCCCAGTCGTGGCGCCTGAGCGATTGGACGATGTTGGTCTGGTGCAGCGCGGCTTCCCTCGCCGGCTGCCGGTCGAACGCATCGATGATCTCGCCGATCCCGTCGGACCCGAAGGGCAGCGGAATCACCGCATCCGGCCAGTCGAAGAGCCCCTGGAATTCCTTGATCGCCGGCGCCTCTCCGACCAGGATGCATCCCGCGGCAGCCCCTTCGAAGTACCTGTTGCCGATGTCGCTCTGATCGCCACGTTTGCCCAGGTCGTCGACCATCCCCGGATTGACCAGGAAGAACCGGCTCCGGCCGGCCGTGTTGGCATACAGGGCCCGGTGCTCTTCGAGGTTGAAGGCCCTCTTTCCCCAAAGGCTGTCATAGACATAGAAGATCCCGCGCGTCTCGGACAGCTCCAACAGCTTCCGGTGCGTGACCGGCGACCTCCGTCCGATGCTGTAGACATCGACGACCCGTCGGCGGGACCGCGGGATGGGGCAGAAACGCAGGGTGTCGACGCCCGGCGGGAGAAAGGTGCAGGGCTTCCCCGTCAGATCCCCGACCGCTGAAACGCTCCGGGTCAGCTGGAGAACGATCAGGTCGAACTGGGACAGACTCTTCAGGAACGTCTTTTGCTGCGGGATCTGCTTGACCCAGATCTCGTCGAGGAGGCAGACGGACCGCCGGCACCGGTCTCTCCAGCCCTCGAGCCGGAAGGTCAGCAGGTCCCACGGGAGTGAGCAGGACACCAGCAACAGGTCGTAGGTCTCTTGCACCCTCGTCCTGGGGACGCCGGGATTCATGGCCAGAGGGGAGTGGAGGCCAATCCTCTTCGCGATCTTGAATCCCAGCTTGAACCGTTCCCCCGGCCGCGGCGCCAGCAGATCGACATCGTCGACCTCCCGGATGATGTCTTCGAATTCGTAGAGAGGGTAGCGCCAGACGTCCTGGGGGAACAGGTTCCTCTGCGAATGCATGAGGATCCTGGGACGGACGCTCTCGACCTGACTCATGGCTGCCTGGTCCCCGCTCGGTCCGTCATATCACCAGTTTTTTGGCATAAAAGCCCTCGGCGTATTTCTCCGGGGCCCTGGACTCGACGCCCCGGATCCTGAGGACCGCGAGGAACACCTCCGGGCTGAACCAATCCCGGCTCTGCTGGGATTTGAACGACTTCATGAGATGGTCGACCTTCTGCCGGCAGAGAGACCCGGTCAGATGGATAAAGACGTTGGGAGAACCGAGATCGCCATCGTATTTGACGACCTCATACTCCAGGATCAGATGGTCCCGGAACGTGTTCCACGTCAGTTCCGAGACCAGGCGGTGATCCTGATGGAGGTCCTGGCGGTAGTGGGTGAAGATCAGATCCGGCGAGACCCGGGTTTTGAGCCTCTCGAAGAACTCCTTGAGCGCCCCGCCCTTGTAGGGGAAGAAGCCGTCTTCGAACGACTTCAGGACGATCGTTCGCTTTCCGGCCCCGGCCAGGAACTTCTTCGCGCTCGTCCTCGCTTCGCCGGCCCTTGGCCCGCCGGAGCTGAAGACCACCCAATGGACCTCGACGCCGGTGTTTTCCGAGAGAAGCCTGAGGATCGTCCCGCCGCAACCGATCTCGATGTCGTCGCCGTGGGCGCCCAGGCAGAGGATCTTGAGACGCCCGCGGGCCCCTCTGGAGATCTCGATGCTTCGCATAGTCCTCATTATAGCCAATTTAATCGCGCATTCAACAAAGATCAGGCAGAGCTACTCTCGGTTATTTAGTCGCAGGCAGGCCGTTGTGTACGGAAAACGGACAATGACAGGCTCCGGACTTGCCTGCGATGGTATGATTGATGTATGCGGAATAAGATACCTGGGATTTTCGCCGCCCTAGCGCCGTTCGTTCTTTCCCTTCTGCTCGCGTCTTGCGGAGTGGGAGAGGAGACGGGCACCTTCGTTTATCCCCTCGGGGTCAGCGCCAACGGGCGGTACCTGGTCGACCAATTCAATGTCCCCTTCATTCTGATCGGCGATGACGCGGCCTCGCTCATGGTCGATGTCTCCCCGGCCGATGCGGAGCAATATCTGGCGAAACGGGCGAGCCAGGGCTTCAATGTCATCAGCACCGAGCTGATCTGTAATTCTTATGGCGGCGGGCGCTCCGACGCCAGCACGTTCGACGGACTGATCCCGTTCACCACCCCCGGCGATCTTTCGACGCCCCATGAGGCCTACTTCGCGAGGTGCGACGGGATGATCCGGGCGGCCGCGCGACACGGGCTGACGGTCATGCTGAATCCCGCCGAAGTCAGCGGATTCCTCGGCCTGTTGCGTGCCAACGGCCTGGAGAAATGCCGGGCCTTCGGCCGGTTCCTGGGATCTCGCTACCGCGGCTTCGACAACCTGATCTGGAAATCGGGCTGCGACTTCCAGACCTGGCAAACGGATTCCGACAACGCCCTGGTCGCCGCCGTGGCCGAGGGGATCAGGGAGAACGACCAGCGCCACATCCACACGGTCCAGCTGAACTATCAGGTGAGCAGCTCCCGCGACAGCTCGCGCTGGGGGCCGCTGATCGAGCTCGAAGCGGTTTACAGCTACTATCCCGCCTACGCCGAGGTGCTCGTCGCCTATGACCGGACGCCGGCCATCCCGGTTTTCCTCGTCGAGTCGGATTATGAGTTCGAGAACGAGGCGGACGACGAGCGCCTGCGCCGCCAGGCGTACTGGTCCTTCCTGGCCGGCTCCTGCGGTCATGTCTACGGGAACCGGTATGTCTGGCCGATGCTCAGCGGCTGGGCGGACTGGTTGGATACCGTTGGCGCGGCCCAGCTCGGCCGCTGCAAGACCTTCTTCGAGTCCCTGGCCTGGCCTTCCCTCGCCCCCGACCAAGGGCACGACCTCGTGACGTCGGGTCTCGGAACGTTCTGGACGGAGGGGGAGATCCACTCCGGGATCAGCGCGAACGATTATGTGACCGCGGCCGCCGCGGGCGACGGAACGCTGGCCGTGGTGTATGTCCCGTCGGAACGGACGATCACCGTCGACCTGGCCCGGATGTCGGGCGACGTGACGGCCCGCTGGTTCGATCCGACAACGGGGACCTACCACGCCGTCGCCGGATCGCCTTTTCCGCACGCCGGCCCGCAGCTCTTCACGACCCCCGGAGCTCACGCCGACGGCGCCAGCGACTGGATCCTCCTTCTCGAAGCGAGATAGGGGGAGCGGCCCGCCGGTCGCCTTGACTTCACCGGGGAGAAGCATTAGGGTTTTAGACGATGGGGAGACGAACGAACGACAGGCCCGAGCCCGGTGCAGACACCCTCGCGCGACCTGCCGGTGGAGGCGGACCGTCATGCGCTTCAGCGTGCTGATCCCCGTCTTCAACCGTGACGATCTCGTCGGCCAGGCCATCGATTCGGTCCTGGCCCAGTCCTTCGTCGATCACGAGCTGATCGTCGTCGATGACGGCTCGACCGATGGGACGCCGGACCTCCTTCGAACTTATGGGGACCGGATCAGGGCCGTCCGGCAGGAGAACCAGGGCCCGGACATGGCCCGACGGGCCGGGGCGGCCCTGGCCTCGGGCGAATATCTGGCCTTCCTCGACAGCGACGATGTCTTCTTTCCCCGCGCCCTGGCCACCTACGATCGGGTCATCCGGGCTTTCAGGGATCCCGCGATAGTCCTGGGCTCGATGATCTTCTCCCAGCCTTCCCGGCCCCTCCCGGCCATCGGCCGCGACGAAGATACCGTCGAGGCGGTTCCGTATCCCGATTTCCTGGCCATGGGCCGGGGCCTGAGCATGTCCAACAGCAAGATCGTCCTGCGCAGATCGGCCTTCGAGTCCGCCCAGGCTAGGCGGGTCAAAGGGCCGGCCGTTTTTCCCATGGAAGATCACGATCTGTTGCTCAGGGCCGGCACGTCGGGCACCTGCGTCAACGTCCTCCGGCCGCCCACGGTCGCCTATCGGGTTCATGGGTCCAACTACGTGCACAATCTCGAGGCCATGGTCGGCGGAACGCTGGCCCTGGTCGCGGCGGAGAAGTGCGGCTGCTATCCGGGGGGAAAGGCGCGCCGCTTCTCGAGGCGGGCTTATATCGGGGGCAAGGTCTATTTCTGGATCAAGAAATCGATCAGGGGCGGGCGTCGGGACCTCGCGCTCGAGCTCCTGAAGCGGGGCGGCCCCATGGTCGTGGCGGCCATGGGACGGAAGCTCCTCCGGGGGGCCCGCCCCGAGGCCCGGCCGCACGTGGTGCCAAAGGAAACAAAGGACGCCAGTCCTTGACAGGGGAGAGGCCGGAAGCTAATGTTGCGATGGGTTTCGCGATGTCGAAGGCGGACCCGACTGGACGTGACGCGTGATCCTGGAGAGTTTTCGCGGCGATTTTGACCAAGTCGCGTCCCTGATCCAGCGGTCATGGGCGGAGAACCCCAAACCGCCGTTTCTTTACACGCCGGAGGTCCTCTCCTCGTTCTTCGATTATCCGGGCACGGACATTGCCTTCTCGCCCGCGCTCTATGACGGACCGAGTCCGGTCGCTTTTATCGCGGGTTTCCCACGCCGCGTCCGGCTCCGGGACCGGGAGGCCAGGATCCTCATCAGCGCGCTCTTGAGCGTCACCCCCGAGAAGAAAAGGATAGGATATGGGCTCATCCTCTGGTCCGAGCTGGTCAAACGCGCCCGGGCTGGGGGCTTCGACGGGATGATGAGTTACTGCGTCGAGGGCGACCCCATGGATCATATGATCCTGGCAGGCGCTCACAGACTGAGCGTCCCGGTCGAACGCTCGCTCGCCATCCCCTACCTGGCCCGGCCGGTCTGGCCGA
>Ga0105107_10001903_pt1 | contig 13668 bp, 13 predicted proteins | sample PPLLaktember2015_6_FD_79335 | JGI IMG/M metagenome (GOLD analysis project Ga0105107, IMG submission 79335) | Freshwater sediment microbial communities from Prairie Pothole Lake near Jamestown, North Dakota, USA - PPLs Lake P8 Core (1) Depth... | ecosystem: Environmental > Aquatic > Freshwater >...
GCGATAGGTCTTACACTCCAGAAGGGAGGGACCCTCCCCTCTCCGGGCCCTTTCGACGGCTTCCTTCGCCGCCCGGTGGACGGCCAGCACATCCATCCCATCCACGACGACGCCGGGAATTCCATAGCCTTTGGCCCGGTCGGCGATGTCCTCAATCGAAGTGCTCTTTTTCGCCGAAACGCTGATGCCGTAGAGGTTGTTTTCGCAGACGAAGACGAGGGGCAATTTCCACAAGGAGGCCACGTTATGGGCTTCATGGAAGGGGCCTCCGTTGGAGGCGTTGTCCCCAAAAAAACAGACGCAAACCTGGCCGGTCTTCTGCATCTTGATGGCCAGCCCGACCCCCGCGGCGATCGGCATTCCCTCGCCGACGATCCCCATGGCCCCCAGCATCCCGTTTTTAACATCAACGATATGCATCGACCCCCCTTTGCCTTTGCACAACCCCGTAGCTTTACCGAAGAGCTCGGCCATCATCGGTTTCAATTCAGCCCCGCGCATCAAGCAGTGCGCGTGACCGCGGTGCGTAGCGATGACGACGTCCTTCTTTTCCAGGGCCTCCCCCACGCCAACGGCTACGGCTTCCTGTCCGACCGAGGTGTGCACGGCGCCAACGACTTTTCCCTGCCGGAAAAATTCATCCACCTTCTCTTCGAAACGCCGGATGGTCATTAATTTTCGGTACAAACCAGGGAATTTCTCCTTTGACAAATCCGCCTTCTTATTCATTTTTTCACCTCTTTTTCATATTCCCGCAGAATAGTTTCTCTCCCTACTGACCGATTTCTTTGCATCCTTAATCCATCCCTGGCTTTGAACGAATGATAAATTTTACCGGGAAAACAAACTGGGGAGCCAGGTCGTCAAGGGAGGAAATAGGGTCACCAAAACCAGGGCGATCATCATCAATATAAAGTAAGGCATATAGGCTTTGCAGCAAGCGGCAAAAGATACCTTGAACATGCCCGATACGACGAATATATTGATTCCCACAGGAGGGGTCAGGTAACCGATATACATATTCAATAAAAAAACGCCCGAAAAATAAATTTCATCGATTTTGAATTTCAGGTACAGGGGCTTGAAAATGGGCATCAGGATCACGATGGCCGAAAGAACATCCACCAGGCATCCGGTCACCAGGAGAAATACGTTAATGAAAAACATGAACACCCATTTGTCTTTAACCACGTTGAAGATCTGCTCGGCCCACATCTGGGGGATCTGCTCCAGGGTCAAAAAGCGAGCCAGAACCATGGCCCCCGAACACAGAAAAAGGACGATAGAGGTCGTTATGCCGGTTTCGATGGCTATGGCGGGCAAATCCTGCCATTTCACTCCCCGATGAATGATGAACTCAACAAATATGGCGTAAGCTGCAGCGACGGCGGCCGCCTCCGTCACGGTAAAGATCCCCCCATAAACCCCTCCAAATATGATCAGGGGCATTCCCAGCGCGGTTATTCCATTTTTGAGGGACCGGGCCATTCTCAATAAATCCGGTTTTTGAAATTTCTGGTCAGGAAATAATTTTTTACCCTTGGAATAAATGTAAATAGAGAAAAAGATTATAATAATAATCCCCGGCAAAACTCCCGACAAGAATACCTTCATGACCGAAATTTCTGTAAGGAGGGCATAAATGAGTCCCGGAATTGAGGGTGGAATGAGCATGCCCAGGAGGGCGCTCGGGCCCAGAATCCCGGCAACAAATTCCCTCGGCCATCCGCGGGCAACGAGAGCCGGAAACATAATCCCGCCGATCGCCGCCAGGGTAGCCAGATCGGATCCCGTGAGCGTGCCAAACAGGGCACAGGCAATGACCATGGCCATCGGCATGCCCGAAGGGATATAACCTACAAAGGCCTCCGCGATCTCCAACATTTTGGGCGCTAATTGTCCGCGCGCCATGACGGTTCCCGCCAGGATGAAGTAGGGTACAGCCGAATAGGAGTAGGATTGCATGTTAAAATACATATTCTGCGCCACGACTCCGAGCGGAATATGGGCAACCAATACGTATACCAGAATGGAAGTGGCGATCATGGCGAACGCGACCGGAATGGACGTGAGAATCATAGCGACCATAATGACTAATGCGAAAAGCCCTTCCATTCAAATCTCCATTTTTCCCGGGGGATTAAAGGTCTTTTCAAAGCGACATCCCCTCCAACCCAGTCCTCCAGACAACGAATCACGAACGAATTTGATTCCTGCCGCCTTGATGGGTTGTATCTATTCTTTGGAAGGTTCCGCCTTTTCTTCATTCAGCCCGCCATTTTTTAACGAGGCGAAAAGAATTTGGACCGCTCTATAAACGGCTGTCAGATAGCCAACAGGCATAATGAGCAAGGGGATTCCAAGGGGCAACCAATAAAGGGACCCGGTCCGCTGGTCTCTTGAAAGGAGATCGACGACAAACTCAACCGCAAAGAGGCAGAGGACGATCATGACCCCCAGAGCGAATACCTGGGCAATCAAATTCAGGCTTTTTTTCGTCCTGGGGATAAATTGAATGATCATATCAACCCGCAGGTGGCTCCCTTTGTGAATGGCCGCGCCAATTCCCACGGTAATGATCATTAGCAAAAGAAACCCGGCCATTTCCTCTACCCAGCTCAGAGAGCTTTCAATGACATACCGGAAAAAGACGCCCGCAACGGAGATGGCGACGCTGGATAATACGGCCGCGACTAAAAAGAAATTCTCGAACAACTCAACCCCTCTCCCCAGCTTCATTCTTTTTCTCCCATTTCTTTTGCGATTCACCCGAGATGTCTGGATCGACGACCCATGAATGCAGGCAGCTCCCAGAAATTTTTCCCCCTGATGGACTTCCACCCTCCATCCATCAGGGGGATGCCGGGCGATTCTAATTCCCTATGATTTCCTTGTCATAATCACGCCCCAAAGACTTGTAGAGGGTCCGCATGAATGCCCGTCCGTCCTTGCTTTTTTCGTCGATCTTTTTCTCGTGTTCGATAACCACTTTTCGGGTCGCAGCAATCCAGCGGGTCCTCTCCTTGGGATCGATTGTCCAGACTTTCACCCCCTTGCTCTTCAAAATCTCGGTGGCGTTTTCATCGACTCCCTTCATCTCCTTCTGTTGCTGATGGCAGGCTTCGCGGGCCGAATCGAAGACGATCTTTTGCAGGTACGGCGGCATTTTTCTGAAGGTTTCATCCCGGAACCAGAGGACATGGGTCCCAAAAAGGTGCTGGGCTTCGGTTATGTTGTTAATCACTTCGTAGAGACGGGATTCAACCAACGTCCCCGAGGGAGCCGTGCACCCTTCCACCGTTTTCTGCTGAATGGCCATGAATGTTTCCGGCCAAGGGATCGGAGTGGCGTTGGCCCCCAGGGCCTCGATGGTTCCCTTGATGGTGTAGGAAGCAGCGGATCGAATCTTTCTCCCTTTCATATCTTCCAGAGTCTTTATGGGAGGATCCTTATATCCCAGGACGTTATATCCATAAGGAACCCAGCCCAGGCCGGCGATCCCCTGGCTCTTCAAGCTGCTCAAGATAAGCTCGGCTCCCTCACTTCCGATCCATTTGTTAAAAAGTACATCCCAATCCAGGATCAGATAGGGGGTGTACATGGTCATTACTTTGGGATTGAGCGTGCCGGCGAGAGCGCAACTAATGGTCATAAACTGGATGGTATTATTGTTGAGCTGGCTTAAGAGGGCCTCCTCCCCGCCCAGCTGGGCATTCGGGAACCATTTTCCTTTTATCTTTCCCCCTGATTTGGTTTCCATGAGCTTGATAAAATTTAAACCGGCTTTGGCCCGAGGATGATCTATGTTGGCGGCAGTGCCGCCCTTGAACTCATAGGTGTCGGCAGCCCAGACGATCGACGCGGCAAATACCACAACCGTAAAGATGCTTAACCACAAAAACATTTTTCCTTTTAATCTCATGATCAGCCTCCTTCATTTCTTCTCTGGTTTTTTAGACAGAATCGGGAAAAAACAGCCCCTTTTGATAGTTCTCCTCCTTTTCTTCCCACCCCCCTTCCTTCCCTTCGCAAGGTTCAAACGATCCGAATTTTCTTGAAGATACCAATCCATTTGCGGGGAGCGCTTAATGCTTCTGGACTAGCTCGATGTAAACCCCGTTAAACTCTTCGGCCTTAAAAAAGACGACTTTTGAACCCCGCGATCCGGTTATGATTTTATCCCAGACAAACTGAATTCCTTTGGCGCGAAGGTCCTGGAATGTTTTTTCCAGGTTCTCGACTTCAAAGGCAATATGATGGATCCCCTCGCCATGTTCCTTGAGAAATTCAGCGGCTAAGCCCGTTTTGGCCGTGGTGTGCACCAATTCGACGCTTACTTCGCCAATCGGGAAAAAGGCCACCCGGGTCAGGGCCCCCTGAACGTCAAGCTGTTCGGTCTCCCGCAATTTCAACCCCAGCAATTCCTGGTAAGGACGGAGGCTTTCCTCCAGATCTTTCACCACAATGCCGATATGCTCGATTTTCGAGACCATCATTGGGCCCTCCCTTTCTTTTAAAACCTCGTTAATTTATATCCCGCTTTTCCCCGATCCCAGGCATCTCCGATGCCCCTTTTTTTGAGTTCATACTTTTGAATCTTTTGCCTGGCTGTCTTGGGTAATCCTTCCACATATTGCACATACCGGGGAACCATGAAATAGGCCATCCGCTCCTCGCAGAAGGCGATTAAATCTACGGGGTCTAGCTGCTCCCTGGGCCGCAGGACTGCGAAAAGCATGACGTCGTCCTCGCCCAAATCGGAGGGAACCGCAATGACCGCCGACTCCAAAACCTTCGGGTGAGAATTCGCTACTTTTTCGATTTCCCCGGCCGATATGTTCTCCTCTCGTCGCCGAATGCCTTCTTTGATCCGATCGATGAGGTAATAATATCCATTTTCGTCCCGATAACCCCGATCTCCGGTGTGAAACCATCCCCCTTCCCACGACTCCTTGGTTTTATCCGGTTGTTTGTAATAGCCCAAGAACATGGAACAAGAGGTCCTTTCCTTGACCACAATTTCTCCATTCTCTCCGATGGGGACCTCCATGTTGTTTTCATCCCAGATCGTTACCTCACAAAAACGAAGGGGTTTCCCGATCGAACCCACTTTAATCCCTTCCGGTGGATTGCAGAGACAAACTCCTCCGCTTTCGGTGAGCCCATAGCCCGCCACAAGGGTTGCCTTAAACCGTTTTTCAAAAGCCCGCCAGATCTCCTGAGGCGCGGCTCCACCGAAGGCGGCTCGCGCAGGGGTATCTGCATCATCCGCCCGCTCCGGCTGCTTCATGATCATCGCCAGCATCCCGCCGATGTAATTGAAGACCGTAGCCCCATATTGGCGGATCTCGTCGAAAAAACGAGACGCAAAAAACCTTTCCCTTAAGACAAAAGGTCGGCCGGATCGCAGCGAACCCATGGTGGTAAACATCTGGGCATTGGCGTGGAACAAGGGCAGGGTAGTAAAGAAAATATCATCCGGGCGGTAATGAACGATATCTTTTGCCCAGATTTCGCCGGAATTGAGGTAATTAAAGTGACTGATCATCGCGCCTTTGGGCGGTCCGGTAGCACCGGAAGTGTATAGGATCGCCAAAGGATCTTCATCCCGGATTACAAGAGCGGGCGGTGCCTTTTCCTCTGCCGCTTCCATCAAACGGCTCAGGGAGAGGAAATTCTCTCTTGGCGGATCCGCTTCTCCATGCCAAATTCTATGCTTCATTCGAGGCAAATCATTTTCTACGATGGCATAGGTATCCTGGAGGCGCTCATTCATGATGATCCATTGGGCATCGCAGTGATTGATGATATACTTAAGCCCCTCTCCCCGCAGATTGACATCCAAGGGAACCATCACGCCGCCGATTTCCGCCAACCCGAACCACAAATAGAGAAATTCCAGGCAATTGGGAAGAAAAAGGCAGACGGAGTCCCCTTTCCTAACCCCCAAATCTCGTAGCAAATTGGCGGCCTTATGAACCTTTCCTTGCAAGGTGACATAATCGATCACCTGATCGCGAAAGAATACAAAGGGCTTCTTCCCATCCTTCTCCACCCGATTTTCAAAGATTGCTCTAAATGTCATCCCCCACCTTAGTGGAATCTTCCTGCCACTCGGGAAGGTTTTTTTCTTCTAAGCCTTTCCGCTTCGAACTTCCTGAATAAAATCCTTGACCGCCGAATCTAAATCAAACATGGGTCGGTAGCCGGTTTCCTGCCGCAAGCGACTGTCATCGATATTTGACGGAATCGTCTTTACAATTGCGACCTTGGCTGGATCCGGGGTAAAATTGATTTTCGCATCAGGGACGACCGCCCGGATCGACCGGACCAACTCTGCAGCCGAGGTTTTGATTCCGGCTAAATTGTAGCTGATGGTCAGGATATTTTCTTTGGGAGCGTGGGTTAAGCAGCTCAAAGCCTCAACTCCATCTTTATAATAGAGCAGGGGCATGGCTGATTCTTCCTCAATCCACATCTCGAAGGTCTCCCCTTTGGCCGCTGCTTCAATGACCATGGGCATACACTGGGCGACTCCGGGCGTTTTCACCCCGGGGCCGATGATTTGGGCAAAACGGATGCATCGGAAATCAAGGCCGAAACGGCGGCGGTAAAACGCTCCCAGTTGCTCGCCAAAAACCTTCGTCACCCCATACATTCCGATCGGCCGCTGGATGGTCACATCATCCACGATGGGAGGAAGGTGCAATCCATAACTGGCCAAGGAAGAGGTAAAAACAAACCTTTCCACCCCGCAGATTCGAGCCGCTTCCAGGGCGTGATAAAGCCCGCGGACATTCACTTCAAAGGTCGACCAGGGGTCTTCTTCCGAGGGAGCGGAAAGGCGCGCGGCTAGATGGACGAGCCATTGGATCTTATGCTCCTTCAGGGCGTTGACTAAGTGGGCTTGGCAGGTGACGGTCCCGGGGATAAATTTTATTTTTTCCAACCCGGGTTGCTTTTTCAGGGGCTCGGCATTCACATCCATCAGATAGACGGAGTGCTTCATTTCTAAAAGCCTTTTGGCAAATTTTAGCCCGATAAATCCGCAACCTCCGGTTACCAGGACATTCATCACCGACCTCCTTCGTTAGGGGTTTTCCTGCCAAAAAATATAATCAAAGATCCCTTGGGTCTGCTTCTAAATTTTTTAAGGGGGCCCCTCTTTTCCAAGGGTACGCCCAAAGCGATTGGGCATTGCATGAATCCGCAAAACAGGTATAATTCGAGTGGCATCTTGCATTAGATGCAAAGCGAAATCAATCCTCTGAACAGGGGATTTTGCCATCCCCATTTTTGGTTAGCCATCATGAACTCTTTGTCCCTTAAGGATCTCATCCTTCAAAAAAGGGAATATATTATCCGGGAAATGAATCGCCGCTTGGGTCAAACTCCCGGGTCTCCCTATCAGGATTTTATCCTGCGCACAAGGGAGGGGCAGCGGCGCCTAGAAACCTGGGTCGGGTTGCTGATTCGTTCCCTGGAAGGCGACCGGGAAACATTTTTCAAGGATGAAGAGCGGGTTGGTTACTATCGGGCGGTCCAGGGTTTTCCCCTGTCCTTCAGCCATCAGATTCATCTATCCTTTCGGCAAGTCATCGGCGACGTACTGAAGGAGGAAGCAACTCAAAAAAGGATCCGCCTTTTGGATCTTTGGGGGGAAATCCAAGACCTCAACGAGATCTTATTTACCGGATACCATATCGTTGCCGCCTCTTTCTTAAAGACCCGCGAGGAGCTGATCAACGAGAAAGTGACTTACCTTCAGGAAATTTATGAATTTACCCGGAAGATGATCACCCTATTCAATTTGCCGGAAACCATCCATTTCATTTTGCGAAAAATGACCCAATTCTTCGGGACGGAGGGAAGCCTCATCCTTCTCCTACGGGACCAGCGTATTCAAGGAATCTACGCCTTTCCTCCTCTTGAGGAAAACCAGAGAATCCGGAAGATTATGGAAAGAACCCTAGAAGAAGGCATACCTCTATTTATCGATGAAGGAGCGGAGATTCAGCGAGAGATCGATCAGTCCCAACTCAAACGCGTGGTGGCCATACCGATCCAAGCTCACGACCGCTGTTATGGATCCCTGGCTCTTTATAACCAGAAAAAGGGGTTCAAGTTCACGGACAAGGAGCTGGGTCTTCTCTACCAATTTCTTTACATCACGGCCGTAGCCTTAGAAAGCGCTTTCATGTTAGAAGAGATTGAAAGGAACCGCCAGGAACTTCGTTTATTGACTGCCAAAATGATCAAAATTCAGGAGGAAGAGAGGAAACGTCTGGCCTCGGATATTCACGACACCCTGGCCCAAGCTCTAACCGGCATCGGGTATAAAATCCAATTCTGTAAGGAATTAGCGGTGAAAAACCCTTCATTATTGATGGAGCAATTCACCGGTTTAATTAAGACGGTTTATCAGGCCATTGATCAGTCCAAGGAACTGATTGCCAGTCTTCGGCCAGATCTGATCGATACCATGGGGCTGGTGGCTGCCCTCAAAAGGCATACGGAAAATTTCAAGCGAGAAACCGGGATCCACATTATAACGCACCTGCCGAAAAGCATTCAAATTTCCTCTGAGGCGAATATTTGCCTCTTCCGTATAGCCCAAGAGTCCCTGATGAACATCTATAAGCATTCCGGAGCGAAGACTGCGGAATTGGCTCTGAGGAAAGAGGACGGAAATGCCATTTTAATCATTTCCGATGGGGGGAAGGGCTTTGATATCTCCCAGGGGCTTCCCTGGATGAAGGATAAGAACAAACTGGGGCTTCTTTCGATGAAGGAAAGAGTGGAAACCGTTGGCGGCACATTAAGCCTTAAATCCAAAACCAATTGTGGTTTTCGGGTGGAAGCGAAAATTCCCATTTGCCAAGGAAACTCATGAAGGCCAAACTGAAAGCATTGAAAGCGATGATTGTCGATGACCATCTTGTTGTTCGCGAAGGACTCAAGCAGTTGCTGGAGGTGGATGGTGAAATCCAAGTGATCGTCGAGGCCAGCAATGGTTTGGAATGTTTGCGGCAACTCGACAAGCATTCTCCGGATCTCATCTTTATGGATGTGCGGATGCCGGGAATTAGCGGAATCGAAACCACCCGTCTCGTCCATCAAAAATACCCGCTCATAAAGATCATCATGCTCACCATCTACGACGATGATCAATATGTCACCGAAGCGATTCAAGCGGGGGCCAACGGATACGTTCTGAAAAAAGTGCAGCGGGATGAACTGATCCAGATCATTCATCTGGTAATGGAAAATCAAGCCTTTTTAGACCCTTCGGTGACGGTTAAAGTCTTTAACCTGCTGAAAGGGGAAAAGAACACTCCGGGAAGGGATGAAAAAGTCTCCCTGACCCAGCGGGAGCTCGAAATATTAAAAGGAATGGCGGCCGGCCATACCGATCGGACGATGGGTGACTTCCTCCATGTGTCTGAACATACGGTCCGGTCACATATCAAAAGCCTCTACCGGAAATTGAGGGTCTCCTCAAAATCCCAGGCGGTTGCCAGGGCTTTTCAATATAAAATTATTCAAGGAGATGACTAGAGGTTTCAATGAATGATTCGCAAATTATTGAGCCTGCCATTTTTCAGGCAACATAGCAGCCAACGCAAGTTTTTTTAATGCTGCGCGTAACCGGCTGCCTAAAGCTGCCTAGCGAAGCGGGGTTGCTTTGGACAGCTTGAGTTGACGCGATTATTAAGCATTATTTAAAAGAGCTCTGAATAACAAAACCTAAGTCAGGAGCGGGATTGCTTATAACAATCTGCTCCCCAGTTGATTTCTTAATAACGTACCCGTCAAATATTCTTTCCTGACCACTTTGTAAATTTCCATATACTTTGACTTTTTCATCAACAGAAAGATTTAGCTTTTCATTGTCTGGCAACTCGGCTTTGACATAAATTGAGCCAGAATTATCCATTAGAGTAAATCCACTATTATAAAGTTGCGTAATATTTCCCTCGATTATACTTACGGGGGGTAATGCTACGTTTTTGATGGGGGTCGCTTCTGCACACCCATTCAACAAAAGAGCGAACACGGTGGCTATTGATATAAGGAATCTTGTCATCTAACTTCTCCCTTTTGAATTGCCCAACAATAATTTATACGGATCCGTATTATTTCTGCAATTCCCTTGCCCTTGCCGTATAAGACATCGGCAAAGCAATCTTCGCATCATGCAAAACCTATTAATCAAGAATTGCAGGAATATCAAGGCCCATTTAAAGACAAATTATCAGCTATCGTTTTCGGGTTTCCTCTTCTCCGGCTGCAAATTTCCCGCCCGTTATTTGCCGGTCGATTAGATTTCGGCCGGCATCAAAATGGAGGAGGATTTCGATGGGGGCGTAACATCCCTGCTTCCCGATCAAAACCTTTCGGCAAAGGTAAGCGGTCTCTTGGTCTCCTTCACCGTATTCCGCGCTCAGGTCATGGACCAAGTCAATCCGGGAGCGGATGAATTCGCCGCAGCGGGAGCACTGCACTGCGATCTCAAATGACCCGCTTCGGCCGCCTTGACTTGAACCGGTGAAAAGTCCCGAGATTTTCTTAAATAGGCTCATCGTTTTCCCACGCGACGTCTCTTGGATTGTTCCGCTTTGCGCTTTTTATTCTTTCCCTTCGAACTCCCCGCCCCCTGACCCCTGCGTCTTTTTGATTCGTTCCTTTACTTTCTTCCAGCTTTCCGTAATCAGGAAACTCTCATCGAGGTTATCCAGGAGGGTCAAAAATAATTTTGTCGGCATGGCTAAGGTCAGAATATTCGGTTCGACAAACGGCCGAGCAGAGACATCGAACATCCCCAGAATGGCCTGGGGCTTTTCTTTTTCCGCTTCTTTCAAGGGGTGGGTTAAAATGGACCCGCATCCGGAGCTGAACGGGATGCGAACCGCGTCCATGCATTCGGCCGCATAATTCGTCAGGGTGAATAATCCCGAGAGGATATCCGGCGGGGCAAAAAATACGACGACTTCGGGCTCTTCCGGCGTTTGAAATTTATTAAGAGGCTTGAAGATGCAGAATTTCGCCGGGGCCTTGCGCGGTTTGGCCGCGGCGAAATATTCTTTTGCTAATTCCGGAGTTTTGATATACCGCTCCCCTTCCATCTCTCCGGGAATCCCACAGGACAGAAAATATTCAATCTTGGGTCGGGCCTGATCCCGGAACCCCATGTAGTAAGCTCCGCCGAAACAGCCCGTGTGATCCGCATCAAAATATACGGTCTCTCCCTGCGTCCTAACCCTATTCAGCATGCCGATCATGCAAACATGCGTGCCCTCTTTGGGCGTCAGCCCTTTTTCCGGCTGCCTATTCGCGTAGTAGATTCCAAGCGGGTGTTCTCTCAAACCCAGCGATTCATAAAATTTTTCATATTTCTTGAGATCCATTTCTCCCCTCCTGGATTATTTGAAAAGGCTCACCGGTCAGTTATTCTATGCATTTTTATGCCCTTTCTTTGCCCGCCTGGTCATTAAATCCCTATGTCCGAATTCTTTGTCTTTTCCCCTTGCGCTCTCGCGACTACGTCCGACGGCCCCGTTTTGGGGTGCACCTTACGATGCTTAACTTGGCCCCTTGAACCCTTTTCTGAGAAGGTCACTCTCCGAACGAAACCCCGATGCACCGGCCCGTCTTAACCAAATCTCCGTTCGGAAAGACCTTCCTCTGGTCGCCCTGGATTCGATTCAGAGATATGCTGTCAATCTTCATCCCGCGCAGGCAAATCATCCTTCCGAATTTCCCGCGCATCACCAATTCCACCGCTTCCGCCCCGTATCGGGTAGCCAGGATACGATCGTAAGCGATCGGAGAGCCGCCCCGCTGGATATGTCCTAAAACGGTGACCCGAGTTTCCAGCCCCGTTCGCTTTTCGATCTCATTTCCGACCTTGTACCCCACCCCTCCCAAACGCACCGGATCGGTGCTGTCCTCCACCATTTTCTGGACGACGACTTCCCCCTTTTGGGGTTTGGCGCCCTCGGCCACGACCACGATGCTGGACCGCTTCCCATAGCGATATCTCTCTCTCACGACCTCGCAAACTCTCTCAATGTCATAAGGAATTTCCGGGATGAGGATCACATCTCCTCCCCCGGCAATGCCGGCTTCGAGGGCAATCCATCCGGCATATCGGCCCATGACTTCCACCACCATGACTCGATGGTGGGAGGCCGCCGTCGTTTGGATCTTATCAATCGCTTCCATGGCGGTTTGCAAGGCCGTGTTAAAGCCAAAGGTGACATCCGTCCCCCAGAGATCATTGTCGATGGTCTTGGGAATTCCAACGATGGGGATGCCTTTCTTATAAAGCTGGTAGGCGATCGTCAGGGACCCGTCTCCTCCTACCGCGATCAGCGCATCCACTTTGTTTCGCCGCAGATTTCGGATAGCCTGGTCGGAGACGTCCCGGAGGTTTTTTTTCCCCCGCATCGTCACGGGAAAGCGGAAAGGGTTGTCGCGGTTGGAAGTTCCCAGGATCGTTCCGCCCTGGTGCAGGATACCGGAGGCATCCGTAGCTTCCAACCGGCGGGTCATATTTTTGATCAGGCCCAGATACCCTTCCAGAAAGCCGATGACCTCTAATTGATAATGGAAAATGGCGTTCTTCACAACCGCCCGGATCACAGCGTTCAGCCCCGGGCAATCTCCTCCCCCGGTCAAGATCCCAATTCTTTTAATTTTGTTATTGGATACCATTCCTTCCTCCTAAATTTTTAAAGACATTTCACCACAGAGGACACAGAGTTCACAGAGAATGTAGAATTCGAAAATCAAGCCCCAAATCCATTGATGGTGTTGTTCTAAGATTTTATTTTAATCTTTTGCTTTTATACAAGAATATCTCTGTGTTCTCTGTGCCCTCTGTGGTGAAATTTCAGTTTTGAAGTTTAGCTTTTTCGTCCAACCCCTCCGCCCAATTATTTCGGTTGAAAATCACCGCTCCTTTACTCACAACCGCCGGGGAAACGAAAATTGGCACCCGGGCGCGCAGGGCCAGGGAGATCGCATCGCTGGGCCGGGCGTCGAAATCCCGCTCCTTTCCCGCCACCTCGACCGCGATGATCCCATGGCAGATCGCCTCCTCGAGAATGTCGATCAAAACGTGGAGAGGGCGGGCTTTCAGCCCATCCAGAATGTTGGCAATCAAATCATGGGAAAGAGGGCGCGGTGGATTCTTTCCTTCGAGGGAGAGAAAGATGGCCGTCACTTCGGTCGCCTTCGCAAGAATCGGGAGCCCCCAAGATCCTTCCAGGTCTTCAAGAAGAATGATCGCGACTTCCTTTTCCTTGTAGAAGATGAGAGTTTTCACCCGCACTTCTATGGGGTTCCCGATGTTCATCAACCCGATCATACTCCCGCCGTGGAACCGTGTAAAGCCAATAACCGGTGAACGAAAATTACCGCAAGGCGCACCCCAAAACGGGGCCGTCGGACGGAGTCGCGAGGGCGCAAGGGGCAACGGAAAAAAATACGTTAGCCACAGAGGGCACAGAGATCACAGAGCCAAAGATAAAACCCTCAAAACAAAAGGGCTTTCAGAATCCTCATTCATCCCTCTCCACCGTCTTCGGGGGAGAGGGGAGGGCTAGAGGAAAAGGCTTAACAAAATTTAAAGAGCTTGAATAGTAGTAGCACAGAGAGCACAGA
>Ga0105107_10001906_pt1 | contig 13658 bp, 11 predicted proteins | sample PPLLaktember2015_6_FD_79335 | JGI IMG/M metagenome (GOLD analysis project Ga0105107, IMG submission 79335) | Freshwater sediment microbial communities from Prairie Pothole Lake near Jamestown, North Dakota, USA - PPLs Lake P8 Core (1) Depth... | ecosystem: Environmental > Aquatic > Freshwater >...
CACTGGACCGCAGTGGCTGATCTCGGTGGCGAAGCACGCCAGCACCGGCTTGACTGCCTCCAGCGTCACCGCTTCCCCGCCCACCATCACGGACAGAGTGCCCGCCTCGGCGGCCTGCCGGGTGCGCGCAACCGGCGCGTCGAGGTAGCGAGCCCCGCGCTCGGCGAATTCCGCGGCGAGCCGCCGGGTCGCCGCAACCGGCGAGGTGCCGAGGTCGATGAAGGTCTGCCCCGTCCGGATGCTCTGTAGCAGTCCATCGTTTGCGTGCGCCAGCTCGTCCAGGACTCGGCCGGAGGGCAGCGAAACGAGCACGATGTCGCTGGCGCGCACCAGGGCGCCGACGTTGCCGGGCGCCTCAACACCGTGCGCTGCGAGCCTCTCCAGCGGCGCGGGGTCGCGATCGACAGCCAGGACCCGATAGCCGCCGCGCACCCGCACGTTCCGGCACATGGGCTCGCCCATCACGCCCAGCCCGATGAATCCGATGACCGGTTTGTTCATTGAAGTTGTCCTGCTCGAACCTGATGCGATCGTTGCCTACTGGAGAACTCTGGGCAACCACAACGCGATCTCCGGCCAAACCACCAGCATCAGGAGACAAATGCCCTGGATGACCATGAATTCCCCCATGCCCCGGTAGATCGTGGCAAGGCTCCATTGCGGCATGACGTTCTTGAGATAGTACGCCGACATCGCCACCGGCGGGCTCAGAAATGCTGTCTGCAGGTTCACCGCCACCAACGCGCCGAACCAGGTGAGCAGCTCCAGGTTGGTGAGCCCGAAGTCCAGGCTCCGCACAACCGGGAGAAAGAGCGGCAGGAACACCAGAATGATAGCGGGCCATTCGAACGGCCAGCCGAGGACGAAGATGAGCGCCATGAGCAGCAGCAGCTTGCCCATATCGGGTAGGGGCAGCTGCACCAGCGCGTCGGTGATCAGGGCGCTCGCTCCCAGTTGTGTGAAGACCGCGCCGAACACGTTCGACGACACGGCCAGCAGCAGCACCATGCTCGATGTCACCATGGTCGAGACGGCGGCGTTCTTCAGCGTCTGGAACGTGAGCCTGCGATAGACGAATGCCAGCAGCGTTGCGCCGAAGGCGCCGCAGGCTGCCGCCTCCGTCGGAGTGGCCAGCCCCGCGAGGATCGTACCCAGCGTAAACCCGATCAGCGCCGTGAGCGGGACCACGCCGACCAGGAGCTCCTTCGCGAGCTCGATGGGATCGGTGACTCTTTCGGTTTTTGGGCACCGGGGGACCGAGCGTCGGATTGCGGGCGCTGCGCACCAGGCAGTAGACGATGTACATGCTCCCCAGCAGGAATCCCGGAGCCAGAGCCGAGGAGTACAGGAGGTTGACCGGAACGCCCAGGGTCGGGCCCATCACCACCAGCATGACGCTGGGGGGTATCAGAATCCCGAGCGTGCCGCCGGCCGCTATCGCTCCCGCCGACAGCTTCGCGTCGTAACCCATCCGCACCATGATCGGGCCGGCCATGATGCCGAGCACCGTCACGGCCGCCCCGACGATCCCGGTGGCCATCGCGAAGATCATCGCCGTCAGGATGACGGCGAGGTAGAGCGAGCCGCGCAGCCCGGCCAGCAGGTTGCGCAATGCCAGGAACAGCCGTTCCATCAGCCCGGCCTGCTCCGTCATGAAGCCCATGAAGATGAACAGCGGCACCGCGGGCAGGATGTCGTCCTTCATCGTGCCCCAGATCTGCAGATAGGCCAGGCTGTAGGTCTGGTTTGGGCCCAGGCCCACGGAGCCGAACACCAGGGCGATGAACAGCAGCGTGAAGGCGATCGGAAAGCCGATGAAGATGATGCTGATCATGGCCACGAGCATCAGCAAGCCGAGGATTTCCAGGCCGGTCACGGCGGTCGGCTCCTTGCGAGCTTCAGAGCTCGATTTTCTCGTGATGCACGAGCAGCTCGCCGGTGCGCGCTGCCCACATGCTCTTCAGCAGCTCGGACACTCCCTGCAGAAAAAGCAGCAGGGCGGTCAGCGGCACGACGCCGCGCAGAGGCCAGATGACCGGCTGCCAGGGGGTCAAGTTGGAGCGCTCGTCGATCGACCACGCGTAGGTAAACTCCTCGAACGAGAGATAAAACAGGATCGCCATCGAGGGCAGGAAGAACAGCAGATAGGTCAAACTGTCGATGATGCCCTTCTTGCGGTCGGAGAACCGCTGCCAGAAGATGTCGGTACGCACATGCGCGCCTTTCAGCAACGCGAAGGCCGAGCCCAGCATGAACAACGCTCCGTAGGACATGACGGTCGTATCCATTGCCCAGACCGTCGGGGCATCCAGCACATAGCGCATGAAGACTTCGATCGTGTTCGCCGCGACCAGGGGGATGATCAGCAACGCGAAGGCATAGCCGCTCCACCGCGTGAATCTATCGATGGTCCGGATGATGCGCAGGTAAGCGCGTGAAGGCTGTCTCACTCGAGTTTGCTCTGCGTTCCCGATGACGACTCCGGCAGCCCGGAAGGGGCGTTGCGGGGAGGAAGGGCCGCGCGGCGCCACGGCCCTCCGGCATCACTTCTTCTCTGGCCAGTAGTAGTCGGCGCCGACGTCGTAAGGGGCATACACCGCGCGCCTGGCCGGCACGACCTTGGAGGCGTACGCGCGCTGCGACTCGTAGACCTTCCTGAAAAAGGCGTTCTTGGCCGCCTCTTGTTTCGCGATCTGATCCCATGATTCCAGGACCTTGATCAGGATGTCCTTCGGTGTCCGCTCGATCTTGACGCCGTGCTTCTGCTTCAGCTCGACCAGGGCCTCGGCGTTGAGCTTGTTGGAGATGGTTTGCGAGCGGAAGGTGGCCTCCCAGGCCGCCGACTGGATGATCTCGCGCTGGTCGGCCGGCAGCTTCTCCCAGACATCGCCGTTGATGAGCAACTCGAGCACCGTGGCGTTCTCGTGCGTCGAGGGCATGTAGAAGTACTTCCACACGGTCTGGAATCCGATCTTCATGTCCTCGGCCGGTCCCACGAACTCTGCGCACTCGATGACCCCACGCTCTCCGGCCGGCACGATCTCGCCGCCGGACATGTTCACCGGAGTCATCCCGGATTTGCTGAAGACCTCCGCCGTGATCCCGGTTTCCCGGCACTTGCGCCCCTTCAAGTCGCTCCAGCCCTTGACCGGCCGCTTGAACCAGCCCAGAACCTGATTGGCCACCGAGGTCATCGGGATCGGAACGACGTTGCGCTTGAGCTCCTTCTGATAGAACTCCCGGTACAGCTCGATACCGCCGGCGTCGTACAGCCAGCCCATGTAGTCGATCATGTCCATGCCGAACGGTCCGCCGGGCGCCGGCCCGAACAGCGTTGCCGCACGGTTCTTGCCGACCCAGTAGGCGGGGGCCGTATGCCCGCCATCGAGCACCTGCTTGTGCACGGCATCGAGCACCTCGAATGCAGGCACGACGGCACCCGCCGGCAGCACCTCGATCTCCAGCCGGCCGCCGCTCATCGCCTTGACCCGGTCGGCCCAGAACTGGAAGTTCTCGAAGATCAAGGTCGAGGATGGAAACGCCGCCTGAAAACGCAGCTTGGTCTGAGCTTGTGCCGGCGACGGCGCGAGAAGGCCGAAAGCGAGAAGCAGTGCACCAATGCCGGCTGCCAATGGACGCGATAGTTGCATAGCGTGTCTCCTTGAGTTGCGAGCTGCACAAAGGAGCGCCCGGCCGGTTGCCGTGGAACGCTGGTGGCGCTCGCAGCCGGTCGCCACGCTGCTCATCCCGGCGGCTTGCGAGTGCCGCTCTTCATCGCCGACCGGCGTTCGCCGGTGAGCATCAACACGGATCGATCACGCCATTGCCCTGCATCGTGAGATGCGGGGAGTTTTCTGGTGTTCCTGATCTCGCGCCATCCCGGCGCACAGGGCATGGCGCGCCCAGCGCGATACCCGCGTGATCGCGTCAAAGAACGCGCTCGCCATACTTCTTCAGTGCGCCGTCGGACAGGGTGAGCCCCAGCCCCGGCGCCTCCTTCAGCGTCAGCCAACCGTTGGCGATCTTCGGCGGGTCTGCGAACAGTTCGGCTTGAAGCGGGTCGCGCTCGGGATCGGGAAACGACTCGACGATGCAGCCGGCGGGGCTGGCGGCGACCACATGCGCGTGGATGTAGCAATCGTGATGCGGCGCAATCTGGACGTGGTTCAGCTCGCACAGCGCCGCCAGCTTGCGGCCCTCGGTGAAGCCGCCCATCATTGTGCAGTCGAACTGCAGGACCTGGATCGCCTGCTCCTCCAGCAACGCGCGACAACCATAGCTGGTGAGTTCGCTCTCTCCGGCGGACAGGGGGATACGCGTCTTCTGCGCCAGGAGCTTGAGCTCGCGGCGGTCGTCGAACCAGCGCACCGGCTCCTCCAGCCAGCGCGGCCGCAGCGGCTCCAGCAAGCGCACGGCTTGCAGCGCTGTAGCCAGGTCCCAGCCGCGGTTGACGTCGACCATGAGGTCCTTGTCCTCCCCGATGACCTCGCGGACCACGGCCAAGCGCTCCATGTCCTCGGCCAGCGTAAGCCCACCCGCCTTGGCCTTGAAGCCGGTATGGCCCTGCGCTGCGAGCATCTGCATCTCGTCGCGCAGCTCGGCCAGCGTCTTGCCGTCGCGGTAGTAGGCGCAGGTGACGTAGCATGGCACCTCGCTGCGATATCCGCCGAACAGACGATACAGCGGCAACCCCGCCGCCTTGCCGACGATGTCCCAGGCGGCGATGTCCACAGCGGACGAAATGCGCACCAGCGCCTCCCGCGACCAGCCCTTCTCGTGGGCCAGACGCCGCGACGTCAGCGCAAACAGCCTCTGGTAGAGCTGTTCCGGGGCAAGCGGGTCGGAACCAAGGATCAGCTCCGCGATACCGCTGCGGAAACACTCGACCACCGGCGCGACGGACGTATAGGTAGTGGCCAGCCCGATGCCCTCGACGCCTTCGTCGGTGTGCATCCGCACCAGCAGCTCGTTCGCCCGCGGAACGATGAAGTGACTGACCCAGTGCGGGCGCCCCGTCTCCGGTGCGCGCAAGACGTAGACCTCGAGTTGCGTGATCTTCACGTCTTTCCTCCTCCCCGGCCACTGTATCGAAAAGGCAGAGGCCGTGCATAGCGGTGCCGGCGCGCGGAGAAGCGTTCCGATGGGCGTCGGCTCGGCTTCGCAATGTAGCCGCACGGCGACGCGCCCCTGCCATTCATCAACCACATCCGGCTGTTGCACCGCGCGGCCCAGCCCGCCGGCACTCCAGAGTCGCCGAATCGCGCCGTTACTGTTCGCTGGGCAGAGCGACGACCCGCCGGCAGCAGGTTCCTGCGGCGCGCCGGATGCACCGGCCTGTCAACTGACTTCCGGCACACGCATAGCACCGGTCCGAGGCCCCCGGGCCGATTCCCAATGACCATCACGTCACACCAGTTCGCTCTCCCGGTCGGCATCCTGCTCATGGAGTATCGGGTGAGCGGGCTGCTCGGCGCCGGCGCCTTCGGTATCACGTACCTGGCACGCGACACCCATCTGGACAAGGACGTCGCGATCAAAGAGTACCTGCCGAGCGCGTTCGCGGCCCGTGCCGCCGACTGCAATGTGGTGCCGATCACCCCGCAGCAGGAACAGGATTACCGCTGGGGTCTCGAGCGCTTCAGTCAGGAGGCTCGAACGCTGGCCCGGTTCAGCCATCCCAATATCGTGCGCGTGAACCGCTACTTCGAAGCGAACAGCACCGGCTACATGGTGATGGACTACGAGCGTGGCGAGCCTCTGAAAGCGTTCGTGCAAGCCCATCCCTTTCCGTCCGAAGCCAGCCTGAAGGCGCTGATCGCGCCCCTGCTCGACGGCCTCGAGAAGGTCCACGCCAGCGGCTTCCTGCACCGGGACATCAAGCCCGACAACATTTTCCTGCGCCAGGACACGGGGCCGGTGTTGATCGACTTCGGCTCGGCGCGGCAGACCGTCGCCGATCCCGGGCAGGCGCTCACGACGATCGTCTCGCCGGGCTACGCGCCCTTCGAGCAGTACACCACTTCCAAACAGCAGGGGCCGTGGTCCGACATCTACTCCCTGGGCGGCGTGCTGTACTTCCTGGTGATCGGGCACAGCCCGCCCGACGCCATCTCGCGCATGAAGGGCGACACGCTCGGCGAGCGGCTCGGGGCGGTCGCCGAGCGCTACAGCCCAGCGTTCCTCGAGGCGATCGCCTGGTCGTTGGCACTCGAGGAGAGCGCCCGCCCGCGCGATGTGGCCACATGGCGCAACAAGTTGCTGGGTGCCGCGATGCCCACGCGCGAAGGCCGGTCGACCAGCGTGGAAGCCGCAAGGGTGGAACCCTGGATTCCGAGCATCGTGCTTCAGCCCGATTCTGCCGCCACCCTTCAGCTGCACGGTCCGAAGCCGACGGTTTTGCTGCTCGATGCGACGGGGGAGGACATACGGGCGCGAGCCAGGACCGCGGCGCAACGCGTGCGCGGCTGGGACTGGCTGCTTGGCCATCCTCTTCTCATCGGCGTCACCGCTGGACTCGGCGCGTTGATCGCCAGGCTGCCCGCGTTTCAGGAGACGCAGATGCTGGACGGCAGGCTCACCGCCGCGGCTGCGATCCAGCTGCTGGGCGCGAGCGGCGCCATCGTGTTCCTGTGGCTGTTCGGGCGGGCACTCGCGCGGCGGTTCCTCGCGAAGGGCGGCCCCTGGTCGGTCCTCTACGACCTGGTGATACCGGTCATTACGCTCGGTTCACTGGCCCTCACCTATGCCGTCGTGCTGCGGCTGCTCGGTCACGCACTCGACGAGACCCAGGTCTCGGCCTGCGCGTGGGGCTTCCTGCTCGGCGCCTGTGCGTGTGCGATATGGCTCAGCATGGCGGTGTTCAGCCACGCCGAGGCGTTGCGCGGGCTTCTGCACGGCTATCGCCACACCCCCCGGGGCGGCGATCAAGGCGGCTCGGTATGATCTGGACTGAAGGAGAAACGATGCGATCCTGGACCTGGATAGGCCGCTACGCGCTGGTGCTGCTGGCCGCCGCACTGCTCGGCGCAGCCATCAGCGAGCTGCCGGTCTTCAAGCAGACTACGCTGGGAACCCCGAAGCTGCCGGCTGCCGCGCTCGCCAGGTTCCTGGGCTACGGCGGGGCACTCGTCATCTTCGCGCTGCTCGGGCGCCGCGCGGCCGGCCAGTTGCGCCGCTCCGAGAACGGCACTGCGCGGCTCGCGTTCCTGCTGCTCCCGCTCACGGCGTTAATCGTACTCAGTGTGGGCTACGACGTCGTGCTCGCGATCCTGCATCCGTTCTTCGGTTCCGCGCACAAGGACCTGTACAACTGGATCTTCGTGCTCGGCATCTCGGCCTCCGCAGTGTGGCTCGTGGCGGCGTTGTACCGGCATTGCGAGGGGCTCGTCGAGCTATTCAACCCGGCGCGCCCGCAGCCGCCGGCGGGAAGCTGCGAGTCCTGCGGCGCCGCCTTGCACGGACAGGCGAGCCCATCGCATCACGATCCGGTTGTGGGCCCGACATCAGGGCAGACCGTCACCTGAACCGGTAGCTCGTCCCCTCCACCTGCGACAACAGATCCGACGGGGCATCGGTTGCCACCGCGCGGCCCTCGATGACCGGAGCCACGGGTGAGTGCTGAGCCAGATACTCGGTGACCACCCGGTGCACGGTGATGTCGTGACGACGGGGGTCCGCCACTTCTCCGAGGCGGCAGACGACGTTGTCCGGGTCGCCCTCGCGTTCGCAACCGAGCAGGGTGTAACTCTTGTTTCGCTCGAGCGGCTGTCCCTGGATCTCCACTTCCCGCACCCGCTCCCCGGGCGGATTGCCCACCGTGAACTTCACGAACATGCCTTTGAAGCGAACCAGCCACCCGCCGAAGCGCTTGGTCGCATCCTTGGCAAAGGCATTCTCCAGCTCCTTCTCTAACCAGTCGAGAATCTGCTGCCCGGTCACCATGCCGGTCTTGATCGTCGAATCGACCGGCAGCATGCTCCACAGATACTCCTCGGTGATGTCCGCCTCGCGACCCTCCGCCGGGACGAGCGGCGGACAGAAGCGGAACCCGTTGGAGACGACGAGATCGGTGTCGAACTTCCACATCAAGGCATCGGTGATGAGGTTGTCCATCGGCGTTTCGATCACGTAGTAGCGCAGCAGCGGCGTCTTCGTACGTCCGATCACCTTCTCGATCTGTTGCCGGTAAGGCTGTCGCGCCACGGCCACGAGCTTCTTCATCTCGCCGTCTTCGGGGTACCGTTCCGGATCGACGTCGAGCAGCGCATAGTTCTCTGCCTGGATTCTGCCGTTCTCGATCACAATATCCAGCTTGCCGACGAAGGAGGCGAATGCGCCGGGCTCGGTCACCTTGGAGAACCTGCCCTGCAGCGGCTCGCGGATGCGCTCGTGGGTATCCCCCCCGAGTATGTAGTCCACGCCCCGGGCCCAGGGTTGATTGGACAGGTGCAGCTGCTGCGCGAGCCCCATGTGCGCGAGCACGAACACGAGCTGGCAACCTTGCTCTTCGCGCAGGATTCTCACGTACTCGGCGAGGTCCGCCTCGGGCTGGGTGAACTTGATACCTACGGAGTAAGCGGGCGATTGCCGGATCGGCGTGAGCGGGTCGTTGTAGCCGACGAAGCCGATCCTGGTGCCGCCGAGAGTGAAGACCTGGTAAGGCGGGAAGATCGGATCCTTGCCCTCCCCGTCTGCGTGGAACATGTTCGCGCAGACCTTGGCCGCGGTATACATGCTCAGATCCTTGACCATCATCTCCTTGCCATACACCACCTCCCAATTGCCGGGAAGGACGAGGTCGTAGGCGATCCGGTTGACCAGCGGAACGATGGCCTGACCTTTCGAGAGCGCCGCCACTGCGCTGCCCTGGAAGCAGTCGCCACCATCCACCACCAGGGTGTTGTGCGGGTTCTGCGTGCGCAGCGCGTTGATCATCGTGCACAGCGTGGCGAACCCGCCGCGCTTCTTGAACACCGCCTGCCCGCGCTCGTAGAAGAACTCGTCATGAATCTCGAGCTGAGCGTGAATATCGGAGGTGTGGAGAATGGTGATGCGCTGGGCCTTGCCGGTCTTCACCGCCGCACTCCCAGCCAGCTCCGCCGCGTCGGCTTGGTTCTGCAGCCAGAACGCGGCCGCAGGACCAAGGCCCAGCCCGACGCTCATGGCTCCGACGCGCTTGATGAACTCCCGCCGGTCGGATTGATGGCGCCGCGTTGCGGTTGCATCCACAGCCTGGGTATCGCAGCACTGACAACCCGGGTGCGAGCATTTTCCGGTGTGTGCCTTCATAAGCTACCTCTTGAGCCGCGGTTCACGCTTTTCGCGCTCTAGCCCCCAGTACAGGCTCTTGGCCTGCTGGTAGAGGCGCAGCCCGCCGACGCCTTTCTCACGGCCGATGCCGCTGTCCTTGAAGCCGCCGAACGGCGTTGCGATCGAGAGCTGCTTGTAGGTATTGATCCACACCGTACCCGCCTGCACAGCCCTGGCGATCCGCCACGCTCTCTGATAGTCACCGGTCCAGATTCCCGCTGCCAGTCCGTAGGGCGACTCGTTCGCCTGCAGCACGAGATCCGCATCGTCGTCGAACGGCAACGCGCACAGTACCGGCCCGAAGATCTCCTGCTGGCAGACGGTGGCGGCATTGGTCAATGCCGCGACCACGGTCGGCAGGTAGTAGGCCCCCTCGCCAAGCCGGCGATCCGCGGGGCGCGCGCCGCCGACCACGATCTCGCCGCCCTCCGCCTGCGCGCTCGCGACATAGCGCTCCACTCGCTCACGATGAGCAAACGAGGACAGTGGGCCGAGCTGCGCCCCCGGCGCATCCGGCAGATCGATCTTCAGCCGGCGGGCACGTTCCGCAACCATAGCGAGCACCCGGTCGTACACCGTGCGCTCGACGAACAGGCGCGAGCCCGCCACGCACGACTGGCCGCTGGCCTCGAAGATGCCGTCCGCCACAGCGGCCGCGGCTGCCTCGAGGTTCGCGTCCGCACAGACGATGTGCGGCGACTTCCCGCCCAGTTCTAGGGCGACCGGCATCAGCTTCTCCGCTGCGATGGCGGCGATGCGACGTCCGCTCGCCGTTCCACCCGTGAACGACACGAACTTCACGCCTGGATGGCGGACCAGTGCATCACCCGCAACCGCACCGGTCCCGGGGAGGACGTTGACGACGCCCGGCGGCAAGCCGGCATCGAGGGCGGCCTGGCCGAGCGCCAGACCGGACGAGGGAGTGATCTCGGATGGCTTCAGGATCACCGCGTTGCCTGCGGCGAGCGCGGGGGCCACCTTCTGCGCCTCCATCGTGAGGGGCGAGTTCCAGGGGGTGATCGCAGCGACGACCCCATAGGGCTCGTAGACGGTCATCGAAAGGTACTGGCCGCGGGACGGTGTCACTTCCGACCCCAGCGTTTCGCACACCGCCGCGTAGTAGCGGAACGTCGCTGCAGCCGAAGCCGCCTGCGCTCGGCATTCCGCCAGGACCTTGCCATTCTCGACCATTTGCGTGCGCGCGAGATCCTCGCCGCGCGCTTCGATGATGTCCGCGAGCTTGGCGAGCAGGCGTGCCCGCTTGTGGGGCAGCATGTCGCGCCACGCGCTGGCGTGCGCGGCCTGGGTCGCGGCCTCGACCGCCGCATCCACATGGCGTGCCGTGGCGGCGCACACCTCGTAGTTGACCTGACCTGTCGCTGGGTTCACCGACACGATCACATCGTCGCTGTCGGCCCTCCATTCGCCGCCTATCAGCAGCGCTTTGGCATTGCTTGCGCGCTTCATGCCATACCCTGGGCGCGTTGGGCGGCCGACGCACCGGCGATTCTGCCGAACACCGCCCCGTTGGTAAGTCCGCTACCACCCGGATAGTTGAAGTAGAAGATGCCGCCCACCAGCTCGCCCGCGGCATACAGCCCCGCGATCGGCTCGCCGTCGGTGGAAAGGACTCGGGCATCGGTGTCGATGCGCAGCCCCCCGAAAGTGAAGGTGATGCCGCACGTGACGGCGTAGGCCTCGAAGGGCGGCTCATCGATGGTGTTGGCCCAGTTCGATTTGTTCACTGCAAGCCCGGTGGTGCCGCGGCCATCCTTGACGTTCGGGTTGAAGGGCACGTCTGTGCGGACCGCAGCGTTGTATTGCCTGATCTCCTCCAGCGCCGCGTCGGCGTTCACGTCTTCGAGCTTCCTGGCCAGCTCCTCCAGCGTGTTGGCGGAGACTTTGGTGACCTGTTTGATCCGGTACTCGTCGCGCAACAGGTGCAGCACCTTCTTGTCGAAGACCTGCCAGGCGAACTGGCCGGGCTGGGCGAGGATCACGCGACCGTACTTGGCGTAGGTGTAGTTGCGGAAGTCGGCGCCTTCGTCCACGAAGCGGCGTCCCTCGGCGTTCAGCATGATGCCGAAGGGATAGGAGTGCTTCTGGAACGCATCGCCCACGGTCAGGTCGCCGAACTCCGGTGCGTTGCGCTCCCAGCCCACCGCGTGACACCCTGACCAGTTCCCGGCGGGTGCGGCGCCGATGTCCAGCGCCATCTTGATCACGTCGCCGGTGTTGAAGCGGGTGCCGCGCACTTTCGCGAGCTCCCAGTTCGGGCCGAGGTAGCGCGCTCGCCACTCGGGATTGGCCTGGAAGCCGCCTCCGGCGAGCACCACGCTCGCGGCGCGAACCTCGACGGTCTTGCCTGCACGTTTGACGCGCACACCGGTGACACCATCGTCGCCGTGAACCAGCGCAAGGGCGCGCGCCGAGTACCAGATGTCGATGCCGTTCCTGGCAGCCGCCTTGGTGAGGGCATCGACCAGCCCCGGCCCGCCGCCCCAGGTTTCCACCGTCAGCCCGCCCCAGAACTTGAACTTGCCGTCGATCTTGAAGGCCTGGCGCCCGTAGATCGGCACGAAGCGCACGCCTTTGGAGCGCATCCACAGCAGCGTATCGAAGCTCCTCTTGACCAGGACTTCGGTGAGGTCCGGATCGCAGCGGTACTGGGTGACGCGCCCCAGGTCGTCGAAGAACTGGCCCTCGGGGTAGGTGCCGAAGTCCGTGCGCGCGAGCTCCTCATCGGTGAGATCCGGCATCAGCTTCCTGAGGTCCTCGAGGCCGCTATAAGCCACGCGCATGGCGCCAGCGGTGAAGCGCGAGTTGCCACCGGCTTCGTCCTCTGGCGCGCGCTCGAGGACGAGGACGCGCTCGCAACGCTCGCGCGCCGACAGGGCAGCGCAAAACGCAGCATTTCCGCCACCGACGACGATCACATCCAATTCAGGCATCGCTTCTTCTCTGTCTGCGGGCATTCGCACTCTCACTCAGCTTTCAGTTCCAGTTCCCGGACCAGCTTGCCATAGCGCTCCCACTCCTGCTGCACGAACACGGCAAACTCACCGGGCGGACCGGCGGCAGAGCTTGCCCCGGTGGCCGCTAGATGCGCTTGCACGGACGGAGTGGCCAGCGCCGCCGCGATCGCGCGGTTGAACCTGTCGACTACAGCGACGGGGGTGCCTGCCGGGGCAAAGAACCCGGTCCACGCGTCGACTGCGTAGCTGGGGTAGCCGGCTTCGGCAATGGTCGGTACGTCTTCCAGGATGCTCGCGCGCTGCCGGCTCGTCACCGCCAGCGCGCGCAGCTTCCCAGCCCTGATGTGCGGAATGGCCACCACATAGCCGCCCATCATCAGGGGCACGCGCCCGGCGAGCACGTCGGTCAGCGCCTGGCCGTCGCCTCGATAGGGGACGTGCAAAAGGTCGACCCCGGCCGCGCGCTTGAACAACTCCGTCGCCAGATGGGGCAGCGCGCCGGTGCCGCTCGAGGCATAGCTGGGCGGCTGCGACCGGCCGCGCGCGAGTGCGACCAGCTGATTCAGGGTGGTGACGCCCAGTCCTGGGTGCGCAACGAGCACCATCCCCGCGACGTAGGCCTGCGAGACGGGCGCGAAGTCCTTGATCGGATCGAACCCGGGGTCGGGGTAGACATGCGGGCTGATCACATGGCTGTTATTGGTGAACAGCAACGTCGATCCATCGGGCTTTGATCTCGCGACCAGCAGGGTGCCGATCGTGCCGCCCGCGCCTGGCCGGTTCTCGACGATCATCCGCCGCTGGATCTGCTGGCCGACCGCGTCCGCGATCACGCGGGCGCGCGCATCGAGGCTGCTGCCTGCGGTAACGGGCACGACGATGCGGATCGTGTGGTCGGGAAGGTCCTGCGCGCGCAAGCACCCACTGGCCAGCACGCAGGCACAGGCAATCCACCCCGGCACCCAACGCATCAGCCCTCTCCCTTGTCGACGTCTGGAGTCCACCGCTCTGCGATCATGCCGGATCTACCGGCGACGCGTAAATGGCTTCGGACGACATGAAGACGAGGCGCTACCGACCGCCTTGCCGTGGCGGCCACGCTGGCGTGTGGTAGCCGAGCGGGACCGGCGGTCGCGCCCAGCGCGGTGGGGTTTCATCCATGCGCGCGACCGGGCCAAGATGCCGGATCAGTCCTAGCGCTGAGGGCGTCTCGAGCGTGATGCGGGCGATCTCTTCTTCCGGCAACTCGCGGGGGACATCGGCAAGCGCGTCGGCTTCGATCAGACCGCGCTCCACGATCCACTGTCCGGTGCGAGCGAGCGATACCCGCACGAGCCAGCTCCCGCCCTCGACCGTACGGCGCGCCAAGGCGAC
>Ga0105107_10001907_pt1 | contig 13658 bp, 7 predicted proteins | sample PPLLaktember2015_6_FD_79335 | JGI IMG/M metagenome (GOLD analysis project Ga0105107, IMG submission 79335) | Freshwater sediment microbial communities from Prairie Pothole Lake near Jamestown, North Dakota, USA - PPLs Lake P8 Core (1) Depth... | ecosystem: Environmental > Aquatic > Freshwater >...
CATGCAGTTCAATCAGGTTCAGCACCGCGCCCTTCGGCATGAGCGCCTGTGCCGCCTTGAGCGCAGCGCGGTTGTAGGAGTCTTTGCGCAGACTGCCCACGATGCCCAGAATTTCCATTTCGGCCATTTGCAGAACTCCTTGCCCCAATTTGCGATAGGCTGCCAGAGGGTGGTGCCGGATTCCGTGCGATAGCACACATAGCGAAACCGCCTGTTACGGTACTAAGCGCGCCCGGCACCCGCTTAAAAAAGAACAGGCAGGGTCGCTTTCGCGCCCTGCCCCGACCGGCTGCTAGCGAAAGCGGAAATCGCCGCCGCCGAACAAGCCGATCAAGCCGATCACGATCAAATAGATGGCGACGATGTAGCTTAGCAGACGCGGCACCACCAGAATCAGGATACCGGCGATCAGTGAAATTATCGGGGCGAGGCTTAACGTGATGTTCATGTTTATCTCCTGGGTTATGAGTGAATTACTGGGGGTAGTACCATTATTCTCACTTCGACCGCGTGCTCCTGGCGGTCGTCGATCAGTGGAATGATTTTGTCGGGACGTTCGATGCCATCCACCGTCACGCGCATCGCGCCGCGCGGCGTGGCGTCTTCAGTCTCGGTTTGCGTCACGGCGATGTGGTAGACCGTCTCCCGATAGCGGTAGTGCAGCTTGAAGGCTTGCCAATCCGCCGGCAGGCAAGGCGCGAAATGCAGCTTGTCCACTTCCAATCGCAGGCCCAGCAGGGATTCCAACATCAGCCGGTACATCCAGCCGGCCGAGCCCGTGTACCAGCTCCAGCCGCCGCGCCCGGCATGCGGCGCGACGCCGTAGACATCGGCGGTGACGACATACGGCTCGACCTTGTAGATCGCCACGCCCGCCGCCGTTTTGGCATGATTCACGGGATTGATCATGGCCAGCAACTCCCACGCGCGCGCACTGTCGCCCAAGGCGGCGAACGCCATCACGGTCCAGACGGCGGCATGGGTGTATTGCCCGCCATTCTCGCGCACACCGGGGACGTAGCCCTTGATGTAACCCGGATCCATATCCGCCGTGTCGAATGGCGGGTCCAGGAGCTGGATCAGCGCGGCATCGTGCCGCACCAGGCGCGCATAGGCGGCCTCCATGCCGCTACGCGCACGCGCGGCATCGCCGGCGCCGGAGAGCACCGACCAGCTTTGCGAAATGGAGTCGATCTGGCACTCGATGTTGTCGGCCGAGCCCAGCGGGCTGCCGTCGTCGAAGTAAGCGCGGCGGTACCACGCGCCATCCCAGGCATTGGCCTCGATGCGCAGGCGCAATTGCGCGGCCTCGCTGCGACATTGCCCGGCAAAGGCCGCGTCGCCCATGCGCTGAGCCAATTCGGTAAAGCGCGTAAGCACTTCATACAAGAAAAATCCGAGCCAGACGCTTTCGCCCTTGCCGTGCAGGCCCACCAGGTTCATGCCGTCGTTCCAGTCGCCGGAACCGATCAGCGGCAGGCCATGCTCGCCAAAATTCAGACCATGGCGGATGGCGCGCACACAGTGCTGGTACAGGCTGGCGCTCTCGCTGGAGTGCCCTGGCAGGTCGTAATACGAGTCTTCCTCGGGGCCGACGGCGCGACCTTCGAGGAAGGTGCTGGCTTCATCCAGCACCCCGGTATCGCCGGTGCACTGCACATAGCGGCACACCGCCAGCGGCAGCCACAGATAATCGTCGGAGCAATGCGTGCGCACGCCGCGGTTGGTCGGCGGATGCCACCAGTGCTGCACATCGCCTTCGACAAACTGATGCGCCGCGGCCAGCAGCAACTGCTCGCGCACGCGTTGCGGCTCGGCGTGAATCAGCGCCATCACGTCCTGCAACTGGTCGCGGAAACCGAAGGCGCCGCCCGATTGATAATAGCCGCTGCGCGCCCACAGCCGGCAGGCCAGCGTCTGGTACACGAGCCAGCCGTTGACCAGCACATTGAGCGAGGCGTCGGGCGATTCCACTTGCACCGCGCCCAGGGTGCGGTTCCAGTATTGGTGCACCGCGTCGAGCGCCGCGTGCGCGGTAAGCGATCCGCGCCAGCGGCGCACCAGCTTGCGTGCCTCATCGGCGCCGCGCCTGCCGGCCTGGCCCAGGCGGAACACGATCTCGCGTTCCTGCCCGTCGGCCAAATCGAAGCCCACCTGGATCGCGGCGCAGGGATCCAGCCCCGCCCCCACCTTGCCGGATAGCCGCGCGCGCGCCATCGCCGCCGGATTGTTGAGCGAGCCGTTGCGGCCGATGAACTCCGCGCGGTCGCAGCTGATCGTGCGGCCGGCGTCATCCACATCGAAGAAGGCAATGCGGTCGGCGAATTCCGTGTTGTAAGGGTTGCGCGCCAACAGCGCGCCGCTGTCGGCATCCACTTCGGTGGTCACGTGCATGGTCGATTTCGGCCGCAAATCGCCCAGCACCCATTCCACATAGCCGGTCGTGGAGAGTTGGCGCGGCCGGCCTGAATGATTGCGCACTTTCAGCACCGAGAACTTGACCGCCGCATCCAGGGCCACGTATACCCATAGCTCGGAGCTGATGCCGCCTTCGCTGTATTCGAACACGCTGTAGCCGAAGCCGTGGCGGCTGATATAAGGATTCGCGCCGCGGCTGGGCAGCGGCGTGGGCGACCAGAAATGACCGCTCTCTTCGTCGCGCAGATAGAACGCTTCGCCGCTCGCATCCGACACCGGATCGTTGTGCCAGGGCGTGAGCCGGAACTCATGCGCGTTCTCGCTCCAGGTATAGGACTGGCCATTCTCGGAAACGACCGTGCCGAAATGCGCGTTCGCCAGCACATTCACCCACGGCGCCGGCGTCACTTGCGCGGCCGTGGTGGTGATGACGTACTCGTGCCCGTCCGGCGTGAAGCCGCCCAGGCCGTTGTGCAGGATGAGGTCGCGCCGCACGGCAAGTTCTGTCGGCGGATCGACGCGGTGGTTGCGGGTCGGCTGCAAGCGCGGCACCCGCACTTCGCGCAGGCTGCGGCGATTGAGCTGTTCCGCCAAGGTGCCGCGGCTGTCGCTGAGAATGGCGCGCGCGACCGATTGGAACAGAATGCGGTCTTCATTCGATATCTGTTCCGCCGAACGCACGAAAATGCCGCCGGGCCGGTCGATCACATGCGCTTCGACCCCTGCGGCAATCAAGCCGATAATTTGATCCTGGAGCAGTTGCCGGTAACCGGCGCGGTCTTCGTTCCAGATCACGAGATCTACCACCAGCCCCTTCAAGCGCCAGTAGGCATGCGCCTGCACCAGTTGCCGCACCAGTTCGATATTGGCCGCGTCGCCAATCTGCAACAGCACGATGGGCAAGTCGCCGGAAATGGCATAGCCCCATAGGCCGGATTGGCCACGGCGATTCTGCATCAGAATGCCGGCGTCGGCGCGCAGCGCGGCATTGGCATAGACCACGGCATTGGCGAGGCGGCCGTAGAGTTGCGCATCGGCCTCGCTGGCATTGATCTGGCGCAACACCACTTGGGCGTGCGTCCACGCCATCTCGAACACGCGATCCGCCAGGCGTCGATCATGATATTTTTCGACCAGGCCCATCACCGCGTCGCGGGTTTCACCCATGCCGCTCACCATGTCGATGATGGCGGTTTGTTCCGGATCGAGCGTGATGTTATAGCGGATGGCGACAATCGGATCCAGCACCGAGCCCTGGCTGCCGGAAAGCGGCGCAGGCGCACTGCTTAAGGCTTGCAGGTCGGCGGCGGTACGGCCGCGGCCGATGAATTGCATGCGATCCGTCTCGTAGCTGACCGTCTCGATGTCCGCCCCGTATACCGCCATCAGGTGCAACATCCACGGCACGAGCTCGGTGCGCGAGCGCGGCCGGCGCGTGCAGAGAATCGCCTGGCGTTGCGCGATGATCTCGGTCTGCACGAACAGATTGCTGAAGGCCGGGTGCAGCGCGTCCGCGATGGGCACGGCCAGCACGACTTCGGCGTAACTCGTCACCGTGACACTGCGGCGGGTGCGGGTGCGGTTGGTGAGGTGGACGCGGCGCAGTTCGATATCGTCTTCCGGCGACACCACGATTTCGGTATGCGTCTCGAAATCGCCATCGCCCACGGCATCGCGACGGCGAAACTCGGCGCGTCCCTCGGAAAAGATCGCTTCATAATGCCGTGGTTTTTTCTGCGTCGGCTGATACGCGGTTGACCAGGTTTCGCCGCTGCTCACGTCGTGCAGATAGCAGAACGTGCCCCAGGGGTCGCAGGTCGTGTCTTCACGCCAGCGCGTGACGGCGAGATCCTTCCAGCGGCTATAGCCGCCGCCGGCGTTGGTGACCATCACGTGGTAGCGGCCGTTGGACAGCAACTGCACTTCCGGCGTCGGCGTGTCGGGGCTGTTGAAGAAGCGTATCGGCGCTCCCGCGACAGCCGATGCCGGCCGAATGTCGGAGAATTGGGCGGTGTGCGGAAACAAGGCCGTGGCCCGGGGAATGCGCTCCTGCAGCAGCAGCGCGGTCGCCTGGAACAGCGGATCCGCTGCGAAGCGCTGCTGCATCGGACGGCCCAGCAGCAGATAGGCCAGCGAGAGCAGGCTCATGCCCTGGTGATGCGCCATGTAGGAGCGCACCACAGTGCTCGATTCCCCGCGGCGCTGCCGCGACGGGGTGTAATCGATGGCTTCATACATGCCGAATTTTCCAGCCAGACCTGCCTGCGCGAGTCGCTGCAGATTCAGACATGCCGCCTCGGGCGCCACCATCAGGGCCAGCACCGAGGCGTAGGGCGCAATCACCAGGTCATCGGCAAGCCCGCGCTTGAGCCCCAGGCCGGGCACGCCAAAGGCGCGGTACTGGTAATTGAGATGGACATCGACCAGGTTGTAGCCGGATTCCGACATGCCCCACGGCACGCCGCGCTGCCGCCCATACTCGATCTGCCGCTCCACCGCCGCCTGATAGGTCTGATCGAGCAGCGTGTTTTCGAAAGTCGGCATCACCAGCAGCGGCATCAGGTACTCAAACATCGAGCCGCTCCACGACAACAGAATCGGCTTGCCGCCGGCGCTGGTGAGCAGCCGTCCCAGGGCAAACCAGCTCTCCTGCGGCACCTGTCCCTGCGCAATCGAGACGAAGTTGATCAGCCGCGCTTCGGACGCCAGCAGGTCGTAGTAGCTCGCGTCGCGCCGCAATTCATCCACGTTGAAGCCGATCGCCAACAGGCGCGAGGCCTTGTCGTACAGGAAGCCATACTCCATGCACGCGAATGCGCCGGCCTGCAAGGCCAGCCGCTCGATTTCGGCGATGCGCTCCGTGGCGCGATAGCCGGCGGTCGCAATGCTGCGCCTGTAATCATGCAGCCATTGACGTTCCGCACTGCCCTGCGCCGGCTCGGCGACCGCTAGCGCCGCCGCTTCGAGACTGGCCAATTCGCGCAGCGTGGGGATGGCGCCGCCACCCGGATAGTCGCCGAGTCCGACGGGTGCGGCCGGCAGCAACAGCCACGGCGCGAGAAACGTCAACTCATCCAGCGCGTTCTGGCATTGCCGCACCAGCGCACGCGCCCACCAATTCGCATCGCTCTCGGATGCCGTCTCGGAGCGCACCGCGCTGGCATGATCCAGGGTCGGGTGGTGCGTGGAATCGTCATCGACATCGATGTACATTTCAGCGCTCTTTTGCGCCGCCATGGCGGCAGTATCGAGATTGTAGGCAAACTTCGCCGCGCTGCTCGTCAGCCGGCCCAGGCACTGCCAAGCTTGCGTCAGCGTGCTGGGCCGGGAAACCCCGGCCGCTTCGAAATCCGCCTGCAATTGCGCGAGCGCAGCCGACGGCGCGCTGGCCTCCAGCAAAATGCCCAGCGTGTCCTGGAGGCCGTCCAGCCAGCGCGCGCCCAGGATCGGGGCATCGGGCAGCGCTTGCAGGCCCGGCCGCAAGGTCAGCAGATGGCCCGCGAGGATGCCGCTGTCCACCGTCGAGACATATTTCGGGTGCAGCGGTTTCAGGGATAGGGTGTCGTACCAGTTGTAGAAGTGGCCGCGGTAGCGTTCCATGCCCTCCAGGGTGCGCAGGGTGTTGGCGCTGCGCGCAATGAGTTGACCGGCCGGAATGTAGCCGAAATCGTAGGCGGCCAAATTGGCGAGTAGCGCCATGCCGATATTGGTCGGCGAGGTGCGGTGCGCCACCGCCGCGCCGCGATACTCCTGATAGTTGTCCGGCGGCAGCCAATGGTCTTCCGGGCCGACAAAAGATTCGAAGAAGGCCCAGGTCTTGCGCGAAAGCTTGCGCAGGAAAGTGAGCTGGGTGAGCGTCAGCCGCGCTTCGCGGCGCGCGAGCGGTTGGCTGATCCACCACGCAATCGCCGGTGAAGCCAGCCACAGCAAGAGGATGGGCGCGGCCACGGCGAGCACCGCAGGCTTGAATAGCAGAAGATAGAGCGTGGCGGCAACGGCGATCAGCGGCGCGATCCACATCGCGCGCAGCGAGCCGGCCAGGTCGGTGCGACTGTTGCGCGCCGCTTCGCCCGAAGGGTTCCACTCGAGCAGCCGATGGTGCGTGAACCACATGCGCCCCAGCGTGCGCAGGATCGCATCCAGACTGTAGTAGGCCTCATGCGGCAGGCAGGCCAGATGAAAGGCGGCTTGCGCCAGGCGTTGCACGGCGGCATCGCGTGCGGCGGCAAAATGCTGCCGGTACAGCACCTCGCGCGGTTTGTGCACTAAATCCAGGATCGAGGCAATCAAGGACGGGATCAGGATGATGCCGAGCACCGCACCGGTCCAAAACACGGGCGATGCCAGCACGGTCCAACCCAGCAGCAACAGCAGCGTCATGCCCAGGGGCACCAGACTGCGCCGCAAGTTGTCGAAGAGTTTCCATTGTGACAGCCAGGACAGCGGATTTTTCTGCCGGCGGCCATTGGGGGAACCGGGCACGCGCGGCAACAGCCACCCCAGCAACTGCCAATCGCCGCGTATCCAGCGCTGGCGTCGGCTCACGTCGGCGCTGTAGTGCGCGGGATAATCCTCGTACAAATGCACATCGCTCAACAGGCCGGCGCGCGCATAACACCCTTCCAGCAAATCGTGGCTGAGAATCCGGTTTTCGGGAAAGCGCTCGTTCAAGGCTTGCTCGAAGGTATCCACCGCATAGATGCCCTTGCCGATGAACGAGCCCTCGCTGAACAGGTCCTGGTAGATGTCGGAGATGGCGCGGGTATAGGGGTCGATGCCGGAATCGAAGCCATGCAATTTCGCATAGCGCGAACGGTTGGCGCCTTCCAGGCTCACGCTCACCCGCGGCTGTAGAATGCCGTAGCCCGCGCTGACCCGTTGCCGCGCCGCATCGTAGTGCGCACGATTGAGCGGGTGCCCCATGGCGCCCACGAACTGCCGCGCGACGTCACGCGGCAACTGCGTATCCGTGTCCAAGGTGATGACGTACTGGATATTCGCGAGGCCAGTCATATCGCCGACAATGCAGGAGAAACGCTCGCCGGCATGGCCGCGCAGGAGCGCATTCAAATCCGACAGCTTGCCGCGCTTACGCTCGTAACCCATCCACAGCCGCTCTTGCGGATTCCAGCGGCGCGGGCGGTGGAACAGGAAAAAAATGTCCTGGCCCGCCACGCGGTATTTTGCATTCAGCGCCGCAATGCGCGCCGCCGCCTGTTGCAGCAGCGGCTCGTCCGCGGCGAGCGTTTCCGCTTGCGCGTCGCGAAAGTCGGTCAACAGGCCGAAATACAGATTGGCGTCCCGATTCGCCAGGAATCGCACTTCCAGCGCCTCGGCCAGATCGTCGATGTCATCCGCGCCGCTGAGCATGGTCGGTACAATCACCAGTGTGCGCGAGTGCTCTGGAATGCCGGCGGAAAAATCCATGCGCGGCAGTGGCTGCGGGCGTACCAGTAAGGTCACCAGCCAATTCACCAAGGCCAGCGCCAACTGGCTGGTGGACAGCAGCGCGAGCACAGCGATCGCCACCCACACCGCGCCGGATACGCCGTGGGTCATCGTCAACAGGCCCGCGCTGAACAAAAGCGTGAGCAGCGCGATCGCGCCGAGATACCAGCCCAATGGGCGTCGCGCGCCGATTCTCGCGAGCGATTCCGCCAGGGAAAAGCGCACCTGCGCCTGGGTTTCGAGCACGTGCAAGCCCTGATCGATCAGATAGAAGCCGACATGCGCCGCGCGCGCGCCGCTACTTGTCTGAACTGGCTGCGCCGCCTGGACTGGCTGCGCCGCCTGGACTGGCTGCGCCGCCTGGACCGGCTGCGCCGTTTGGGCCTTCTGCGCGAGCTGGATCGCGCTGCGCGCCACTTCGGCTTCGGACAAGGGGCTGGCTTTCGCCAGCTTCTCGATCGCGTGACGATAACGGTCGCGGGTGGCGAAATCCATCCCGGCGTAGGCGCCGGCCGGATCCTCGCGCAAGGTATGCTCGACGATGCTCATGCTCTCGACGAACTCGCGCCAATCCATCACGCCCAGGGCGCGCAGGCTGCCGATGCTGTTGCTGATGGATACCTGATCGGCGGCCTGCTGCTGGTTTCCCGATTGCACCAACTGCTCGATGGTCAGACTCGACTCGGCCAGCACTTGCTCGATCCAGGTAAGCGGCAAAGCCAAGGCGAGACTATGGCCTTGCAAGCGGCGCACAAATTCCGAGACAAAAGGAGTCGACATCGGCGGCTGCGAGCGCGCCATGTCCGCGATCACCAGCACCAGGCTTTTCGGATCTTTCTCCGCCACCGCCATCATCTGCTCGGCCCACGCGGTCGCAAGGTCGCGATCCACGCGGCCGGCGGCGATACGGATGGCCACGCGCCGCAGATTCTCGATCAAGGCCAGCCGCAGCATGATGGGAATGGCCCATAGCTCGCCCAATTTGAGCACGCTGACCGTCTGATAGGCCGCGACGAAACGGCTCAGGCTTTCCGGATCTACCCGCCCATCGCCGTGCGAAATGATCTCCAGCGCGATATCGTACACACGCGGCAAATCAGCCGAAGGGCCATGCGACAAGCGCGGCAATTCCCGGCTATAGCCCTTGGGGAAGTGGCGCTTGGCGGTACGGATCTGTTCTTCGATCAAATAGAAGTTATCGAGCAGCCATTCGCTGGCGGGCGTAATCTGCTGATTCGCCTTTAAGGCCGCCGTCAGCCGGCCGCAGACGCCGAGCAAGACCGCTTCATTCGCCGCCAAGCGCGACAACAGCTGATCCTGCGGACGCTCCAGCGTCAACCGGTGCATGGCCGCGAGCCGCTTGCCATGCTGCTCCATCTGATCGGCGCTGAACAATTCCGAGCGCAGCGGCGGCTCGTCGAAGACGTGCTTGAGGGGGATGTCGCCGTCGCGCAAGTGCGACCGCAATTGGTGCAAATAATGGAAGAAACGAATCTCGCTGGTTTTCATTTAGAGGCGTATTTCCGTCCAGGCTGGCCGGTTGCAGGCAGGGCCGAGCAGCCTGTCGGTCTTGAAAGTAATCGGCTGCCGGTGCATTGCGTCAGGATATTGGAAGCTTGACCGGGCTTACTTTCAGCTTGATCAATACGTTCGCCGGGCTACGCAGGATTCATCCGGCAGAAAAAATGCATCGCCTACGACGCTTTATCTTCGACGAGCAATAACCAGGCAAGCAAAAAACCCAGTCCAAAAATCATTAATGTCGGAATAACCCAGATCCAGCGGCTTTCACTTAGGACATTGCTGATTGCCATATCGCCGCTGACGTTCGTCGCGGTCATTGCGCCGGCTTCAAACAGCAGAAACAGCACAACGGCAACGCTGACCGTCACGGCAATAATTTGTCGGATGCTGATATTCATCAGGGGAGTCTCCTCAAGGGGTTATGTGATGCATTGCGCGCGTCAGCGCCGAAGCCGCTGCCGTCCCAACTGCACCAGCCGCCATACGCCATAACCACGCAGCGCGAACGACAGCAAGCGTCGCGGACGCCACAGCGCCAGGATGGTGATGGGCAGCACCAATACGTCGGGATGATGCCGGATGAAGCGAATGCCCGCGCCGACCTTATCGATCATTCGCGCGGCGGGACGCAACGCGGCGCCCTGTTGTGCGAGCGCGTCGCGCTCGGCGGCGATTTGCGCGATGAGCGCGATGCGCCTCTGCCTCAAGGCGTCTGCATCTTCCTTCATCGCTGCGAATCCAACTGTTGCCGATCCTTGTACAACTCGGCCAGGCTTGCCTCGAATAAGCGCGGCCTGGACCGAAGCTGGGCACGCACGCTGTTCCCGGCAACGCCGGCGCCGATCAAGAACAACAACGCGAGTCCGCCGATGGCATGCAGGCGGTAAGGGGTATCCCAATAGACCGCGATGACGAACAGCAGGGCCAGCAGCAGCGTCACAAAAAAGAAAAACAGCGCCGTCAAGGCGCTGTACAGCAGTGTGGTCAGCCGCAGCTTTTCTTCGGCGAACTCGGTTGAAAACAGGGCCAGCCGGCTATGCAAATGCGCGATGAGGCTAGCCAGCAGATGCTTGGCCGAGTCGAACACGCCGCCCGGCGCTGCCCGGGTAGAATCGGTGTCAGGTTCCACGGGCCGATCTCCAGGAATCAATCAACGCCTTGCGGCCAGGAATCCGATGAGCATGCCGACCGCGGCCGCCACCCCCACGGCTGTCCAGGGATTTTCGTGCACGTAGTGATCGGTTGCGGTGGCTGCCTGCTTGGCCTTTTCGACCACGCGATGCTCCGCCTCCGCCAAACGGGTCTTGGCGTACCTCAGCTTCTCGGCGAATTTGGCGCGCTCCGCGGCAAATCCTTCTCCGGAAACTTGCGCCGTTGCTTGTAGCAGGGCTTCCGCATCGTTGACGATGGTTTTGAAATCGTCGACCACTTTGCCTTTGGTCCGATTGAATTCGTCGACTGTTTGTTCCATGACTGCTTTCTCCTATAGGTTTCGATGAGGATGAATACTCATTGTAGTAATTTATGTTTTTATTCCAAGGTGCGCTGTGCGCTAGCGCACATAAGGCGGGATTCGATCCATCGAAGCAATCATCCTAAAAACAGAAGTCGGTCCACGAAAAACACGAAAAGCACGAAATAGATCAACACCCTTGGATTGAAAATCCGCTCACCCTATGGGTAGCCATCCCCAGATTGATATTCCATTGAACACTTTCGTGATTTTGCGAGCTTTCGCCCGATGGCGAAATGTCTGCTTACCCCATTTCGTGTTTTTCGTGGACAACTGATTTTTCTAGGATCATTGCCTATTCGCCAGGCCGTTGGCGATCGCGCCAGAAGCGGTACATCAGCGGCTTGACGCTGACGCCGTGGATCAGAATGGACAGCGTCACCACGATGAGCGTGAATTGAATCAGCTCCAAGGCCAGCGCCTCGGGCAAGCCCTGCTGGATGGCGTACATCAGGTAGTACAGCGAGCCGATGCCGCGCACGCCGAACCAGGCCACCAGACCGCGCATGCGCCAGACCGCGCGGGTGCGCAACATGACCAGCAGGACGCTGATCGGACGCGCGATCAAAAATAAAAACAGCGCCAGCGCGATGGCGCGCCAGCTCCAGGAATCGATGAACAGCATGCCGCCGATCAGGAGAATCAGCACCACTTCGGACAGCCGTTCGAGATGTTCCTTGAATACCAATGCCCCTTCGCTGACCGTCGGCGGCGTGGCGCCATCCAGTGAAGATGCATTGGCGCCCTTCTCGGCCGGCAACGCGGCCGGCATGGCGACCGCTTCGGCAAATTTGAGCTCGGTTTGGCGCAAGGCGACGGCCGCAAAAAATACGGCGAGAAATCCCCAGGCGTGCGCCATGACACTGAGGCCATACACCACCGCAATCAGCCCCAGACCGAGAAAATCGTAGATCAGCTCGCTCCTGGGCGAGGCGCCGCGCAGCTTCCAGCTGAGATGGGCCAAGACGACGCCCGCTGCGATGCCGATCGCGACCCCGGCGACGGTCGCCCACAGCACATCCCATAGCACCCATTGCAGCCCGAATTCACCGAGCTCGTGCAGGCCCAGCATGCCCAGGCCCAGCATCACGAAGGGAAATGCGCTGCCGTCGTTCATGCCGGCCTCGCAGGTCAAGGTGAAACGGAGTTGATCGCGGTCATCGGGGTGACGCGTTTGCACATCGGTTGCCAGCACCGGATCGGTGGGCGCGAGAATCGCCCCCAGCAGGACACCGGCGCCCAGCGGCAGATCGAGGAAGTAATACGCGAATGCCGCAACCAGGCCGACGCTGATGGCCATCGATAGCGTTGCCAGCAGCATCGGCGTGCGCCAGCGGGCAAGGCTGACCGGTACCGGCATTTTGACCCCGGCGGAAAATAGGGATATCAGCACGGCCACTTCGGTGAGGACTTGCAATAGTGCCGATTGTTGCAGCGGATTGAAGTGAAACAGATTGAGCACGGTGGGACCGACCAGCAATCCCACCGCCAAATAGACAATGGCCGAAGTGATCGGCAGACGCTTCAGCGCCGCCGAGGTGAGGCCCATGAAAAGCAACAAGCCGCCCACGAGCAGGAACCACTGTGCCCCGGACAACACGGAGGCTTCCTGGGCCAGCAGCCCTAGATTCTCCACATCAGCACCGACCAGCCGACTGACGCATGCGCGCGCACCCTGTTCGTTTCATCCTAACAAAGCAAATGTAGCCACAGAGATCACAGAGAGCACAGAGATTCAAGGGGGTTTGCGAGATACGCACGTGCACCCGTTGGGTGAGTTCGATCCGCACATTTACCCCTTGGTTTCCTCTGTGTCCTCTGTGGCGAACTGCTTTTTCTAGGTTCATTCTCCCAGCAACTCCGCCACGGGATGCAATTGAGCCACATGCTGCGACACGACTTTCACGATGACGATTATCGGAATCCCCAACAGCATGCCCCACACGCCCCACAGCCAGACCCAGAACAGCAGCGCGACAAACACGGCCGCCGTATTCATTTTGGCGAATTTTCCGGTCATCCAAGTGGCGATCAGGGTGCCGACGAAGGTCGCGATCGCCAGCGATGCGCCCGCGGCCAACAGCCCCATGGAAAGGGAATCGAATTGCATGAAAGCCGCCATGCCGAGCATGGCCGCGGTGAGGGCAGAGCCCGCATAGGGGATGATGTGCAGCAAAGCGGCGGCAACGGCCCATGCGCCGGCGTTTTCCAAGCCGAGCCAATGCAGCGCGCTCCACGTCAGCAAACCGAGCAGGACATTGGTCACCAGCAGCATGAACATGTATTTCTGGATGGAATCGTTGATGTCATCCAGGATATGCACCGTGATCTTCTTGCGCGACAGCGTCGGTCCCGCGAGCCGCACCAGCTTGCGCTTGAACATATCGCCGCCGAGCAGGAAAAAGTACACCAGGAAAAACACCATCGTCGCCTGCCCCATGAAGGCGAACACGCCTTGGGAACCCACCCAAAGGTAATTGCTGAGCTTGAAGCGGGGTTGGTCGATCACGACGTGCGTGGCGCGCGGCTTGGGCGTTGCCGACAGGTCGGCCGGGTTGCTGGCTTTTTCGATCGTGCGCGCGGCGGTCTGTACATCCTGCATGTTGCTGAGCGAGCCGCTGCGCAGCTGGTCGAGCCCCATCGACAATTTGTTGGCCGCTTCCGGCAACTGCGCGAGTATGCCTTGCACCTGCCCGCGCAAGGCATAAGCGCCGAACACGAGTGCGCAGATCGCGACCGTCATGACGATGCTGGC
>Ga0105107_10001908_pt1 | contig 13657 bp, 8 predicted proteins | sample PPLLaktember2015_6_FD_79335 | JGI IMG/M metagenome (GOLD analysis project Ga0105107, IMG submission 79335) | Freshwater sediment microbial communities from Prairie Pothole Lake near Jamestown, North Dakota, USA - PPLs Lake P8 Core (1) Depth... | ecosystem: Environmental > Aquatic > Freshwater >...
GATGAAGTTCCGCCGGGAGCAGCGCACCAGGTCGTCGCGCCGGTTGCCCTTGGGCGGCTCGGCCGGGGGCTGGAAGTCGGGGTCGTAGGGCAGCGAGGGGTCGCAGCGGACGCCGTAGTAGTTCTGCACGCGCCGCTCGGTCGGCAGGCCGTTGTCGTCCCAGCCCATCGGGTAGAAGACCGCCTTGCCGCGCATCCGCTGGAAGCGGGCCACCAGATCGGTGTGCGTGTAGGAGAAGACATGCCCGACGTGCAGCGAGCCGCTGACGGTGGGCGGCGGCGTGTCGATCGCGTACACGTCCTCGCGCGGGCGCGTCCGATCGAACCGGTAGAGGCCGTCGGCCTCCCACCGCTCTTGCCACTTGGCTTCCAGCCCTTCGAGCGCGGGCTTGTCGGGTACGGCAACCGTCCGGGCAAACTGAGGCACGTCTGGCATGACCGTCAATCGTAGTTGTACAGGAGAAGGGGCCGCAAGAATGCCCACGGAATGCCCACGGAATGGCCGCGGAATGACCGACGGAAACCGCGGCGCGGAGCGCCGCGGCAAGGCCACAGGCCGCCCGCGCGAAGCGCGTAGAAGCGAGCGGGGGTGGGGCCCCGCGAGCCCTGAAGAATGCCCACGTCGACTGCGAAAACCGTCAGTGCGGGGTGTTCTTGATGCGCGCGATCTCCTCGCGCACGAGCCGCTCGGCCACGTCCACGACGGTGTTTCGCACGGCCTCCGACGTCAGCCGCTCGACGACGCGCTCGACGATCCGCTCGACGGTCTCGTCGGAGATGGGTGGCGGCGTCGGGGCGGGCGCCGGCGCCGAGCGCGCGGCGTAGCCCTGCTCGACGCTCAGCAGCGCCTCGAAGGCGTCCGAGAGCGAGGGAAGAGCGACCGAGGGAATCGCCGGGGCGGGCTCCGGCGCGGCGGGCGCCGCGGCAACCAGCGCGGGCGCCGCCGGAGGCGGGGCCGGGGGAGCCACACGGATCGGCTCGGCCGGCCGCGCGAGCGACGGCTCGAGTGGGGCGGCGCGTGGCGGCTCGGCCGCCCACACGCTGCGCGCCGACGCGGCGGGCGCCGGTTCGGTAGCCGTCAGGCCTGGATCCCAGCCGCCCAGCCCGTCCTCGGCCGCCGGCGCGACGGGGCCGGGATCGAGCGTGTCGAACACATCCGAACCGAGCGGCGTCGCGTCGCCGTGGCGGGATGGCTCCACCTGCGTCGGAGGCGGTGGCGGTGGTGGCTCGGGCACCGCGGACCGCGACGGCTCCGGCGTCTTCAGATCCGAGAACGCCGCGTCGAGGCGATCGAAGTAGTCGTCGAGCGACTCGGCTGGCGCGCCCGGCGCCGCGCCGCGGGAGGGCGCCGCGGCCGGCGAGGCCGGCGCCCCGACGCCCGGCGCCGCCGCCCACAACGAGTCCGGACGCCGCCCGGCCAGCAGGTCCTTGACCCGGTTGATCACCATCTGCGGCTCGAACGGCTTGACGAGCACGCCGTCGCACCCGGCGGCCCGCGCCTTGCCTTCGTCCACCGGCTCGAAGGCGCCCGTCAGCAGCAGCACCGGGATGTGGGACAGGTGCGGCGAGCGCTTGACGAACGACGCGACCTCGTAGCCGTCGCGCTCGGGCATGCCGACGTCGGCCAGGACGATGTCCGGCCGATCGGCCTCGATCCGGTTGATGGCCTGCTGGCCGTCGCCGACGGCGATCACCTGAATGTCCTCGTCGGCGAACGTCAGCTCAATCACGCGTTGGATCGTGACGCTGTCGTCGGCCAGGAGGAGCTTGCGTCCCATGCTCCCCGAAGCCTACGTCGAGAAACGCAGGAAGTCAAGCGATGGCAACGGGTTAGAGTTACAGTCTTGTCAGCGCGATGGGCCCGGGACGCCGCGCCGGGGCGGCGGCCGGGGCTCGGCCGTGGGGGAACGCGCGGTGGTTGAGAAGGCGCCTACACCGTCTCGGCGCGCGGCCGGACGTGCCCCGTGATGAAGTCGACGATCGCCTGCATGGGCGTCCCCGGCAGAAAGACGCCCTCGATGCCGATGGCCCGGAGCTTCGGGATGTCGACGTCGGGGATGATGCCGCCGACGACGACGAGCACGTCGCCAAGCCCCTTCTCCTGGAGCAGCTCCATCACGCGGGGGCAGATGTGGTTGTGCGCGCCCGACAGGATCGACAGGCCGATGACGTCGGCGTCCTCCTGCAGGGCGGCGGCGACGATTTGCTCGGGGGTCTGCCGCAGGCCCGTGTAGATGACTTCCATGCCCGCGTCGCGAAGCGCGCGCGCGATGACCTTGGCGCCGCGATCGTGTCCGTCGAGCCCCGGTTTGGCGATGACGACTCGGATCTTGTCCAACTCCTGACCTCTTCATTCAGGGCTCGTCGGGCCCCACGCCCGCGCGCCGCGGCCTCCTGACTCCTAACTCCTAACTCCTGCCTCCTAATTCCTAACTCCTAGATCGACGGCACTTCCTCGTACTCCCCCCACACGTCGCGCAGCGCATCGCACATCTCGCCGACGGTGGCGTACGCGCGCACGCAGTCGAGCAGCGCGTCCATCGTGTTGCCCGTCCCCTCCGCCGTCCGGCGCAGGTCGTCGAGCGTCCGCCGCACGCGGCCGCTGTCGCGGCGCTGCCGCAGCTCCCGCAGCCGGCCGATCTGGCGTTCGGCCGTCGTCTCGTCGATGTAGAGAGTCGAGATGGTCGTCTCCTCGTCCACGACGTAATCGTTGACGCCGACGATGGTCTTGTCCTTCGCCTCGACCGCCTGCTGGAAGCGGTAGGACGACTCGGCGATTTCGCGCTGCGGGTAGCCCTGCTCGACGGCCTCGACCATGCCGCCCATCCGGTCGATGGTGGCGAAGTAGTCCTTCGCGCCCTGCTCCATGTCGAGCGTCAGCCTCTCCACGAAATAGGAGCCGCCGAGCGGATCGACGACGTTGGTCACGCCGCTCTCGTGCGCGATGATCTGCTGGGTCCGCAAGGCGAGGGTCGCCGCCTCGGCGGTCGGCAGCGCCAGCGCCTCGTCGAGCGAGTTGGTGTGGAGCGACTGCGTGCCGCCGAGCACGGCGCCGAGCGCCTGGAGCGCGGTGCGGACGACGTTGTTGTAGGGCTGCTGGGCGGTGAGGGAGACGCCGGCCGTCTGCGTGTGGAAGCGGAGCTTCAACGATCGCTCGTCCTTCGCGCCGAAGCGGTCGCGCATCACCTCGGCCCAGATCTTCCGGGCGGCGCGGTACTTGGCGATCTCCTCGAAGAAGTCGCTGTGGGCGTTGAAGAAGAAGGAGATGCGCGGCACGAAGTCGTCCACGTCGAGCCCGGCGTCGATGCCGTACTGCACGTACTCGATGCCGTCGCGCAGGGTGAACGCCAGCTCCTGGAGCGCCGTCGCGCCCGCCTCGCGGATGTGGTAGCCGCTGACCGAGATCGTGTTCCAGCGGGGAACCTCTTTCGCGCAGAAGCCGAAGACGTCGGTGATGAGCCGCATCGACGGCCGCGGCGGGTAGATGTACTCCTTCTGGGCGATGAACTCCTTGAGGATGTCGTTCTGGATGGTGCCCGACATCCGCGTCCAGTCGGCGCCCTGCTTCTCGGCGACGACCAGGTACATCGCGAAGATCATCGACGCCGGCGAGTTGATCGTCATCGACGTCGTGATGTCGCCGAGCGAGATGCCGTCGAAGAGCCGCTCCATGTCAGCGAGCGAGGCGATGCTCACGCCGCACTTCCCCACCTCGCCGAGCGAGAGGTCGTGGTCGGGGTCGCGCCCCATCAGCGTCGGCAGGTCGAAGGCGACGCTCAGGCCCGTGCCGCCGGCCGCGAGCAGCTGCTTGTAGCGCGCGTTGGTCTCCTCGGGCGTGCCGAACCCGGCGAACTGGCGCATCGTCCAGAGCCGGCCGCGGTAGCCGGTCGGATGGATGCCGCGGGTGTACGGGTACTCGCCGGGGTGGTTCAGGTCGCGGGCGTAATCGAAGCCGCCGAGGTCGTCCTGGGTGTACAGCCGCTCGACGGGGCGCCCCGAAATGGTCGTGAACGGAATGTCGCGCTCCGGCGCCGTCTTGAGGGCCGGCTCCAGCACCTCGCGCGCCCAGCGCTGCTTCGGGGTCTCGGCCGTCGTGCTTTTCATGGTGCGGTCATTATATTACGTACCTTCATAGACGATCTTGCCGCCGACGATCGTGTAGCGCACCCTGGCCTTCAGCAGATCCGCCGGGCTCGACTGCCCCGCCTCCACCAGGTTCGTGTCGAACACGGCGATGTCGGCGAGCTTGCCGACGGTCAGCGTGCCCTTGATGTCCTCCTCGAACGCGGCCCACGCCGGCGCCTTCGTGTACGCCTCGATGGCCTCCTCGATCGTCAGGCGCTGGTCGGGAAACCATCCCTCGGCCGGCTCGCCGGTCAACGTCTGCCGCGTCACCGCAGCGTAGAGCCCGTAGACGGGGCTCAGGTAGTACCGCGCGGCGTTGGTGCCCGGACTGTCGCTCCCGAAGATCAAGACCGCGCCCGCGTCCCTGAGCGTGCGAAACGCGTACGCGCCCTTCGACCGCTCGGCGCCGATGCGCTCCTCCATCCACCGCATGTCGTCCGACACGTGGTACGGGTTGACCTCGGCCACCAGGTGCAGCCGGCCGAACCGTGGGAAGTCGTCCGGGTGCACCACCTGCGCGTGAATCACCCGCCACCGGTGATCGCTCTCGACGATCCCGTGCTCGGTCAGGATCTTCTCGTACAAATCGAGGATGATCCGCGTGCCCAGATCGCCGATGGCGTGAATGTGCGGCGGCACGCCGGTCGCGACCGCCTGCTCGAGCAGCTGCTCCATCCGCCCGGGCGGATAGTCGGTGTAGTGATCGGACGCGGTCATCGACATCGCCGCGCCCTCCTTGCCTTCGGGCACCATCGGCGTGCGCAGCAGCCCCTTGTTGCCGGGATCGTGATCGTAGGGCTCGAAGAACATGGCGCCGCTGCTGCCCATGATCCCGTCCACCCAGGCCTTGTAGGCGATGAGCTTCAGCCAGTCGTCGCCGAAGCCCTTCGAGAGGCCGAGCGCCGCGATGCGTTCGACCTCGAAGATCTGCGGCCGGAGCAGGATGCGCGCGGTCAGCTCGCCCCGTTCCCGCAGCTCCTGATACGCCATCAGCTGCGGGCCCGTCGTCAGGTCCTGGATCGTCGTGACGCCGCCCGCGCGCGCCTCCTCGAGCACCGCCCGCACCTGCACCAGGCGCTGCTCGAACGGCGTCTCCGGAATGACCTTCCTCACGAGATCGACCGCCGGGCCGCGCAGGATGCCGGTGAGCCGGCCGGTCTCGTCCTTCTCGATCGTGCCGCCGGCCGGCGCGCGCGTCGCCTCGGTGATGCCCGCCAGCTCGAGGGCGACGCGGTTGGCCAGGTACATGCTCCGGTCGAAGCGGTTGACGAGCACCGGATGATCCGGCGTGGCCGCGTCGATGAGCGACCGGTCGGGCGTGAACGGCCGGTCGGCGCCGCCCGCGGCGGCCTCGCGCCCGGTCGATCCCGCCGACCACTGCTCGTACGCGCCCCAGTCGCCGCGGGCGATCCAGCTGCCCTTGGGCAACCGCCCGGCGGCGCCGGCGATGCGCTCGGCGAACGCTGCCGGCTCGTGCACGTCGAGCAGGTTGACGCCGACGAGCAGCGCGCCCGTCGCGTCGATGTGAACGTGGGCGTCGTTGAACCCCGGGCTGACGAAGGCGCCACCCAGATCCAGGACACGGGTCGCCTCGCCGACGTGCCGCCGGATGTCAGCCGTCGTGCCGACGGCGACGATACGATCGCCCGCGATCGCGACGGCCTCCGCCCACGGCTGCGCGGCGTCCACGGTGTAGACGCGGCCGTTGAGGAGCACCAGGTCGGCGGGTGGCGGACTGCCGCAGGCGGCCAGGCCGGCGGCGACGGCAACCACGGCAATCATGCGCTTCATCGATGGCCTCCAGTTGATCGACCGGTGCAGGATAGGCGCTCGGGCGCGTCGAGATCAAACGACCCGGCCGGAGCGTCGCGGGCGCGCCCGGACCAATGTGCATTGAAGGCGCGCGACCCACAGTATTCCGGCACTCTCCGACCCCTCCGCCCGCCTTCGGGCCGAATTCCATTCGGTACGCCTTTCGCATAAGATCGGGCGGATACGTTCGTTTCGGGGCGTCCTCATTCAAGGGGTTTCGACCGTGGCAACCAAGGGTTTCAACGCGTTGGAAATGGCCCAGGCACAGTTCGACAAGGTCGCGGACGTGCTGGGCCTCGACGCGGCGACCCGCGAGCTTCTGCGGGTGCCGCTACGGGAGTACCAGTTCTCCGTCCCCGTGCGGATGGACGATGGCTCCATCAAGGTCTTTCGAGGGTTTCGCGTCCAGCACAACGACGCGCGGGGGCCGTGCAAGGGCGGCATCCGCTTCCACCCTCAGGAGACGATCGACACGGTGCGCGCCCTGTCGATGTGGATGACCTGGAAATGCGCCGTCGTGGACATCCCGCTCGGCGGGGCCAAGGGCGGCGTCATCTGCGATCCGCACAACCTCAGCGCCCGCGAGCAGGAGGCCATCTGCCGCGGATGGGTGCGCCAGATCGCCCGCGACGTCGGTCCGCTCAACGACGTGCCGGCGCCCGACGTGATGACGACGCCCCAGCACATGCTGTGGATCCTCGACGAGTTCGAGGTCGTGCGCGGCGCCCGCTACCCGGGCTTCATCACCGGGAAGCCCGTCGGCATGGGCGGCTCGCTGGGCCGGACCGAGGCGACCGGCTTCGGCGTGGTGTTCACGCTGCGCGAGGCGCTCCGCGAGCTCGGCCTCGAGGCGGCGAAGACCAAGGCCAGCGTGCAGGGCTTCGGCAACGTCGCGCAGTACGCCATCCGCCTGTACCGGCAGCTCGGCGGCACCGTCGTGGCCGTCGCGTCCTGGGACCAGGAGGACCAGACCTCCTACACGTTCCGCAAGCCGGCGGGCGTCGATCCGGACGAGCTGCTCGGCATCACGGACCGGTTCGGCGGCATCGACAAGACGCGCGCGAAGGCGCTCGGCTACGAGCAGCTGCCCGGCGACGCGTGGATCGAGCAGCCGGTCGAGATCCTCATGCCGTGCGCGCTCGAGAACCAGGTGCGCGGCGACAACGTCGCCAAGATCCAGCCCTCGGTGAAGATCATCGCCGAAGGCGCCAACGGCCCGACGACCCCCGACGCGGACAAGGTGCTCGAGGCGCGCGGCATCTTCGTCATCCCGGACTTCCTGGCCAACGCCGGCGGCGTCACCTGCAGCTACTTCGAGCAGGTGCAGAGCAACATGAACTACTTCTGGGAGAAGGACGAGGTCCTGACCAAGCTCGATCTGAAGATGACCGCGGCGTTCGCCGCCGTCTACGAGCTGGCGAAGCGGCAGAAGAAGTTCATGCGCGACGCCGCGTACATGATCGCCGTGGCCCGGGTGGTGGAGGCCTGCCGGATGCGCGGGTGGCTGTAGACCCGCCTGGCGAACGATGAGCGTCGAACACCGCGAGAGGACGGATCTGCCGACCGAGCCGCTGCGGGAGCGCGCCAAGGAGCTGCGCTGCCTCTACGCGGTGTCCGACATCCTGGAAGACCCGGGGCTGTCGCTCGATGACTCGTTGCGACGCGTCGTCGAGACGGTCCCGGAGGGGTGGCAGTACCCGGGGGTCTGTCGCGCGCGCATCGTCTACCGGGACGAGGCCTACGAGACGCCGGGCTTCGCGCAGACGACCTGGGTCCAGCGGGCGAACGTCTTCGTGGACGACGCGGTCGTCGGCAGCATCGAGGTCGCCTATCTCGAGAACCGGAGCCCGTCGGGCGACGACCCGTTCCTCATCGAGGAACACAAGCTCATCCACACGATCGCGGGCTGGCTGGGCCGCTGCATCCGGACCAAGCAGGCGCCCGACGCGGCTGCGGCGCGCGGCGCCGCGCCCGCGCCGCCGACCAAGCCCGAGTGGGGGCTCATCCTCGACTTCCTCAAGGAAACCGACGCCGTGCGGTGGCGGCGCGTGCTGCGCCGGCTGATGAACCACCTGTCGAAGCTGGGCGTCCCCGGGGTGCAGGGGCTCATCACGCAGTTCGACCCGGCCATCTACGCCGAGCGCGACCGGGACTCGAAGGGCGCCAACCAGCCGCTGCCGCGGCGCGGCGCGGCCACGGTGACCCGGCTGTTCGACGAGCTCATCCAGGTGGCGTCGATCACGGTCCCGCCCGAGCACCTGACGCTCCTGCTCAAGCAGTGGATGCGACAGGACAGCCTCGGCTTCCTCGCCCTGGCGACCGAGCAGCGGGATCGGTCGCTCGTCGAGTTCACCGACCTGGTCAACCGGTTCTGCCGGTACGTCCAGGAGGGCGAGGCGGCGCTGTCGGCGGCCGACGAGCTGAACGTGCGCGTCGCGCTGGCGAGGCGGTTCCTCACCGATCGGCTCTCGTACGTCGGGGCGGCCAAGCAGTATCTGAGCATTCACGACTACGGGCGCCTGCTCGCGCGCGTGATCGGGCCGCCGCAGGGCGAGGGCAAGCTCGGCGGCAAGACGGCCGGCCTCTTTCTGGCCGAGCACATCCTCAAGAAGCGGGGCAAGGGCAACGCGCTCATCGAGCGCGTGCGCGTGCCCCACGCCTGGTTCATCACCTCCGACGGGCTGTTCGAGTTCGTCCGCTACAACAGCCTCGAGGACACGCAGAGCTTCAAGTACTCCAGCGCGGAGGAGGTGCGGCAGGGCTATCCCTACCTCGAGCAGATCTTCAAGCACTCGTTCTTCTCGCCCGAGGTGCTCAACGGCCTGAAGGTTGCGCTCGAGGACCTGGGCGACTGGCCCCTCATCGTGCGCTCGTCGAGCCTGCTCGAGGACAACGAGGGGTCGGCGTTCTCGGGCAAGTACCGGAGCCTCTTCCTGGCCAACACCGGCTCGAAGGAGGAGCGCCTGTCGGCGCTCACCGACGCGATCGCGGAGGTGTACGCCTCGGTGTTCGGCCCCGATCCGATCCAGTACCGCAAGGAGCGCGGGCTGGTGGACTTCGTCGAGGAGATGGGCATCCTCATCCAGCGGGTCGTGGGCACGCGGATGGGCCGGTACTTCCTGCCGGCGTTCGCGGGCGTCGCGTTCACCCACAACGAGTTCCGCTGGTCGCCGCGCATCCGCCGCGAGGACGGCATCGTCCGCCTCGTGGCCGGCCTGGGCACCCGGGCCGTGGATCGGCTCGGCGACGACTACACGGCGCTCGTCTGTCTCGGCCAGCCGGGGCTGCGCATCAACGCGACGCCCGAGGAGGCGGTGCACTACTCGCAGCGCCACATCGACGTGCTGAACCTCGAGACCGGCAAGTTCGAGTCGCCGAGCGTCCGGGCCCTCCTGTCGGAGATCGACGGCCGCTATCCGGGGCTCGAGCGCATCATCTCGATCTACGCCGACGGCGGCCTGCGCAAGCCGCTCGCCGGCATGACGCACACCGCGCTCGACCAGGCGGTCGTGACCTTCGCGGGCCTGCTGGACGACACCGACTTCCTGCGGCAGGTGCGCGAGATGCTCCGGCTGCTGCAGGAAGGGCTGGGCTCGCCCGTCGACGTCGAGTTCGCGCACGACGGCAAGGACCTCTACATCCTGCAGTGCCGGCCCCAGACGAGCGGCGCCGACGACCGCCAGGTCTCCGTGCCCGCGGGGATTCCCGCGGCGCGGAAGATCTTCTCGGCCAACCGGTACGTGACCAACGCGCAGATCTCCGGCACCCGCTACGTGGTCTACGTGGACCCGATCGAGTACGGGCAGCTGCACACGTGGAACGACATGGTGGCCGTGGGCGAGATCGTCTGCCGCCTGAACGCGCTGCTGCCCCGCCGGGCGTTCATCCTCGTCGGCCCGGGCCGCTGGGGCAGCCGCGGCGACATCACGCTCGGCGTGCGCGTCACCTACGCGGACATCAGCAACACGCAGATGATCGTCGAGGTCGCGCGCAAGCGGGGCAACTACGTGCCGGACCTCTCCTTCGGCACGCACTTCTTCCAGGACCTGGTCGAGGCGAAGATCCGCTACCTCGCCCTGTACCCGGACGAGGACGGCGTGGTGTTCAACGAGGAGTTCTTCCTCCGATCCCCCAACTCGCTCGTTTCCCTGCTGCCCGAGTACGGCTACCTCGAGCACGTGGTCCGGGTCATCGAGGTCGCGCAGGTGGCGGAGGGGTGCGAGCTGCAGGTGATGATGGACGGCGAGCGCGACGAGGCGCTCGCCTTCCTGGCGGAAATCGGCAGCCGGCCGCGGTGAGGGCTGTGCTCAGGCGGCACAGGGCTTCAGCCCTGTGCCGGAGCAGGCCTTCAGGCCTGCTCCGTGATGCCGTCCGAGCAGGGCTCGAGCCCTGCTCCACCAGCTCGCGGCCGGCTAGCCGACGCCGGCCAGCGCCCGGTTCGCGAGGATCGCCTTCGCCTCTTCCCGATCCACGTCCATCACGTACTGGATGCCGCTCACGTCGGCGGCCTCGTGGGTCAGCGACGCGATGTCGTCGCGGGTGAGGTGGGCCACCGAGAACTTCCGGCTGCCCGCCATCAGCTGGCGCAGGCCCTGCGCCAGCCGCTCGTAGTAGGTGTAGACGCCGATCGCGCCGACCGGCATCCGATCGAACGCGTCGTCGCCGAGCTCGTGGCGCAGCTGGGCCGAGGTGACGAAGATCTCGTCCTTCGTGTCGCCGAAGCGCTCGATGTAGACCGGCAGCTGATGGTCCTCGATCGCCCGGCCGATGGTCTTGCCCACCATGGCCGCCGCGAGCGGCGCCCGGGCCATGCCGATCATCTTCACGAACGGCGCGCCCATCGCCAGCCCCTTGTAGATCTGGTCCTCGAAGCTGAAGCCGCCGCCGACGGCGACCGCCGGCACGTGGTCGCCGCGGTCGGCGATCACCTTGAGGTACTGATGGAGCAGCGTGTGCAGCTCGACCGGCGGAATGCCCCACTCGTTCATCATGCGCCAGGGGCTCATGCCCGTGCCGCCGCCGGCCGCGTCCACCGTCAGCAGGTCGAGCCCGTACTTCGAGGAGAAGAGCACGGCCCGCGCGAGGTCCGCCGGCCGGTAGGCGCCGGTCTTGAGGAAGATGTACTTCGCGCCGAGCTTGCGGAGCTCCTCGACCCGCGCGGCGAAGCCCTCCTCGGTCACCATGCCGACGCGCGAGTGCCGCTCGAACTCCTTGAAGGCGCCGCGCTCGAACGCCTTGATGACGATCGGGTCGGTCGGGTTCGGCATCACGATGTAGCCGCGCTCGTAGAGCATCTGGGCTTTCTTGAGGTTGTTGATCTTGACCTCGCCGCCGATGTCCTTGGCGCCCTGCCCCCACTTGAGCTCCACGGCCTCGACGCCCAGCTTCTCGATCGCGTACTCCTGAACCCCGAGGCGGGTGTCCTCGAGGTTGGCCTGGACGATGGTGGCGCCCCAGCCGTCGATCTTGTGGTCCATGTAGAGCTTCACGCGCTGCTTGAGGTCCACGGTCTCGACGACGCGCCCCTTCTTGATGACCGATTCGGGGTCCATGCCGACGACGTTCTCGCCGATCGTCAGGCCGACGCCCGCGATCGCCGACCCGATGGCCAGCCCGTCCCAGTTGTTCTTGGCCACGTTGGTCGAGCCCATGGCCGACACGATCCACGGGTACTTGAACTTGAGCTTCTTGTCGTGGCCGATGATCGTCTCGAGATTGACCGCCGGGAAGATGGCCTTGTCGCTGTCGGCCTCGATGCCGTGGGCGCCGACCGCGGTCCCCATGATGTTGAAGTGCGAGTAGTCGATTGGATAGGCCTTCTCGGCCGCCGTCGTGATGACGCCGAACGGCTGCGGGTAGATGACCTCGTGCCCGCGGTAGGCGGATTTGCCGATCTCGCACATGCCGATGCAGCCGTCGACGCACGTGACGCACATGCCCGAGGCGGGGACGATCGAGCCCTCGGTCCGGTTCTTCGTGAGCGTCGCGGCCGACGTGTTGGTTCTGGAGAGTGACATTGGCCTGGTCTCCTTCTGTCCCTTGATCAGCTCTTCCGAATCTCGCAGGCTACACACGGGGACATGAAGCACATCATGTCCTCGAACTCCGGCTTGGTCAGGCAGGGCGGGCTGAGGTTCGCGCACGCCCCGCAGATCGCCTTGTCGGGCTCCGTGTACGTGCACCGCAGCTGGCACGCCGGGCAGACGTACATGCACCCGCCGCACAGCCGGCAGACCGCCGACGGCACGTCGAACGGCGTGCCGATCGACCGGTGCTCGCCGCGCCCGCGGAACCCGATGGCGTGCGCCATCATCTGCTCGTCGCACATGCGGACGCACAGGCCGCAGAGGATGCAGGTCTCGTGCTCCTGCCGGAACCGCTGCGTGCGCACGTCGTGCGCGGACGCCAGGTCCTGGATGACCTTCGACTGCGGGCACGACGCCAGCAGGAGCTCCAGCACCATCTTCCGCGTCCGCACCACGCGCGCCGAGGAGGTGCGCACCTGGAGCCCGTCCTCCGCGGGATAGGTGCACGACGACACGAGCCGGGCCTTCGGCCCCTCGCCGACCTCGACGACGCACAGCCGGCAGGCGCCGTAGGGCGACAGCCCCTCCATGTGGCACAACGTGGGAATCGGAATCCCCAGGAACGTCGCCGCCTCGAGCAGCGTCGTCCCCTTCTCGACCGAGACACGTTGACCGTTCAGCGTGAGCGAGATCATCGGACCTCCTCTCCGACGGCCACGTGCGTCGCCGCCGTCGTCTTGGACCGCGTGAACTCCAGGTCGCACCGCAGGCAGCGGCGGGCCTCCCGCGAGGCGTCGTCCTGGGACAGCGACAGCTCCACCTCGGCGAAGCTGCGGCGCCGGACCTCGATCGGCAGGCAGGGCGGCGCGGCCCGGTCGGCCCGCCCGAACGCGTCGGCGCCCTCCACCGGCTCGACCAGCACCTGCGGCAGCCGCGGCGCCGCGGGCTTCCGCAGCTCCTCGCCCCGCAGGTAGCGGTCGATCATCACCGCCGCCTTCTTGCCCGCGGCGATGGCCTCGACCACCGTGTTCGGCCCGGTCACCACGTCGCCGCCGGCGAAGACGCCGGGCTGGCTGGTCATGAGCGTGGCCGGGTCGATCCCCAGCGTGCCCTGCTCGGTGACGTTCAGCCCCATGGGCGCCAGGTAGTCGATGTCCGGCTCGTCGCCGATCGTCACGATGAGCAGGTCGAGCGGTACGGCGAACTCGGTGCCCGCCACCGGCACGGGGTGCCGGCGGCCGGTCGCGTCCACCTCGCCGAGCACGTTCCGCACGCACTCGATGCCGGTGAGATGGCCGTCGCGCGAGCGGATCCGGACCGGCGAGACGAGCGCCTCGAGCTTGACGCCCTCGTGCAGCGCCTCGGTGATCTCCTCCCGGAGCGCCGGCATGTCCTGGCGCGTGCGCCGGTAGAAGATCGTGACGCTCGTGACGCCCTCCTGGCGGAGCGCCACCCGGGCGGCGTCCACGGCGGAGTTCCCGCCACCGATGACGCCGACGTGCCCCTTGGCCAGCCGCTCACCCTTGAGGTTGAACGTCTTCAGGAACTGCAAGGCCGGGTAGACGCCCGTGATGTCCTCGCCCTCGATGTTGAGCCGGCGGCTCTTGTGGGCGCCGAGCGCCAGGAAGACGGCCTGGAACCCGTCGTCGAGCAGCCCCTGGACGGTGAAGTCGCGGCCGAGCGCGGTGTTGCACC
>Ga0105107_10001910_pt1 | contig 13656 bp, 14 predicted proteins | sample PPLLaktember2015_6_FD_79335 | JGI IMG/M metagenome (GOLD analysis project Ga0105107, IMG submission 79335) | Freshwater sediment microbial communities from Prairie Pothole Lake near Jamestown, North Dakota, USA - PPLs Lake P8 Core (1) Depth... | ecosystem: Environmental > Aquatic > Freshwater >...
CGGCACTTCTCGAGGTGGCGCTCGTAGGCCTGCACCCAGCCGCGCGCTTCCTCCGGGTCGATGAAGGCGAAGGTCAGCGCGCCGAGGCCACTTTCGGCCGCACGCACGATGGTGTCGCGCCGCGAGCAGGCGACCCAGAGCGGCGGGTGCGGGCGCTGGAGCGGCTTCGGCACCACGTTCCGCGGCGGCATCTGCACCCAGCGGCCGTCCATGCCCGTGAACGGCTCCTCGGTGAGGCAGCGGATCACGGCCTCGAGGCCCTCGCTCCACTGCGCCTGCTTCTCGGCGAAGGGGATGTTGAAGCCGCCGAGCTCCATGGTGGTCGTCGACTCGCCGGAGCCGAACTCGACGCGCCCGCCGGAGACGAGGTCGAGGGTCGCGAGGCGCTCGGCCGAGCGCGCGGGGTGGTTGTAGAGAGGCGAGGTCTGCAGGATGCCGTGGCCGAGGCGGATCTTCTTCGTCCGCTGGCTGGCCGCCGCCAGGAAGACCTCGGGCGCCGAGGAGTGGCTGTACTCCTCGAGGAAGTGGTGCTCGACCGCCCAGACGTACTCGAAGCCCACGCGGTCGGCGAGCTCGATCTGGGCGAGGGCGTCCTGGAGGAGCTGGTGCTCGGCGCCGGAATCCCAGGGGCGCGGAAGCTGGTGCTCGTAGAAGAGGCCGAAGCGCACGAGGGGCTCCTTGGAGCGTCAGGGGAGTCAAATTGACTGATTCGGTGAAATTAGTCAATATTATGTATGGCCGAGCCTGCCCGAGCTCTCAGCGCGCGCGAGCGCGGCCGCCAGGCGCGTCATGCTCGCATTCTCGACGCGGCCGCTCAGCTCTTCGCGAGCCAGGGCTTCGCCAAGACCGCCGTGGACGAGATCGCGGTTGCGGCGGGCGTCTCGAAGGGGCTGGTCTACGACCACTACCGCTCGAAGGAGGAGCTGCTCGCGGCGGTGTTCTGGCGGCTGGTGGCGCAGTGGGACGAAGAGACGATCCGCGACGCGCACTTCGCGGAGCGCGACATCCCCGGCTCCCTGGCGCGGGTGCTCCGCGCGTCGATCCACGCGCTGCGCCGGAACCCGCTGCTGCGACGCATTTTGACGCAGGACCTCGCCACCTTGCTGCCCCAGGAGCGCGAGAACGCCGTCGCGTTCGTGCGGCGCTACACCGACCGGCTCGAGCCGGTGCTGGCCCTCGGCGTGCGCAGCGGCCAGCTTCGCGCGGATCTCGACACCGCCCGCACCGCCGAGGTGATCTGGGCGCTCCACGCTGCGCTGGCCCCGGGTCTGCTGGTCGGACCCGACGGGAGCTGGCGGCCCGACGGCGACGCGCTGCTCCAGAGCGCGATCGACCTCGTGATCCACGGCATCCGGAGCTGATCGCTCCCGAGGAGGTCTTGCGATGCGCTGCGTCCGGCTCCCTGCGATCGCGTTTGTAATCGTTTTCATCGACTCGGCTGCGGCCCAACAGGTCTCGCCGCCGCTGCACCTGGGCACGCTCGCGCACCCTGCCGGCCCGAGCCTCCCCGACGATCTCGCCTTCTATGGGACGGACCTCGGCTGGACGTTCGTGCACGACGGCGTGCACCACATCCTGTTCGGCGACACCTGGGCGGAGGCGGGCGCGCCGTGCGGCGCGCAGCCGCTCAACGAGGACGCGCAAGGGACGCTCCCGCTCGAGCCGCCGGCCGGCGATCAGCCGGTGAGCTTCGTGACGCAGCCCGGCGCGCCGCCGGCGTTCCGGCCGATCCACGTCTACCGCGGTACGGAGTCGCTGCCGATGAGCTCGCTCCAGGTTCCGCTCACCGGGTGGAGCGACGGCCGCGACGCCGGTGCGATCTTCGGGCGCGGCGAGTTCGTGCAGTGCGTGCGCCGCCGGCCGGGCGCGCGGCCGACCTGCAAGCCGCCGAAGGACCTGCCGCCCATCGGACCGAAGCGGGGAGGCTACGTCTGCGACGAGTCCCTCGGCCGCTGCGCGGTCGGCTTCTCGGGCCTCGACGTACCGTGCCTCGTGGGAACGAACGCGGGCTGCCTGCCGGGCGACGTGTGCCTGCCGAGCGAGGCGGGCTTCTGCATCGATCCGACGAGCTCGCAGTACGTCGACCCCGCGCTCCACGGGCCGGTCGCGGTCGTGCACGACCAGGAGATCGGCGTGCAGCGGCCGGCCGAGCCGGCGAGCTGGGACTCGGTGCTGCGCTGGCGGACCAACAAGTTCGTGAACGCGACCTCGCGCGCCGTGACGCACCTGACGCACGACGGTGTCGGCGACGACTACGCCCCCGGCGCCGGCGCCCTGCTGGTCTGGGGCCGCCCGCTCTGGACCGCGGAGGGCGGGCGCGAGGCGCAGCTCTACCTGGCGACGCTCCCGCTCCCCCTGCGCGGCGAGAAGGGCCGGGCGCGCTTCGCACTGCGTTACTTCGCCGGCGTCGACGCGAAGAGCCGGCCGCGCTGGTCGCGGAGCGAGAAGAAGGCGGCGCCCCTCGCGATGGACGGCGCGGTCGGCAGCAGCCCCCACGAGGTCCTCCCGATCCCCGGGCAGATGGCGATCACCTGGCTCGGCGCACCGATCTCGAAGTGGGTGATGCTCTACGGCGGGGACACCCCGTTCTACTTCCTCGGCGACCCCGAGGCCGCGCGGCCCGGCCCCGAGCCGGGCTCGATCCGGATCCGCTTCGCCGATCGGCCCTGGGGGCCCTGGACGCCGGCCGTCCCGCACCTCACCGTGGGCGACCCCACCGGGGTCGGCGCCTCCGCGGGGCCGGGGGGCGTCCACTACCACCCCGACTGCGTCGACGCGGGCGGGGAGGTCTGCACGCCCAGCGATCCGTCGCGGCCCCTCCACCTGATCTACCCCGGGTGCGCGCTGCCGCCGGGGACCTCCGAGATCGACGTGGGCTTCTTCTACGCGCCGAACTTCATCGACGCGTGGACCCGCCCGGACGGGAAGGGGGGCCTGGACCTCTATTGGAACGTCTCGACGTGGAACCCGTACGGCGTCCAGCTCTACCGGACCAACCTGAGGCCGTAGGAGCGGCGCGAAGTCCCCGAGGGGTCGAGTTGTCGACCTGGTCTGCGGAGACTGGTTGACGGTGGCCATCGCCAGCCCCTAGCCTGCGGGCTCCACAGGGAGGGAGAGCCCGTGTTCGACCGCTACGCCCGCCTCGCCGAGCGCGCCCTTCGCGACGACCCGCCGACCGAGGCCGAGTGCCTCGGGATCCTCGACGGCCCGGACGTCGCCCTGCTGCCGCTGCTCCACGCGGCGTTCGTCCCGCGTCAGCGTCACTTCGGCCGCAGGGTGATGGTGCACGTGCTCAACAACGTGCAGAACGGCCTCTGCCCGGAGGACTGCGGCTACTGCTCGCAGTCGAAGCGCTCGGACGCCGCGATCCGCAAGTACCCGATGAAGAGCGAGGAGCAGATCCTCGCCGAGGCCGCGCGCGCCGCCGAGGCCGGGGCCACGCGCTACTGCATGGTGCTCTCGGGCCGCGGCCCCACCCTCGCCACGACGCGCGAGCTCGCCGCGCTGGTGAGGAAGGTGAAGGAGCACCATCCGATCGAGGTGTGCCTGTCCGTGGGCCTGCTCGGCGAGGAGCACGCCCGCATCCTGGCGGAGGCCGGGCTCGATCGGCTGAACCACAACCTCAACACCAGCGAGCGACACTACGCCGAGATCTGCTCCACCCACAGCCACGCGGACCGGGTGGCGACGCTGCGCGCCGCCAAGAAGTGCGGGATCGAGCCGTGCAGCGGCCTCATCGTGGGGATGGGCGAGGAGAGCCGCGACCTGGTGGAAGTGGCCTTCGAGCTGCGCGAGCTCGAGGTGCCGAGCATCCCGGTGAACTTCCTGATCCCGATCGAAGGCAATCCCGTGCGCACGGACGGCTCGCTCTCGCCGGAGCGCGCGCTGCGCGTGCTGGCGATGATGCGGCTCGTAAACCCGCGCGCCGAGGTGCGCGTGTCCGCCGGGCGCGAAGGCCACCTGCGCTCGCTCGGCGCGCTGGCGCTCTGGCCGGCCAACTCGCTCTTCGTGGAGGGCTACCTCACCACGCGCGGCGACGCGGTGAACGACACCTACCGCATGATCGAGGACGCGGGCTTCGAGGTGGACGGCAACCCGGAGTACGACGCGCTGCGCGCCGCGCGGCAGGAGGCGCCGAGCGGCTTCCGGCTGGTCGGGGGCGACGGGGAGATCCTGCGGCCCGAGGTACGCAGGGCCGGCGGATGAGCGCGAACGCGTTCGCCAAGCCGGAAGTGCCCGCCGCGCCTGCGGCTTCGGGCCTGGGGGCGCTGGCGGCGGAGCGCCTCGGCGCGCTCCGCGAGCGCGGCACCTACCGGCGCATGCGGGTGCTCGCCGGCGCCCAGGCGCCGCGCATGCGCGTCGACGGCCGCGAGGTGCTGCTGTTCGCGGGCAGCAACTACCTCGACCTGGCGCGCCACCCCGAGGTCGCCGAGGCCGCGGCCCGCGCGGCGCGCGACTACGGCTGCGCCGCGGGCGGCTCGCGCCTCATCAACGGCAACCTCGACCTCCACGAGGCGCTCGAGGCGGAGCTGGCGGAGTTCGTCGGCTGCGAGGCCGCCCTCGTCTTCGGCACCGGCTACATGGCGAACGTCGGCATCGTCCCGGCCCTCGTCGGGCGCGGCGATGCGGTCGTATCGGACGCGCTCTGCCACGCGTCGATCATCGACGGCTGCCGGCTCTCGGGGGCGGCCGTGCGCGTGGTGCCGCACGGCGACGTCGCGGCGTTCGACGCCGCGCTCTCGGACGCGGCCCACGAGCACCGCCGCGTGCTGGTGGCGCTCGACGGCGTCTACAGCATGGATGGGGACGTCGCCCCGCTTCCCGAGCTGCTCGCGGCGGCGCGGCGCCACGGCGCGCTGGTGCTGCTCGACGACGCCCACGGCTTCGGCGCGCTGGGAGCGAAGGGGCGCGGCACCGCGGAGCTCCTCGGCGTGGAGGGCGAGGCCGACGTGTTGCTCGGCACGCTCGGCAAGGCCCTCGGCTCCTTCGGCGCGTTCGCCGCGGGCAGCACCGCCCTGCGCGACCTGCTCGTGAACACGGCGCGGAGCTTCATCTTCTCGTGCGCGCTGGCGCCGCCCCAGGTGGAGGCGGCGCGCGCGGCGCTGCGGGTGCTTCGGCGCGAGCCCTGGCGCCGCGAGCGGCTCGCGTCGAATGCGGCGCGGCTCCGCGCGCGGCTGGCGGGCCACGGCCTCTCGACGGCACCGAGCGCGACCCACATCGTGCCCGTGGTGATCGGCGACAACGCGCGCACCATGGCGGCCTGCGAGACGCTGCTGGCGCGGGGCTTCTACGCCCAGGGCATCCGCCATCCTTCGGTGCCGGAGGGCACCGCGCGGCTGCGCATCACCCCGATGGCCACCCACGCCGAGGGGGAGATCGACGCGCTCGCCGACGCCATCGCCGACGCGGTCGCTGCGTCATGACTGACGCGGCGTGAATGACGCGCGGAGGCCGTTGACGCAGCCATGACGCGGTCTGGGGGCGTCTTCGTCACCGGGACCGACACCGGGGTCGGGAAGACCCTCGTCGCCTGCGCCCTGGTGCGGGCGCTGCGGGCGAGCGGCGTCGACGTGGGCGTCATGAAGCCCTGCGAAACGGGGGTCGGGGCGAAGGGGCCGCTCGACGCCCGCGCGCTGCTCTCCGCCGCGGGGGCCAACGATCCCCTCGAGGAAGTCTGCCCCCAGAGCTTCGCGCTCCCCGCCGCGCCGGCCGTGGCCGCCGCTGCGGAGGGACGGGCGGTGGATCTGGAGCGGATCCGCGCCGCGGCGGCGCGGCTCCGGGCGCGTCATGCGTTCCTGCTGGTCGAGGGAGCCGGGGGGCTGCTGGTGCCCTTCACCCGCGGGTGCTCCATGGCCGACCTCGCCGGCGAGCTCGGGCTCCCGCTGCTGGTCGTCGCCCGGGCGGCCCTCGGCACCATCAACCACACCCTGCTGACCCTCGAAGCCGCCGAGCGCCGGGGCCTCGGCCTGGCGGGTGTGGTGATCAGCCACGCCTCGGCCGGCCTGCCGAAAGCCGACCTCCAGAATCTCGCGGCGCTCCGCGAAGCGCTGGGCCCGCGCCTGGTCGCAGAGATCCCCCATCTGCCGGCGGGCGAAGGACCCGACCTCGGAGCCCTGGCCCGCCGACTCTCGTCTTGACGCAGGTCCGACGCTGCGGGGCCTCAAGGCCTCGCTCCGCGGCTCCGACTAAGGCCGTATGGCCGAGTTCGGCACCAACATCGACGAGGACTTGCAGCTCCTCGACGCCCGGGTGAAGCAGCTCCGGCTCGACTACGAGCAGTACTTCCTGGGCAGCCGGCCGCGGCCGCCCACCCAGCTGCGCGGCGACGTGCAGAAGATGGTGGCGTTCTACGCCAACGTCCCCATCCAGAACACGGCGCTGCGCTTCAAGTTCAACAACCTGCGCTCGCGCTTCTTCTCGTTCCGGCGGCACTGGGACGAGACCATGCGCAAGATCGAAGAGGGCAGCTACGAGCGGCACGTGTTCAAGGCGGAGCTGCACGAGAAGGAGCGGGCGGACCGGCGCCGGAAGGGCGCACCCGCCGCGGCGAAGGAGGCGCCGGCGCCCGCCGGCGCGGACGGCGACCTCTTCTCGGCCTACGTCGCCGCGCGCGAGCAGTGCGGCCAGGGCTCCAAGGGCCTCACACCCGAGAAGTTCCAGCAGATGCTGAAGACCCAGGAGTCGGCGATCCGCGACAAGTACGGCTGCCAGTCCGTCCGCTTCCGCGTCGTCGTCGAAGCCGGCAAGACCAAGCTCAAAGCCAGCCCGGTAAAGTAGGCGGGGACGGTCTTAAGTAGTTAAGTAACTAGCCCCGTGGGTCAATCTTCTTAACTACTTAAGACCGTCCCCGTTCAGTGCTTGAAGCGCTCGCTGACGGTGATGCGGGAGATGGCGCGGGAGTAGGCTTCCTGAAGCTCCTGGTAGTCGGCGGCGCCCTCGGCGGTCGCGCGGGACTCCTGGAGCGCCTTCAGGGCGCGCTCGCGCGCGCGCTCGGCGCGGGCCACGTCGATCTCGTCGGCCCACTCGCAGGCGCCGACCATCACCGTGACCTTGTCGCCGTGGATCTCGGCGTAGCCGCGCGACACCGCGGCGTGACGCTCCTTCCCGTTTGCGGAGAGCTCCAGGGGGCCGCTCTTCAGCGCGGACAGGAAGGGCTCGTGGCCCGCCAGTACGCCGAACTCGCCCTCGGCGCCCGGCAGCACCACGTACTCCACCTCGCCGTGGTAGGCCTGGCCCTCGGGCGTCACGATCGTCAGCTCGAGCGACACGTTCGCCCCTAGGCCAGCGTCTTCGCCTTGGCGACGGCGTCCTCGATGGTCCCCACCATGAAGAACGCCTGCTCGGGAAGGTCGTCGTGCTTGCCCTCGAGGATCTCCTTGAAGGCGCGGATGGTGTCCTCGAGACGAACGTAGGCGCCCGGGGTTCCGGTGAACTGCTCCGCCACGCTGAAGGGCTGCGAGAGGAACTTCTGCAGCTTCCGGGCGCGGGCCACCGTCAGCTTGTCCTCCTCGCTGAGCTCGTCCATGCCGAGGATGGCGATGATGTCCTGCAGGTCCTTGTACTTCTGGAGCATCTGCTGGACGCCGCGCGCGACCCGGTAGTGCTCCTCGCCCACGACCTGGGGGTCGAGGATGCGGCTGGTCGAGTCGAGCGGGTCGACGGCCGGGTAGATGCCGAGCTCGGCGATCTGCCGCGAGAGTACCGTGGTGGCGTCGAGGTGGGTGAAGGCGGTGGCGGGAGCCGGGTCGGTGAGGTCGTCGGCGGGCACGTAGATCGCCTGCACCGAGGTGATCGACCCCTTGGTCGTCGAGGTGATGCGCTCCTGCAGCTCGCCCATGTCGGTGGCGAGGGTGGGCTGGTAGCCCACCGCCGAGGGAATGCGGCCGAGCAGCGCCGACACCTCGGAGCCCGCCTGGGTGAAGCGGAAGATGTTGTCGATGAAGAGCAGCACGTCCTTGCCCTCTTCGTCGCGGAAGTACTCGGCCACGGTGAGCGCCGAGAGACCGACGCGGGCGCGCGCGCCCGGCGGCTCGTTCATCTGGCCGTAGACGAGCGCCGCCTTGTCGAGCACGGTCGTGCCGTCGGCCAGCTTCGAGTCGGCCATCTCATGCCAGAGGTCGTTGCCCTCGCGCGTGCGCTCGCCGACGCCGCCGAACACCGAGTAGCCGCCGTGCTGCTTGGCGATGTTGTTGATGAGCTCGAGGATGACGACGGTCTTGCCGACGCCCGCGCCGCCGAAGAGACCCACCTTGCCGCCCTTCGGGTAGGGCGCGATCAGGTCGACCACTTTGATGCCGGTCTCGAGGGGCTCGACGGAGGTCGCCTGGTCGACGAACTCCGGCGCCGGGCGGTGGATGGGGAAGGTCTTCTCGCTGGCGATCGGGCCGCGCTCGTCCACCGGCTCGCCGATCACGTTCATGATGCGCCCGAGGGTCTTCGGGCCCACGGGGACGCGGATACCGTCGCCGGTGTTGACCACCGTCTGGCCCCGCACCAGGCCGTCCGTCGTGTCCATGGCGATGGTGCGCACGCGGTTCTCGCCGAGCTGCTGGGCGACCTCGAGCACGAGGTTCCCCTCGCGCTTGTCGATCGACGCGTTCGTGGTGCGCAGCGCCGTGTAGATCTCGGGCAGATCGCCGGGGGGGAACTCGACGTCCACCACCGGACCCTTGACCTCGGTGATCCTGCCTTCTGCCGCCATGGGATTGGGACTCCTCTCGGGGGATGCGCCGCGCTAGTGGAGCGCTTCGGCGCCGGAGACGATCTCGACCAGCTCCCGCGTGATCGCCGCCTGGCGCGCGCGGTTGAACTGGAGGGTGAGCGAGCGGATCAGCTCCTCGGTGTTGCGCGTGGCCGACTCCATCGCGGTCATGCGCGCCGCGTACTCGCCGGCCTGGCTCTCGAGCAGCCCGCGGAACACCGAGTACTCGAGAGCCAGCGGGACGAGCGCCTCCATCACGGCGGCCGGGCTGGGCTCGATCTCGTAGGGCTCGCGGCCCTCGTCCGGCTCGTAGCTTCGCACGCGCGAGAAATCGGGGACCAGGGGCAGCAGGCGCACGGTCTGCGGTCGCTGCGTCAGCGCCGACACGAACTCGTTGTAGACGACCACCACGCCGTCGATCTCTCCCGACTCGTAGCGATCGGCGAGGTGCTTCGCGATCTCGACGGCGAGCGCGTACTCCACCCGGGCGCCGATGCTCCAGCTCCCCGCCAGCGAGTGGCGGCGCCTGAAGTGCTCCGTCGCCTTTCGCCCGACCGTCGAGACGACCACCTGCCGGAACTCCGTGAGGCCCTCGGCGATCGCGGCCGTCGCCGCCTTGATCGCGTTGGCGTTGTAGGCCCCGCAGAGGCCGCGGTCCGAGCTGATCACCAGCACCTCGAGCCGCTCGAGCCGCTCGTGGGGACGAAGCAGCGGGTGCTCCAGCCCGGACTCCCTGCGTCCGACCTCGTACAGGGTGGCCCAGATCCGCTGGGAGTAGGGCCGCGCGGCCAGGATGGCGTTCTGGGCGCGGCGCAGCTTCGCGGCCGCCACCATGCGCATGGCGCTCGTGATCTGCTGCGTCTTCTCGACGCTGCGGATGCGCCTGCGAATGTCCCGGAGGGTCGCCACCGCGCCTACGCCGCGTCCAGCGCCTTCGAGGGCTGGAAGTGGTTGGCGAACTCGTCGAGTAGCGCCGACAGCTTCTGCTCGGTGTCCTCGGCGAGCTGCCCGCTCTCGCGGATCGTGCGCAGCACGTCGCCGCCCTTCGTGCGCATGAAGCCGAGCATCTCCTCCTCGTAGCGGCGGATGTCGGAGAGGTCGTAGCGCCGCAGCCAGGACGGGCGCGGCGGCTTCGGCGTGGCGGAGTAGATGGAGACCACCTGCTCCTCCATCGGCAGCGGCTTGTACTGGCCCTGCTTCAGGATCTCCGTCATGCGCTCGCCGTTCGCGAGCTGCTCCTGGGTGGCCTTGTCGAGGTCGCTGCCGAACTGCGCGAAGGCCGCCATCTCGCGGTACTGCGCCAGGCTGACGCGGAGCTGGCCGGCCACCTTCTTCATCGCCTTGGTCTGCGCGGCGCCACCCACCCGCGACACCGAGATGCCGACGTTCACGGCAGGCCGGATACCGGAGTTGAAGAGATCGCTTTCCAGGAAGATCTGGCCGTCGGTGATCGAGATGACGTTGGTCGGGATGTACGCCGACACGTCGCCGGCCTGGGTCTCGATGATCGGCAGCGCCGTGAGGCTGCCGCCGCCGAGCTCGTCGGAGAGCTTCGCCGCGCGCTCCAGCAGCCGCGAGTGGAGGTAGAAGACGTCGCCGGGGTACGCCTCGCGGCCCGGCGGGCGGCGCAGCAGCAGCGAGAGCTGCCGGTAGGCGACCGCCTGCTTCGAGAGATCGTCGTACACGATCAGCGCGTGCTTGCCGTTGTCGCGGAACCACTCGCCCATCGTGCAGCCGGTGTAGGGCGAGATGAACTGGAGCGGCGCCGGGTCGCTCGCCGTCGCGGCGACCACGATGGTGTAGTCGAGGGCGCCGTGCTGCTTCAGCTTCTCCACCACCTGGGCGACCGTCGACTGCTTCTGCCCCGTGGCGACGTAGATGCAGAACACGTCGCCGCCCTTCTGGTTGAGGATGGTGTCGAGGGCGATCGCCGTCTTGCCGGTCTGGCGGTCGCCGATGATCAGCTCGCGCTGGCCGCGGCCGATCGCGGTCATCGCGTCGATCGCCTTGATGCCGGTCTGGAGCGGCTGGTGCACCGACTTGCGCGCCACGATGCCCGGCGCCTTGATCTCGACAAGGCGCGTCTCGTTGCTCTGGAGCGGACCCTTGCCGTCGATCGGGTGGCCGAGCCCGTCGACCACGCGGCCGAGCAGCGCCTCGCCGACGGGCACCTCGATGATGCGGCCGGTGCGGCGCACCACGTCGCCCTCGCGGATGTGGGAGCCCTCGCCCATCACCGCGATGCCGACGTTGTCCTCTTCGAGGTTCAGCACCATGCCGCGCACGCCGCCCGGGAACTCGACGAGCTCGCTCATCATCGCGGCCTGCAGGCCGAAGACGCGCGCGATGCCGTCGCCGATCGAGAGGACCGCGCCGGTTTCGGCGATGTCGATCTCGCGACCGTACTCGCGGATCTCGCGCTTCAGGATGTCGGTGATCTCGCTGGGCTTGATGTCCATCGGAACTCCTGACTAGTGACCGCTGAGGGAGGAGCGGAGCTGACGGAGCTGCGTACGCAGGCTGCCGTCGAAGACGAGGTCGCCGACCTGGGCGACCAGCCCGCCGAGGAGCGCCGGCTCGACGCGGATCTCGAGGGCCACGTCGCGCCCGAGCCGCGCGCCGAGCGCGCGGCGCAGGCGCTCCTGCTGCGCTTCGGAGAGCGGCCGGGCGGTCCGCACCTGGGCGCGCTGCAAGCCTGCCTGCTCGTCGGCGAGCCGCTCGAACTCGGCGCGGATCGCGTCGAAGTCGAGCAGGCGCCGGTGGTCGATCAGCACGTGATAGAAGCGGCGCAGCAGCTCCCCGGCCTGCATGCGCTCGGCCACGCCGGAGAGCACGCCGCGGCGCTGCTCGACGGGGTAGAGCGGCTGGTGGAGCACGTCCGCGAGGGCCGGATTCTCGGCGAGCACCTTCGCCAGCGCAGCCAGGTCGCCTCGGATCGCCGACACCTGGCCGGCCTCGCTGGCGAGCTGGAACAGCGCTTTCGCGTAGCGGCGCCCCGCCGCCCCGCGCGCCACTAGGAGCGCCCCGGCGCCGGGGGCGCCTGCTCGATGCGGGCCACGAGCTCGTCGAAGAGGCGGTCGCCGTCGGCCGGCTGGACCTGCTCGACCAGCAGCCGCTCGGCGGACTTCACCGCGAGGTCCGCGGTCTCCTGGCGGAGCCGCAGGCGCGCGCGCTGGGACTCGCGAACCACGGCGGCGGTCGCGTCGCGCCGGATGCGCTCGGCGACGGCCTTCGCCTCGGCCACGATGCGCGCCGCGTCCTGCTCCGCGGCCTCGCGCGCCACGCGCTTGATGTCCGCGACCTCGTCGTCGAGCCGCGCCGCGCGCGCGCTCCACTCGGCGAGGCGCCCCTCGGCGTCGCGCAGGAGCTGCTCGGCGCCGTTGAGGTCGCGCTCGATACCGCCCCGGCGGTCGGCGAGGAAGCTCGCGACGGGCTTGCGGCCGAAGTAGACCAGGGCCGCCACCAGCAGCAGGAGGTTCGACCACTCCCAGAAGCGCTCCCAGCCGTGGCCGGCCTCTTCGCCGCCCGACGCGAGCGCGAGCTCCGGCAGCAGCAGGGCCGCGGCCAGCGCCGCGGCGAACGATCCGGCGCGTTTCAAGAGAGCGGCCTCCCGAGCACCCGCGCCGCGGCCTCGCGCCCGAGGTCGCGGGCCGCCGTATCGAGATCCACGCGCGCCCGCTCGAGCGCCGCCCCGATCTCCTCGCGCGCCGCGGCGACCTCGGTCTCGGCGGCGCGTCGCGCCGCGGCGGTCACCTGGCTCTGCTCGCGGCGCGCCTCTTCGAGGAGCTGGGTGCGGACCACCTCGGCGCCGAGCCGGCCGCGCTCGACGGCGCCCTGGTAGGCGGTGAGCACGTCCTCGGCCTCGGAGGCGAGCTTCTCGGCGCGCACGCGGGTGCCCGCGATGCGCTCGCGGCGCTCGTCGAACACCTGCAGCAGCGGCCGCCAGAGCAGGGCGTTCGCGGGCAGGATCAGCAGCGCGAAGAGCACCACGAGCACGGCCAGCGGGACGGGCTGCGGGAAGATCTCGAGGCCGCCGCTCGCGGCGGCGGTCGGGGCCGCGACGAGCGCCACGCTCAGCATCGCGAGGGCGCCGGGCAGGTTTCGGACGGGGGCCATCTGCTCTCTTCTCGCCGCCGGAGGAGGTCGCGCCTCGGGGCGCGGGCGGGAAAGACCAAAGCTCGGGCGCCGCGCCCCTGGGTGGGCGGCCGCTCGAGCGCGCGAAGGGTGACAAAACGGAACCGAACTTCAAGGCGCGGAAGCAGCCTCCGCGACCCCTTCGGCGAGGGCTGCCGGCTCCTGCCGGGCGCCGCGGGTGAGGGTCTCCCAGGCGCCGTCGAAGATGCAGCCCTCGGCCAGGGCGAAGCGCGGCGCCCGGAGGCGGCCGGTCACCCGGGAGCTCGAGAGCAGCTCCACCCGCTCGCGCGCGGTGGCCTCGCCCTCGAAGGCGCCGCCGACCACCAGCTCGTCGCACTCGATGGTGGCGTTGACGCGCCCCCGCGGCCCGATCACCAGGCAGCCGTCGGCGACCACACGCCCGGTCAGCTCGCCGTCGACGCGCGCGGAGCCCCGAAACGTGAGCAGGCCGTCGAATGACGCGCCGGCGTCGATGACCGTGGGAACCGCCTCGATCTCCTTCATCGGGGACCTTCGAGGATGGTGCGGGTGATGCGGTTCAGCTCCTCGGGGCCGTAGAACTCGACCTCCAGCTTGCCGCGCCGCGCCGTGCCGGTGATGCGCACCTTCGTCTGCAGCGCCTGGCGGAGCTGCCCGAGCAGGTGCTCGAGGTCCGGATCCGGCGCGTCGCGCCGCGGGCTGCGCCGGCGCGCGGCGGGCCCCGCCAGCTCGCGCGCCTGCTCCTCGGCGGCGCGCACCGAGAGGCCTTGCTCCACGATGCGGTCCCGCAGCAGACGGCGGCGCTCCGGGCTCGCCACCTGGAGCAGCGCCTTCGCGTGGCC
>Ga0105107_10001911_pt1 | contig 13652 bp, 13 predicted proteins | sample PPLLaktember2015_6_FD_79335 | JGI IMG/M metagenome (GOLD analysis project Ga0105107, IMG submission 79335) | Freshwater sediment microbial communities from Prairie Pothole Lake near Jamestown, North Dakota, USA - PPLs Lake P8 Core (1) Depth... | ecosystem: Environmental > Aquatic > Freshwater >...
ACTCGATCCAGTCCGGCCGGCGTCCACCGATCCCCGCGAGTAAGAACGCCAGGCCAGTTGCCCCGACAATCAACCCGAGCCCGTCGGTGACCGGCGTCTCCCACGGGAGATCCTGCACGAGCAGCCACGCAGCGGGCGTCGTCAGAACGAGACCCAAGGTAATTGCGGCGGGTCTCTTCAGGAGAAACCGCAACAGCGCGCCGCGAAAGCGCTTCAAAGACATGAGGGTTCCAGGTTTCGGTTCCGCGCCAACATATCGCAGCGCAGCTGCCAAGCAAAGCCGGCGTGTGATTCAGGCGCCCACCGCGAACGAGGAACTGGAACGAGGAACCTGGACCCCTATAATCGAGCGACATGCCGACGTTCCGCATTCGCGAGGCCACTCCCGCGACGCCCCGCGCGCACATCATCAGGCTCGATCTCGAGGGGCAGCGGTTTCCGTATCGGGCGGGTCAGGCGGCGTATCTGCAGCCGCGCGGCGCCAGCAAGCGGCGGCCCTACTCCATTGCGTCCGCGCCGGAAGAAACGGCCCGGCACGGATTGATCGAGTTTCTCGTCCAGACCGGCGGTCACGGATCCGGGCTCACGCCGGAGCAGGTTCGTCCGGGCACGCCGGTCGCGGTCGAAGGCCCGGTTGGATCATTCACCTTCCCCGCGCATCCGCGCGAGCGGCGGTTTCTCTTCATCGCCGGCGGCACCGGCATCGCGCCGCTCCGGTCGATGCTGTGGCACACGCTGCTCGCGGAGCGCGACGGAAAGGTCGGGTTGATCTACAGCGTGCGCTCGCCGGAAGAGCTCGCGTACAGAGAAGAATTTCAGCGTCTGGAAGATGAAGGGCGCATCGACTTCCGCCACACCGTCACGCGCGCGGCCACGGAAGGCTGGACCGGCCGCCAGGGACGCATCGACTCGAGCTGCCTGGACGGGCTCATCGCGCCCGGCGACACGCTGTGCTTCCTGTGCGGCCCCCCCGCACTGGTCGGCGAGATTCCACGCCAGCTGCGGGAGCTGGGTGTAAAGGAGGACCAGATTCGCGTGGAACAATGGTCCTAGGCGAATCCTGGATGCCCGCCAGGGCAGATGGATGAGGGATGATGGCAGATGACGTCATGGGCCATCTGCCATCCGCCATGACGGGCGTCTCAGAAGCCCATGACGCTGAAGCCGGCGTCCACCATCAGGATCTCTGCGGTGACGCCACGGCCTGCAGGGCTCAACAGAAACAGCGCCGCGTCGGCGACCTCGCTGGTTTCCGTGTTCTTGTGGAGAGGCGAATGGTCGCGGTAATGGCCCAGGATGTTCGAGAAACCCGAGATGCCCATTGCGGCCAGCGTCTTGATGGGGCCCGCGGAGATCGCGTTGACGCGGATATTGTCCGCGCCGAGCTCGGCCGCGAGATAGCGCACCGCCGATTCGAGTGCGGCCTTCGCGACGCCCATGACGTTGTAGTTCTTGAAGACGCGCTCGCTGCCGAGATAGGTGAGCGTCAGCATGCTTCCGCCCCCGCGCTTCTGCATGAGCGGCCGCACCTCGCGCGCGAGCGCAATGAACGAGTACGCGCTCACGTCGAGGGCGATGCGAAAACCTTCGCGCGAGGTCTGCGAGAAGGGCGCGGCAAGATCTTCCGACTTGGCGAACGCTGCGCCGTGGACGAAAAAGTCGAGGCCGCCGAAGTCGCGGTCGAGCGACCTGCCCAGCTCTGCAATCTGCTCGTCGCTCGCGACATCGCACGGCAGGATGATCGGATTGTCGAGCGTGGCCGCCAGCTCGCGAACGTTCTCTTCGAGCCGTGCGCTGGGGTAGGTGAGCGCGAGGCGCACGCCCGCGTTCGCCAGCGCCTGGGTAATCGCCCAGGCAATCGACCGCTTGTTCGCGACCCCGACGACGAGCGCGTGCTTTCCTGAAAGATCAGGCATGGCTGGAGACAGACTAGAGTTCTGGCGCTAGCGCGACCGCTTCTTTGGTCCCGAGTGCGGTCCGTGCGGGCGCGATCGCATCGGCGTGCCCTGGCCCTGCGGCCGGCCGCCGTGACGCCCTTGTGCTCCGGCGGGCCCGCGCGAATTCCCGGGGTGGCCGCCGCCACCTTTCGCGAACCGGCCGGGTCGCGAGTTGTTCTGGAATCTGCCGCGGTTCTTGTTTGCCTGGCGGATGGTGAACTCCGGCACCGGCCGGGCCACCGGCTCGCGCTCGACGCGCGGCAGTTGCGCCCGGATCAAGGGCCGGTGAAGGCGCACCTCTTCGGGAGCGGTCCGCCCGGGCGCGTTGCCGTTATCCCCGTGTTGCGGAACCGCTTCTTCCGTGTCCTGCTCGTTGAGCGGCGTCACCGGTTCTTCCGCTTCTTCAGTGTGAGCCACCAGAACGGCCTGCGGCGGCGGCTCCGGCTTCACAGACTCGAGCACCTCGTCGTAGGCCGCCTCCACCGACGTCTTCTTCTTGCGCAGTCGCGGAGCCTTGCCGCCTTTATAAGGGTGCTCCGTCTCGCACGTCGTGCAGCGGGTCAATCGGATGTCGTCGCCAACCATCGCCACGATCGTGTGGTTCGCGAGACGGCGCTCGCGCGGGCAATAGTCATCGAGAATGTCACCAAGCCGTAGCTGACGCTGTTGCATGAATCTCCCGAATAAAACCTTTTGGCCGGGAATCGTTCGCGGGACCGCCAGTCTACTACGTCGCGAGGACCCCTCGCAACCATGCATTCACCTCGGCCAGCGCGGCCGAAACCGCCTGCGGCTGAGTGGATTGCGGCGTCTTTCGTGCGAGAACTGACGCTTCGGGTGTGACCACCGCGCACACCGATTCATCGAAGAGCGGGCTGAAGCGCCGCCATTCTGCCACGGTCAGCGCGGCGAAATCACGCCCGTCCGCCAGGAGCTGCCTCACCATCCCACCCACGACTTCGTGCGCCTCTCGGAAGGGCATGCCCTTCCCCACCAGGAAGTCGGCCACGTCGGTCGCAAGCAGCAACCCGGACGCTGCAGACGCCGTTCTCCCGGGAAACAGCTCGAGGCCGCCTACCACCCCCACGAGGGTCGCCAACGCCCCGGCCAGGTTGTCTTCTGCGTCGAAGACTGCTTCCTTGTCTTCCTGCAGATCCTTGTTATACCCGCTGGGCAGCCCTTTCATCGTCGCCAACCACCCGGTCAGGTGGCCGATGAGACGCCCGGCCTTGCCGCGAATCAGCTCGAGCGGGTCCGGATTCTTCTTCTGCGGCATCATGCTGCTGCCGGTGCTCGACGCATCTGACAACTGAAAGAACGCGTATTCTTCGCCGCAGAAGATGATCAGATCTTCCGACAGCCGGCTCAAATGCACCATCGTCATCGCGCACGCATGCAGGAACGCGGCGACGAAATCGCGGTCCGACGAGGCGTCGATGCTGTTGGCGACGACACGGGAAAAGCCGAGACGCTCGGCGAGCATCGCCGTGTCGACCGCGTAGTTGGTGCCGGCAACCGCGCCAGAGCCGAGGGGCATGGCATCGGCCTCGTCGGACGCCCAGCCCATCCGCTCGTAGTCGCGGCGAAGGGCAGCGACGTGCGACAGAAAAAAGTGCGATACCAGCACAGGCATCGCCCGTCGAAGATGGGTGTACGACGGCATCACCGCGGGTCCCGCCCCTTCGGCCTGCTTCGCGAGCGCGGCGACGAGCGCGGCCACCTGTTGGCGCAGCACCGGAATGCGACGCCTCAGGTAGAGCCGCAGATCGAGCGACACCTGTTCGTTGCGCGACCTGCCCGTGTGCAGGCGCTTGCCGAGATCGCCGATGCGCTCCACGAGCTGCCGCTCCACGAAGGCATGCACGTCCTCATCGGGCCCATCGACAAACGCCGGGTCGCGCCGGCCGCGTTCGAGGATGTCGCGGAGCGCCCCCGAAACCATTTCGGCGTCGGGCCCGGCAAAGACGCCAATCCTGGTCAGCGCCTCAACCCACGCGAGGCTGCCGGCGATATCGTCCGCGAACAGCCGCTTGTCGAAACGGAACGACGCCCCGAACTGGAAGGCGGTGGGATCGGGCTCGGTGCTGAAACGTCCTGACCAGAGATTTGCCATCGGCTAGTTGGAGACCGTTGCGGCGTGATCGAGTCTGTCGTCGCCGGCGGCGGCGAGGTTCTGATCGTAGGGGGCGAACGGCGACTTGCGCCCGACGACCCGGCAGTCGCCCTTGAGGAGCTTCAGACGAATCGTCCCGGTCACCCGCTGCTGAATATCCTGCATGAACGCGTCGATGGCCGAACGCACGGGCGAGAACCAGAGGCCGGTGTACACGATGTCGGCGTATTCCTGCGAGAGACGCCGCTTCAGCCGTTGAAGCTCTTTGGGGATGACGAGTCCCTCGAGCTCGCGGTGCGCGGTGTGGAGCAGCAGCGCGGCGGGGGCCTCGTAGATTTCGCGCGATTTGTCGCCCACGACGCGGTTCTCGACCATGTCGATGCGGCCCACGCCATGGACGCCCGCGATCGTCTCGAGCGACCCGATCAGCTCGACGAGCGACATCTCGACGCCGCTGACCGAGGTGGGCACGCCATTCTGCCATCCGATCTCGACATAGGCAGGCACGTCGGGCGCGTCAGCGGGCGATTTCGTGAGCGTATAGATGTCGTCGGGCGGTTCGGTCCACGGATCCCCGAGGACGCCGCACTCGATGGAACGGCCCCAGAGATTCTGATCGGTGCGGTAAGGGCCCGCCGGGGTGGCCGGCACCGCGATATTCCGCGCGCGGGCGTATTCGATTCTTTCCGGCCGCGTCATGGCCCATTCCCGAGCCGGCGCGATGACCGTGATGTTCGGGTCTACGGCGCGGGCCGAGCCCTCGATACGCACCTGGTCGTTGCCTTGTGCGGCGCAGCCGTGGGCGATCGCCGACGCGCTCTCCATGTGCGCAATCTCGACGAGCTTTCTGGCAATCACCGGCCGCCCGAGAGCGGTGGCCAGCGGATACCGCTCTTCGTAGAGCGCATCCGCCTGGAGCGCGGGCAGGATGTAATCACGCGCGAACTCCTCGCGGACGTCGAGGACGTGACACCGGGCCGCGCCCGCCGCGATCGCGCGCTCGCGAATCTGGTTGAGCTCGCGCCCCGGCCCGAGATCGAGCGCGACGGCCACGACTTCGGCGCCGTACTTCTCGTTCAGCCAGGGGATGGCGACCGACGTATCGAGCCCGCCGGAATAGGCCAGGACGATTCTCTGTGCGCGTGCCACTCTTCTCTATTCCTTCTTCCTTATCCCTACGCAAATTGCGACCACGCTTCCAGCTGCTTCGCCAGCGCCTTCGCGTGACGCGCGTCCTGCGAGATGACGAGAATCGTATCGTCGCCCGCGAGCGTGCCGACGACCTCGTCGAGCCTGGCGCGATCGATCGCGAGCGCCAGCGGCTGGGCCAGGCCGGGGCCCGTTCGCACGACAATGAGCTGCTGGACGCAGGCGACGTGGCTGGCATACTCGGCCATGGCTTTCTGCAGCGCCACGCCGGCGTTTGGCGGCACCTGGGGCTCGCCGCCCTGCTGCTGGTACGCGCCGTCCGACGACCGCTTGACGAGGCCGAGGTCGCGGATGTCCCGCGACAGCGTGGCCTGCGTCACCTCGTAGCCGCGCGCCTTCAGCCGCGTGCGCAGCTGTTCCTGGCTGTGAATCTGTTCGCCCGCAATCAGCTCCAGGACGACGGCCTGGCGCCTCGCTTTCATAACCATACAGAGCTGCGAATTATCATACACACTTTCTTCTTCACATGCTGTATATTTATGCTTCGCAATGGATACTTCCTCATTGACCGATCGCGCCGTCGCTCCCGCGGCCGCGGGCGAACGCGTAAGGGTCGGCATCGCCGGCGCTACCGGATTTGCCGGGCAGGAACTGCTGCGGCTCGTCGCCGGCCATCCGCGCGTGCGCATCACCGGTGCGATGTCGTCGTCGCCCGACGGCCCGCCGCGCCCGCTGCCGGCGCTCGCCAGGTTGTGGGACGGCGTCATCGAGCCGTTTTCGGCCGAGAAGCTGGCCGCGAGCTCGGACGTCGTGTTCCTGGCGCTTCCCGAGGAGGCCGCCGCGAACATCGCCCCCACGCTCGTCGAGCGGGGCGTGCAGGTGATCGATCTGTCCGGGGCGTTCCGGCTGCGCGACGCGGCCGCGCGCGAGAAATGGTATCCGGCCACGAAGCTGGGCTCGCTGCGGCCGGTCTACGGCCTGACAGAGCGGAACTACGACGCCGTGCGGGATGCCCGGTTGATTACCAATCCAGGGTGCTACCCCACGGCGGCGCTCCTCGCGCTCGAGCCGCTGGCCGAAGCCGGATTGCTGATTGGCGATGTCGTCATCGACGCCAAATCGGGCATTTCCGGCGCCGGCAAAAAGCCGAGCGAGCGGACGCACTTTTCCGAGAACCACGGCAGCGTCTCCGCGTATGGCGTGTTCGGCCACCGCCACCAGCCGGAAATCGAGCAGGAGCTCGGCGCGCCCGTCACGTTCGTGCCGCATCTCGTGCCCCTCGACAGGGGCATTCTGGAAACCATTTACGCCAAAGTGCGGCCGGGGACGACGTCCGCACAGGTCGGCGACGTGATGCACGCCGCATATGGGGCGGCGCCGTTCGTGCGGATCACTGGCGAAACGCTCCCGGAAATCAAGCACGCGGCCTACACCAATTTCTGCGACATCGGCTGGCGCGTGGACGCCGCGGGCGGCCGCATCGTGCTCGTCGCAGTGCTCGACAATCTGGTGAAGGGCGCCGCCGGGCAGGCGATTCAGAACATGAACGTCATGCTCGGCTTCGACGAGCGGACGGGGCTCCTGCCGGGGGGCGGGCAGGGCTGAAGCCCTGCGCTGCCGAGGATGATGAAACCGGTTGTCGTGAAATTCGGCGGAGAGCTCGTCGAGAGCCCCGAGCGCATCGCGGCGCTCGCCGCGAGCATGGCGAGACTCGGCCGCACGACGCCGCTCGTCATCGTCCATGGTGGCGGCCGGGAGATCGACGCGTCGCTCGCGCGTGTGGGTATAGAGAAGCGCCAGGTGGACGGCCTTCGTATTACCGACGAACCGACGCTCGACATCGTCGTCAGCGTGCTGGCCGGGCTGGTGAATACGCGACTGGTGGCCGCCCTGGGGGCCGCGGGCGTTCGCGCCGTCGGCCTGACGGGCGCCGACGCTGGCATCGGGCGCGTGAAGGCGGCGCCGCCGCATATGGCGACAAGCGGCGCCACGGTGGACCTCGGTCGAGTCGGCGAGCCGGTGGGCAGGGAAAGACCGGCGCTCCTCATGGATCTGTGCCGTAAGGGCTATATGCCGGTGATTTCGAGCATCGGCGCCTCGCGCGACGGCCAGTTGTTCAACGTGAACGCCGACACGCTGGCCGCGCACCTGGCCGGACGCCTCGACTCGCCGCGGCTCATCCTCGCAGGCGCGACCTCCGGCGTGCTCGATCGCGACGGCTCGACGATCGCCGACATGACGTTCCGCGATGTGGAGGCGCTCGTCAGCAGCGGAGGCGCAACGGCCGGCATGATCGCCAAGCTCGGCGCGTGCCGTAACGCCATCGAAAGCGGCGTGCGTGACGTGTTCGTCGCCGACGGGAACGATCTTGCGGGGCTCGCCGTGCTTGCACGTCACGGACGCGCGGCCGGATCCGCAAAAAGCACGCGAATTCATAATGGGAGGTCGGCTTTACGCCGACACAGGACAATAGGGGCCGCGGAGCGGCCGGAGCGGGGCGAGGGCCCCCCGCGACTAAGGAAGAGGAAGAAAGCATCATGAGTCAGGTTCGCGAGCTCGAGTCGAAGCACGTCGTCCAGACCTACCGCCGGACGCCAATCGTGCTGGTACGCGGCAAGGGTGTGCGTGTGTACGACGAAGAGGGACGCGAGTACCTCGACCTCCTCGCGGGCATCGGCGTCGGCGCGCTCGGCCATGGCCACGAAGGACTGGCCAAGGCCATTGCCGAGCAGTCGCGCGAGATGATCCACTGCTCGAACCTGTTCTTTCATCCGCTGCAGGGACAGGTTGCCGAGCGCCTCGCCCGGCTCTCTGGGCTCTCGCGGTCCTTCTTCTGCAACAGCGGCGCAGAGGCCGTCGAGGCCTGCCTCAAGTTTGCGCGCCGCTACTGGCACACGAAGGGCCAGAAGGACCGGACCGAGATCATCGCGATGGAAGGCGACTTCCACGGCCGGACGATGGGCGCACTGTCGACGACGTGGGATGAGCACTACCGCACGCCGTTCATGCCGCTTCTGCCGAACGTCAGGTTCGTGCCTGTGAACAACCCGGCGGCGCTCGCCGAGGCGGTGAGCGCGAACACGGCGGCCGTCATCCTGGAGCCGATTCAAGGTGAGGGCGGGGTGCGTCCGCTGACGCAGGAGTTCGCAAATGCGGTGACCGAGGTGTGCCGCCGGACGGGCACGTTGCTCATCGCCGACGAAGTGCAGTGCGGGCTGGGTCGCACTGGCCAGGCGTTCTATTTCCAGAAGCTCGGCATGAGCCCCGATCTGGTGCCGGTCGGCAAGGCGCTGGCGGGCGGTGTGCCGATGGGTGCCGCGCTTGTCAAAGAAGAGGTTGCGGCGGCGCTTGCCTTCGGCGACCATGGCAGCACCTTTGGTGGAAATCTTCTCGCGTGCCGTGCGGCGCTCGTCTGTCTGGATCAGCTGACCGACGGCCTGATGAACCACGTCAAGAAAGCCGGCGCTCATCTCGAAGCCAGCCTCCGCGAGATGCAGAGGAAACATCCCGCGATTGTCGAGATTCGAGGTGCGGGATTGATGTGGGGCCTCGAACTGAATATCGATGCCGCCCCTGTGCTCGACGCCGCCATCCGGCAGGGCGTGCTGGTCAACCGCACGGCAGGAAAGGTCATCCGGCTGCTTCCTCCGCTCGTGATCACGGAGGCAGAGCTCGATCGGGCGCTCGGATTGCTCGACGCCGCGTTCAGCGAGGTTTTCGCAGGAGCCACCACATGAAACAGTCCGTTCGCCGGCGAGCCCCTGTGCTTCGGACAGCGGTCCGCAGCGACGCCAGGCGCATCCACGACCTGATTCAGCGCAACCAGCAGACCGGGCACCTTCTGCCGCGCCAGCTGAGCGAGCTGACGGCACGTATCGATCGCTTTGTCGTGGGCGTCGACGGTCGCGGCGCGATCATCGCCTGCGGCGAACTCGCCCCGCTCAGCTCGTCGCTCGCGGAAATTCGCTCGCTCGTCGTCAGCGAAACGCGCCGTGGCGAGGGTCTGGGCCGGCGCATCGTCGACGAGCTGCGGACGCGCGCGCACGGCGCGGGCTTTGGCGACATCTGTGTCTTCGCCCATCAACCGGCGTACTTCGCCCACATGGGCTTTTCGATTGTTCCGCACACCTGGGTGCCGGAGAAGAGCATGGCCGACTGCCGGACCTGTCCCCTGTTCAGGAAGTGCGAACAATTCGCGATGGTGATGGACCTCGACATTACGCCCGAGATCCGGCCCAACGCTCAACTGCATGTCTAATACAGCCACCCGGACCGAAACGACGATCCAGAGAATCGAGGGCGGCGTCACGGCGCCGTCAGGCTTCAAGGCCGCCGGCGTCTATGCCGGCATCAAGCCCGCAACGCATGCGTGGCCGCTCGACGTGATGCTGCTGACCGCCGACCGCCCGGTTTCGGCAGCAGCCGTCTTCACGACGAACAAGACGATTGCGGCGCCGGTGATCGTTTCACGCGACAACCTCGAGGCGTCGAAAGGGCGCGCACGGGCGATTGTCTGCAACAGCGGGTGCGCCAATGCGTGCACCGGCGATGCCGGCATGCAGGTGGCGCGCTCGACGGTGCAGTTCGTCGCCGACCAGCTGGGCTGCCGCCCCGAGGAGGTGCTCGTCGCGTCAACCGGGGTGATCGGGGTCGACCTGAGCCTGAAGAAGGTCACCTATGGTGTCGCGAAGGCGCTCCCGGTTCTCAGCCGCGACGCGCATCGCAATGCCGTGCTCGCCATCATGACGACGGACCCGTTCCCGAAGGAAACGGCGGTGCGCGTGGAAACCGCCGCCGGAACGTTTCACGTCGGCGGAATGGCGAAGGGCTCGGGCATGATCGAGCCGATGATGGCGACCATGCTCGGGTTTCTCACGTGCGACGCTCAGGTCGATCCGGCCGTCTTGAAGAAGGCGCTGACGGCCGTGACGCGGGACACATTCAACGCGATCACCGTCGATGGCGAGTGCTCGACCAACGACACCGTTTTTGCGATGGCCAACGGCGCGAGCGGGGTGGTTATCGACGAGTCCTTGTATCCGGCGCTCGAGGCGGGCCTGCGTGAGGTGTCGAAGGAACTGGCGATCGCCATCGTGCGCGGAGGAGAAGGCGCCACCAAGCTGGTGAGCATCCGCGTCACCGGCGCGAGAGAGTGGGGGCACGCCGAACGCGCGGCGCGCACCATCGCGAACTCGCTGCTGGTGAAAACAGCGATTCACGGAGGCGATCCGAACTGGGGCCGCCTGGTGGCGGCGGCGGGCCGATCTGGCGTGCCGTTCGAGCTCGCGCGCGCCTCGGTCCGCATCGGCGGCATCGTGCTGTTCGAGCACGGCCAGCCCTACGATTCCAACGCCGAAAAGGCAGCGGCTCACCTGGCGGGCAAGGACATCGACATCGAGGTCGACCTCGGCACGGGCGGCGCGGAGCAGGCCACGATCTGGACCTGCGATTTGAGCGCGGAGTACGTCAGAATCAACGCAGACTATCGTACGTAGTGTCCGGCTTCAGCCGGACCTTTTGAAGATGCCATCATCCGTTCGCACCAAGGATTTCGTGTCGATGCTCGACTTCGAGCCGGCGGAGCTCGAGGCGTGCCTTTCGCTGGCGGCACGGGTAAAGCGCGACCGCATCCTCGGCAAGAAAGCGCCTACGGCCAATGCGCTGGGCGGCGCGCACGTCGCGCTGATTTTCGAGAAGCCCTCGCTGCGCACCATCTCCACGTTCGAAATCGCGGTGCGCGAGCTCGGTGGCGACGTCATCACGCCGTTTCCCGTCGCCGCGCTCAGCGAGCGCGAGCCGGCTGTCGACGTCGCGCGTAATCTCGAACGCTGGGTCAAATGCGTGGTCATGCGTACCTTTGCGCATTCGACGCTGCTCGAGTTTGCGACAGCGGCGCCCCGCCTGCACGTGGTGAACGCGCTCAGCGACATGGAGCATCCCTGCCAGGCCCTCGCCGATCTGCAGACGATGAAGGAGGTCTGGGGGGACTGGAAAGGACGCACGGTCACGTTTGTCGGCGACGGGAACAACGTGGCGACATCGCTCGCGCATGGCGCAGTGATGCTCGGAACGACGTTCCACATCGCTTCGCCCGAAGGTTACGAGCTTCCGGCCAACGTCGTCGAGCAGGCGACGCGCGCGGCGCGTCATGGCGCGCAGATCCGGTTGTTCCGCGATCCGCTCGAAGCGGTCACGGGCGCGGACGCGGTGTATACCGACGTCTGGACGTCGATGGGGCAGGAAGCCGAGGCGGCCGCGCGCAAACGCGCGTTCGAGGGCTACCAGGTGACAACCGGGATGATGCGCCGCGCCAACGATCGCGCGGTATTCATGCACTGCCTGCCGGCACACCGCAACGAAGAAGTCGCGCCGGAGGTCTTCGAATCGCCGGTATCGGTCGTCTTCGATCAGGCCGAGAACCGGCTGCACAGTCAGAAAGCCCTGCTTCTGACGTTGATGGCCAGCCGCGCCGCTGCCGCCTGATCGGCGGCTCGCGTTATGGCTGCTCCGTGGACGCGGCACTACGATCCTGAAGTCCCTCCGAGCCTCGCGCCGTATCCTGCAAAGACGCTCGTCGACTACCTGCGCGAGACTGCGGCGGTCCGCCCGGGCGCGCCCGCCATTCTGTTCAAGGGCCGCAGAATCTCGAACGCCGAGCTCGATCGGCTGAGCGACCGATTCGCGGCCTCGCTCGTCGAGGCCGGCGTTGGCAGGGGCGACCGTGTAGCGCTTCTTCTACCGAACTCTCCTCAATTCCTGATTGCGGAGTTCGGCGCATGGAAAGCCGGCGCCACCGTGCTGCCGCTGAACCCGTTGTACACCGGCAGCGAATTGCGCGAGCCTCTGAAGACGGCTGGTATCGAAGTCCTCGTCACCCTGACTCCCTTCTACCGGCGCCTCAAGGAAATCCAGCGGGATACGCCGGTGAGGCGCATCGTGGCGACGAGCATCAAGGAATATCTGCCGCCGCTTCTGCGAGTGCTGTTCACGCTCTTCAAGGAGAAGAAGGAGGGCCATCGCATCGAGCTCGAGCCTGGGGACGTCTGGTTCCAGGACTGCGTGAACAGCGGCGCACCAGTGGTGCCCGCCGGTGCCGGCCCTTCACCCGACGACCCCGCCATCATGCTGATGAGCGGCGGCACGACCGGGCTGCCGAAGGCTGTCGTCGGACTGCATCGATGCCTCGTCGCCGCTGGTCTGCAGCTGACAACCTGGCTGCATCCGCCCGCTGGCGCATCAAGCGGAGCGACCTATCAGGACATCGCGCTTGTCCCTCTGCCGCTCTTTCACGTGTACGCATGTGTCGGCGTGCAGAGCCACTCGATCGTCAGCCGAACGCCCATGGCGCTGGTGCCGAACCCGCGCGATATCGCGGACCTGCTCAAGACGATCGAGACCGTGCGGCCGACGCTGTTCAGTGGCGTGCCCGCGCTGTTCATCGCGCTGCTCAATCATCCGAAGGTCAGGAGCAAATCGGTCGATTTCCGATCCATTCGCGCGTGCTTCTCTGGAGCGGCCCCGCTGATGGCCGCGACCAAGGCTCAGTTCGAAGAGCTGACCGGCGGCCGAATCGTCGAAGGGTATTCGCTGACCGAAGCGATGATGGCGTGCGTCGTGAACCCGCTCGACGGCGTCAACAAAGTCGGATCGGTGGGCATTCCGCTTCCGGACGTCGAGGTCGCGATCGTCGACACCGGATCAGGCACGCGCTTTCTCGCGAACGGAGAGACCGGCGAGATCGTCCTTCGCGCCCCGCAGTTGATGACCGGCTATTTCAACAACGCGCACGAAACCACGCGTTCTCTGCGCGTGCATCCCGATGCGCCTTCAACGGCGTCCGGGAACGGACCCTGGCTGCACACCGGGGACCTCGGCTACCTCGACGAAGACTTCTACCTGTTCATCGTCGACCGGCAGAAGGACCTGATCAAGACCAGCGGCTACCAGGTGTGGCCGCGCGAGATCGAAGAAGTGCTGGCCTCGCATCCGTCCGTGCAGGAGGTCGGCGTCGCCGGCATCCCGGACGAGATCAAGGGAGAGGTCGTGAAGGCATGGATTGTGAAACGCGCGGGCACGAATCCCACGATTGACGAGTTGCGTACGTACTGCCGTCAACACCTCGCGCCGTACAAGACTCCGGCGTACGTGGAATTCAGGGATTCGTTGCCGAAGACGATGGCGGGGAAAGTGCTGCGCAGGATACTCGTGGAAGAGGACGAAGAGGCTCTGGGCTCCGGGCTTCAGGCTCCGGGCGCGGGGCCGTAGGCTGCAGGCGTCGGGCCGAACGGCTTCGGGCAGGGGCCCCGGTGAACGATGAAAGCAACCTCTCGAGATCTGCAGGCTTCACTGCCTCCGCGCGTGTCAATTTCTGCCACTCGGCATTTCAACGTCTGAAGATTTCGCACCCACTCGGTTGGCATCGTTCTTTAGAGGCTTGCCATTCGTGCTAGCAT
>Ga0105107_10001915_pt1 | contig 13629 bp, 10 predicted proteins | sample PPLLaktember2015_6_FD_79335 | JGI IMG/M metagenome (GOLD analysis project Ga0105107, IMG submission 79335) | Freshwater sediment microbial communities from Prairie Pothole Lake near Jamestown, North Dakota, USA - PPLs Lake P8 Core (1) Depth... | ecosystem: Environmental > Aquatic > Freshwater >...
CAGTGCCTGATCCGCTCCGTGGGCGCCACCAACATCGCCCAGCGCACGCTGGAGGCGGCGACCACGGTCAAGAACGTTCAGTCCGGCTCGATCGCGATGAACCCGGCGACACGCAACGTGGCACTGACGGCGGTCGATATGGGCAGGACTTTCGTTTTGTGCAACAACCGGACCGACGATGGCGACCCGGACCAGCGCGTGACCTGCGAGCTCACCAGCGCCACGAACCTGCAGATCAGGTCGATCGACGGGGACAGCGATAATATCGTTCAGTGGCACGTCGTCGAATTCACCAGCGGCATTGCCGTGCAGCGCGGGGTGGCCACCATCCCCCAAAACCAGCCAAATCCGGCACCACACAACTTCATTGTCACGCTGCCGACGGCCGTGGACCTGACCCGGAGCTTCGTGCTGATCAGTGAGCGATTTAGAGAAGACAGCTCGAACCGCGACGAAATCTGGACGATTCGCGCGCACCTCAGCTCGCCCACCACTCTCGAGCTCTCACGCGATGAGGATAGTGGGGAAGAAGACGTTTTAGTCGCCTGGCAGGTGATCCAGATGCAGGACGCCACGGTGCAAGCCGGGTTGACGACTATCAACAACAACTGGACCACGGCTACGGCCACAATCGCCGCGGTTGATACGACCAAAACGTTTCTGGTCTTTTCCCGACGCGCGGACCGCAATACCGGTGGCCGGGAGGAGTATTACCAGATACGGGGGGAGCTGACCAACGCCACCACCCTGACTTTTACCCGTGTCGACAATAACAATGACATGGACATCGCCTGGTTTGTTGTAACCCTCAACGACGGCACTACGGTTCAGCGAGGCACCACCACGCTCGCCAACAACAATAATACGGCGAATGTGGGACTCGCACCGGCGATCGTGCCCAACCGCAGCTTTCCGATAATCTCGGTGAGCGGCGGCGGCAACGGGAACGGGTACCTCGACGACACGTCGATCACAGCCGCCCTCACCTCAACTTCGAACCTGCAGTTTGAACGGGATTCTAATTCTGACAGCGGCAATGCCACGGTCGCCTGGTTCGTGGTCAATCTGGGCTCCCCCCGGATCGACTGGCAGGAGATCATTCCCTAGTCAAGGTTTCCGGGTCAGGCTGCTTTGCCTGCCCGGTTTGGTTACAAGACAGCCTGGCTGTGGAGGCGGAATTAACTTGTGAAAATCTATTGACAACAGGCAGTTACTTTGGAAACCTTGATCTATACTTTAAAAATAATTTGTCCCTGTCCCGCTGAGTGATCGGGGCAGGCAATGGGCACCACACCGGGAAAGGGGTCGAATCTGTTCAGCTTTCTGAAAAACCAAGCCGCACGCACGGATTTAGCCGCCCTCGGCTTACAGGTGGGAGGAGTCTGTCTGGCGCGTGTCGATCGCCAGGGGGGCAGCCGCCCGCGCCTGATGGCCTGCGAATTCCAGGCAGTCCAGGTCGGTGAAGAAGCCAAAACCCTCGCCCAGCTTGCCTCGCAACACGGCCTCAAGCGCGCGCGCTGCACCACAGTTATGGCCGAGGGCGATTACCAGCTATTGCTGACCGAAGCACCGGACGTCGGTCCGGACGAGCTCAAACAGGCGCTGCGCTGGAAGATCAAGGACCTGATCGATTTTCACATCAACGACGCGACCCTCGACGTGTTCGACCTGCCGGGCGCGGCGCCCGGCGCCAAGTCGCGTGAAATGTACACGGTCGCGGCGCGCAATGAGGCCATCCAGCGGCGCGTCGATCTGCTCACCGAGGCCGGAATCGGACTGGATGTGATTGACATCCCCGAACTCGCCCAGCGTAACCTGGCCGCGCTGTTGCCGGAGGACACGGACGGGGTCGCATTGCTGTCGTTACAGGAAAAGAGCGGCCTCGTCACCATTACCCGCCAGGGTTACATCTATCTCAGCCGTGCGCTCAACATCGGCCATGAGTCGTTGCGCACGGCCGCCGATCCAGCCATGTATTTCGATCATATCGTGCTTGAGATACAGCGCTCGCTCGATTATTTCGAGAGCCATTTCCGCGAGGCGCCAATCCGGTACTTGGTGCTCGCACCGCTGGCTGAACCAGTTCCGGGTTTCGTGGATTACCTGCGCGCCAATCTCAATGCCGCGGTCGGCAGCATGGATCTTAGCCAGTTACTGGACAGCGACGTGGAATTGACCCCGGCGCTGCAGGCGCGTTGCCTCACCACCATTGGCGCCGCCTTGCGCCAAGAGGTAAAGACGCTGTGAGCCAGCAGGTCAATCTCTATCACCCGATCTTCCGCAAGGAAGAGAAGAAATTTTCGGCCGCTACCATGTTGCAGGCTGGGCTGATCGTGCTCACCGGCGTTGTCCTGATGTACGGTTATGCCGCGTGGCGCACCCACGACCTGCGTGCCCAGCAGCAGGATATCAATGCCCAGTATGTGGCCGCGCTGGCACGCCTGAATGACGCGAGCACCAAGCTGCCGACGCGTCGTGCCAATCTGCGTCTTGATCAGCAGGTGCGCGATCTGGAACGCCGTATCGAAGCGGTAGAAGTCATCCGCAACATGGCGCGGCGCGACCTCTTTAAAAGCAGTGCCGGTTATTCGGATACATTATTGGCGCTGGCGCGTCAGTCGACGGCCGGGCTGTGGATCACCGGCCTTACCCTCAGCGGCGCCGGCAATTCGGTGGTGCTGGCCGGCCGCACCCACTCGCCGGAACTGGTGCCGAGTTACTTAAAACGTCTGGCGAGTGAGAAATCGCTCGCCGGCCAGGAGTTTGAAATCTTCCAGATAACGCGCCCGGTGCGCATTTCCGCCGACGCCGACAAACATACCGATGCGGTTCTGGAGCCCTATATCAATTTCGAAGTGCGCAGCAAGCCGGTGGAGAAGCAGAAATGAAAATGGCCATGCCGGAACCCATCAAACGCCTCGGCGCGCGTATCGATGCCATGTCGTTGCGCGAGCGCACGATCCTGTTCGTATCATTGCTGGTGGCGCTGTTCCTGCTCGCCGATCAAGTGTTGTTCCCGGGCCTGCGCATCCAGCAAAAGCAGTTGGAGAAGCAGATCGGCGTCCAGCTCGGCCAGCTCAACACCATCAATGACCAGATCGCGCGCATTGTCCGGGAAAACACCGAGGACCCGGATGTCGTGCTGCGCCAGCGGCTCGCGGACCTGAACAAGCGCTATGCCGAACTGGAAGTCTCGTCCGCCGACATCACGCGTGGCCTGGTCGACCCGCGTGAAATGACCAAGCTCGTGCACACCATGCTGCGTGCAAACAGTGCCCTCCAGTTGGTGAAGGTCGAGAACCTGGCGGCCGAGGCGATACCGCTTGCAGACAGTGACAAGCCAGTGGCCGCGGGTGGGGCAGTCGGTCCAGCGGTATACCGGCACGGTTTGCGCTTGCAGGTGAGGGGGCGCTATGCGGACATCGCGCGCTATCTGAATACACTCGAGCATCTTAACTGGCGGGTGATGTGGGGAGAGGTGAAGCTCGAGACCGAGCGCTATCCAGTGACCCACGCAACCTTGACCCTCTACACCCTGAGCCTGGACAAGGCCTGGATCGGTGTATGAAGACGCTGGTCATGAATAACTGGCACGATTCTTGGAGTAGATGGGATATGTATTCTCTATACTTCGTGCTGGCGATGGGACTGGGTCTCGGGCTTGCAAGTGTGTCGCCGGCGCGTGCCGCCGATGTGTTCCACGGCCTGCCCGATCCGACGCGTCCGTATTCCGCCCTGGGCGGTGGCGACGGCGTGGCCACCGGTGTGCATGGCCTGGTGTTGCAATCGGTGCTGATCGCGCCGCAGCGGCGCCTGGCGGTGATCAATGGCCAGACACTCGCCGTCGGCGAGCGCATCGGTGATGCCACGGTTGCCGCCATTCAGCCGCATGAAGTCGTGGTGAAACGCGCCGGAGGCGAACTCACATTACGCTTGGTGCCGCGCTATATATCGCGCGACACCAATGCCACCCCCAAACCCGAGAACTAGCCCCATGCCGACTTACCCTGAACCTGATTTGAAACTACCGATGCTGCGCTGCATGCTGCTGCTGACGTTCGTGCTGTTGTCGGCCTGCGGCATGACCAATCCGTATCGTTGGCACAGCGACACGACCAAAGACATCGACAGCGAGATCGAGAAGACCGGCAAGAGCGACGCCAAGGCCGCTGTGCCGGCCGAGGTGAGTCAGGCGCTGCTGCCGGGATACGGTGCCCGCCAAGCGGAAGGCCGCGGCGGCCCGCTCGAGACACGTTTCGATCTGTCGGTCAGCAACGCGCCGGCGCGCCAGGTGTTTCTGAGCCTGGTGGAAGGCACGCCCTATAATATCGTGCTGCACCCGGACGTCAGTGGACAGGTTTCTCTGCAGCTCAAGGGTGTGACCGTGCCGGAAGCACTGGAAACGTTGCGGCGCGCGTATGGCTACCATTTCCGGCGCGAAGGCAACCGCTACTTTATTTTGGGTAGCGGCATGCAGACACGCATTTTCCCGGTCAATTACCTGACCATGAACCGCCGCGGCAAATCCGACACGCGCGTGACGTCGGGCATCCAGTCATCCGGTACTCCCTCCAGTGGGTCGGGCACTGGTGGGCTGGGTGCAACCGCGGGTGCCGCGGCACCCACTTCGGTTACCGGTATTCGCGTCGAAACCGATTCCAAGGCTGATTTCTGGAAAGAATTGCAGGACTCGCTCAGCGCCATCATCGGCACCGCAGGCGGGCGCAAGGTCATCGTCAACCCGCAGGCCAGCCTGGTGGTCGTGCGTGCCATGCCCGAGGACCTGCGCACCATCGAGGAATATCTCGGCATCACCCATGCCACGGTCAATCGCCAGGTGGTGCTCGAGGCCAAGATTCTCGAAGTGAAGCTGAACGAAGGCTATCAGGCCGGCATCAACTGGGCGGCGCTTACCAAAAACGGCATCATCGCCCAGACCGGCGGCGGTTCGATTTTCGGCGACACCTTGCGGAGCGATATCGCCGGCAATTCCGGTAACCTGACGCCGGGCGGCCCGGTGCCGATCACCGGCACTGACTTCTCGGCGTTCGGTGGCGTGATCAGTGCTGCCATCGTGACCGCCAATTTCGCCGCGTTTCTCGAATTTCTTCAGGGCCAGGGTGAAGTGCAGGTGCTGTCCAGCCCGCGCGTCTCCACGCTGAATAATCAGAAGGCGGTGATCAAGGTCGGTACCGATGAGTTCTTTATCACCAACACGACTTCCACGCCGAGTGGCGTGATCGGCGTGGCGCCCTCGGTCTCCACCGAACTGTCGCCCTTTTTCTCCGGCATCGCCCTTGATGTGACACCGCAAATCGATGACCTCGGCAATATCGTGTTACACATCCATCCGGCGGTGAGCGAGGTTCTGCAAAAGACCATCAATTTCACCTTAGGCGGTCTGAGTCAAGCCAGCAGCCTGCCGACCGCGCTGAGCAACATCCAGGAATCGGACAACGTGGTGCGCGCCCAGAGCGGTCAGGTGGTGGTGATCGGTGGTCTCATGAAGGAAGGCAGCACCGATAAAAACGCCTCGGTGCCGTTTTTCGGCGACATTCCGCTGATCGGTAATCTGTTCAAGCAAAAACAGATCGCGCGCACCAAGAGCGAGCTGGTGATCCTGCTCAAACCGACCATCGTGGATGTCGGCAATAATCAGTATTGGGCCGATTCCATTGGCGAGTCACGCGAACGCCTGCGGTCCTTTAATCACTGATGTCACCGGCCGCCGCGGCGCGGACCGAAGAGCCGGCGAGCATACTTAGCCGCAACAGGAAGGAAACCTAGGAAAAAAAGATGTACACCGCTCATTATGGATTCGCGGAGCTGCCGTTCAGCATCACGCCCGACACACATTTTTTTTTCGCGCATGCTTCCTATCAGGAGGCGCTCAATACGCTGCTGGTGGCGGCACGCAGCGGCGAAGGCTTTATCAAGGTCACGGGTGAGGTCGGTACCGGCAAGACCTTGCTGTGCCGCAAGTTCCTGAACTCGCTCGAGGCCGAGGCATTCGTCACTGCCTATGTGCCCAATCCCTACCTGGAACCGACCACGCTGCTGCTGGCGGTGGCCGACGAACTCGGCGTGACCACCCCCGAAAACGTCAACCAGCACCAGCTGCTCAAGCTGCTCACCCAGTTTCTGATCGACACGCACGCCAGTGGCAAACGCGTGCTGCTGTGCCTGGACGAGGCCCAAGCCATGCCGATTGAGTCGCTCGAGACCCTGCGTCTGATGAGTAACCTCGAAACCGAACGCAGCAAACTCTTGCAGGTGGTGTTGTTCGGTCAGCCGGAGCTGGATCAGAAACTCAATGACCCGGCGATCCGCCAGCTCCAGCAACGAATCGGTTTTTCCTGCCGGCTGGGCGAACTCAACCTGCAGGACATGGAATATTACCTGGCCCATCGCCTCGGCATTGCCGGCTACCGCGGCCCGCGCCTGTTCTCGCGTGACGCCGTGCGTCTGTTGTTTCGTATCTCGCACGGCGTGCCGCGTCTGATCAATATCCTTGCGCACAAGGCACTCATGGCCGGCTTCGGCGAGGGCGCGCGCTATATTACGGACAGATACGTCAAGCTCGCGATTCTCGATACCGAGTTGGCACGTTCGCGCTTACTGGAGGCACGCCGCAAATGGCTGCAGCTGGCCGCGTTATTCGCAGCGCTCGTGGCCTCGGCCGGGGCGCTCGTCTGGGGGCACTGGCTGTGAGTCTGATCAACAAAATGCTCAAAGATCTTGAGACGCGCCAAGGCGCAGCGTCGCCCCAGCCGGGTGGCCGTCAGATTTTCCAGGATTTGCTTTCGGTGAACCGAGATCGCCAGCGTGTGCGTGGCCTGGTGATTGGCGTGTTGGCAGCCGTGGCGTTGGCGGTGGCCGGTTACTACGGTGTCACGCACTGGGACAACCGTTCGATACCGACGGCCACCACGACATTACCGATTGTTGCCTCAACCCCGGTGAGCCCGGCGGTCGACACGGTCGCGACCCTGACCAGCAGTGCGCCGGCGCCGGTCGTCATGCCACCGGCCACGGCAACAGCCGTGCAACCACCGAAGCCACTGGCACTGGCACCGGCCAAATCCGCGGCGGCACGTGCGCCGGTCACCAAACCAGCCTCTGCGAAGTCCAAGACGGCCAAGACCGAGGCGGCGCCAAACACAGGCGCGCAATTTGAAAGGACCGAGCGGCCCTATTCACCGGAAGAGCTCGCCGAGAATGCCTATCGCGACGCCGCACAGCTGCGCGCCCAGGGCAATCCGGCAGAGGCCGAACGTCGGCTCAAGGCACTCCTGGCCACCAATCCCAAGCAGGTGAAGGCACGCGAGTTGCTGGCCAGCATCCAGCTCGACAGTGGTCGCTGGGCCGAGGCGCAAGACACGCTCGAGCAGGGCGTGACGCAGGTGCCGGGATATCTGGCCTTCCGTTTCCAGCTGGCCCGTCTTTATCTTGAACAAGGTGCCGATGAGCAGGCGCTGGCGTTGCTCGAAAGCGCGCGCCGCGAAGGCCGGACCGACCCAGAGCTGTACGGATTTCTCGCCGCGCTCTACCAGCGTGGCGGGCGTCACGCTGATGCTGTGAAAAACTACCAGGAGGCACTGACCCTGCGGCCCGTGGAAGGCAAGTGGTGGCTGGGGCTGGGCATCTCGCTCGAAGGCACGAAGAACGTCTCCGCCGCACGCGATGCCTACCGCCAGGCACTGGAAAGCGGGCGTCTCACGTCCAACCTCTCGCGCTACGCCGAGGATCGGCTCAAGGCTCTGGTTGTGCGCTGAATTTCTAGTGCCTCCATCAAACTGAAAACTTAAGTCGCTTTGCCCTCATCTCCACTCTTCTCCCCGTGGGCATCAGTTTAGCTTATTGGTCGACACCAGACCGTCTGACGAATCAGGCATTCGCTCCACGCGCACCATCATCATGGCCAGAGCAACACTGCTCACACACAGAGGCCGAATGTAGAGCCGCAGTCTGTATCCTGAACTCAAAGAGAAAGCGGGGGTTGACTTGGGGGAGTACATGTAGTCAATACTACAATAGTATCCAAGCCCTACGCCGGCACGGCAGAATTTGATGCTATTGGGCCACCCAAGGGCGGTCAATTCCTGGACACCGTTACACAGAAGTCAGCCGCAACAAGACTCATGCCATCCCTCTTGAGGCGGCAGCAGGATTTTTTCCAGCACAGCGCGCGCAATGCGTACCGGTGTAGAAAAATAACGAGGCGGTTTCCGCCCATAATCCCGCGGCATAACAAGTTCCAAGGAGTTGGCGATGGTCTCAGCGGCGAATTTGAAATACACCCTCAAGGCGCGAGTGCGCGAATTCGGCGTGCCGCCGATCCATGACGTCCTGGTGCTCGGCAAGCAGTCCCCTATCGGTTGTGCCGCCATCCGCAAGGCCATCGAGTTTCTGGTGGCCAGCCCGTTCGACCATCTCGAGTTCCAGGACGATGTCATCAGCGACATCATCGTGCGCAGAGCCATCATGCGGCGCATACCTGAAGACAAGCTGATTGCGTTCGTACTGTCCCAGATCAAACCGCTCATGACCGCGGATGAAATCCTGCACATCGATCTAGAGGTCGAGGTGGCGATCGAAGGACAAGATCTGTAGTCATGTTAACGGCGCGTGACGCTCTGTGCCTGTGGCTGGCGCGCGTCACGGCCGATCAGCGCCCGTCCGCCAGCGCGCCGGAGACGGCAGTCTATGCGGTGTTCTCCTCCGAGGATGAGCCGGCCCCGGCTGGCGGCGGGTTTCTTGGGCTGGTGACGCGCCACCAGATCGCCCCATATCCCGGGCGCATCTTTGCCGATCTATTGCCGCGCCCCGCGCCCGCCCCGGCCGCGGCGGACACGCCGGTGGACGATCTGATCGTGCGTCTCGACCGGGAGAACATCGAGGCGATCACGGTCGAAGAGCGTGGCGCCTTTCTGGGAGCAGTGACACGCGCCAGCCTGCTGTCGGCACTGTTGCGTGGCGAGTTGTCACAGCTGCAAGCTGCGCCGGCCGGGGGTTTGCACGAGGCAACGTTACGCCTGCTCGGTTTGCTCACCAGCCACGAAGTCGAAACCGAGCTGCTGCAACAATCCATCGAGACCCTGACCGTCTTGCTCAAGACCCGCTATGGCGCGATCGGCATTGTCGATGAGCACGGCGGACTCCTGCACTTCGTGCACACCGGCATCCCGCCGGAACAGGCGGCGCACATCGGTCAATTGCCGCAAGGGCGCGGTTTGTTAGGAGTGGTGATCCACGAAGACCACGCGCTGCGCCTGGACGACATGTCCAGGGACCCGCGCTCGGCCGGATTCCCGGCGCATCACCCGCCGATGAAGAGTCTGCTGGCGGTGCCGATCTCGCACAATGGGCTGGTATACGGGCGCCTGTATTTCAGCGACAAGCTCGACGCCATGCCATTCAGCGCGGACGACGAGAGCCTGGCCGCGCGCTCGGCCGGCGCGTTGGCGCTTACCCTTGCCCATCATCGCCTGCAACGCGAGCGTCTCAAGACTGCCAATGAGTTGGCGGAACAGCGGCGCGCGCACACCATGCTGCTCTCGAACCTGGCCGGCATGGCCTACCGTTGCCGGAACGACCCACGCTGGACCGTGGAGTTCGCGAGCGCCGGCACGCTCGCACTCACAGGTTACTCCCCGGAGGAGTTTCTTGCCGGCAGGATCGCCTGCGGCGATCTCATCCATCCCGATGACCGCGACCCAGTGTGGAACGGTGTGCAGGCGGCGCTTGGCAAGCGCCGGCCGTTCGAATTGCGCTACCGCATCCGCGCGGCCAACGGCCAGGAGAAACGGGTCTGGGAGCAGGGCAGCGGTGTCTTCGCGCCCGACGGCGAACTGCTCGCGATCGAGGGCTACATCGCCGATGTTACCACCCAACACCAGGCGGAGGAGCAGGCCCACACCCTGGCCAGCGCCATCGAACAGACCGCCGATAGCGTCATCATCACCGACCCCGACGGCGTGATTGAATACGTCAACCCGGCGTTCGAGCAAGCCACCGGTTACCGCCGGGCCGAGGCGTTGGGCCGTAAGCCCAACCTTGTTAAATCCGGGCAGCATGACCAAGACTTCTACCAGCGTCTGTGGGCAACGATCCGGCGCGGCGAGCCGTTCCGCGAGGTATTCATCAATCGCCGCAAAAACGGCACGCTCTATTCCGAGGAAAAGACCATCACGCCGCTTACGGACGAAAGCGGACGAATCATCCACTTTGTCTCCACCGGGAAAGACATCAGCGCGCGTATGTTCGCGGAGAAGGAAACCCGGCACATGCAGCATTTTCTCAACTCCGTGATCGAGAACCTCCCGAATATGCTGTTCGTCAAGGACGCCAATGATCTGCGGTTCGTGCGCTTCAACAAGGCCGCCGAGAACCTGCTCGGCTATTCGCGCGCCGAGATGCTTGGCAAGAACGACTACGACTTCTTTCCCAAAGCCGAGGCTGACTTTTTTACCACCATGGACCGCGAGGTACTGAAAACCGGCGAGCTCATGGACATCCCGCTCGAAACAGTCCAGACGCGCCACCAGGGAGAGCGCTGGATGCACACCCGGAAGATTCCGCTTTTCGATGAATCTGGCCAGCCGCAATACGTGCTCGGCATTTCCGAGGACATTACCGAGCGCAGGCGGACCGAGGATCAGGCGGCCCGGCTTGGGCGCATCCTGGAACGGTCGTCAAACGAGATTTATGTGTTCGACGCCGCGACGCTGCAATTTACCCAGGTCAATCAAGGCGCCCTGAAGAATCTCGGCTACACGCTCGATGAGATGCGCAGCCTCACACCTGTTGATCTCAAGCTGATGTTCACGCCGGAGCAATTCCGGGAACTGCTCGAGCCTTTGCGCCGCGGTGATGAAGATCTGTTGTCGTTCGAGTCTGAGCACAAACGCAAGGACGGCAGTCTGTATCCGGTCGAGGTGCGCCTGCAATTCTCCAGCATCGAGACCCCGCCGGTGTTCGTCGCCGTCATCAGCGATATCACTGAACGCAGGCAAGCGCAGGAGCGGCTCAATTACCTCGCGTTTAACGACACTCTCACCGGGCTTCCCAACCGGCTGCTGCTGCTCGACCGGATTCTGCAGGCCATGCTCGAATCTGAGCGCCACGAGCGCCTGGTGGCGATTCTGTATCTCGACCTCGACCGCTTCAAGCTGGTGAACGATACCCTCGGCCATGATGCCGGAGACCAGTTGCTGAGGAGCGTCGCCGGGCGCCTTTCCGACTGCGTGCGCCCGGGCGACACTGTCGCGCGCCTTGGCGGTGACGAATTCACCGTGGTGCTGGCGAACGTGGCGCATGTGGATGATGTCGGGCGCGTGGCGCAGAAGGTCCTCGACGTGTTCGCTGCGCCGTTCCTGCTCGCCGGGCAGGAGGTGTTCGTATCTTCCTCTATCGGCATTTCACTCTACCCGCTCGACGACACCAATCTAGAAACGCTGCTCAAGAACGCCGATGTCGCCATGTATCATGCCAAGGACTCCGGCCGGAACACGTTCCAGTTTTATACCCCTGAACTCAACGCGCGCACCGCACGCCGGCTTGGCCTCGAAACGGCGCTGCGCCATGCGATCGAGCGTAATGAATTCCTTTTGCACTATCAGCCGCAAGTGGATCTGGCCAGCGGAAAAGTTACCGGCATGGAGGCGCTGATCCGCTGGCAACGGCCGGAAACCGGCCTTGTGTCGCCGCTGGAGTTCATCCCGCTGGCGGAAGATACCGGCCTGATCGTCCCGATCGGCGAATGGGTGTTGCACACCGCTTGCGCGCAGAACCATGCATGGCAGGAGGCGGGGTTGCCGGCTCTGCGCATGTCCGTCAATATTGCGGCGCGCCAGTTCCAGCAGCAGAATCTGGCCGAAGTTGTGGCCCGCGTTCTCAAGAAGACCGGTCTCGACCCGCGCTGGCTGATGCTTGAAATTACCGAAAGTACCGTCATGCGTGATGCCGGTGCGGCGATCGAAACCCTGCAGCAAATTGGTGCCATGGGGGTTGGACTGTCGGTGGACGACTTCGGTACCGGCTATTCCTCGCTCAGCTATCTCAAGCGCTTCCCGCTGGACTGCCTGAAGATCGATAAATCCTTCATCGACGACATCACCACCAATCCGGACGATGCCGCCATCGCCACCGCCATTATCAGCATGGCCGGCAGCCTGAAGATCAAGGTGGTCGCCGAGGGTGTCGAAACCCTGGCGCAACTCAACTTCCTGCGCGCGCGCGGCTGCGATGCCATGCAGGGATATTATTTCAGCAAACCACTACCGGCAGCGGCCCTTGCCTCGATGCTGGCCGAGAACAAGCGTCTTGAGATGTCCCCGGCTTCAGTGACACCACGCGCAGTGAAGAAAACCGGCGCGCGCACAAAGCGCCAGTCCACGAAACGGAAAGCCTCGGCGAGGAAGTAAGCGCGCCACCTCTTGTTCAGGACAGGATGCTGCGCAGTTGACAGACCGCAAATGTGAATGGGCGGGGTCAATCTTGCACTTACACATCAATGCATTCCCGCCTGCAGCTCCCGCGCGACCGGCGTCGTGGTGGAGGCCGGGGTCGCGCCGCGTGATCTCCAGCAATTGTTGCATGGCGGCATCGTAGTCGCTGGCAACCGTTTGCACGGCGCTCAGTTGGTAGCGTGCCCCAGATTATCGGGATTGACGGTTCTGGCCTGTTCCAATACTGCGACTGGCGTTGCTTCGCGGGCAGTTTATAGCGTTGTCTCTGCTTTTAACGTCTTTGTCTTTCAAGCGCGTGCCACCACCCAAATCTCGATCTTTTCTGCTCCAGCAGCACGCAAGCATTGGGCCGCTGCCTCAGCGGTACTGCCGGTGGTCATTACATCGTCAATCAGGGCCAGGTGCCGGCCCCGTACCGCGTCCGGATCGTGCAGGCGGAAAGCATTGCGCAAATTTTTGCGCCGCGCAGCAATGGCCAATCCCGTTTGGGGCGCGGTGGCACGCACGCGTTGTAGCGTCTGGAAGTCGAGCGGCACGCCGAGTGCGCTCGCCACCGGGCGGGCAATTTCCAGCGCCTGGTTGTAGCCGCGCTCGCGCAGGCGCGCGCCATGCAGCGGCACGGGAATGATCAGTTCCGGCCGCGCTGTCTCCGGCGCCAGTCGCCGGGCCAGCTGTTCGCCCAGCAGGCGCGCCAGTCCGAGTTGCTGGTGAAACTTGAGTGCGCGGATGAAGTGATCCACCGGCGGGGCGTAGCGGTAGAGCGCAATGGCTCGCGTAAATGCCGGCGGCTGTTTCTGGCAGGTGCCGCACTCGCCGTGCGTGTCCGGGTGTTCATATGGTATGGCGCAACGCGGACAGGCGTGATGCAGAATGGGCAGGGACTGCTCACAACCCGGACACAGTTCTCGCCTTGGTCCAGCCGGGTCGCCACAGGCTGGACAGAGGCGTGGCAGCAGCCAATCCTGTATATTCGTTAACCAGTTGTTAAGTAGCATCAACGATCCCTGTTGACGGTTGGAGACCACTCACTGTGCAACCAGCGAATGGCGATCCATCTTTAAGATGGTCATCCTGCCTGATGGCAGCACAGGACGACAAGTGAAGGTTATGCCTAATAGTAAAGGTCAGATTCCGACCCATCCCGGACACCAGCGGATAC
>Ga0105107_10001916_pt1 | contig 13629 bp, 11 predicted proteins | sample PPLLaktember2015_6_FD_79335 | JGI IMG/M metagenome (GOLD analysis project Ga0105107, IMG submission 79335) | Freshwater sediment microbial communities from Prairie Pothole Lake near Jamestown, North Dakota, USA - PPLs Lake P8 Core (1) Depth... | ecosystem: Environmental > Aquatic > Freshwater >...
AAATATGAAACCAGTCCTGAATGGGTTGCTGATCCGCTGTTACCATCACTTTCTGCCGAGCCGGCATTCAGAACCTCAAAGTTATCCAGAATAAAGTCCTGCCTTGAAGCACCAAAATTAAACCATTCATATTGAATGAATTCATAACCTAACAGTGCGTTAAAACCATGATCATTAATTGTTTTGGTATAAGTGGCTAAAGCATTGAAGTTATTGGTAAAAGCCTTGGAGTTACTTTGTGATAAACCATTACGGCTGGGGTAATTCCGTGTAGATTTACTTGTCCAGTCAATTATTGTTTTGTACATTTTTGTAAAGGAGCTGCTGTATGCATCGTCATACTCGGGTGCATACATCACTGAAAGAGTAAGATCTTTAATGGGCCGGTAATTAATTCTGAGAACTCCCCGGAAATAATTCCACAATGATGTGGTTAATCCGCCAGCCCTCGCAGCAGCAATTGGATTCTGTCCCTGCCATCCGTCGCCCCAGGATCCGTCTGAATGAATCGCGTGGTAAATGGGAGGAATACGGTAATCATCCTGTACAATATAAGTAAGAGATGTAGCCGGAGCTACTCTTTTTGATCTGTTAAAACTTATATCGAAGTTAACATCAATTTTATCAGACACTTTCAAATCTGTATTAAACCGGCCGTTATATCTGTTGAAATTGTAATTAACAATATTTCCGCTCTGATCTAATAATGAAATAGAAGCCATCGACCTGATTTTTTCCGAACCCATGCTTGCAGTTAAGTCATGATATTGCTGAAAGCCATTCTCGCTGAACTGCATGCCAACCCAGTCAGTATCAGGATATAGATCAGGATCTGTTGTCATCCCTGCAGCATATGCGTCAATTTCTGCCTGAGGCTCTCCGGAGTATTTCAGAAAATCAAGGGCGCCAAGGAACTCAGGAAGTTCAGTCGGTTTCTGCCATCCTATATAATTTGAATATTTAAGGGAGAGTTCTCCGGACTTCGCCCGCTTGGTAGTAACAAGGATTACACCATTTGACGCACGTGAACCATAAATTGCAGCAGCGGCTGCATCTTTCAAAACAGAGATATTATCGATATCATTAGGATTCAGGTCATTAATATCCCCGGCCACTCCATCAATAAGTACTAACGGGTCATTGGAAGCACCGATCGATCCTGTACCTCTTATTCGTAAAATAGAATTGTCATTGCCTGGCTGTCCGCTGGACTGAATAGCCGTAAGACCCGGTGTAAGACCCACAAGAGCCTGAGATACCTGTGAAACTGGTTGCTTGACAATTTCTGCTGATTTAATGGTCTCAACTGATCCGGTAAGATTGACCTTTCTTTGCGTTCCATATCCAATTACCACAACTTCCTCCAGTCCAAAAGTCTCTTCCTTCATTGATACATCGAGCGCACTTCGTCCATCCAAAGAAATCTCCTGTGTTGCGGACCCTACAAAAGAGAAGACTAAAACTGAATTCGGGGGTACATTATTTAAAACATACCTTCCGGATGCGTCAGAGAGAGTCCCGATTGTGGTTCCTTTTACAATGACAGTTACCCCTGCCAGCGGATTAGCCTGCCCATCGGTAATCATACCCGTAACCTGACTCTGCAGGAGAATGAATTCTGAACCGCTTTCTTTATCAGTATTCAGATTCTCCTCATCTGAACCACTCACACCTCCAAAAACATTCAGGATACCAATTAACAGCAGAAACGCTGTCAGTTCTGTGATTTTAAAGTTTTTTCCCGAACAACCTGACAACAGCAGAATTGCCCAGTGTAAAATGGAGAATTTTTTCATTTGTTTGTCTTTTAGGTTAAAGAATAGGAATGTATATAAGAACAATTTCGTTGATTGTTAATATAACAAATATGCATTTTTTTTTTGATTTAATGCCCTGGTGTAAAGTCTAATTTCAGGGCATCGGGAAAAAGATATCGTTATGTTATGCTGACAAACATTGAGGCATCAGCAGGAATCCCACTGCCGGCGAAGAAAATTAACTGATGCCGGGACTAATGCAGCTTTGTCACCATTGATGCCACATTTATAACCGACAAAACCTTTGTACTTTATTTCTTTCAGTCCTTTAAACCCTTCGATGTAGTTATCGGAAATTCCATCTTTTCCGGGCAGATATCGGGTTTTACGGCTGGCAATATGAACATGACTCAAAAATTCTCCGCCTGATCTGAAAGCCTCCAGGTCCGACATTTCTTCACGGGTCATATGCCAGAAATCACCCATACAACGCAGTCCTTTTCTGTTTACAGAACGGCAAATCCCGGCCGCTTCAGCAACGGTATGAAAACCGGTTGTTTCTTTCTTGTTTAACGGTTCAAGTATAACTGATGTATTATGCTTCTCAGCGTATTCAGCCAGCTCTGATAATTGTTCATTCACGAAATTGTTTAGTCCGGATATCTGACTATTGGTTCCGGGAGTAATTATTACTCCTGATGAACCTAATTCTCCGGCAGTAGCAATTATATCTCTGATTATGGGTTTGTACCGATCCCTCACATCCTTATTATGAGATAGAACAAAACCCTTAAATCCTGAGTAAACTGCACTAATACTTATGTTTCTATAACGAAGGAGTCTGAAGTATTTTCCTGCACAACTGATAAGGTCACCACCCCACGGTTCAAAACCTTCAATCCCATACTCCTCCATAAAGTCAAACTTTTCTTTCAGACACCTTCCCGGAGCAGTTCCTTCCTGAAATGAAAGCTTAAGTCCGGTTCCCCCTGATTTAGCAAGTCCCGATTTGACTAATGCTAATGGAGATACATCTGCAATCAGAACCGGAGTGCTCATTAAACTACACATCAAAAAGTCTCTTCTTTCCATATTCGTTGATCTGTAAATGTTAAACAGCAGAAATCAAATTTTAAATTTATAAACAGACTATCCCGAAAAGTGCGACCGGCACATTATCTGCAGGCTTTTCAAATTCAAATCTTAGTCCCGAAATGTTTCTTACCTCTTTAAAACTAAGTTCATAAAGAGCCTGGTAATTATTTTTTACATCACATAGAAGATTACCATCCTGATCCTTGATTTTGAATTCACGGACGCAGTATGGCAAGACGTTTTCAGGTTGTTCGCGATGAGACGATTCCATCGGATGATCATAATCGACATCGAAGAACAATCTGACACTATTTACCTTCTGAATATCGGACCATTTCAACTCAAGCCATGGATTTTTATCGTCCATTCCGGCAATCCAGCAATTTGATGTTACCGACGGCCGGAAAATGGTGGTTTTCAGGTTTTCCGGTGAGAATGATTTAACCTTCTCATGAAACTTCAACGCGATGTTTTTGTACTGTGGCCTTCGTTGTGGTGTCCAGAAATCAAATTCTTCAACCCCGTAACCTTCCGGGGGTATTTGACGTCCCCTCTTTTCAACAGTTAATATTGACGAGATAAGAGCACTGCTCATCATTAACTCAATATTTTCGTTTTTAAGGAATGTAATAAAGGCATAACCCTTATCTATTGACGGCTCAAAATTGATATACAACTCACCTTCTCCGTTCAGGAGGTCATGAGCCTGACTCTCGAGCAATACCTCAGGCGAAAAGTTCTCCGTTTTCCTGCTGCTTCTGAGTTCGGTAATCAATGTAGTATCCCTGTGGGCACGGTATTTAACCGATATCTCAGGGCTCATTCCGTATATGGGGATAATAACGGCTTTATCATTGTACAAAGCCATATAACCACACTCATAATCCATATTTTCCAGTTCCAGAGTCGAGGAGGCACTTACAGTTGCTTTGCCGGTAATAGTATTTTCAAAGGAAACATTTGGGATATGTTGCCCGTAATAAACCAAAGCTTTTTGAAGCTCCTTAACATTGTCCTCATTTATGAAATGTGCCGGTAAAACACCTTTCTTTATGCATAATGAAGCGGCCATACCGGCTGCCTGTGCTCCATGGGAACAAGTCCCGATAACACGCGTCGATCCGTGTGCGACATGTGTTGCCGAAGCCATTCGTCCACAGATAAACAAATTATCTAAATCACGGCTGACATAACACCGATAGGGAATAGTATAAACACCTTTTGAGTGTAACTGAAAGCATGAATTCAATGGAGAATATATTCCATCGGCCGGGTGCAGATCCATTGACCATCCTCCAAAGGCAACATCATCATAATGAGGCGTTTGCTCAACAATATCATTCTGATTCAGCATATAATAACCGATGAAACGGCGACTCTCACGCTTTCCCGGAATAGTACTCACCCACTCCAGAGTATAAGTGTCCATATCGGGATAATTGCCGGAGTTTTTTATATAATCCCAGATCCCATAAACCACTTTCAGCAATTCAAAACGTATCTTCTCAGTGTCGTGAACAGTATCTAACCTGCCGCCCCATTCAAACCACCACATACTTAACCCTGCTTCTTTCGGATTAATATTCTTAAGCCTTGGAATTGCTGATGATACATCCTTATGGGCAATTGCCGGAGGAATAAATCTTACCTTTTTACCTGTATTTTTTACATAAAAATACATCGAGTGACCTAAAAGCTCTCCGGCTTTTTCCTTGTACCGGGCAAAACCCTCAGAAAATTCATCCTTCTCTTCTGCTCCCATTCTGAAAGAGGCTCCGGAATTATATGCAACGATTCCATCTCCTGAACAATCCGCAAATAATTTTGCTGACAGTATATATGAGGTTGAATTTTGTGCATTAAAACACTCAATACTCTTAATATTCCTCTTGTTCTTCTTTGAAACAGAATGAATCGCGGTATTAAGGTAAAGAGTAATATTTTTTTCTGCCTGAACCTTATCTATCAGCACCAGATCAAAGAGTATCGGGTTGCCTTCCCTGTTCCGGTAAAGATTCTCCAGCAGAATTTCGTTTATTACGCCACCCTCCCTGGCCCAGCGGTTATTATTACCCATATGTGAAGTAGCACCTAAAACCCACAGTCGGACCTCGCTGGAGGCATTTCCTCCCAGAACTGGCCTGTCCTGCACAATTGCCACTTTAGCTCCATTGCGGGCCGCGGTGATTGCACAACAAACTGCTGCTACTCCCCCGCCACAAACTATCAGGTCGTAACTTCCGGTTATTATTAAATTGTCTCTCGAACCGGCAACATTCTCTGTTTTCATAATTCATTCAATAACTGTGATGTATTTTATCTCCCCGGATTTAACCACTTTGTCATAAATTTTATTCCGCTTTCAATGACAGCTTCATGACCACCTTCGTGGATGTCGATCTCTATCTTGTCCCCTATTTTCAACTTTTCATAATGGATCTTTGCAATGTCGAATTCTTCCTGCACCTGAGGCCAGTAAGCTATCCTGTCGGCTTTTCCATGGTGGATGAGCAGTGGCCGGGGACAGATCAATGAAACTACATCATGATCCGTAAATTCTGTCAGCCAGCTCGAAAAAAAGGCATGTTCCTCCGTAGTGACCAGGAAACAGGAATAGCGGTCATCAGGTATCACCATTTTATTTCTCCGGTGATTAAACCAGGCTGAAACCACCCCGGCTTTTATTCTTGGCTCAAGCGGCATCCAGAACATGGTAGCCATGCCGCCCAGGGAGACTCCCCACATACCCACCCTTTCCGGATCAATCCGCGGATCAGCAAGGACTACATCCAGCAGATGCTGCAGCCTGGCCAGTTCGATTCCGGGAAGGCTGATGTCGGCAAGCCTGCATAACCGTTCTATGCGGTTCCGTCTTTCGATCGTTCTGAGATTCATCGGCGCCAGTACTGCAAATCCGGCGTTCAGGAGGTGCCTGGCATAGGTGTTATAAGCACCAATCTTATATGGAGATTCAGGAGTGCTTCCGATGCCATGTTGTGCTATTACCATTGGTACAGGCTTTGTCCTGTCCGCACCTGCCGGAAAAGCCAGGAAGGCCTGTGCTGTAACAGGGCCAAGCGGAAGTTCGATCCATTCTCCTGTTATCCCTTCAACAGTATAAGGTTTTCTGCTCAGGGCACCGGTTTTTGTAAAGACCGGCGGTTTTATCACTTCGGTTTGCCAGCGGATCCGGTTCGGCTCCACGCTTCTTTCAAATGCATCAATACTGCTGTAATCACGATCCCATGCTTTTGCAGCACGGTCGTCGTATTGCTCAACAAGATATAACCTCAGATAATTTTCGAGCTGCCGGGCGTACTGATCAGTGCGATTGATCTCAAATTGCTCAAAGGTCTGTTTATCCTGGCCAGTTGCCGGAAACGAAACGATACAGACAGTTATTAAAATGTAACAGGTTTTGATAGACGATAGTATTTTCATATCTCATTAAATATCTTGAATTTTAGTCTTATTAATCAGTTTCGGTTTAGGTCTGATGACGGAAACCATTATTGTATCAAAGACATTCCTTGCCGTTGTTATCCCTTCACTTACCGGTTCAATCCTTACTGAACCGTCATCCCAGATCGACTGCGCTTCTATTTCCGGAGTATATTTCATGTCTTCAACAGCCCTGACATTTGCTTTGAATAAAAGTGCAGGCTGCCCGTTGCTGAATTCATCCTCCGTCAGCGATTCACTGTCGAACTCGGGAAATGCGTCATTGAAATCACCCGCAAGGTTCATTTCAATCCAGCAGATCCATTCCGACTCCGGTTTTACCTCGACCCTGATTGAAAAATAGTCTGCTTTGGGTGTGGCACCACTTATGACCAGGTCGGAACCTTTTCCCGAATCAGGCACCTTGCCGGAACTGGCATCTCCCCTGAATAATCTGAACCATTGAGGCAGAGCCACAGGTACATTTGCCTTGCCTTCCCAGTCGCCGATCGCAACCCGGTGAGTTACAAAAACACTCTTCAATTCCTTTGTTGCCGGATTTTCGAGCCAGATAGCAAATTGCGGCGGCTCGGCAAAGGTCGACAGGTGGATAAGCTCTTTATTCTGGTGAATATCAACCTGGATCTCCGTCCGTCCCATTGTCCGCACAATAAGAATAGCTGCAATAATTATTACAAGTATAATCCCGCCGGAAAACAGCATCGCCGCTGTTTTCAAAATCTTTCTGGAAAAAATCGCCATACTCTTAAACTGTTCCCGGCATTTCGTAACCCTGCCTGTAACTTCCCTCCGATATTTTATTGGCTTCATCGGAGTTAGTTACCTTTTCATTCACGCCGTCATAATAAAGCTGTTTTTTACCAACCCGGTATGACAGGTTTGCCAGATGCACAAGAGTTGCGCTTTTGTGACTCTCCTCAATATTGGAATTGGGGACTTTTCGCGTACGTACACAATTGATAAAATCCTTCTGATGTTCTTCATCCGGGAAATATCCATATTCCCCGGCTATAACCTTGGAATCAGTACCAAGCACCTGCCATCCTGCACCATGTCGTCCAAGGTACATCATACCTTCGGTACCGTATATTTCCATTCGGTCGCTGAGAAATGGCCAGTTAGGGAATAAATTACCATATCTGACCTCGGGAGTGGCTTTTTGCATATATTCTCCGTAAATGGAGGCTTCAACTGTCATCGGAAATTCTCCAAAATCATAAGTTATTGTCTGATTATCGGGAATGTCTCTTTTGTCGTCATATAACACCCGCCCGCCTGCACAAAATGCAGACTTTGGATTATCCGGATCACCCAATACCATTCTTGCCAGATCGATCACATGACAACAGTCGGCAAGAGGCAATCCGCAGGAATAAGCCCAGAACTCATTGTACCCTTTATGCCGGCTGACATTGTAAGGTACCATTGGTGCAGGACCAAGCCACATATCCCAATTTAAACCTTCAGGCACAGGTTCGTCCTCTTTCAATAACCAGGGTTTATTCCCGGGCAACATGCAATAGGTTTTGACCAGTGCAATCTTACCAAGCTTGCCGCTTTGGATATAGTCGCGTGCTTTTATGTTATATGCTCCGCTTCGGTTCTGGAAACCGCACTGAATTATCCTGTTGTACTTTTTGCCGGCCTCGATCATTTTTCTCCCCTCAGGGATATTTAATGATATGTTCTTTTCGACATAAACATCTTTACCTGCCTGGCATGCCCATATTGTTGCCAGTGCATGCCAGTGTTCCGGAGTGCATATCAGAACAGCATCAACATCCTTGTCGTCGAAAACATGACGCATATCTTCAACTCGCTGTGGTTTATATGCTTGTTGCTTACCGAGCTCGTCAATAACCCGTCCTCCTCTTTCTTTGTCAACTTCACAGACAAATTTAACCTCAACCTCAGGACATGTCTTCTTAAAGCTCAGAATATTCTGTGTTCCTCTTCCTCCGGCGCCAATGAGCGCTAATACTACCTTATCGTTTGCATTTGCCATATTATACTTATTTTTCTGTTCTTGTTTAACTTTCTAATCCTTTACTGTTTATTAAAATACTATCAAAATAGTATCAAAATAATATCATACTTTCTCCGGCACCTTATAATTATCCCGATAAGAATCTTTCAGCAGTTTATTAGCATCGTCATTATCAATAAACGTCTCTTTCTCTCCGTCGAACAGTAATTGTTTATTTCCGGTGCGATATGCAATATTGGCCATATGTACCAGGGTAGCGCTCAAGTGGCCCTGATCAATCGTGCTGTTAGGCTGATCCCGGCTTCTGATACAATCAATAAAGTTGATTTGGTGTTCCTTATCGGAGTTTATACCTTCACCCTGGGCTACAAGCTGTTCTTTGGGTCCGTAAACCTGCCATCCGCCACCCTGTCTTCCCAGAAACATCATTCCGAGAGTACCATAGATCTCAATCCTGTCGGAATTTGTTTTCCACTCAGGGAATCGTTTCGGATCCATCCGAATGTCGTTAGGTGTCTTTGACATATAATTTGTTACGTTTCCGCTTTCGCAAGTCATTGTAAATTTTTCATAATCAAAGGTAATTGACTGGACTTCGGGTGTATCCTGCTCAGAGTTCCAGACATTGTTTCCGCCCCAGCCATATATGGATCCGGGGTGTCCCGGATTACCCATCATCATACGGGAAAGATCAAACTGATGGATGGCATCGTCTAAATTTCCCGGGCCAAAGGCATAGCAATAATACCAACCTTTGAGTACTCCCGGATTGTATGGGCGGTAAGGTGCCGGACCAAGCCATGCATCCCAATCCAGACTTTGGGGAACTTCCTCATTCGGTTGAAGTGTCCATTTCTTACCTCCAAGCAGGTTGTAAATCCGGATATGCACAACCTGACCAAGCTGACCACTTTGAATATAATCACGTGCTGCGAAATTGTATGATCCGCTCCTGTTTTGAAAACCAACCTGCACAATCTGCTTATATTTTTTTGCAGCTTCTATCATTTTCCGTCCTTCCCAGATGGAAAGACTTGGACTTTTTTCCACATATACATCCTTGCCTGCCTGGCAGGCCCAGATTGTGGCAAGAGCATGCCAGTGGTCAGGGGTTGATACCCATACTGCATCCACATCCCTGTCATCAAAAACTTCTTTCATGTCGCGGGTTGTATGTGGTCTATAACCGAGCTGCTTCTCAACCTCACTGGCCCCTATTGCGGACCTTAGGTCATTTACGTCGCATACCGTCTTGATCTCAACATCTGTATTTACCTTACAACAATTGATTATACAGGGGAGACCTCTTCCTCCGGCTCCGATAAGGGCCAGAACAATCTTATCGTTTGCTCCTTTGCATGATGTCATCAGAAAACCTGATGCACCCAATGTTATCCCGGCAGTTCCTGCCAGGGTTTTTTCCAGAAATTGACGTCTTTTCATAAATTAAGTATTATAACTTTTAAACCTTTGTGCCGTTGTGCCTTTGTGCCTTTGCGCCTTTGCGCCGTTGCGCCTTTGCGCCTTATAATTCATTCTCTCCCTTAATATACCCAAAATTAGCAAGAATTCCGCCATCGACATAAAGAATATGTCCGTTGACAAAATCGCTTGCTTTTGAAGCCAGGAATAATGCTGCATTTGCAACATCCTCGGGTTGCCCCCATCTGCCGGCCGGTGTTCTGGTCATTACGAGATCGTTGAAAGGGTGGCCGTGTTCGCGGATTGCAGCTGTCTGTGCCGTGACTATATAGCCGGGACCGATCCCGTTAATCTGGATATTGTATTTCGCCCATTCACATGTCATATTTTGTGTGAGCAGCTTCAATCCTCCTTTCGCCGATGCATATGCCGATACTGTATTGCGACCGTAAACACTCATCATCGAGCACATATTAATAATTTTGCCTGATCGCTTATCAATCATTTTCGGGGCTACCCTCTTCGATACGATAAGTGGAGCAACGAGGTCGACATCAATCACCTGCTTATAATCTGCAACAGCCATATCAAGGATCGGAATCCGTTTTATTATACCGGCATTGTTCACAAGGATATCGACCGATCCTACATTCTTTTCAATTTGTGAGATACCCTTATCAACATCCTTCTCGTCGGTCACGTTGAATGTGAGGGTATAAACATCAAGACCTTCTTTTTTAAAAGCATCCTTACACGCCTGAAGCTTTTCTGCCTGAATGTCATTCACACAAACTTTTGCACCTGCCCTGCAAAGCAAGATGCCTATCGCCAGGCCGATACCATGTGTGCCTCCTGTTACAAGGGCTACTTTCCCGGTTAAATCAAATAGTTCTTTCATATTTAATAATAGTTATGATGAATCAGGCCCCCTTTAGGGGGTTTGGGGGTGTTTCTTATTTCAAGGTATTGGGTTGGCGGACATCCATATCTCCGTAGTCGAGATTCTCCCCGGCCATACCCCAGATAAAGGTGTAGTTTGACGTACCGGCTGCGCTGTGAATGCTCCATGAAGGAGAGAGTACCGCCTGCTCGTTCGTCATCCAGATATGACGTGTCTCATCCGGATCGCCCATAAAGTGGCATACAGCTTGATTTTCAGGCACTTCAAAATAAAAATAAGCTTCCATTCTCCTGTTGTGCGTATGGACAGGCATAGTATTCCAGACACTTCCTGTCTTCAGTTCTGTCATCCCCATCTGAAGCTGGCATGTTGGCACTATACTGTTTACCAGCAGTTTATTAATAGCGCGGTGATTTGAAGTTTCCGGACTTCCCAGGACGACAACTTCAGCATCTTTCAGTGTCACCTTTTTCGAAGGATACTCATGATGTGCAGGTGCTGAATTTATATAGAGTTTAGCAGGTTTCCCGGGATCGGTTGATTTGAAAACCACATCTTTCGTCCCTTTTCCAAGGTATAAAGCTTCCTTAGGACCGATTTCATAAACAGTACCTCCAGCTTCAATAACAGAACTGCCGCCGATATTTATAATTCCCATTTCCCTTCTCTCCAGAAAATATGAAGCTTTCAGATCATCAGAAGATTCAAGCTTAAGGGATTTTTTCACGGGCATTACACCGCCGACCATATACCTGTCATACATGGAATAGACAAGGGTGATCTCATCGGGAATAAATACTTTCTCAATCAGGAATTCCTTTCTTATCTTTTCAGTGTCATACTTCTTTACATCCTTCGGATGTCCCGCATATCTGATTTCTGTCTTCATAGTTTTATTTTATTAATTAATAATATATTATCTTCTGAATAAAGCTTTAAGGACATTGTAGTTGATATGGCAGTTTTCCAGCTTAACATTTTCGGCCAGCTCCATCCTCCAAGCCCGATCCCCCTCAGGAGAACATTCTCTCCTTTTTCGTTCACGATCTGCCTGCCACTTACTTTCAGAAAACCCTGACATTCAGCATTAAATGCAGGCAATAGAAATATCAGGAAAAAAGAGATTAGTTTTAATTTCATTTATTGATCCGGATGAAAAGGGACTTTTAAAATTATACAGAACAAACAAAAATACAATCTTTGTCTGAAACTCCGTTATCAGGACATGACCAATTTCAGGTTTGGAAAAATTTAATAGCATCTGTTGTAATTTATTCTTGTGAGATTAAATAGTTATTCCTATTTTTCGTGACCGTAAATGCGGGCATCAGTTATGAAATATTAAAAGGTGTAATCCAGTTAAAAAAATAATATGAAACCATTCATTCACGAGGATTTCCTTCTGAACAATAAAACCGCAAAAAGACTGTATCACCAGTATTCCGAAAATCTGCCAATCATTGATTTCCATTGTCACCTCTCCCCTTCAATGATCGCTGACGACAGGCAGTTTGATAACATAACCCAGGCATGGCTTGAGGGTGACCATTATAAATGGCGGGCTATGAGGACCAATGGCATTGACGAGAATTACTGCACAGGGAAGGTTCCTGATATTGAAAAATTTAAAAAGTGGGCGGAGACTGTACCGGCTGCCGTGGGTAATCCTTTGTACCACTGGACGCATCTTGAACTTGCCAGATATTTCGGGATCTTCGACCTTCTTTCACCATCCACCGCTGAGAAGGTTTATGAAAAGGCAAGTGCCATGCTGCGAACCAAAGAATTCAGCATCAGGTCAATGCTGAAAAATATGAAGGCAGAGGTGGTATGTACAACCGATGATCCTGCTGATAATCTTGAATTCCATAAAAGACTTAAAGGGGCATTTGAGGTTTCGATATTACCGACTTTCCGTCCCGACAATGTTATAAAGACTGAGGATCCGGCAAAATTCAAAGCTTACATTGAAAAGCTCAGTGCCGCAGGTAATAAGGAAATAAAGGATTTCAACACTCTTATTGAGGTCATCGACAACAGGCATGAATTCTTCCACAGTATGGGTGGCAGGTTATCCGATCACGGGCTTGACAGATTCTTTTACGGACCCTTCACCGCATCGGAGGCTGACAGAATATTTAAAAAACTTCTGAAGGGAGAGCAGATCACGGAAGAAGAAACGGAAAAATACAGGGCAGCTGCCATGACCGAGCTTTGCCGGATGAATCATAAAAGAGGCTGGACACAACAGTTCCACGTCGGAGCATTGAGGAACAACAACGCCCGCATGTTCAGACTTCTTGGCCCTGACACAGGCTGGGATTCAATCGGAGCCCCTCAGGATGCATCGAAGATGTCGAAGTTCCTGAGCAGCCTTGATGATACGGCACAACTCGGAAAAACTATTCTTTATAACCTTAATCCGGCAGATAATGAAATGCTGATAACAATGGCCGGTAATTTCAATGACGGTTCCACTGCCGGTAAGGTGCAGTACGGAGCCGCATGGTGGTTCCTCGATCAGAAAACCGGAATGGAGAAGCATATAAGGGATCTTGCAGCACTGGGACTTATGAGGAGATTTGTAGGTATGGTTACCGATTCAAGAAGCTTCCTTTCTTATCCGCGTCATGAATATTTCAGGCGGCTGATTTGTAATTATGTTGGTGAAGAGGTTGAACACGGCACCATCCCCGATGAGGATGAACTGCTGAAACCACTGATTGAAGGAATATCGTATAAAAATGCGAAGGATTATTTTGGGTTTGGGAAATAATCCATCCTGTAACCGCCGGGAAAAAACGAATTGCACCCCCTTCTCTTAAGTTTAAGAGAAGGGGGACGGGGGGATGAGTTCGTTGATTAGGGGGGACGAGGGGATGAGTTCAGAAGATAAAAAAAAGATTTATACAATGTAAATATTCGGAAAATATGAACGAACTTAATCTGAAAGACAAGGTAGCTGTAGTTACCGGCGGCGCCGGGATCATTTGCTCGGAAATGGC
>Ga0105107_10001917_pt1 | contig 13628 bp, 20 predicted proteins | sample PPLLaktember2015_6_FD_79335 | JGI IMG/M metagenome (GOLD analysis project Ga0105107, IMG submission 79335) | Freshwater sediment microbial communities from Prairie Pothole Lake near Jamestown, North Dakota, USA - PPLs Lake P8 Core (1) Depth... | ecosystem: Environmental > Aquatic > Freshwater >...
CGGGGTGCAGGTACTGCTCACGCAGCGCACCGAGCACCTGCGGGATCATGGCGGCCAGGTCAGTTTTCCCGGCGGGCGCGTCGAGCCGGACGATCCCGACCGCGAAGCCACGGCACTGCGCGAGATGGAGGAGGAAATCGGACTGGCTGCGCATCGCGTGACACTCCTCGGCCGCCTGCCCGGCTATGAAATTCCGTCGGGCTTCCGCATCACGCCGGTGGTCGGCTGGATCGAGCCGCCGTTCGACATTGCACCGGACGCCTTCGAGGTTGCCGACGTATTCGAGGCGCCGCTCGCGCATTTTCTCGATCCGGCGAATTACCAGCGCCGTGAATACCGTTTCCGCGGCCGCCACCGCCATTACCTGGCGATTCCCTGGGCCGGGCGCTACATCTGGGGCGCCACCGCCGGCATGCTCTACAGCCTGTGCCGGCTGCTCGATGAACGGTAAGCGGGGCGACAGCCGGCAATGAGCGCAGCGGTGCTGGCGCAGTGTGCGGCGGGCGTGGCCAGTGCGCTGCGGATCGTGGTCGACCTGCTGCAGCCGGAACCGGTCGCTGTCGCAATTCGATCCTGAGTTCTTCCCGGGCGGCGGATACGGCATTATTGGGGTTATGCAGCCCGCTCGCGCAACCCGCCGGTAAACGCATGGCCAGCGAACCCTCGTCCCCGGGACCGGCCATCGGTTTGATCATGACTGGCGGCGGCGCCCGCGCGGCCTACCAGGTCGGCGTGCTGCGGGCGCTGTGCGAGATATTGCCCAAAGGCGTGCGCAACCCGTTCCCGATCATCTGCGGGACCTCGGCAGGCGCCATTAATGCCGCGGTGCTCGCGACCGACGCCGCAAATTTTCGCCGCGGCGTGCGCCGCTTGATGACGGTCTGGAAAAACTTCCATGTGCAGCAGGTCTATCGTGCCGATGCCTGGGGAGCGCTGGCCAACAGCGCGCGCTGGTTGCTGACGGCGATGTCCGGGGGGCGGCTCAGCAATCCGGTCTCGCTGCTCGACAATTCGCCGCTGTCCGGTCTGCTCGAACGGTACGTTGATTTTCCGGCGATCGGACGCAACATCGATGCCGGCCATCTGCAGGCATTTGCGGTGACCTGTTCGGGCTACACCAGCGGCCAGTCGGTGACTTTCTATCAGGGGCAGGCCAGTCTGGCAGGGTGGGCGCGCGCGCGCCGCGTCGGTGTCGCGATGCCCATCGGTCTGCCGCACCTGATGGCATCGAGTGCACTGCCATTCATTTTTCCGCCGGTGCGTATCAACCGCGAATATTTCGGCGACGGCTCGATGCGGCAGATCGCACCGGTGAGCCCCGCACTGCATCTCGGGGCCGGCCGCCTGCTGGTCATCGGTGTCGGCCGCCAGTCCGGCCAGCCGGCCGTGCGCCAGCCGGCAGAAGGATATCCATCGCTGGCGCAGATCGCCGGTCACGCCCTCGACAGTATTTTCCTGGATTCTCTGGAGGTTGACTTGGAGCGTCTGCAGCGGATCAACCGCACGCTCGGCATCATCCCGGCGGAAACGCTGGCAAAGAACGGTTATCCGCTGCGCACGGTGGACTTCCGTGTGTTGACGCCCAGTGTCCCGCTCAGCCAGATCGCCGCGCAGCATGCGCACGAACTGCCGCGGGTGATCCGCGGCCTGTTGCAGACCGTCGGCGCGATGAGGCGTACCGGATCCAACCTGGTGTCGTATCTGTTGTTTGAGAAGGCATACTGCCGCGCGCTGATCCGACTGGGTTACCGGGACACGCTGGCGCAGCGCGACGACCTGCTGGTCTTTCTCGGCTACGGTCCGCAGTGATGCCGCAAAAACCGTGGTCCGAAGCCTGCGAGCGCAACCGCGGGCCGATACTCGAAGTGCTGCGTGGTGCATTTGCCGGCGCCACGCAAGTGCTGGAGATCGGCGCGGGCACCGGCCAGCATGCGGTGTTTTTTGCCGCGGCACTGCCGCATCTGGTCTGGCAGCCCAGCGATGTTGCGGCCAACCTGCCGGGCATCGCCGCGTGGTGTGACGAGTCGGGCCTGCCCAATCTGCGGGCGCCGCTGGAACTCGATGTCGATGCCGCGGACTGGCCGGTTACGGCAGGCGACGGTCTGTTCAGCGCCAATACGCTGCACATCATGTCGTGGGCCTCGGTGCGGAATTTCTTTGCCGGCGCAGGGCGGTTGCTGGAACCCGGCGGGGTGCTCGCCGTCTATGGCCCATTCAGTTATGGCGGGCGCCATACCGCGGAATCGAATGCCCGTTTCGACGCCTTTCTCCGCGCGCGCGATCCGTTGAGCGGCATCCGCGACTTCGCGGCGGTATGCGAGCTGGCGCACGCGCAGGGCCTGTGTTTGGTCGCGGACCATGCGTTGCCCGCCAACAACCGTACGCTGGTCTGGCGCCGCGGCCACAGCTGAAGCGGTTGCCAGTGGCCTGCGTAGCCGGTATAAAAGAGACAGTCCGGTAGCGATCCCGGGCGCCAAGTCTGCAACGGCCCGGGAACTGCTTCCGGGTGCAGAAATCTTCCGTAACGAGCCGCTGCCCGAATACGTGCAGCCAGGAACCGACATGAGCCGTGCATTTGTAAAAGAAAGCGACGACGACCTCTCCGCGGGCGATCTGCCCGAGCGCCCCGTGCCCACGCATGCGAATTATGTGACACCGCACGGGCTGGAACAGTTGCGCGCGCGCGTGCGCGAACTCGCCGAGCAGCATGAGCAGTTGAAAGCGATCGCCGACGAGGATTCCGAAGCCAAGCGCAAGCTGCGCGAAGTGGAGCGTGACCAGCGTTATTTCAATATGCAGCTGGAGCGCGCCGAACTGGTTGATCCTGCGCAGCATCCGCGCGGTGAAGTGCGCTTCGGTGCCACGGTCAGGGTCGAAGGAGCTGACGGTCGGATCGAGACCTTCAGCATTGTCGGCGACGACGAAGCGGATGTTGCTGCCGGCAAGATCAGCTGGGGTTCGCCGCTGGCGCGCTCGTTGCTCGGCGCGAAAGTCGGCGACACCGTCAAATGGCAGCGCCCTGCCGGTGACACCACCGTCGAGATCGTCGCCATCGACTACCGTTCGTAGATCAGCGTTAACCGATTGTATTTAAAAACCATTTTGTTCTCTGGCGCGGAGACATGAAATTCCTGGCCTTGGTGCTGGCTCTGTTGCTGGAACAGGCGTGGCCGTTGCGGCGGGGTAATCCGCTGTACGTGGCTTACGACCGCTGCGCCGATTACCTCGAGCGGAAGTTCAACGGCCTGCAGGCAAGCCACGGCACGATTGCGTGGCTGGTTGCCGTGGTGCCGCTGGCCCTGGTGACCATGGCCATCTACGCCATGCTGCGCGAAGCCCACGCACTGCTGGCGATTGCCTGGAGCGTTGCCGTGTTGTATGTGGCGATGGGCTTTCGGCGTTTCAGCCACCGCTATACCGAAATTGCGCAGGCACTGCGCGAACAGGACATTGCTGCCGCACGCGATGTGCTCGGCCGCTGGCGCGGTGTGCCGGCCGATGAACTGAATGCTGCGGATATCTCGCGCGTGGCCATCGAACTCGGGTTGCTGCAGGCACACCGCTATGTGCTCGGGCCGATTTTCTGGTTCGTCATTCTGGGTCCGGTCGGCCCGGTGATCTACCGCGCGGCCGACCTGCTCGCCAGTCGCTGGAGCAATCAGGGCGAACCCGAAAAACGCGCCTTTGCCCAGTTTGCGGAGCGCGCTTTTTTCTGGATCGACTGGCTGCCTTCGCGTGTCACTGCCGCAAGTTTTGCCATTGCCGGCAATTTCGAGGATGCGGCCTATTGCTGGCGTACCCAGGCGGCCGGGTGGGGACGCGGCGCCGATGGCGTGGTACTGGCGAGCGGCGCAGGTGCGCTGGGCATCAAGCTCGGCGGTTCGCTGCGGGAAGAGGGCATGCTCAACCAGCGCCCCGACCTGGGCATCGGCGATGAGGTCGAGGTCGAGGATCTGCGGGCTGCGGTGGGGCTGACCTGGCGCGCGCTGGTGCTGTGGCTGTTCCTGCTGCTGATCGTGGCGCTGGCGCGTGCATTCGGCTAGCAAGCGCTGAACCGGCGACCGCGTGGCACTGCGGCTTTTCAGGGATCCCTTCAGAATTTTTTCTGCTGGCGCAGGTTCTCCGCGGCCAGTCGGCGGTACGCGGCCAGGCGCCGCGTGGTGATCGCCCCGGCTTCATGCGCGGCGACCAGTGCGCAGCCCGGTTCTTCGAGGTGCCGGCAATCGCGGAACCGGCACTGTCCCAGGTAGGGCCGGAACTCGACGAAGGCCGCCGCCAGGTCCGCCACGCCGAGGTGATGGACGCCGAAGGCCTGCACGCCGGGCGTGTCGATGATGTCGCTCGCGTTGTCGAGATGATGGAGCCGGGCATGTGACGTCGTGTGTTTGCCGGTGCCGAGCGCTGCGGACACGTCCTGTGTCACCGCTGCGGCATGCGGCAGCAGGCGGTTGAGGATCGTCGATTTGCCCATGCCCGATTCGCCGACCAGCACGCTGCGCTGCCCGGTGAGCTGCGGACGCAGCGCATCGACACCCTGGGTTGCCACCAGTTTCAGCAGCCGATAGCCCATTGCGGTATACAACGCGAGCGCGGTTTCCGATTTTGCGGACTCAGGCAGATCCGCCTTGTTGAGCACGATCAGCGGCTGGATGCCGGCGTGCTCGGCGGCGGCGAGGCAGCAGTCGACGACGTTGAGATCGAATGACGGCACGGGCGCGACGACCATCACCATCTGCGTGACGTTGGCGGCAATCAGTTTCTGCTTCCAGTGGTCGGAGCGGTAGAGCAGGGTCTGGCGCGGTGCGCAGCTGTTGATGACGCCGTGGCTGTCATCCTGCACCATGATGGTGACCCGGTCGCCGCAGGCATAGTCGTTGCGCTTGCCGCGGGTTACGCAATCGCGGATCCGGCCATCCGCGCTCTCGACCAGAAAACGCCGGCCGAAGGCGGCGACGACCAGGCCCTCGGTTGTGCTGTCAGCGTTCAAGCAGCGTGTCGATCCCGGCGGTGCAGATCAGATCGTTTTGGCTGCTGCCGAAAAGCGCCTGCGCACTTTTCCGGGCATTCCGGTGCAGGCTGGCCTGCACCGGAATGCCCGGGTGCATTGCCCGTTGCGCGCGATCAGAGTTCAAAGAGCGCATCAAGCTTGGCGGCGCAGATAAAATCATTTTCCGACAAACCGCCAATGGCATGAGTGATGTACTCGACCCGGCATTGCCTGTAACCTACAGTAAGGTCCGGGTGGTGGTCCTCGCGGTGCGAAATCCATGCGGTGGCGTTCACGAACGCCATGGTCTCGTGGTAATTGCGGAATTCCCAGGTTTTGGTCAGTACGCCGCCCGCATATGCCCAGCCGTTCAGGCGTTTCAGCAGCGTGTTGATTTCGCCGGGCGTCAGCGGCGCGACTCCGCCTTCGCAGGGCTTGCATTTCTTGTCGGCAAGTCCGGTCATGATCGCTGTTCTTTCACTGCTGGAACTTGTAGAACTGCCGGTTGAGGTAGGCGGCGATATGGACTACATCCTCGGGGAACACCATTGCGCCGGTCCGGTCGACACAGAACTGCACCATCTTCAGCAAACCCTGGGCATCCTTGACCTTGTGCCCGGGGCGCGTGTACATCCGGCCGCCGTCACCACCCATGCGCGAGGCATGGCAGGCGTTGCATTTGGCCTCAGCATGCAGTTTTTCTCCGATCCTGGGATCGGCTTTGGCGAAAGGTTCGGCTTGTGCTGCGGCGGACAGCCACAATGCGGCGACGAGCATGCCGCAAGCCGTTGTCAAACGCATCATGGCCGGTTTCCGCATGGGTCAGCCCGTGGCCTGCTGCAGCCGTGCAATGCGGATGGTTGCCGGCGGATGCGAATCATAGAACACCGAGTGCAGCGGGTCCGGCGTCAGCGTCGATGCATTGTCCTTGTAGAGCTTGACCAGCGCGGTGATCAGGTCGGCCGCCGGCGTGTGCTGCGCCGCAAAGGCGTCGGCCTCGAATTCATGCTGGCGCGACACCATCGCGCTCAGCGGCTGGAACATGAAGGTGAACACCGGCACGACGATCGAGAACAGCACCAGCGCCATGGCAGTCGACGGCGTGGATACGCCGAGGCCCTCGTAGAACCACGGCTTGTCGAGTACCCAGCCGAGCAGCCACAGGAAACCGAGGCTGGCCGCGAAGATCCACGCGATGCGCTTGATCACATGTTTGAGTTTGAAGTGTCCGAGTTCGTGCGCCAGTACCGCTTCGACCTCCTGCGGTTCCAGCCGTGACAGGAGGGTATCGAAGAATACGATGCGCTTGCTCTTGCCGAAGCCGGTGAAATAGGCGTTGCCATGGCTGGAGCGGCGCGAACCGTCCATCACCATCAGCCCCTTGACCCTGAAACCGCAGCGGTCGAGCAGGCGCTCCACGCGTTCCTTCATCGCCGCGTCCTGCAGCGGCGAGAACTTGTTGAACAGCGGCGCAATCCAGGTCGGATATGCTGCCAGCATCACGATGTTGAACATCATCCAGGTCAGCCATGCATAGAACCACCACAGTTCGCCCATGCGGTCCATCAGCCACAGCACGGTCGCCGCGAGCGGCAGGCCAAGGGCCGCACCCAGGGCCAGTCCCTTGACGAAATCCACCCAGAACAGCCTGACGGTGACCTTGTTGAAACCATAGCGCTCCTCGATGACGAAGGTGCGATAGAGACTCAGCGGAATGTCGACCACCATCATCACCACGGCTACGCTGGCGAGCAGCGCCAGGCCGCGCACAATGCCGGGTTCAAACCACGCTGCGCTCAGTTCGTGCAGCGCCTGCAGTCCGCCGCCGAAAGTGAAGGCCAGCGCCACCGCGGCCTCGATCAGCACGCCGACCATCGCGAAGCGGGTCTTGGCGCCGGTGTAGTCGGCTGCCCGCTGGTGGGCTTCCAGTGTGATGACATCGGCAAACTGCGCCGGCACCGCGTTGCGGTGCGCCAGCACATGGCGGGCATGGCGTGCCGCCAGCCACAGCCGGGTGGCGACCGTGAGCAGCAGGGCAGCGAGGAAAACGAGGCCAAAAGTATGCATATTTCTTTATGTGGGGTTTAGGGCTTGTGACACAATGCGTGTCTGAAAATTCACTGCAAAACCGTCAAAATCATTATGGCACAGGATCCCAACGCCCTCATCTGGATCGACATGGAGATGAGCGGACTCAATCCCGAAACCGACCGCGTGCTGGAGATCGCGTGCGTCATTACGGATGCGCAGCTCAACATCGTTGCGGAAGCGCCGGTGCTGGTCATCCACCAGCCCGACGCAGTGCTTGATGTCATGGACAACTGGAACAAGTCGACCCACAAGAAATCCGGCCTGATCGACCGGGTCAGGGCCTCGACGCTGAACGAAGCCCAGGCCGAGGAACAGATGATCGCCTTCCTCGGCCAATACGTGCCTTCCGGGGTGTCGCCGATCTGCGGCAATTCGGTGCATCAGGACCGGCGTTTTCTGGTGCGCTATCTGCCGAAGCTCGACGGCTATTTCCACTACCGACTGATCGATGTCAGCACGCTGAAGGAACTGGCGCGGCGCTGGAAACCCGAGGTGCTGAACGGCATGGTGAAGCACGGCAAGCACGAGGCGCTTGCCGACATCCACGAATCCATCGAGGAACTGCGCTACTACCGCGCGCAGATCATGAAGATCTGAATTGACGCGCGGCGGCCTCAGTCGAGCTTCAGGTCGCCGTCGAATTTCACTTCCAGCGCCAGCGCACCGACACTCAGCGTCATCGTCGCCGGCAGCGATTCGCTGCCCTTGAGCCTGCCGTCCTCGATGGCCTTGCGCACGGCTTTCTCGATCGCCAGCTGCGAATTGACGCCGACGGTTTTGAGGAACTTGCGGATGCTCATGTTCAGGGTCTCGTCGTTCATGACTTCCTCCGGTTGTGCGTTTTTGAAAAGCTGATCAGTCCGTTGGTCGACGCATCATGCGCCGTTCCCCGTGTGGTGGCGGTGAATTCGGGCAGCAGGCTGTCGGCGAGGCGCTTGCCGTGCTCCACGCCCCACTGGTCGAAGGCATTGATGTCCCAGATCACGCTTTGCACGAATGTCCGGTGCTCATAGAGCGCGAGCAGCGTACCAAGGCTGCGCGGCGTGAGTGACGGCAGCAGCAGCGTGTTGCTGGGCCGGTCACCGGGCAGCGCCTGGTGCGGCGCCAGTCGCGCGGCCTCGCGCGCGGCCATGCCTTTGGCAAGCAGCGCCTGTTCGGTCTCGGCGGCCGTCACGCCGCGCATCAGCAGCGCCGATTGCGCAAAGCAGTTCGCCAGCATCACTGCGTGCGTTTCATCATCATTGCCGCCGGGTCCGGCGCGCGGCGTGCAGCAGGCGATAAAATCGACCGGCACCGGGCGCGTGCCCTGGTGCAGCAGCTGGAAATAAGCGTGCTGGCCGTCGGTGCCGGTACCGCCCCACAGCACGGTGCCGGATTCGCAGCGCAGCAGTTTGCCGCTGCGGGTAACCTGCTTGCCCAGGCTTTCCATCTCCAGCTGCTGCAGGTAAGCGGGCAGTGGCGCGAGCGCCGGCGGATACGGAATCACCGCGCGCGTGGCCATGCCGAAAAAATTCGCATGCCACAGCCCCAGCAGTGCCAGCAGCGCCGGCATGTTCTGTTCCAGCGGTGCGCCGGCAAAATGGGCATCCATGTCCGCCGCACCGGCGAGCATGTCGTCGAAGGCGTCGCAGCCCATCGCGATCATCGCCGGCAGGCCGACCGCCGACCACAGCGAATACCGGCCGCCGACCCAGTCCCACATCGGGAAAATGCGCTCGGGCGGCACGCCGAAGGCATGCGCCGCCTCGGCATCGGCAGTCACTGCTGCGAAATGCGCACCGTAATCCGAGGCATCGAATTGCGCATTGAGCCAGGCGCGCGCGGCGCGCGCGTTGCGCAGCGTCTCCTGTGTCGAGAAACTCTTTGATTGCACGATGAACAGCGTGGTCTCGGCGTTCAGCGTCGCCAGCAACTGTGCCAGCGGCTCGCCGGGGGTGGTGACGAAATGCACCCGGGGTGCGGCCGCATCCGCTGCGCAGGCGGCGGTGGCCAGCGCCGGCCCCAGTGCCGAGCCGCCGATGCCCAGGCTGACCACATCGCGGATGGCGTGACCGGTGATGCCGTGCACTGTTCCCGCGCGCAAGGCGGTCGCCAGCGCGCGCATCTTCGCCAGTGCATTGCGCACCTCGCGCGGCGCGGCATGGCCCGCGCGCAGGGCCGTGTGCCAGGCTGCGCGCTTCTCGGTGGAATTGACGCGCTTGCCGGCGAGCAGGTCCCGGATGCGCGCCGGCAGCTCCCGCTCGCGCGCCAGCGCGAACAGCAGCGCCAGCGTTTCGGGAACAATCAGGTTTTTTGAGTAATCCAGCAGCAGGCCGCAGGCTTCCAGCGAATAGCGTTCGAAACGCTGTGGATCGCCGGCAAACAGGTCGCGCAGATGGCGGTCATGCCATGTCCGCCGGTGCGTGGCGAGCGCGCGCCAGGTTGCAGTACGGGTCAGCGATGCCATGCTGTTGTGGACGGTCTCTCGAGCATGGGCGCATTCTACCTTGCCGGTCCGCCGGCGGCGCCGTTTACAATAGCGCAATCTCACCGGAGGTTCATGCATGCTGGGTCCGCTTACCGTGTTGTTGGTGTTTCAGCTGATCGGCGAAGTGACGGTGCAGTTGGCGGGCTTGCCCATTCCCGGGCCGGTGATCGGCCTGCTGCTGCTGTTCCTGGCGCTGTGCGTGCGCGGCAGCCTCGCCGTACCGCTGCGCGACACCGCCAACGGCATCCTGCAGCATCTGTCGCTGCTGTTCGTGCCTGCCGGTGTCGGGGTGATGGCGCATTTCGCACGGATCTCCGGGGAGTGGCTGCCGATTCTTGCCGCGGTGCTGGTCAGCACTGCGCTGGCAATTGCCGTGAGTGCACTGGTGATGCGGGCGTTGATGCGCGGGCGCAGCGACGTCGGCGATGTCGGAAAGACCGGCGCATGACCCCGCGTATCGCCGACATCTGGGTTTACCTGTCGGCCAGCCCGCTGCTCGGCCTGACCCTGACGCTGGTCGCCTACCAGGCCGCGTACTGGATCTATCAGCGCGCGGGGTTCAATCCGCTGCTCAATCCGGTGCTGCTGGCCATCGTGATGCTGGTCAGCGCGCTGACGCTGACGGACACCGCATATGCGGTCTACTTCGACGGCGCCAAGTTCGTGCATTTCCTGCTCGGCCCGGCGACCGTGGCGCTGGCGGTGCCGCTGTACCTGCAGTTCGACCGCCTGAAAAAGCTCGCGCTGCCGCTGGCCTGCGCGCTGCTCGCGGGATCGGTGACCGCGATTGTGTCCGCGGTCGGCATCGCCTGGCTGCTGGGCGCGGCCGACGGCACGCTGTTGTCGGTGGCGCCGAAATCAGTGACGGCGCCGATCGCGATGGGTATCGCCGAAAAAATCGGCGGCATCCCGTCGCTGACCGCGGTGATGGTGATCATGACCGGCGTCAGCGGTGCGATGATGGCCAAGTACGTGCTGGATATGCTGCGCATCACCGACCATGGCGTGCGCGGCTTCGCCGTCGGCATTGCCGCGCATGGCATCGGCACCGCCCGCGCGTTTCAGGTCAGCGAGCAGGCCGGCGCTTTTGCCGGTCTCGGCATGGGCCTCAACGGCCTGGCCACGGCAATCCTGATGCCGCTGATGCTCGCGCTGTGGAGGGTCATCTGATGCAGGATGTCATTGCCGCGCTGACGCGTGCCGCCCGCAACCTGTTCGAGCCGCGCATCGTCGCCATCGTGTTCGTGCCGATGCTCGGCAGCCTGGTGTTGTGGATCGTGCTCGCCTGGCTGTTCTGGGATGCCTGGACCGGCGGCATCGCCGGCGCGATGACGTCGACCACCGTGGCCGGCTGGCTGCAGGGGTGGAGCGCGACTTGGGTCATCGACTACACGGCGATGCTGGTCGTGCTGATTGCCATCCTGCCGGCCATGCTGGTCACGGCACTGGTGATCACCGAAATCATCGCGATGCCCATCATCGTCAAGTTCGTCGCCGAACGGCATCACCCGGATCTGGCGCGTGCCGCCGGCGGCACGGTCATCGGCAGCGTGCTCAATGCCGCGGTCGGCATCACCGTGTTTGTGCTGCTGTGGCTATTCACGCTGCCGCTGTGGCTGACGGGCGTGGGCGCGGTGCTCGCGCCGGTGCTGACCTCGGCCTACCTCAATCAGCGCATGTTCCGCTACGATGCGCTGGCCGAACATGCCAGTCGCGAAGAGCTGGCACAGATCACCCGCACTTCGCGGGGCGACCTGTTCCTGCTCGGCATCCTGCTGTCGCTGCTGCTGTACGTGCCGCTGGTCAACCTGCTGGTGCCGGTGCTGTCGGGGCTCGCGTTCACGCACTTCTGCCTGACCCGACTGGCTGCGGCGCGCGCAAAATAATCGAATAAAAACAGCGTATTAGCGCATAACACCGGGCGACTGCGGGCCTCCGCCGCTGCTACCGCCGTGAGCGCCGGTCCTGACCGCGGTCCGCTGTGGCTGTGCGTGCCCGCTGCTTGGCGCGGGCAATGGCGATGCGGATGCAGCGGCCCTCGTCGTAGCCCTCGTCGAGCAGCGCATTCGCGATTGCGATGGCGTGCAGCCGCACGCGGGGCGGGAGGTTCTTCATGGACGCCGGATAGCGGTCAATGCTCCATGGCATCGGGCGGTTTCCTTGCTGGGCCGTCAACGCGCTCCAGACGAAGGCCGATGGCTTCGAGCACGATTCCGGCTGCGAGCAGCGCCACGCCGGCAGGCGATTCGGGCGCGAACCACATCAGCAACACGCCTGCAGTCAACAGCACGGCGCCGATGGTGCGGCGGAACATCCGTTTCCTGATCATCGGTTTTCCGTTCGCTGGCGGCGACCCTGCACCGGGATTGCGTTAATTAACCCGCGGGCCTGCCTGACCTGGCTTGACCTGGGTCAAACGAGGATGAATTGCCCGGCGATTGCCCCTGTGGGACGCGGCAGCCTATTGGCCGGTGGTTGACGCAAATCAATGTCCGGCGGTCATTATGCTTTTAATTTGTCACTGGATTGACTGTAAATCCTTTTTCCATTGGAAGCGCCATGACATCCATCAACCCCGTGGCAGTGCAGGTCGGCGCCGCCGATCCTGAACGCAAGACTTCGCCGATCCTGGACGAGGAAGAGGAGCTGAGTCTCGATCTCGAACTGGAAACCGGGGCCTGCTATTTCAACGATGTGGCCTATCCAATCGGCCAATACGTGCGCAGCGGCAGCGAACTCCTGCATTGCGAGGAGCGGGGTGTCTGGGTGCGTAAAGACTGAATGCGGCCGTATCAGACCAAGGAGGCGACATGACGATCAGTGCATTCTGCAATCGAGCGGTAGTGACGATTCAACGGCAGGCAACCGTGGACGATGCGGCGCGATTGATGCGCAGCAATCACATCGGTGACGTCGTCGTGGTGGACGGAGCGGATACTCGCATGCCCGTGGGTATGCTCACCGATCGTGACATTGTCGTCAGAGTTGTCGCCCGTGGTTTGGTGGCGACCCAGACGCAGGTTGGCAGCATCATGAGCAGCCCCGTTCTGGTGTTGCGGGAAGGCGACGGGTTCATCGAAGCACTGGACAAGATGACGCAGCGCGGTGTGCGCCGGGCGCCGGTGGTGGATCGCGACGGGCGCCTCCAGGGCCTGATTGCGGTCGATGACGTGGTGCGGCTGCTGGCCCGCGAACTGGCCAAGGTCGGCGCCCTGATCATGCACGGGCGGGATGCCGAGATCCAGCACACCGAAAAATCATTAGCAGAAGGGATGGTGACCTGATGGTGCGGTGGTGCGGAGACGGTTCACGTGGCGGTGGACGGCAATGACCGCATCCGTGGCGGATGATCTCGAACCGTCTGACAGCCGAGGTTGACGCGGATCAAGGCCCGCATCGAGCATGGCGCCTATGATTGCCATTGGAGATTGGAGTCGACATCATGCAAATACCCTTGAAAATTACGTTCCGTAATCTCGAACGGTCCGAGGCCCTGGAAGCCGACATCAGGACCCATGCCGAGAAACTGGAAACTTATTACGGCAGCATCATCGGTTGCCGCGTGGTGCTTGAAATGCGGCACAAGCACCATCGGCAGGGTAATCATTTCCATGTCCGCATGGAGGTCAGCGTTCCCGGCAGCACGCTGATCGCCGACCGCGAGCCGGATGAGCATCATGCCTATACCGATGCCTATGTCGCGATCCGCGACGCCTTTGCCAGCATGCGGCGCCAGCTCGAGGACTACGCACGGCGGCAGGACCAGCGGGTCAAGGTGCACGAAGCACCGCCGCACGGCCGGGTCGTCGAAATGCATCCGGAGCAGGATTTCGGCCGCATCGAGGCAGCAGATGGCGGTTTGATCTATTTCCACAGGAACAGCGTGGTGGACGCGGATTTTGACCGGCTCGAGATTGGTGCCGAGGTGCGCTTCGACGAGGAAGCCGGAGAGCACGGACCACAGGCGAGCACCGTCCACGTCGTCGGGAAACACCATCTGGTGGGATGACAGAAACCATGATCACCGGGCGATGGCAGGCCTTTCCCCGCGGCTCCGGTGATGTACTGCGGCAATCGCCATGA
>Ga0105107_10001919_pt1 | contig 13622 bp, 14 predicted proteins | sample PPLLaktember2015_6_FD_79335 | JGI IMG/M metagenome (GOLD analysis project Ga0105107, IMG submission 79335) | Freshwater sediment microbial communities from Prairie Pothole Lake near Jamestown, North Dakota, USA - PPLs Lake P8 Core (1) Depth... | ecosystem: Environmental > Aquatic > Freshwater >...
GCTGCATCAGGCGGTCGGCGTCGCTCCAGCGGCGCATCTCCGCCTGGACGTGCGCCTGCGCCCCGAGGATGGAGTCGAGGCCGCGCCAGCCGATGGAAGCGAGCAGCGCAAGCACTCCGAGCGCGACGAGGAGCTCGATCAAGGTGAAGCCGCGGTGGCGCGCCATCACTTCTCCCTCGGGAGCACGCCGGCAAGCCGGCGCAGCTCGTGCGACGGCTGCCGTGCCAGGGCAACATGGACCTCGACGCGACGGAAAAGCGGGTGCGGCGTGGCGAGCACCTCCGTGCGCCACGCGAAATCGATGCCGCCTTGCTGCTCGATGCCCTTGTTGGTGCCGATGGCGGGCCACGCCCGCCGCGCCGCGAGCTCGGCGAGGCGGTTCTCCGCGACGTAGCCGGCAAGGAGGCTCTGCTTCAGGCCGGCGGCCGATTCCGTGGACAGGGCGACCGCGCGGCTCGCGGCCGCCAGCGCCGCCGCAACGATGGCAAGCGCCACCAGAACCTCAATCAGCGTGAATCCGCTCGAGCGAGATGCGGCCAAGGAGCTCACTCCGCAAGATGATCTGCGTCGACCCGCCGGCGATGGCGGCCTCGAAGGCGCCCGCCAGGCCGTAGGGGAGCAGGACCGCGCGCTCCCCGCGCAGCCGCACGCCGGCTTCCAGCTGCCGCGCACGGTAGGGCGTGTCCTGGGGAAAGCGTTCCCACGTTCCCCCGGCGCTCCTGCGCAGGAAAGCATAGCCGTTGCCTTCGGGCGACCACGCGATCGCCTGCCCGCTCGCGCGCGCCTCGGCGTGGGCGCTTTCCAGCAGGGCGGCGAGCCGGCGCGCCTCGCGCTCGGCGGTCGCGGCGCTGTCCGGCCACGCGCCGATCACCAGCGCGGAGGACGCGATGGCGATGATCGCGATCACGATGAGGATTTCGAGAAGCGAGAAGCCGCGCATCAGAGGCTCCAGGAGCCGACGTCGGCGTCGAAGCCTTCGCCGCCGGGCGTGCCGTCGGCGCCAAAGCTGAATACGTCGATCTCCCCGCGCAGGCCCGGATTCAGGTACTGGTAGGCGTTCCCCCACGGGTCGCGCGGCAGCCGCTCGACATAACCGCCGGGCTTCCAGTTCGGCGGCACCGTCCCCACCGTGGGACGCGAGACCAGCGCCGCCAGACCCTGCTCCGTGGTCGGATAGGCAAGGTTGTCCAGGCGATAGAGCTTGAGCGCCTGCATCAGCGTGCCGACGTCGTGCTTCGCGGCGACCACCCTTGCCTCGTCGGGCCGGCTCATCACTTTGGGGACGATGAGCGCGGCGAGGACGGCGATGATGACCACGACCACCATGATCTCGATCAGCGTGAATCCGTTCACGCGCGAGCTGTTGCGCATCACCTCCCCCGGATCATTTTCAGCGATATACACTATACAGATGAACGGCCGGCTCAAGAACTGGCTGGAGGGAGGAGCGCTGGTCTCCGCACTCGATGTCGCGCTCGTCGCCGCGCTGGCTGCGATGGCCGCGTATTGGACCTGGGCGTTCGTCGCGCCGCCCGTCATCGGCGCTTCGGTGCACGCGAGCGCTTCGCAAGCGAGAGCGTCCGATCGCTCGTCGAAGCGCAATCTTTTCGGCGCATCCGCAGGCGCCGCCGCGCCGAGCGGCGCGAGCCTGAAGCTGGTCGGCGTCGCGTCCCCCCGCGATCCGGACACCGGTCGCGCCGTGTTCGTGCTCGACAACGGCAAGTCCAAGGCGGCGCGCTCGGGCGAGAGCATCGTGCCCGGCGTGACGCTGAGAGAGGTGCATCCGGACCACGTTCTCGTCGAGCGCGGCGGCGCGATGGAACGCCTCACGCTCGAGCGGAGAAATGGCGGCCGCTAGGTCGCTCGCATTCGCCGTCATTGCCGCCGCGGCGCTCGCGCTGCCGGCGAGGGCGCAGGAAACCGTCACGCTGAACTTCGCCAACGCCGACATCGAAGGCGTCGCGAACGCGGTCGGGCAGATGACCAACCGCAACTTCGTGCTCGACCCGCGGGTCAAGGGCACGGTGAACATCGTGTCCGCGCGCCCGGTGCCCGTCTCAGCGGTCTACGATATCTTCCTGTCGGCGCTGCGGCTGCACGGGTACACCGCCGTCGAGGCCGGCGGCATCGTGAAGATCCTTCCCGAGGCGGACGCGAAGCTGCATGCGAGGACCGTGGCGGCGCCGGGCTCGGCCGACGGCGATCGCCTCCTTACCAAGGTCTACGCCCTCAAGTACGAGTCCGCGAGCCAGCTCCTGCCGGTGCTGCGGCCGATCATCAGCCCGAACAACACCATCGCCGTGTACGCGGCGAACAACTCGCTCGTCATCACCGACTACGCGAGCAACCTGCAGCGCATCGACCGCATCGTCGCCGCCGTGGACCGCCCGGGCGGCGGCGAGCCGGTCGTGATGCCGTTGCGCTATGCCTCCGCCGCGGAGCTCGCCGAGACGCTCAATCGCATCCTGGCCGAGGGAACCGGCGCGCCGGGCACGGCGCCCGGACAGGCGCTCGAGCCGCGCGCGCGCGTGACGGTGGCTGCCGACGGCCGCACGAACAGCATCATCGTGCGCTCGGACAATCCCGCCCGGATCGAGCGCGTGCGGGCGATGGTGGGGCAGCTCGACGTGCCCACCGGCGCCGCGGGCAATATCCACGTCGTCCACCTGAAGAACGCGGAGGCGGTGCGGGTGGCGCAGACGTTGCGCGCCATCCTTTCTGGCGAGGCGCTGCCGCCCACGCCGGGCGCGGTGCCGACGCTCGGGCTCTCGCCCGCCGCGGCGCCCGGCGCGCCGCCGGCGGCTTCCGGCGCAGCGGCGCTCCCGACGGGCGCGGGGATCGTGCAGGCCGATCCGGCATCCAACGCGGTCATCATCTCCGCGCCCGACGCGATCTTCGCGAACCTGAAGGCGGTCATCGACAAGCTGGATGTACGGCGCGCCCAGGTATACCTGGAGGCGCTCGTGGTGGAGATCACCGCCGAGCGGGCCGCCGAGTTCGGCGTCCAGTGGCAGTCGGTCCCGGACATCTCTACCGGCGAAACCCGGCCGATCGGCGGCACGAACTTCGGATCTCGCGCGAGCGGGACCAATATCCTCGACGCTTCCCGCAACATCGGCGTCATCGGGCCGGGCCTGAACATCGGGCTGGTGCGCGGGCAGGTGACGCTCCCGGGTATCGGCACGGTCCTCAACCTTTCCGCGCTGGCGCGCGCGCTGGAGACCGATGCGAAGGCGAACATCCTCTCCACGCCCAATCTCCTCACGCTCGACAACGAGGAGGCGAGGATCGTCGTCGGGCAGAACGTTCCGTTCCTCACCGGCCAGTACGCCCAGACGGGTGCCGCGGTGACGGCGACGCCGTTCCAGACCATCGAGCGGCAGGACGTCGGCCTCACCTTGCGCATCCGCCCGCAGATCTCGGAGGGCGGCGCGGTGCGGCTGCAGATCTACCAGGAAGTCTCCAGCGTCCAGGACCGCCTCAACCCGGCGGGCATCATCACCAACAAGCGCTCGATCGAGTCCACGGTGCTCGTCGACCACGGCCAGATCGTGGCCCTGGGCGGCCTGGTGCAGGACGGCATCGACACCGTGGAGGAGAAGGTGCCGGTGCTCGGCGACATTCCGCTGCTCGGACTGCTCTTCCGCTACGACACGCGCCGGCGGACCAAGACCAACCTGATGGTGTTCCTGCGCCCGGTCGTCCTGCGCGACGTCGCGGGCATGGAACCCGTGACCTCGGAGCGGTACCGGCAGACGATCGAGGAGCAGAAGAAGACCGAGCCCGCCCCGCATCCCGTGCTTCCCGACATCGGGACGCCTGTCTTGCCGCCGCTTCCGCACGACCAGTAGCGACGATGAGCGCCACCCGCGAAACCCTGGCGCCTTTTCTGCCGTACGCCTTCGCCAGGGCGCACGGCATCCTGGTCGTCGAGATGTCCGCGAGCGCGGCTACCGTCTGCCTGCGCGAAGGCGCCTCCGCCCAGGCCCTGGCCGAGGTGCGCCGGGTGCTCGGGGTGCCGGTTCAGGTAAGCGCGCTCGAGCCGCCGCAGGCATTCGACCGCCGCCTCGCCGAAGCGTACACGCAGGCGAACCAGTCGGCGGCCTATGTCGCCGGGAACCTCGAGCAGGACATGGATCTCTCTCGGCTGGTGCAGGAGATGCCCAAGATCGAGGACCTGCTCGACTCGGAGAACGATGCGCCGGTGATCCGCCTGATCAACGTGCTCCTCACCCAGGCCCTGCGCCAGGGAGCCTCCGACATCCATATCGAGCCTTACGAATCGCGCTCGGTGGTGAGATTCCGGCTCGACGGCACGCTGCACAACGTCGCCGAGCCTCACCGCGGCCTGCATGCGGCGATGCTCTCGCGCATCAAGATCATGGCGAACCTCGACATCGCCGAGAAGCGCCTGCCGCAGGACGGCCGCATCTCGCTGCGCCTCGCCGGGCGCCAGGTCGACGTGCGCGTGGCGACGCTGCCGACCGGCTTCGGCGAGCGCGCGGTCCTGCGCCTGCTCGACAAGGAGGGCGGCAGGCTCGAGCTGCCGAGCCTCGGCATGGAGCGGGACACGCTCGCGGCCGTCGACCGGCTGATCCACGAGCCGCACGGCATCATCCTGGTCACCGGGCCGACCGGGTCGGGGAAGACCACGACCCTCTACGCGGCGCTCTCGCGCATCGACTCGCTCGGGCTCAACATCATGACGGTCGAGGATCCGATCGAGTACGAGCTCGAAGGCATCTCGCAGACCCAGGCGAACGCGAAGATCGGGATGACGTTCGCGCGCGCCCTGCGCTCGATCCTGCGCCATGACCCCGACGTGATCATGATCGGCGAGATCCGGGACCTGGAGACGGCGCAGATCGCGGTGCAGGCAAGCCTCACGGGCCACCTCGTCCTGGCCACGCTCCATACCAACGACGCCGTCGGCGCGAGCACGCGCCTCGTCGACATGGGCGTGGAGCCTTACCTGCTTGCGTCGAGCCTGCTCGGCGTCCTGGCGCAGCGGCTGGTGCGCAAGCTTTGTCCCGCCTGCAAGCGGGAATATCGCCCGGCTCCCGAAGACCGCGCGGAGCTCGGCGGCCACTACGCCGGCGAGCGCCTCTTCGCGCCGGCCGGCTGCGCGGCGTGCAACAACACCGGGTACGCGGGGCGCACGGGGATCTACGAGCTATTCGCGATGGACGAGGAAGCCAAGCACCTCGTCCACCGGGGCGAAGGCGAGAACCTGCTGCGAGAGCATGCGGCGCGCAACGGCATGCGGCCCCTGCGACAGGATGCGCTGCGCTGGGTGCTCGCCGGCGTGACGTCCCTGGAAGAGGCCGTGCGCGTGACCCGCGAGAGCTGAGTCGACGCATGCCCGCCTTCAGCTACGTGGCAGTGGATGAGCAGGGCAGGACGCGGCGCGGCGTCATCGAAGCCGAGGCGCCGCGGCAGGCGCGCGCCGGTCTCAGAGGCGAAGGGCTGGTCCCCCTGGAAGTGGCCGCGCTGGACGCGGAGGCGTCCACGCCGCGGGGATTGTTCATTCCCCGGCGGTCACGCCTCGGCGCCGGGGAGCTCGTCCTGCTCACGCGGCGCTTTGCCCTGCTCCTCGAAGCGGGGCTTACCGTTGAGCAGTGCCTGGACGCGCTCGTCGAGCAGGCGGAGAACGAGGCCGGCAGGCAGGTCCTCGCTTCCGTTCGGGCGGAGGTGCTTTCGGGACACGCGCTCGCCGCGGCCCTCGAGCGGCATCCTTCCACCTTTCCCGAGATCTACCGCGCCCTCGTCGCCACCGGCGAGCAGTCGGGCGAGATGTCGAAGGTCATGGCGCGCCTCGCCGACTATCTCGAGCGCCGGGGCGCGATCCGCCAGGAAGCCGGCCTCGCGCTGCTCTATCCCGCCATCGTCGCCGCCGTGGCGCTCGTCATTCTCGTCGGCCTGCTCGCCTACGTCGTTCCGCAGGTGGTGGAGGTCTTCGAGCGCACCCGCCAGAGCCTGCCTTTCCTTACGCGCGCTCTGCTGTGGACGAGCGGCACGCTCGCCGACAACGTGGCTGTTCTGGGGATCGGTCTCATCCTGCTCGCCGGGGCGCTGCGGATCGCCTATTCCAGGAGCACTGTGCGCGCGCGCTGTCACGCACTACTTCTCGACACTCCCGTCCTGGGCACGATTATCCGCGGGGCCGACACCGCACGCCTCGCGAGCACGCTCGCCATCCTCGTGGAGAGCGGCGTGCCGCTTCTTCAGGCGCTGTCGGCGGGGGCGAGGGTCGTCAAGAATGCCGTCCTGCGCGCGGCGGTCGAGGAGGCCGGCAAGCGGGTGCGCGAAGGGGTGAGCCTGCACCGCGCCCTGGGCGCCGGCAAGGCGTTCGCGCCCATCTTTCTCCACCTCGTGGCCTCGGGCGAAGCGAGCGGCAGGCTCTCGCACATGCTGTCCCAGGCCGCGCGCCAGCAGGAGCTCGAGAACGCCGCCCGCATCCGCGTCCTGACCGGTCTCCTCGAGCCTGCGATCATCGTGGCGATGGGCATCGTCGTCCTCCTCGTGGTCCTGGCCGTCCTCATGCCGATCATCGAGATGAACCAGCTGGTTCGCCCCTAGCCGAAGCGAGGCTAGGCTCGTAGATGCTGCTGCTGCTGCTGCTGAAGCGGCATCGTGACTCGCACGATGTCGTGGCCGTCGGTGTTCAGCCTGACCTGGACCTTGCCGCCGAGGCTCATGGCGCGCTCGGCAATCGAGCGCGGCATGAACGGCGGCGTGGCGGCTTCGCGCGGGGAGTCGTTGCCCACCTCGATGGCGAGCGAGCCGCCTTCGCAACGCAGGTCGACGAACGCCTGCTTGGAAGCGGTGTGGCGGAAGACGTTGCTGAGCGCTTCGCACACGACGCGGTAGGCCTCGCCGGCGACCTGATCGTTCACCTTGAGCGCCTTCGGTGAGCGCAGCTCGATCTCGATCCCGTGGAAATCGTGGTAGCGGCGCTTCTGCTCCTGGATCTGGGTCAGGAGCTGGGCATCGGGTTGCCTGGCGCCGGGGCCGCGCAGCCGGTTGACGTAGCCCCGGAGGTCGTCGACCGTAAGCGTGGCCATGTCCAGAAGTTCCTTGATGCGGTGAGCTGCGGGGGCGCTATCGCCGATGTCGCGATAGAGGGCCTCGAGACCGAGCTTGAGGCCGATGTAGGACTGAACGGTCGTGTCGTGGATGTCGCGCGAGATCTTGGAGCGCTCTTTCTGGGCGGCATCCAGGGTCAATTCCTCGGTCAGCATGACGTTGTTGACCGCGGTAGCGAGATGGTTCGCGACCTGCGAGAGAAACTGGGTCTCTGCCTGGCCGAACGCGCGCGTGCTCCCTATGAGGTACAGGCGGCCCGAGATGCCGTCGGTCTGCTTGTACGGCACGGACGCAAAAGCCGCGGCCTCGAGCAGGTTGGCCAGTTCCGCGGCCTGCTTGCCCACGGGCAGCTCCTTTCGCGGGCAGCTGGCCTCCCAGCCAAGAACGCGCGGCGCCCGCCGCAGCAGCCGCCACCTTGATCGGCCGTCGAAGGTGACGCAAAGCTGGGGGGGCAGGTCGAGAAGCGGCCATGCAAGATCGACGCTCACCTTGTCAGGGGGCGTCACCGCGAGCTGGCGCGCCGCGTCCGCGCGGTAGATCAGGCGGTTGGCGTCCCCGGGCTTGGAAAAAACGAGCAGGCAGGAATCGGCGCGGAAGAAGCTGGTCAGTCGCCACAGGTGCTGTGCAACCGAACCGTCCAATCCTTCCCGGGGGTTGATGCTGGCGGACATCTCACGCAGCAGGCCAAGACGCCGGCGCAGGGTGAGCTCGTGCCCGCCCCAGTGCGACACCATGTATCCGATGATGTAAAGCGAGGCCGTTCGCGTCAGCGCCTGGGACAGATCCAATTGCCCCCAGGCGGAATACCCCGCGAGGGCGATCGTGGCGAAAGCCAGGACCGCTACCATGGTGACGCCAAAGCCGTCGCGAAAGCCCTGGGAGAAGGAGGCAACGATGATGGCGAAGAAGAAGAAATGGAAGAAGATGCTCTCCACGCCCTGGGTCACGGCGACCAAGCCGATGAAGACGGCAAGGTCGATCCACGGGTGCGCGCGCGCCGGGAGATACACGTGGGTCGTGGGAACCATCAACGCAATGGCGAACCCGGCGTAGGCCAGCGCGAGGCCATAGCCGAGTCCGAGCGACTGGGTTTGGTACGGGTCGGGGAAATTCACCGCCAGCGCGAGGGCGGCGAGGAGGCAGCGCATGACGGCCACCATCTGCGCGTCGACGCGCTCGGAGACGGTTGTCCCCGATGGGCGGTGCGATTCGACTGCTCCCCTTAGCACGCGCTTCTACCCCTGACGTGACCCCACGCGAGTAGCGGAGCCTACCGCTTCGCGGGGACGCGGTGCCCATGGGCACCGCCCACCAGATGATCTTTTGCTTTCTTGTTCTTGACCCAGCCCTGCTGTCAAACGGGCTGGTGGGCCGAGAACGGCCCGGTCCCTACGAGCCGCCATAATAAGGCATTCTCCAGCAGAATCGTGAACGTCATGCAGCTTCAACCGGTGATTCTCTGCGGCGGTGCGGGAACCCGCCTTTGGCCCCTGTCCCGGGAGCAGCATCCCAAGCAGCTCCTCGCGCTTGGGTCGAAGCAGACCATGCTTCACGCGACCTTGGCGAGGATCGACCAGTCCTTGTCCTCCGCGGGGCGCAAGGTCCTGCCGCCCATCGTCGTTGCCAACGAGCAGTATCGGTTCATTACCGCGGAGCAGCTCCGTCAGGCGGAGGTAGCGCCCGCCGCCCTGATTCTCGAGCCGGTGGGGCGCAACACCGCGCCCGCCCTTACGCTGGCGGCCCTCGCGGCCCTCGATGCGGGTTCGGATCCGATCCTGGTCGTCATGCCGGCAGACCATCTGATCCAGAACCCTGCCTCTTTCCGCGCCGCGCTCCTTGAAAGCCTGCAGCATGCGGAAGGGGGCAGGGTAGCCACGCTCGGGGTCGTTCCGTCGACGCCCGAGACCGGGTATGGCTACATACGGAGGGGCGAGCGCCTAGAGGGTGGCGGAGAAGCTCGGGAGATCGCCGCCTTCGTCGAAAAACCCGATGCCGCTACGGCGCAGCAGTACGTTGCGGACGGCGGCTTCTACTGGAACGCCGGTATCTTCGTGCTGCGCGCGTCGGTTTGGCAGGAACACATCGGCAAGGCGCGCCCCGCGATACTCGAGGCCTGCCGAGCTGCCCTTGCGGGTGGGACACACGATCGCGATTTCCTTCGGGTCGACAAGAAGTCGTTTAGCGGGTGCCCGTCAGAATCCATCGACTACGCGGTGATGGAAAACCTGCCTGCCGGGTCAGGCGTAGTCTTGCCCTTGGAGGCAGGATGGTCGGATATCGGTTCCTGGGACTCGTACTGGCAAGTCGAAAGGAAGGATGCCGACGGAAACGTCCTCCAGGGCGACGTCATCGCGGTGGACACGACGAACAGCCTCGCCGTTTCCCACTCGCGGCTCGTGGCTTGCATCGGCCTCAAGGACGCGATCATCGTCGAAACGCCCGATGCCGTGCTTGCGGCGGACAAGCGTCATATCCAGAAAGTCAAAGAGATCGTCGAGCGGCTGAAAGCCGAGCAACGATCCGAGGCGGCGGCGCATCGCAAGGTCTATCGCCCGTGGGGCTACTACGATCGCATCGATGCCGGAAGCCGCTTCCAGGTCAAGCGTATCGTGGTGAATCCTGGAGCCGCCCTGTCGATGCAGATGCATCATCACCGGGCCGAGCATTGGGTCGTCGTGCGTGGAACCGCTCGCGTGACGCGGGGAGAAAAGACTTACCTGGTGTCCGAAAACGAATCCACGTTCATTCCGCTCGGCACCCGGCATCGCCTCGAGAATCCGGGAAAGGTGCCGCTGGAGATGATCGAGGTGCAGTCCGGGGCATATCTCGATGAAGACGACATCGTACGATTCGACGATTCCTACGGTCGCACTTAGGGGCGCGCGCCCATGACTTCGTCCAGGGCGCTCTCCCAGGCCGGGAGGCGGATGCCGAACACGGCGAAGAGCTTGCTGTTGTCCAGGACCGAGTTCGCCGGGCGGCGGGCCGGGGTGGGATAGTCGCGAGCGGCGATCGGCACCACGGCGGGCGCAGGGTCGAAGGCGCGGCGGCTCAGGATGGCGCGGGCGAACCCGCACCAGGTCGTCTCCCCGGAGCAGCTCATGTGGTACAGGCCGCTCTCCCAGGGCGAACGCAGTATGTCCGAAACGACCCTGGCAATCGCGCCCGCGGACGTGGGCGCGCCGCGCTGGTCATCGACCATGCGGAGCTCCGCGCGGGTCGCAGCGAGGGCTAGAACGGTGTTCAGGAAGTTCTTGCCGCGCGCGGCATAGACCCAGCTCGTGCGCAGGATCAGATAGCGCGCGCCGGACGCGATGATCCTGCGCTCGCCATCGAGCTTTGTTCTCCCGTAGACATTCAACGGCGCCGGCGCGTCCGTCTCGACGTAGGGCAAGGCCTTGTGGCCGTCAAAGACGTAGTCCGTAGAGAAATGCACGATGCCGGCGCCAAGGCGCTTTGCCTCCTCCGCGAGCACTGCAGGCGCGTCCGCGTTCACCGTGGCGGCGGTTCCGGGCTGCGATTCGGCAAGGTCGACCGCCGTGAAGGCGCCCGCGTTCACCACCACGTGCGGTTTGAAGCTGCGCACCACGCGCAGGATGGAATCGGGGCTCGCGAGGTCCATGCCGTCTCGCCGCGGCGCGAGCACCTGGCCGAGCGGCGCGAGGGCTTCCTTCAGCGCGGCGCCGACCTGGCCCGTGCCGCCGGTTAGCAGCACGTTCACGGATAGGCTTCGGCTTGCGCGAGCGGCATGCCGCGCGCGTGTTTGGGCGCGGGGAGCGGCGTGCCCTCGAGCAACCAGTCGATGCCGAGCGCCGGGTCGTTCCAGAGGGGTGTGCGCTCGTCCCTCATCTCGCCCGCGATGCAGCGCACGAGCTTCCCCTGCGGCTGCTGCACCTGGTAGTGCAGCCCGCGCGGCACGCCGCGGCGCGAGCGCGAGTGGTTGTCCTGCACGAACTCGACGTTGGAGCCGGTCGCCGCGGCGAATTCCCGGCTGTTCCAGCTCTCGAAGAAAAAGCCGCGCTCGTCAAGCAGCATGGCTGCAATACTAAACGGGGTTTCCGGGGTTCAGTCCGGGGCGAAGGCGCCCTCGTATCGGCTGGCGAGCTTGCGGTCCTGGGCCGCCTTGCGCAGCAGGCAGTTGCCGATGGCAAGCGTGTCGAGCTCCGTGCCCATGAAGCAGCGGAAGGCATCCTCGGGCGTGCACACGATCGGCTCGCCGCGCACGTTGAAGCTGGTGTTCACGATCACCGGGCAGCCGGTCTTGCTCCTGAACGACGATATCAGAGCGTGAAAACGGGGATTCGTCTCGCGGTGCACCGTCTGCACCCGGGCGGAATAGTCGACATGCGTCACCGCCGGGATCGACGAGCGCGGCACGTTCAGCTTGTCGATGCCGAAGAGCGCCTTCTGCGCCTCGGTCATCGCGATGCGCTCGCGCTCGGCCACGTCGGCGACGAGCAGCATGTACGGGCTCTCGCAGTCGATGTCGAAGTACCGCGAAGCATCCTCCGCGAGCACCGCGGGCGCGAAGGGCCGGAAGGACTCGCGATACTTGACCTTGAGGTTGAGCGTCTTCTGCATGCCCGGCGAGCGCGCATCGCCGAGGATCGAGCGCGCGCCGAGCGCGCGCGGGCCGAACTCCATGCGCCCCTGGAACCAGCCGAGCGCCTTGCCCGCGGCGAGGTCGCCGGCGCAGGCGTCGAGGAGGTCGGGCTCGCCCATCTCCTCGAAGACCGCGCCCGCCGCCGAAAGCCGCGCGCGGATCTCGTCGTCGCCGTAGGCCGGGCCGAGGTAGCTCCCCTGCATGCCATCCAGGCCGCGGTCGAGGACCCGCTCCTGCCCCTTGTAGAGGTGAAAGGCGGCGAGCGCCGCGCCGACCGCGCCGCCGGCGTCGCCGGCCGCCGGTTGTAGCCACAGGCGCTCGAACCAGCGCTTGCGCAGCAGCTTGCCGTTCGCGACGCAGTTCAGCGCCACGCCGCCCGCAAGGCAGAGGTTCTTCTCGTTCGACTCCTTCGAGATTCCGAGGGCGAGCCTGAGCACCACCTCCTCGGTCACCGCCTGGATGGAGGCGGCGAGGTCCATCTCGCGCTGCGTGAGCCGCTCCTCGGGCTTGCGCGGCGGCCCGCCGAAGAGCGCGTCGAACTTCGCGTTGGTCATCGTGAGGCCGGTGCAGTAGTCGAAGTAATCGAGGGCGAGGCGGAAGCTCCCGTCTTCCTTCACGTCGATCAGGTGCTCGAGGATCTTCTGCGCGTACTTGGGCTCGCCGTAGGGAGCGAGGCCCATCACCTTGTACTCGCCGGAGTTCACCTTGAAGCCGGTGTAGTAGGTAAAGGCGGAATAGAGCAGGCCGAGCGAATGCGGAAAGTGGATCTCCTTGCGCACCCTCAGGTCGCGGCCTTCGCCGATGGCGAGCGAGGTGGTCGTCCACTCGCCCACGCCGTCCATGGTGAGCACCGCAGCGCGCGGGAAGGGCGACGGGTAGTACGCGCTCGCCGCATGGCTCAGGTGGTGCTCGCTGAAAAGGAGCTTCTTCTCCCAACCCACGGCCGGGTCGAGCGCTTCCAGCGCCCGGGCGATCAGCGCCTTCTGGAAGAGCTTCTCCTTGACCCACAGCGGCAGCGCCTGCCGGAAGGAGGCGAATCCGCGCGGGGCGAAGGCAAGGTAGGTCTCGAGCAGGCGCTCGAACTTGAGGAACGGCTTGTCGTAGAACGCGACGGCGTCCAGCGCGTCCGGGCGAAGGCCGGCGTAGTCCAGGCAGAAGCGCGCGGCGTTCAGGGGAAAGGACGAATCGTGCTTCGTGCGGGTGAAGCGCTCCTCCTGCGCGGCAGCGACGACCTTGCCCTCCACCACGAGCGCCGCCGCGGCGTCATGATAGAAGGCCGAGACCCCGAGGATTCGCACCGCGCCTAGAACAGGGTGTAGATGAACGGCGCCACCGCCGAGCCCTGGGCGAGCACCAGCAGGCCGCCGATGAGCAGCACGATGAGGATGATCGGCAGCATCCAGAACTTCTTGCGAGCCTTGAGGAACTGCCAGAGCTCGACGAGGAACGCCACGGCTCAGAACTGGTTCTTCAGGGACTCGGGCGCCGGCCCCGGCGGCTCCCGTTCGGTCCAGTAGGAGCGCCGCGCCGGCAGGAAGCGGCGCTGGAGCGCATCACGGCCCGCGAGGCGCATGCCGATCGCGACCGGCGTGAAGACCAGGAAATAGATCGCGCCCAGGACGAGGGGGCTCACCACGCGATGCAAGAGCATCCCGAGCCGCATCCAGGCGCGGTTGAGCGGCCGAAGCAGCGAGGCCCTGGCCAGGGCGAGCGCGAGCGTGATGCCGGCGAGGCCGAAGCCCGCGACGGCGCCCGGACGCCCGGTCCAGAGAAGCCAGCCGGCGGCGAGCGCGAACACCGCCGCGAAGGTCAGGCCGAAGGACCGGTCGGAGGGCAGCGGCGGATTCACCGGACGATTGTCGCAAGTTTGGCCGCCACGCGCCGGTTGCCCTCGGGCGAGAGATGGCAGAAGTCGATGTAGAGGAACTCGTCC
>Ga0105107_10001922_pt1 | contig 13610 bp, 10 predicted proteins | sample PPLLaktember2015_6_FD_79335 | JGI IMG/M metagenome (GOLD analysis project Ga0105107, IMG submission 79335) | Freshwater sediment microbial communities from Prairie Pothole Lake near Jamestown, North Dakota, USA - PPLs Lake P8 Core (1) Depth... | ecosystem: Environmental > Aquatic > Freshwater >...
CGCGCGCGGGGCGGACGCCATTGCAACCGTCTGCCCCATGTGCCAGATGAACCTCGAGGCTTTCCAGGCCAAAGCCTCCCGTTTTGCCGGTGAAAACCTCGCCATTTCGGTGCTCTACCTGCCGCAGCTGCTGGGGCTGGCCATAGGCCTTTCGGAGTCGGAGCTCGGGCTGGGGTTCAACCTGGCACTGACGGCGGGGTTACGGAATAAGCTGGCCGCTTGACGGCTGAGGGTTCCAGACCTCCGCGCCGGGCGGCGGTCACGCCTCCTGATCTTCAGGGGTAGTGTGGGGGAACCCTCCCGGCTCGGCGCCGACGGCGGGCAGGCGCACGGTGAAACAGGACCCCTCCCCCGGTGCGGATGCCACCGTGATCTCGCCCCCGTGCTGGTGGACGATTTTAGCGGCCACAAAAAGACCCAGGCCGGTCCCCTTGTCGGCTTTGGAGGAGGCGAAGAGGGTGAAAATCCCGGCGCGGGTGTCGGCATCCATGCCGATGCCGTTGTCCTCGACTTCGAACACGACCTGCTGAGGCTCCCGTCGGACCCGGAACACCACGCGGTGCTCGGTTTTTTGACGGTCCTCGATGCAGGCGTCCACGGCATTTTCAAGGATGTTGACCAGAGCGGCCTGGACTTGGCCGGCATCCAGCTCGAAGCGCCCCACACCGGGCGCGAACTCCTGCGCCAAGCGGATGCCGTGGCGCTTCATTTTCGGGGCGATCAGGCTGGTGAGCTCCTCGGCAAACACCGCCAGATCCACCGGTGTGCGCACCACCGCCCGTTCCTTGGCCTGGTAGAGAATGTCGAGCACCATCCCCCGGATGCGCCCCACCATGAGCTTGACCACCTCCCAGCCTTCCTGGACCTGCGCCTGATCTTCGTGCGCAAAACCGGCATCGATCAGGTACATGCCGCCGTCCAGCCCCGTCAGCATCCCCTTGATGGCGTGCGAGACCGAACCGATCATCAATCCCAGCGAGGCCAGATGATCCTGCAGCTGGCTCAGCTGGGTGATGTTGGTGGCCATCACCAGCACGTGGGTGATCTCCCCATGCGCATCGCGCACGGGGGTGGTCCACACCAGGGTGTTGAAGGACGCGCCGGTTTGGGTTTTGAAAACCATTTCCGTCTGCTGGGGGCAGCCGCTGTGGAATGTTTTATCGGCGGGGCAGTCCTCACAGGGCGCCGCGGCCTGTTTGCAGAGTTCATAGCAGCAGGACCCGCCAGGCTCCCCGAAATCCTGTCTGAAGAGCTTGTTGGCGGCCGTGAGGTGATACTGGCGGTCCCGCACGGTGATGTAGCACGGCATATCGTCGAAAATTTTATGGTAGCGCGAGGGATCCGGCGGCTGTTGCGCGCCTGAAGCCTGTGAGGCCGGGGACTTTGCGACCGCTTGGAGGCGCGCGGACTTTTCGTGCACCAGGGATTCCAGGTTTTCGGTGTACTCTTTTAATTTGCGGCGAATGAGAATCCGTTCGCGGGCTTTCTGAAGGGATTTTTCAAGGGCGTCGTCGCTGATTGGCTTGGTGACGAAATCGGTGGCATCGTATTGCAGGCTTTTGATGGCCAGTTCCATGTCCCCATGGCCGGTGATCATGATGACCTCGGTTTCGGGGTTCTGCTGCTTGATGCGCCGCAGCAGGGTGATGCCGTCCATGCCGGGCATCTTGATGTCGGTGAGCACGATGTCCGGTTGCTGGCTTTCAAAAATGCGCAGGGCCTCCTCTCCGTTTTCGGCGCTCAAAACGGTGTAGCCGCTGTCCGCCAGCGAAATGCCGAGGACCTTGCGGATACCTTCCTCGTCATCTACCAGGAGCAGTTTGGGTTTCATGGCACGTGACGGCTGCGGGTCAATCCGGCAGCCCGATGGCGCGCTGCACGGTCAACAGCAGCTTGTCGGGGTCAAACGGTTTGCTGAGGTAGGCCACCGCCTTCTTGATGGCGTGGCGCCCGGCCATACCGCTGATCACAATGACGGGAATATCCTGCAGCTCGGGGTCCTTGGTCATCCGGCGGTAAAAGTGCGGGCCCCACTCCTCGGGCATTTCCAGATCCAGGGTGATCAGGTCGGGTTTTTCGCGTTTGACCACCTCCAGCGCCGCCGCGCCGGTGGTGGCGCTGCAGGTTGTGTAGCCGTTGTCCTCGAGTACCGCGGTGAGGTATTTGACGATTATGGGGTCGTCATCGATGATCAGTATTTTCTTTGCCATGCGGTGACCTCTTTCTGGGCGATTCGGTTGGGCCTGCAGTAAAATCAGGGTGCCAGACCGTCATTCGGATGCAGACCACCTAGTTCCGGGGGTGGCACTCGGCGCACATCACTGGACCGGCCAGCTGTTCCCGATGGCAGCCCCCGCAGCGCAAATGGTAGACCGCGATCAGCTCGATCGGTTTGGCGCCTTTGGCGGCCAGATGGCATTCCGAGCACTCCTGGTCCTCGGAGGTTTCGTCCGCCAGCAGCTGGCCGTCCTCGACGACATGATGGCAGACGTTGCACTCGTCGATGCCGGCTTTTTCATTGTGCGCATCGTGCAGGAAGGGCACCGGCGGCCGCATCCGGTTGCCGAAGGCGCTGTCCCGCACGGTGGTCACATCTTCCTGGGAATACACGCCCGATGCGGCTGCCAGCGTCAGGGCCGCCAGCGCGAGAAGCGCAAGGGCCATCAAAGCGCGGTTTTTCATCAGATCCCCCCCTATTTTTCTGGCTTCTGCTGCAACAGGCCACATCGGCCGGGAAGGGCCGCCCGGCGGCCCTATTCGGGTTTTTCCATGGTTTCGTAGATCAGGTCTCCGAGAAATTTGAGCTCCAGCCCCAGCTGATTGACATGGATGATATCCTCCAGCCCGCCGTGGCAGTTGTGGCAGGGGGCGATCACCGTCTTGACACCCTTGGTCTTGACCCTGAAGAGCTGCTCGGCCTTGACGCGGTTGCCCGCAACGCGTTTGTTCTTGAAGGGCGGGCCGGTGTTGATCACCCCGCCGCCGGCGCTGCAGCAGTAGTTGTGCTCCCGGTTGGGGTGCATTTCGACCACCGTTTCGCAGAGGGCGTCGGCCACGTAGCGCAGCATTTCATGCAGCCCCCGGCCGCGTACGACGTTGCAGGGGTCGTGGATGGTCACCGGCGTTGGATACTTCTTGGCAATCCGGATGCGCCCCGACGTGAGCAATTCGTAATAAAACTCGATGGCGTGGACCACCGGGATCGGCGGCATCCGCCAACCCAAGGCGCGGTTGCCCATGTCGTAGACCGAGCGGAATGCGTGCCCGCATTCGCCCATGACAATCCGCTTGACCTTGAGCCGCATGGCGGCTTCGAAATGGGCGCGCTTCAGGCGGGCCATCATCTCGTTGTCGCCGCTGTACATGCACATGTCGCTGTTGTCCCAGCCGGGGGTGGCCGGCATGGTCCAGTTCACCCCGGCCGCATTCATAATCACCGCCGCCTGGTAGATCAGCTGGGCGCGGAACTTGGGCTCCGGGCCGATGACCGAGTAAAAGATATCGGCCCCTTCCTTCTCCAGCGGGATCCGAAGGGTCGGGATCTCCTCCTGGGCCTCTTCCTCCTGCCACTGGAGGCTGTCGATCCACTCGTCTTCCTTGACCCACATCTGGTTCAGGGTGGCCGAGTGGCTGTGGGCGGTATCCTGAAGGTACTGCGGGGTGGTGCCCAGCAGGTGGCAGATGCGCCGCATCGCCAGCATCAGGTAGGCCACGTCGATGCCGAAGGGGCAGTACATGGCGCAACGCCGGCACAGGTTGCACTCGGTGTGGGCGATCTCGCAGGCTTTTTCGATGAAGGCCGGAGACACCCGGCCCTTGTGCTTGACGATTTCCCCGAGGGTCTGCTTCACCTTGGCGGCCGGTGCAAAAGTGGGGTCGTTGTCGTTGGAGAGATAAAAATGGCAGGCCTCGCTGCACAGACCACAGTGGACACAGGTCTCCAGGTAGGCTTTCAGGCGGGCGCCAGTTTCGTTTTTGAGAAACTGCCGGATAACGGTCTCGATGCGCTCGGGGGTCAGCTTGGCGGCCCCTTGTTCGATCCCCTTGTCGTGAATCTTCGGTTTTTTTTGAGCTGCAGGCTCAACCATGAGTTGTCCTCCCCGTCGGGTGGCGCGGTGATCGCTGGTGGCGGCGGCTTCAGGCCGGTGGTGCGGGCTCGCGTGCGGCGATGAAAATCAGCGCCGGGTGCCTTCCGGCGCAGACGGCGGCCCCTACCAGTCCCGGGCGTGCCGGATGGCGCCGAATTCGGAGCCCATATACCCCCGCATGAACGGAAAAAAGATCATGTGACTCAATTTGGTGAAAGGGATCGCCGCCAGCAGGATCTCACCGGAAAGCATGTGCACAATCCCCATCGCCCGGAAACCGACCCACTGGTGGTAGGTCCAGAAACCGGTGATGAAGGGCGCCGCCACCAGCGCCAGAACAACGAAATCCGATGGGCTGCTGAGGTACTTGACATCCGGCAGCACCAGTCGGCGCACCAGGAAAAACAGGCACGCGCCGATGACCACCAGGGTGAGCACGTCCCCGGTAGCCTCCGACAGATACCACCAGCTGACGTTCCAGCTTTCCTTCCAGAGCACCACGTGCGCGAAAAGAAAGATCGGCACCAGAAAAAGGCAGAGGTGGAAGGTGAAGGTGACGATCGTTAACACCGGGCGCTTGCGGGAATTCAGGCTGGCGAAGGGCACCAGCCAGTGCATGATGGAGCGCAGGGCGTAGCGCAGGTTCATGTAGGAGTATACAACGAGGTCTTTTTTGCGCGCCAGCAGGGCCATGGACACCAGGCGGTAAACCACCCCGCCGAAAAACACGATGAAGGCCGCCCACAGCAACGGTCCGGCCACGAAGTTGTACAGAGCGTGCATGTTTCCCTCCCCGAATGGATCGGTTGAAAGGATTACGGAGGCGTGCCGGCACCCGGCGGCCTGTCCGCCCTACCCCTGGCGCGCGCCCAGCCCAACCACCTCTCGGTAATAGTGGCCCTTGTCGGCCCCGCTGCCAAGGCCCCGAACCAGCAGCCGCCCGCCGTCCGGGCTGAAACAGGGGTCCCAGAGGGCATCGAAATCCGTTCGCAGCACCTGGCCGTCGAGCAGCAGGCGGTAGCCCCCATTTTTTTCCACCTTGGCGGCGACGTGCCGGCCGTCCGGGCTGAAAACCGGCTGCCAGACCATGTCATAGCCGCCGTCCCAGGCGCGGCCATCCACCACGACGGTCCAGCGGTCGTTCTCTTTGGCGGCACAGGCGATATGGCCGCCGTCGGGGCTGAAGCGCGCATCGGTGAGCAGCCCGTCGAACGTTCGGGACCAGGAGCGGTCGTCCACGGCCACCGTCCACTTGCCGAACTTGGGGGCCACGATGGCCGCAAGATGCCGGCCGTCAGGGCTGTACATCTGGTGCCAGAGCTGAATGTAGTCGCCGTTCCAGAGGCGCTCGCCGTCGCGGGCCAGGGTCCAGCTGCCGCCGATCTTGACCGGCGCACTGACCGTGCCGTCCTGGGGGTGAAAGCGCGGCTCCCACACGGCGTTGAAGCGCTGCCGCCAGGGTTCACCGTCCACCACGATGGTGTAATCATAAAGGCTGGTCCGCACCTCGGCAGCCACCTGCCGGCCGTCCGGACTGAAATCCACCCCCCAGACATTGACGAAATTGCGCGCCCAGGGCTTCCCGTCGACCGCCACAGTGTAACACCCTTCCTGGAATTTGAAGATTTCGCCCTCGTTGAAGGCAACCGTCTGCACCACCGCGGCGGCGCGCCGGCCGTCCGGGCTCAACCGAAGATTGTTCAATGCCCCGAAGCCGCTTTCCCACGCGACCCCGTCCATCACGGCAACGTATTTCATGGCTTTCTGGGCAGCCGCGACGATGTGCCCGCCGCCGGCAGCAACAAGGGGGTTCCAGAGGTAGTCGAAGCGCTCCTCCCACGCCTCACCGTCCAGCGCCAAGGTCCACTCGCCCGTGTCTGAAACGATCGCCGAAGCGCGGCCGTCGGGCGTGAAGCGCAAATACCAGATCTTGTCGAAAGTGTTCTCCCAGGCGTCGCCGTTGACGCAGACCGAAAAAGCCGCCTCATCGGTCTTCACCACCGCGGCGATCTTTTCTCCATCCGGGCTGACGCAGGGTTCTTCCACCCAGGGGAAGATCTCCGGCCATCGCCCCACATCCGCAATGAGTCTCTTTCCGATCTCCCAGTCCCAGCTGCTTGAATCGCCCATTGGCACTTCTCCTTTTGTCGCCCGCTGGCCTCTTTTTTGAGACCGTTTTTAGACAGCGCGTCCCACCCCCGCGAAAGGGCCTTCCTGAACCCGCGGCGGCCAAGCCGGGTCAGCTGCACTATGGCATCAATTCAATTCGATTTCAACTCCTTAAGCCGCCAAACAGCCGTCACGCGTGGGACGCGCCGCTCGCATGACGGCCGCCGCGCCTGGGCGTGCCCCGCCGGCCGCTGGGCGCCCCCAAACCTCACCAGCGCCGATCTTCTCAGACATCGATTCCGTAACGCCTCATCTTGCGCCAGAGGGTTGTGCGGTTGATTTTCAGGGCGCGGGCGGTCTTGCCGCGGTTGCCGCCATGGGTCTGCAACAACTGCAGGATCCGATCACGCTCCGGGTGGTCGCCGCCCACCGGCCGCGCCTGCACCTCTGATAGTCTCTGCGGTGGTACGCAGACGCCGTTTTTCAGCAGGAAAACCGGCAGATGACGCCACTCGATGACCTTGCCCTGGCAGACGATCAGCGCATGTTCGAGAATGTTTTCCAACTCCCGGATATTGCCCGGGTAGTCATGATTGAGGAGCACTTCCATGGCCCTCTGGTCGATGCGCTCGACCTGCGTGTTGCGGGTGGCGCACAGGCGCTTGAGGATATGGGCGATCAACAGGGGCAGATCCCCCTGGCGGTCCCTGAGCGGCGGCAGATCCAGGCGCATGACGTTCAGCCGATAGAAAAGATCTTCGCGAAAGCGTTTTTCACGGACCAGCTTTTCCAACCCCAGGTTGCTGGCCGAGATGATCCGGACGTCCACCTTGGTGGTGCGCCGGCTGCCCAGCGGATAGAACTCCTTGTCCTCCAGCACCCGCAGCAGTTTGGCCTGCAGGGAGAGGGGCAGGTCTCCGATTTCGTCGAGAAAGATAGTCCCGCCGTCGGCTTCCTGGAAGCGGCCCGGTTTGTTCTGGTCCGCCCCGGTAAAGGCCCCCTTGACATAGCCGAAAAATTCGGATTCCAGCAGCGTGTCCGGCAAGGCGGCGCAGTTGACCTTGACCAGCGGCTTGCGTGCCCGGGGGCCGGCGTTGTGAATGATCTTGGCGAGCAGGTCCTTGCCGGTGCCGGTGGGCCCCTCGATCAGGATGGTGGCCTCGCTGGCGGCAATCACCGGGACAATCTCAAAAATTTTCTGCATCACCGGATCTTTGCCCACCATGTCGAAGAACGTGTAGCGCTCCTGGATGGCGCTGTTGAACTGGTATTTGAGCGAAAGGTCCGTGAGGGTCGAAAGGCCCCCGACCGTGATACCCCTTTCGTTTTTGAGGGCCATGCAATTGACCCGCACGGGCAGGGATTGACCCTGCCGGGTGATGACCCGCGTTTCCAGACCCGACGGCCCGCTGCCGCCCTCGCCGCCCGCACGAATGGCGCGCATCTCGCGGCACAGATCGCGGCCGAAAACAGAGCTGCACGGCCTGCCCAGCACGCTTTTACGGCTGTAGCCGGTGATCCTCTCGGCCATGGTGTTGAAGAAGGTGATGTGCCCGCCGCGATCCACGGTCAGCACCCCGATGTCCAGGTTGTCCAGGATGATCTTGAGCCGCAGGTCGTCATAACGGATCCGCCTGATCAGGGCCTTGAAGACCGTGTGGTCCTGAAAGACCTGAATGCAGCCCAGCGGCTTCTGATCCGGACCGATGATCGGGGCCTCGATCTTGGTGATGCTGTGCTCGTCGCTGGTGTGATCGGTGATTTCAATTTCCGCGCACACTTCGGGTCCGCCCCCCGGCGCCTGCAGCCCGTCCGTGTATTTGCAGGTGCCACCGCAGAGGTAGTCGCGGAACACCTCGTAGCAGAATTTACCGACCACATCGGCGGCCTTGCGGTCGGTGAGCTGTTCAGCCGAGCGGTTGATGCCCAGGATGCGCCGATCGAGCGAAAGAACAATGCTTCCCAGCGACAGGCAGTCCAGGATTCCGGCCAGTTGCTTGAAACCGATCAGGATGTTTTCCATCACGACTCACCGGCAACCGGGAAGCTCAACCGGAAACACGCGCCTTGGCCTTCTGCTGAAACGACCTGGATGTCGCCGCCACAATCCTTGACGATTCCATAGCTGATGGAGAGCCCCAAGCCGGTTCCCTTGCCAACCTCCTTGGTGGTGAAAAACGGCTCGAAGATCCGGTCGCGCAGCGCTTCGGGGATCCCGCCGCCCGAATCGGCGACCTCCGCGACCACCCGATTGCCGGCCAGATAGGTTTTGAGGTCGATCCGCTTGGCACCCGGGGGTGGCAGCGCCATCGCCTGCCAGTGGTCCTCGATGGCATCCCGGGCGTTGATCAGCAGGTTGATGAACACCTGCTCCAGGCGATCCGCGTCGGCCATCACCAGGGGCAGATTGGGGTGGTAGTCGCGCGCCACGGCAATCCCCCGGACCTTGAGCTGCTGGCTGAAAAACTCGAAGGCCTTGTCCAGCACCTGGTTGAGCTGCACCTGCGCGAGGGTCACGTCCGACTGCCGACCGAACTCGCGCATGTGGCTGATGATCTTGGTGGCACGATCCACGTGCCCGTCGATTTCATTGGTCAAGGTATACAGGATCTCTTCCTGGATCGGCTCCCGGCGGCTGACCTTCTTCCTCAGGAAGCTGCTGGCGGTTTTGATCACCGACAGCGGCTGGTTGAGCTCGTGGGCCACACCGGTGGCCATCTCGCCGAGGGTGGCCATCTTGCTGGCCTGAATCAGCTGCTGTTCGGCCAGCAGCTGTTTGGTGATATCGCTGGTGGTCACCAGCAGGACCTTTCTGCCCTGAAACTCGGAGGGGGAAACCCGGATGTCCACGTAAAGCCATTCCCCGGCGCGGTTGCGGTGCTTGACGCGGTTGATGGCCGGGCTGGTCATGAGCTTGAAGGCGTAATGGTCCCTGTCCTCCTCGGCGAAGATGTTCAGAAAAGGTTTGCGCAGAATTTCCGCCTGGGTGAAGCCGTAAACCCGCTCGACGCTCTGGTTGCAGTCCAGCACGTTGAGGGTGTCGAGGTCCAGCACGAAGACCGGATTGGGGATATTGGTGAAGATGTCCCGGTACTTCTGCTCGGACTTTTCCAGTTTTTCGGCCAGCAGCTTGCGCGGGGTAATGTCCAGACTCATCTCCATGGCGGCGACGATCTGGCCGCGGTCGTCCAGGACCGGCGTGGTCTTGTAGATCCAGTGGGACACCGTGCCATCCTTGTTGTAGCCCATTTCCTCGCCGGAGTGGGACTGACCGTCGGCAAAGGTCTTTTCCACCGGGCAATGCTCGCATTTTTGGCGCCGACCCTTGTAGGCCCTGTAGCAGAAATCCCCCGGATGGGGGGCAAACTTGTTGGCAAACTCACGGTTATACTGCAGCAGGCGAAATTCACGGTCCTGCACGGTGATCAGGCAGGGAACGGTCTCAAAGAGGTTCTGGTACTCATCACGCTGCTGGTTGAGGGCCTCCTGATTGGCGGCGATCTCTTCCCCCATTCGGTTGATGGCCCTGGCCAGCTGCCCCATTTCATCCTCCTGGCGAATGTCCACACGGCTCCGGTAGTCGCCATGCCCGATACGCCGTGTGCCGGCGATGAGCTTGCGCACCGGCTGGTTGACGAAGGTCATCACCAACAGAAAAATGCCGGTGGACGTCAGCAGGAACACCACGCCGGCCAGCCCGATGATGCCCTTTTCGATCAGCAGCACCTGCCGGTCGGTTTCCTTGAGGGACACCACCACGTCAAGCGCACCCAGCACTTTTTTGGACTCGGGGTGCACATGGCAGGGGTCGGTGGAACAGCCGGGCTCATTGAAAATCGGACTGATGATGCCCAAATGCCGGTAGCCGTCGGCAAGGGCGACGATTCGGGTTCGTTCCGCGAGCCCTAATTTTTCCTGCGGCGGTTCGGTGCGATGGCAGATGTGGCAGGCTTCATCCCGGATGTTGGTGAAGTGGTCCACTTCGGAATTGCGGTTGGAGAACTTGATCTGGCCGGCTTTGTTGTAAATTCGGATGGCGTCGAGCCCTTCCTGCCCGCCGATATTGGTGATGATCTGGTTGATGTCGTCCCGGGAGTTGAGCATCATGGCATAGTGGGTGCCGAGACGAATGGTGGTGGTCAAGCGGTCGGCACTGGCGATCACGTCCGCCATGACCTTGTTTTTCTGGTAATCGATGGTAAAGTAAGCCCAGGTTGCGATCGACACCAGCAGAGTCAAACCGACTGTCAAAATCAGCTTGGCAATCAGACTGTGGCGAAGCGCGAGTATTTTTTTGAGCATGTCTTCACCGCCCGCAGGCCATGGCCCCCGCAATGACGCAATCCTCAAATCAAACAATAACTTAAAATGACTTCAGGGTCAACTGCCCCGTCCGCGCCCGGCATCACCGGCCGCGGATCCCGGTCCCCCTGCGCACCACTATTCCTTCTTGACAAAATCAGGAGATCTAACTATGTATACCGGAGCCTGGTCAAGCGAATCTCGAAGGGTGCGACGCACTTAACATAGGCTTCCAGAGCGAGACACGATTCAGCCTTTAGGGTCTACAGGACCGTCGAAATTCACCGCCGAAAATATGAGCTTAACTTCTTCAAGGGGGACGAGAATGTACAGAGTTGGCCTTCTGATTTTGTGTCTGATTGGCATGGTAGCGTATGGCAGCTCATGGGTCGGCGCCGATCAAAGCACTGAAAGCGTGAGCGAAATGTGCATTCCCATGGGCATTATCGCGCTGCAGCCGCCAAGCGGCGCCGATAAGCAGCGTGCCGCGGTCGACTTCAACCACTCGCTGCACTTCGATTTCAACTGCAAGACCTGCCACCATACCTGGGAAGGCACCGGCGCCGTCCAGAGCTGCTCGACATCCGGCTGCCACGACCTGGTCAAAACCCCGATGAAGCCTGACAACGCCGGGATTGATGAAGAGATGGCGATCCGCTATTTCAAGCGCGCCTTCCACGCCTCCTGCATCGGCTGCCACAAACAGATCAAAGAGGCCAATTTAGCACTGGAAATGTCCAGAAAACCGGTCGAGGGCAAGCTGGCGGCCACCGGCCCCACCAGCTGCGCGGAGTGTCATCCCCGCGACTAATCGCCCCTGCGGCGCTGGCCAAGGGGCTGGGAAAATGCCGGTTTGCGGCTTTCTTGTCGGACAGCTTGAGCCCCGCCGGTTGGGGGCACGGCGCTGCAGATGAGTTATGGGGTCGCCTCTTTTGCGGGGGCGGCCCTTTTTATCGCCACCGGCTGGCGGGCATGACGGATTTGAGATTACAGGCGCAAGAAAAACCCGTCACCCCCCGGAAAGGAGTGGCCCCCGTGAAGACCGCGGACACAAGAGAGCGGCTGATCCAACGGATCAACGCCATGACCGATGAGCAATGCCGGGATCTGCTGAAGCTGCTCGAGTGGCGAATGCAGGACCAGCGGCGCTTCCCCCGCCAAAACAGCGCCAACCATTCCCGCTTTTTCGTACAAAACCATGAATACCAGGGGATCATCAAAAACATCAGCGCTGACGGGATGTTCATCGAATCCCCGCAGAACGTCGCCCCGGGGGAGACGGTGACTATTATTTTTTCACTCTTCAGCTTCGAAGACCCCATCCGCATTACCGGCCAAATCGCCTGGAAAGACCAGCACGGCTTCGGCGTCAAACTCGACCTGAATCTCCGGGAGCTGATCAAAACCGCCGCCGCCCTCCCGCCCGAGGCCTGAGCCCTCCACCTGTGACGTCATTTTCGGCCACCGGCCTTGAAATACAAAACGGCCGCGCCACCCGTCAGCGGGTGAACGCGGCCGTTTGTTTTTTTCCTTTTGGACAAAGGCCCCTGGCTTCTCGGGGCGCCCAGCCGATCAGACCGCGACCGTGACGATGCTGTAGCACCGCAGGCAGCGATCGGCCTCCGCCATGGCCTGCGGAATAGTGTAGCCCTCCTCGACCTCTTCAAATGTAAATTTTCGGCTTTCCGGGGGCAGCATTTTCAGATGATAGCGCGCGCGCCCGCCGACCAGACCGGTGTTTTCTTGGCCATCATAGACCTTGACTTTTTTGAAGAGCTGATCGAAGCAGTCTTCCTCTTCAAGGTCCAGCGGAAGCCCGTTGATCAAGCGGTCGATGCTGATGGCAGCCTTGCGGGCGCCGGCGCAGGCGGTGATCAGGGCGTTGGGCCCGGTTTCACAATCGCCGGCGGAGAAGATTTTAGGACGGCTGGTCTGCTTGGTGAAGTCGTTGACCACGATGGTGTGCCATTTGCTCACCTCGATGTCGGAGAGTCCTTCGAGCAGGGCCAGGTTGACCTGCTGGCCGATGGCCGGGACCGCAATGTCGCACGGCATCAAGAATTCCGATCCTTCCATCGGCACCGGACGACGCCGGCCGCTGGCATCGGGTTCCCCGAGTTTCATGCGAAGGCACTCCAGCCCGACGACCTTTCCTTTTTCGGCGACCACGCGTACCGGCGTGGTCAGGAAATGGAAGTTGACGCCCTCCTCCTCGGCATCGTGAATTTCGACATCCTCGGCCGGCATCTCCTTGCGCGTCCGGCGATAGACGAGATTGACATCCTTCTTATTGATCCGAAAAGAGCAGCGCACACAGTCGATGGCCACGTTGCCGCCGCCGACCACCACCACTTTCTGGCCTTCGGGGTATGGGTCCTGGCCATCGTTGATCGCCCGCAGGTACTCGACGCCGGGGATAAACCCCTTGTACCCCTTGTCTTCACCCTCCACCCGCATGTTGGAGGTTCCCTGGGCGCCGATACCGACAAAAACCGCGTCGTTTTCGGCCTCGAGATCCGAGAGCGTGATGGTCTGCCCCACGGGGGTGTTGTAGTGAATGGTCACGCCCAGCTTTTGGATTTCCGAAATCTCGTTGCGCAGGATCTGCCGCGGCAGACGGTAATCCGGAATACCCACCGCGGCCATACCGCCCGGCTCACCGAGCTGTTCATAAATGGTCACCTGGTGGCCTTTGCGCGCCAGATGGTAGGCGCAGGTGGCCCCGGCCGGACCTGCGCCCACAATCGCCACCCGGCCGGTCTTGGTGGACGGCTGCACCCGAAAGGAGGGCGAGTGGTGTTTGTCCAACTCCTGGTCGGCCACGAACCGCTTGAGATACTTGATCGAAATCGGTTCGTCCAGCATCGCCCGCCGGCAATGGGACTCGCACGGGCGCACGCAGACCCGACCGACGACCCCTGGAATTGGCAGGCGTTCGCGGATGACATCGAGGGATTCCTGGAACTTGCCCTCCTTGATACACTCAATATAGGTGGGAATATCCAGGTGAATCGGGCAGGCGTCCATGCAGGGGGCGGTAACCCGGGAGTGGTATGTCCCTGCCGGAATCTTTTGGGGCTCGGCAATCGCCGCCTGGAACGCTTCCCGGAA
>Ga0105107_10001923_pt1 | contig 13604 bp, 10 predicted proteins | sample PPLLaktember2015_6_FD_79335 | JGI IMG/M metagenome (GOLD analysis project Ga0105107, IMG submission 79335) | Freshwater sediment microbial communities from Prairie Pothole Lake near Jamestown, North Dakota, USA - PPLs Lake P8 Core (1) Depth... | ecosystem: Environmental > Aquatic > Freshwater >...
CTAGGTAATGTTGCCTTGTTGATCATTGATGTTCAACAAGGTCTCTTCGAAAAATCTACTCCCATCTACAAGGCTGCCGAGCTTCTCGATAATATCCATTCTCTCGTTGAGCGTGCACATCACAGTGATGTGCCGGTGTTTTATATTCAGCATTCAGGCCAAAAAACATTGCTCCAAGGATCACCAAACTGGCATTTGCATCCTCAGCTTCAGCCACTGGCAACAGATCATATCGTACACAAGCAACACGGGAATGCTTTTGAGGAAACCGTTCTGCAGGAATCTTTACAGTCTATGAATATCACCACCCTGATTGTCACTGGTCTTGTAACGCATGGTTGTATTCGCGCCACCTGTTTGGGGGCGCGCCAGTTAGGTTACAGGGTAATCTTAGTCAAGGACGCGCATAGCAACTACAGTAAAATGGCTGCCGAGATCATTGAAGAATGGCATCAGAAGCTAAGCGTAGAACAGGTCGAATTGAGATCAACAGCAGAAGTAGCGTTTACTGGATAAATGGTTTGGCTATATCCTCACGCTGCTGCTCAGGGCAGAAAATTTATACACCCTCTCCTGGCCCATCCTAAATAAACTGTAAGAAAATTTTCCCGTATACAAATCATATTCGGGCTATACTGAATCAGCACAAATCAATTCATAATATTAGACCTCATCCTATCCTGGGTGCTTCCCCGGAGGTTGTAAATGCACAAGCATCGATTATTTATTCGCATGATTGGCCTGGTCATCCTGTTGAGCATGCTGTTAGACGCCAGCCAGCTCCCATCCAGCGCTATGCGTCAGGCAAAAGCTGATCTGTCACTTCCTAATCTGCTTGGCCAGATCGGCGGCGGTTCTTATGCCATGACCTTTGAGGCTGATGAATTTGGGCCTGATTATCTTTACCTGGGTCTGGGTCCGCGCCTGTATATCTATGTCTATGATATCAATGTCCCGGATGAGCTCAATCTGCTTGGGATTTCAGACCTGCTACCTGACATTGTCAGGGGTGTGTCGATCGTAGGGGACTTTGCATATGTCACGCTGGGCGAAAGCGGGCTGGCGATCCTCAACATCGGTGATCGCTCTGCGCCAGTTATTCTGGCCACATACGATACCCCGGGCTTTGCCAGTGGGCTCTGGATGAGCCTCAACACTGCCTACGTGGCGGATGGCTCCAGCGGATTGCGCATCCTCAATATCTCAGATCCTTCTGCTATTGAGGAGCTGGGCTACTACGATACGTCCGGCTCGGCGCGTGATGTGGCTATTTCGGAAGGCTATGCCTTTGTGGCGGATGGGTCCAGCGGGCTGCGCGTGCTTAGCCTGGCAGATTTAAGCAACCCACAGGAGGTCAACGCCATCGACACTCCCGGTTATGCTGAAGGTGTGGATGTCTTGGGGAACTATGCATACCTTGCGGCTGGAGAAGCGGGGATGCAGATCATACAATTTCCTGACCCCACAAAAACACCGACCCTGGAAGGAAGTTTTAACACACCTGGTTATGCCCATAATGTCATGTTCAACGCCATGCATATTTATGTCGCAGACGGTGCTGGTGGGTTGCGAATTATCAGTCGCGCCGTTGTAACCAACCCTGTTGAAGTAGGTTATTACGATACGCCTGGTCTGGCTTACGATCTGGGCTGGGCTGAAGGCTACATCTTCGTGGTTGATTTCAGCTCTTTACGCATCATCAATGCCCTTTCCACGAGTAGCCCGACCGAGATTGGGAGCTACACCAGCCCTGCTGTCCCTGCCCAGTTAACTGTGGATGGTGACGAAGTCTTTATCGCCGATCCCTGGCAGGGTCTGCGCATTGTCAACACAGCCGACCCGGCGCAGCCCCTCCTGGCTGGATCGTACGCCACCCCCGGCACAGCCCATGACGTGGTGGTAGCTTCCACTACCGCCTATATCGCCGACGGCGCGCAGGGTTTGCGCATGGTGGACATATCCAACACCAGCGCGCCGCTTGACGCCGGCGTAGTCGATTCAGCGGGTGATGCTGTAGGGGTGACTGTAGATGGAGAATATGCCTATCTTGCAGATGGCGCCAGCGGTCTGCTGGGCATACGCTTTATTGATGAGTTGACTCCCCCGGAGACGGGTTATTTCGACTCTCCCGGCTATGCCTGGGATGTCGCTATAGCAGGGAATTACGCTTATCTTGCCGATGGTGAGAGCGGTTTGGTGATAACCAACCGCTTTCCCCTGGACGATATGACCCCGTCCGGCGCATTTAATACCCCTGGCAGGGCTTTAGCCGTGGCAGTCAGTGGCGATTATGCCTACCTCGCAGATGAGGCTGGCGGGCTGCGGATCGTCAATATTGCTGACCCGATCGCGCCTGTGGAAACGGGCTTTTATCCAACAACCGGGTCTGCTGTTGACGTTGCGGTGGCTGGGGATCTGGTATATGTTGCCGAACAAGACACCGGCGTAAGCGTGATTAATGTCGCCAACCCGGCAGCGCCTGTTCGGGTCTCCTTCTATAATACACTTGGCACAGCCAGCGGGGTTGCCGTGACCGACAGTGGCGTGTATGTGGCAGATGCGCAGGGCGGCCTGTTCATCTTCAGCCTGTCATCGACATACTATCTCTCGCTTCCACTGGTGCTCAAGTAGGCGTCAGATTACACTGCACTTCCTGGGGACCGAACATAAAAAAGCCCCCTTTAAAACTGGCTGCCTTGCCTGTTCCTGGGGTGATGGTCTGCTTTGATCTTCCTGGCGCTAATTGGTCTAATCTTGGGCCTCGGTGTAGTCTTTATTCTATTCAGCGAGCGGCTGCTGGTGAGAGTCGCCTGTCTGGTAGTCTGATTGGGAAAAAGTTGGCCTGGCGAGATAGTGCCTCGTCGGTGGACGAATATACTCGTCGGACAGCTTGGGCTCAGTATTATGCTGTGTCCACACTTGCTGAATACGAAATCTGTCAAGTTAAAGCCTTCTTAGGGTCGACCATAGGCGATCAGGTGAATCGAACCCCGGAGGTCCTACCAATAATGGCACAGTCGCCTCCGGGGTATCTATCACCCGAACTATTTGCTGGGCATCCAGCGGTTAGAGTAGGTGTTATATTCAATTGTTAGCCAACTGTCAGGTACTTCGCTGGTTGAGAGCCGATTTGTTAAGCTACTCTCAGCGAATTACACAGCAGCATAGATGTGTGTCTGCCTCATTCATCTGGAGTTTGTACGATAAGCGTACCCGTCTCATCGCTGCGGAACTCATATTGCTGGCCGTTTACCTCCAATTCCACCCGGAACCGGGGGTGATCACCTGGGCGCAGGCCTGGCCTTCTTGAGGGATACCCAGACAGGCGTCCGGCCATTCTACTTGCTCGAATTCCACGATCTCGATCTCTTCTACGGTGACACCCAGCTCCTCGCTCAGTTGATTGGCGGCTTCTAGAACCGCCTGCGGCGGCAGATCATTCGGTATTCCTTCAACTCCGGTTTCTGGTATGTTCGCTGGGCTGCAGGCTGCTAAACCCAAAACCAGGATCAGAGCTGCCAGAAAAACAGGTTGCCAGAATTTACGGGAATGTTTCTTCGCTACCATAGGTTTTTTAGCTCCTCGGTCGATCATTGGATGTATCTCCGATAATAAGCCTCATTCAGTAGCCTCGCAATGGGGGGAGTTTCTATCTGTCAGTAGGTATCTCCCTACCTGCTAATGATTGGCGATCAATCGCCGCAGGATGAGCCACGCCAAGAAACACAAGGCCAATCCGATCAATGCCAGGACACCCACCAGGGTCATATCCGGGAAGCTGCCCCGTAGCGCGATTGCGCGCAGCAAGGTGATGCCATAAGTGGTGGGTATGCCCCACGAAAGTGACCGTACTGGCTCCACGAATAGGTTTAGGTTCATCAGAAAGCCGCTGAAAAAAACGCTGATCAGCAGAGTGATCATCGTATACTGTACGGCCTGGCTGTCAGAGCGCGATATTAAAGAAATGACAAAGCCGATTCCCAGTGAAGTGAACAATAATACACCAATCACCAGGACATAATTCGCCCAATGACCCAGCATCGGAATCCCCAACCCGAGATGTACCAGCGCCAAAAGCGCAGCCGCGACGACTGCACCGAACAGTAGAAAGCTCAGGTATTTGCCCACCAGCATCTCAGCCGCGGTAAGCGGCGAGACTCGGAACAATTCCAGCGTCCCATAATTGCGTTCCTGAACGATTGAGAGCGCTGCAATGGTCACTGCCAGGTGCTGGAGCAGCAGAGCGATCACAGCCGGGGCATAAAAACTCGTGGCATCGGGCTGCAATGTGGTGATGCTTTGTGCCTTGCTGGAAAAGGGTTTGACGATCAACTCTGGTTCCAGTTGCGTGAAAGACGCCAATTGCGTGTCTAGCTCGCCCAACCCTACTGAGATATCCTCAAACTGGGCTTCCCATGGGTTGCTGTTTTCTCCTGTGGGTTGCGCGCTTTGCATCTCACTGAGTAATGACTGCACCTTATCGCGCAGGTCATTAATTTCTGTTGTTTGCTGGCTGCTTTCACTCCCCACCATCTCATCCACACCTTGCATGACTGCCAGGCTGGCGCCCATTGCCATGGCAAGCCCATCCAGATTGTTCGACAGGCTTCTCGTATGAAGTCGGGTAGCGACTTCGTCGCCGGACTCAAGTGCCTGTTCGATCGCCTGAGTGTTTTCTTTCGCGGCTTGCAGATTTTGCTGCAAATCTCTGGCTTCAGCCTGTCCTTGGGTTGTTATTGCCTGCAGCACGCGCCGGTTGACCTCATCAATGTAGATCTCACCAAAAAAGTTTATATAATTTGCCTGGAACGGGTCAATCTCAGCATGGTAGAGTTGGAACTCTGCTTGCTGGCCTGCCTGGATGGAGGCAGCAGCATCGGCTGGGGCAACCACCACCAGATCGACTTCTCCACGTTGTAGCGTATCCAATGCGGTCTCTAATTCTCCGGTCACGCCATTAAAAGCTAGCTGTGTACCCAGAGTAGGGGCATATGCATTGATTTGTTCCTCCAACTGGCTACCCGGCTGCGCCACGAATAGAGTCTCTAGTACAGGTGCTTCGTTGCGGTAGCCCACCCCAAAGATCAGCAGGATGAGAAAAGGTCCCAGCACCAGGGTCAGAAGCAGCTGCGGTTGGCGAATAAGGACAAATACCTCTTTGCGAATGAATGCTGAGGTGCGAATGATTACTTTCCAGAATGCTTGAATAAGGTTACGCATCTTTGTTTTTACCTTTCACCAGCTCGACAAACACATCATCGAACGGTGGTAGGTACTCCTCTATTGAATTAATCTGCAGGCTGTTCTCCCGTGCCCAGTCCAATAAGGCTGCCATATCCGTTTTAGCTTCCTTGACGACCAGCCTCACGCTGTTAATGTCTGCCTGGTGTACTTGTGAGAGTACAAACGGCAGCGCCCTGATGGCGTGCAGAGTTTGGTAATCCAAGCGCTCGACAGTGTGTAAGTCCACCAGATCGCCACCGAAAGCCCGGTATCGTAATAAATCGGGGGTGTCCAGGATGGCTAGCTGCCCTTCGTTGATTACCCCTACCTGATCACAGTAAGCTGCTTCACCAACATATTGGGTGGTGATAAACAAGGTGCGCCCTTGCGCCTGAAGCTCACGAAAGTGGTCCCAGAATTTATTCCGCAAGACTGGGTCTATCCCGGCGGTCGGCTCATCAAGGAAGATCAGATCTGGATCGTGTATCAGCGTTGCTGCTAGATTTAGACGGCGCTGCATCCCTCCAGATAATTGGTTGGCCAACTTGTTGCGATCTTTATCCAGTTCAACGAATTCCAAAATCTCCATTAACCGCTCATGGCGTGCCACGGGTAATCCATAGATAGATGCTGCAAAATTGAGGTTCTCCCACACGGTCAAATTTGGATATAAACCGAACGACTGGGGCAGGTAACCAATATTTTCGCGATCGGTGCGTGTGAATTTCTCCGGCGAGCGACCTAATACGCGCACCTCTCCGCTCGTCGGACGGTAATACCCCGTCAGCATCCGCATCGTGGTGGTTTTCCCCGAGCCGCTCGGGCCGATAAAGCCAAAAATAGTTCCCTTCGGAACATAAAAAGACAGCGCTTGTACGGCGGCTGTCCCATTGAATTCCTTGCTGATATTATGCGTCTGGATGATGTTTTCTTGTTCTTCCACTACTTCCCTCCAGTCTTGCGCCTCACGGCTTTCACGCTCCCTTGATTGGGGTGTTCCGGTTGTCCCATATATTTCTTTTAATTGCTCATACTGGTGCAGACCCGCTACCTGTCATTTTGGCCAGCCTCGATAAATATAAATTTAGATCGCCTATCCCACAATTAGGACTTTGCCTTAATCCACTAGGGGAATCCCTACCCGCGCAGTGACACACCCCATCCTTCCCCCTGTTGCAACCCTCAATCTGGTAGCTGTCTGGAAATGTTGCTCTTACCCCCCATTCTCTCCCCAATCTGCGGGGTGGTCGATTCTGGCGGCGGCAGGTATACTGGATTGAGTACTTGAAGCCCCTGGGAGACGAAGATATGGTCAATGGGGACCAGCTCGGGGTAGCCTTGCTTATGATCACCTGGCTGCTCCTCAGGCGACAAATGCGACAGGAATAGCTGGAAGAAATCGGCGAAATCCATGCCAGGCATGCAGTTCAGTCGCTTCGTACAGGCGATTAAGTAAAACGCCCCCAAATATACCGAAGGAGTTACAGACCATGAACCACAAGATGAACTATCGTAATCTGTTGATCATGATCGCCTTCTCGTTTATCTCCATGTATATCCTTATGTATGCCATGGTTAACGTGATGGGCAATGTGTACAACAATTGGAACCAGGTGTATATGGCCGCCCTCATGACTGCTCCGATGGTTGTGATCGAGCTTCTTGTGATGGGTGCCATGTATCCGGATAAGCAGCGCAATGCTTTGATCATTACCGCGGCTGTGATAGCCGGGCTAGTCTTTTTCGCATTTATTCGCCAACAGACTTTGATTAGCGATAAGCAATTCTTAAGGTCAATGATTCCACACCATGCAGGCGCTATCCTGATGTGTGAACAGGCTTCCCTCACAGATCCGGAAATCCAGCAGCTCTGTCAGGCGATCATCTCGAGCCAGCAGGTAGAGATTGATCAGATGCGGTCATTATTGGCGGAGTTAGAAAATTAATTTGGAGGTCAACTGGTCATTAATCAAATCTCACTTGCTGATTAACGGTAAATAGGTGCTGTAAGGCGATTGATTCACCTCATCGAACCCAATGTCGAATCCTTGATTCATAGGCCGGACTTCGCCGTCAAAATCGATGGTAACACCGCTATCTGTTCCAGTGTCGCAGGCTGCTGATCCTACGTTGATATGGTAGTCATCCCCCGCCGGGTCAATGAACAATGGATCGCCAGTGAGGCTGTTCGCCCCTCCTGAAACAACCCCCTGCGTATCTGCTCCATTCCCGAAAAACAAGTTGAAATCCTGCTGCACGCTGCCACCGTTGTTGTTGATCCCTATTGTATGGTTGGTGATAATCGAGTTTGTGATCACGGTGCTGCCTGCTGTCACCTCGATCGCAGAACCATTGACAGAAACCGGTCCGGCAAGGGTGGTATGTAGCACTTCTACAGATTCATCTGAGCTTAGCAGCAAAGCCATTCCAGATATGTTTGTGGCCGTGTTTTCAGCAAACAATGTGTTCACCAGAGATGCACTCCCCGCGCTGTGGGTTAAACCGCCGCCCTCCGTGGCTGAGTTACCGATAAACTGGCTGTGCGTAATATCAAGGCTACCTGCTGTAAATAATCCTCCACCGGCACCGATGGTGCTCTGGTTATCTTGGAAGGACACATTGCTTAAAACCACGCTGGCAAAGGCATACATGCCGCCGCCAGAACTTCGTGCTAAGTTACCCAGGAACTGTGTATCCAGGATGGTTGCCATATCTTGGGCGTATAACGCTCCACCTTTGCCAAACACAGCCTCATTGTTCTCGAACAGGCTGCCAGTGATAGTCAATATACCTGGCGCCGCTGCGCCGCCAGCCTGGTCTTGTGCGCTGTTGCTGATAAATTGGGTGTTTTGTATGTCTGTAGTGCTGAAACTAAATAGTCCGCCCCCGTCGCATGACATGGCAGTGCAATAGTTATCCTCGAAAAGCGAGTTTTGGATCGACAATTCTTCAAGCACAAACGCCCCGCCTCCATCTCCCTGTGAAGTATTGCCAGTGAATTGCGTGCCAGAGATAACGGTAGCGCCTATTGTGCGCAGACCTCCGCCAAGGCCGTTTGTGCTGACATTGTTCCGAATGCCTCCATCAGTGATGGTAAGATCTCCTATCACATAGAGCCCACCACCGCTACCATAGGCAGTGTTGCTCAGCAGCTCGACTCGTTCGAGAACCAGATTTCCATTTGCCTGGATACCAGCGCCATACTCTGATGGATCGGTCAATGTTCCATGTTGAATTGTGAGATCAGCCAAAGTGACTTCACTGGCCTGTATATCCAGGACGCGGAAGCTGTTATTTCCATCCACCGCTAACAGGCCACTGCCAGGCCCCTGGATGCTTACCGGATCAGCGATGAGCGGCAAAGGGCTGCCCAATAAGATAGTACCGCTGGTGGTTATATTGATCAGGTCGGCTCCTGGATTGGCATTGGCGCTGATAATTGCTTCCCGGAGTGAACCGGGACCATCATCACTGGTATTGGTCACCACAAATGTGCTGGTTGGTGAATCCACAGCAGCCAAAGCAGTGCTAAATTTTTCACCAATAGGTTTAAGTAGCCCAACACCCAGAAGAAAAGCTAATCCGATTAATAAGGAAGAGAATGTATTCCGAACCATAAGGAAATTCTCCTTCAAATTACAAGGACCTTTAAAACATAAATACCAGATAGAACCAGAACAACAGCCGTAATTGTGACAGAAAACCCGCGCTGCTACCGGGATTTTTTGAATCAATATCATAGCAGCCCGGAACTATTGAGATAATTTTAGTCCGAAATAAATCTTGTATATACGCGCCAGGCACCTATCTCGGAATGGATGGCGACATACACTTTCTGCATTTTCCTCCGCAAGGCCCCGCCTTCAATTTTCGAAATTAATCTACTTCACTTGAATAAGTTGGTGCTCTCGCCGCCTTGCCACTGAGCGATCTCCTTGTGGTGAGGGGAATGCAATGACGGTGATGGCGGTTCCTCGCCGTATCTGCGCCTCACCCGGCTGTCCAGGCGGATCGGGTATTCTCCTGAGCAAAGCTATTATCGTGTCCAGCTTCATGGATACACCACAAACAAAAAATCGCCCGGTTGCAAGGCCAGGCTGTTGGCTTTACCGATGGTGGCAAACGGATTGTTTTCCGAAAGTCCATTGTTGCTATCGTCTCCAGTCGAACTGGATACGTAGTATGTCATTCCATCTTGCGGAGCAAGCGTCGTGGTTTGGCTTGACGCAAGCGGCGCGACCAGCGTGAACATCACAATGTATATCGAGAGGAAAATACGGGTATGACCTGACACAGTGCGCCTTCTGCGATACGATTACAAAAATTATAACCAGGGGGATCTTGTAGCTCGAAGGGCCTTTATTCTAAGAATATTAATGTTGGACCGAGCATGCTCGATAACCTTATCGCCATCTGCTGGTGATCGCGTGGGCGTTCGGCAGATGCATTGCTCGCCGCTGCTGCAATTTCTTGGTAAATCTTATTGTATGTGTTAAAATTTAGAGTATATTTACCTAAATTCTGTTGTTCGTACCGGCCTTCCCGGGCGGAGACAGGTGAAACCGGATGATAAGCAACTCCTTAGGCAGGTACGAGATTCAATCTGAGATTGGTCGGGGAGGAATGGCAACTGTTTACCTTGCTTACGATCCCCGCTTTCGGCGCCAGGTCGCTGTAAAAGTCCTCTCCTCCCAGTTCCTGACCCACCCGGTCCTGAGAGCGCGCTTTGAACGCGAAGCTCGCCTGATTGCCACAATCGAACACCCTGCAATCGTCCCTGTCTACGATTTCGGTGAACAGGATGACCAGCTCTACCTGGTCATGCGCTACATGATTGGCGGTCCGCTTTCCTCAAAGCTTCGCAATGAACCGCTGCCCTTTACCTCAGTCCTCCAGATCCTCTCGCAGCTTGCCCCTGCACTGGATGTTGTCCATGCTCGCGGGGTCGTCCATCGTGATCTCAAGCCCGGTAATATCCTCTTTGATGGTTTCGAGAACCCGGCTCTCTCCGATTTCGGCATCGCCTACCTGACCGAAGCTAGCGTTCAGCTCACTGGAGATGCCGTGATCGGCACCCCGGCGTACATGAGTCCGGAGCAGGTCCAGGGTGATATGGAGCTCGATGGGCGCAGCGACATTTACGCCCTGGGAGTGATCCTGTACGAGATGCTTACCGGTCGCCAGCCTTTCCGGTCCGCTACCCCCATGTCTACGGCCTTGAAGCATCTCAGCGAACCGGCGCCAAAGATTTCTATCAACCGCCCGGACCTGCCGCCCGAGTTGGACGTCATCCAGGCCAAAGCTATGGCCAAAGACCGGGAGGGGCGCTATCAGAAGGCTTCGGATATGATCTTCGATCTGCGCGCCCTGCCTGAAATCCTATCCCCTAGATCTACTGTCAGTCCGGGTTGGCAGGAGGCCTCCGCTCCCGATGAGCCAACTGTGCCTGAGAATGAAGCGCCAGGCGGGCTAACAGCGCAGGACGTATCGCTGCCTGTTCCCGCGGTGGAAACTGGTTCTCCCCCATCTCTTCCTTCATCCCCTCTGTCCGATATGGAGCAGACTGGTGGGCTTTCCAAACGCGCGGGATTTCCCGCGGTGGGCTTAAGCGGGATTACCTTCATTGGACTGTGCAGCCTGCTCCTGCTGGCAGGTATGCTCTACCGGTTCGTTCTCCAGCCAGGCGCTGCGCCTTTGGCTACCATCTCTCCAGCAACCGACTCTCTCCCTCCAACCTCCTCGGTCCTTGCCTCTCCATTCGATCCAGTCATTTCTCCATCTGTGACCCTCAGCTCCCCGCTGGATACTTCGCTTCCGACTGTCGTAGTTCCCCTGTTCTCCGATGATTTTTCCCAATCCGCCCATGGCTGGCCTGTGTTGGCGGATGAAGCGACGAGCTACTCATATCAGGATGGCACCTATCGCATCACCGTCCAGCAAAACGATACGCTCTTCTGGGCCACACCGGATGACAGCTTCACTGACGCCATTATTTCGGTCTCCACCACCCTGGTTTCCGGAAGCGAGGGGAGTTATTACGGCCTGATCTGCCGGCTGCAAGGGGATCAGGAATTTTACTATATGGTTATCCGGGTCGACGGGAGTTTCACGGTGGGCACATACAGCAATGGAGAATTTCTGTCGCTACTTCCCAGCGGGTGGACTTCCAGCCAGGCCATCCGTACAGGCAATGACCAGAACCAGCTCCGTGCGGACTGCAATGCAGATCAACTCCGTTTCTATGCAAACGGCGAGCTGCTAACCGAGGTCCGGGATGATAAACTATCAGCCGGAAAACCGGGTCTGGCCGTGGCCTCCATTGGGTCTGGAGAATTGGACGTCCGTTTCGACAATTTTCTGATCACGAAACCTTGAGGAGGATAACGATGAGTCATTATGGAAAACTGCTCCTGACAGTCCAAGATGCTCCTGACCAGGAATTCCTAATGGGTAAAACGGAGATAACGATTGGGCGCTCGACGACCAGCGACATAAACCTGGCCGACTCACGCGTCTCTCGTTTTCACGCCCGCGTCGACTGCGGTCCGGAAGGCTGTAACCTCGTCGACCTGGGATCGGCAAATGGCACCTTCCTGAACGGCAAGCGCATCCAAAAAACCTCCCTTTTGCCCGGTGATCGCTTCCAGGTGGGCGGCAGTAGCTTCATTTTCCTCCCCGCCGCCACCGAATTGGATGATGAGGGGCTGACCCAGATCGCCTCAGAGCAGGAGATGGAGCTCGCCTTGGACCGCTCAGCCTTGCCAATGGCTCTGAATGACACTACCCATCCCTCTCTGGTAGTTTATGCCCCCGACCGTACATGGGATCTCTCTCTTGAGGTGGATGCTGTGGAGATCGGGCGCAGCCTCGACAACAGCTTGGTGCTCGATTACCCCAAAATATCCCGCCACCACGCCCTTTTAAAACGAAACAGGGATAGTTTTGTGCTCCGTGACCTGGGCAGCACCAACGGTACCTGGTTTGGCAAGCAACGGATTGAAGAGTACCGCCTGCAGAATGGAGATAGCTTCCAGGTCGGGCCTGTGCAGCTTGTCTATAAAGCAGCTTTTACTCAGGAGGAGTTAACCTACGTTGATACCGGTCTGCACAGCCAATCGCTGCACAAAAATCCGGTTGTTTTCGTCCCCGGTTTGATGGGCTCAGAGCTCTGGCAGGGCAGCGAGAAAGTCTGGCCGAATATGAAATATTTAATCCGCCAGCCCGAGCTTTTTATCTACCGGGAGGACTCGAACCTGGAAGCGCGTGGCATCCTCAATGAAGTGGTGATCGTCCCGAACCTGATTAAACAGGAGCAGTACAGCCGGATGGGCGATTACCTAGTCGAAGAGCTTGGCTATGTCCGCAATGAAACCCTTCTGGAGTTTGCCTACGACTGGCGGCAGGATGTGCGCCTTTCTGCCCGCAAGCTAGCCGAGGCCGTGGCAAGTTGGAAAGCGCCTCGCCCAATTACCCTGATCGCCCACAGCCTGGGCACCCTTGTCAGCCGCTATTATGTGGAGCGTTTAGGTGGAAAAGATGTAGTTGATCGTCTGATCCTGATGGGTGGTCCGCATAGCGGTGTCCCTAAGATTGCCAGCAACCTCATTAGCGGCCTGAAATTGTTACCTTTTGGACTGATGGGAGATCGCCTGGGCCAGGTAATCGCCTCCTTCCCATCTTGCTATCAGATTCTTCCGACCTATGCCTGTGCCGTGGATGAGAATGGGCAGAACGTGCAGCTCCTGGAAGAGGAGGGCTGGGTACAGGAGAGCTATCGCCCGCTGCTGCGCTCCGCCCGAGAGTTCCGCCGCGAGCTGGGAAACCGGACCAGCGTTCCAACCATCTCAATCTTCGGCTATGGCCTGAAAACGATCACCGAGTTGCGCATCCGCCGCGGCGAACAGGGCCGATGGACGGGTGTGAGCTTTGATTTGACGCCCAAGGGAGATAGCTCCGTTCCTGAACGCAGCGCAGTATTGGAAGGTACCGAGATCCACCCCGTCCAGCAGTTTCACGGGACCTTGTTTGTGGACGCAGACGTGCGAATGCGGTTGAAGATGGAGCTCCTGGGAGACTCGGCCTAATTCCTTCTGCACGGCAATGGCAAACGCGCTGCTGGCTTTTGATTCTCCCCAAGCAGAGGCATGGGACCAACAATGGATGGAAATGTCTAAGGCTGCTATGGGTATCTGGGTGCAGACTCCTACATCCCATAGTAAAAGAGGGGCGGTAAGATGCCGCCCCTTATTCAATGTAATCTACTGGATCTCCAAGAGCTCAACCTCAAAAATCAGTGTTGCGCCCGGGGGAATGACGTTGCCCCCACCCTGATCGCCATAGCCCAGCTCAGGGGGAATCACCAGCTGGCGCTTGCCACCCAC
>Ga0105107_10001925_pt1 | contig 13603 bp, 13 predicted proteins | sample PPLLaktember2015_6_FD_79335 | JGI IMG/M metagenome (GOLD analysis project Ga0105107, IMG submission 79335) | Freshwater sediment microbial communities from Prairie Pothole Lake near Jamestown, North Dakota, USA - PPLs Lake P8 Core (1) Depth... | ecosystem: Environmental > Aquatic > Freshwater >...
GAGAGGCTCCCTGTGGACATTCTCGAAATCGACGACACGCTGGAAAAGATGCAGATCGAGAAGCTCCATCGGGTCAAGAACGCTCGCGACAACAAGAAGGTCAGGGAGTCTCTGGAGAAACTGGGAGAGGCTTGCGCCGGGAACAGAAATGTGATGGATTTTATCATTGATGCGGTGAAGACTCATGCGACCCTGCAGGAAGTTTGTGATGTGTTTCGGAAGACCTTTGGGGAATATCGGGATCCGGGGATATACTGAGAAGGTGCACGGCGCGCGGGACACGGTGCGTGGTCAACGGACAGCGAATCACGGTGAACAGTGAACGGTGAACATACGAAGGGTGGGGAGGATGGTGAAGGAACGCAAACTCAGAGTGATGGTGGCTAAACCGGGGCTGGACGGGCATGACCGGGGGGCGCGAATTATTGCGAGGGCCTTCCGCGACGCCGGGTTTGAGGTGGTCTACACCGGACTTCATCAGACGCCGGAATCCATTGTTCAGGCGGCGATCCAGGAAGACGTGGACATGCTGGGGATGTCCAGCCTGGCAGGAGCGCACATGTATCTGTTCCCCGAGGTGGTCAGGCTCCTTCGATCGAAAGGGGTCGAAGACATGGTCGTGTGCGGGGGAGGGATCATTCCCGACGAGGACATCCCGAGGCTGAAAGAGGCAGGGATTGCCGAGATCTTTACCCCCGGCTCCAAACTGGATGAGATCGTGAAGTGGGTGAGAGAGCACGTGAAACCGAGGGTGGCGTGATGACAAACGCTGTTGAAAAGGTCATTGCAGGGGATGTGCGCACCGTGGCCCGGTTGATCCGGGATATTGATGACAGGGTCCCAGAGGTCCGGGAAATCCTCAAGGCGCTTTACGCGCACACGGGTCACGCCTATGTGGTCGGCGTCACAGGCGCGCCCGGAGTCGGCAAGAGTACGCTTGTGGACCAGATGGTGGCCCATTTGAGAAAAGCGGGAAAGACCGTGGGGGTGCTCGCGGTCGATCCGACCAGCCCTTTCACCGGGGGGGCTATTCTGGGCGACCGCATCCGCATGCAGCGCCACAGCCTGGATGAGGGAGTGTATATCCGTTCTCTGGCCACGCGAGGACACTTCGGAGGGCTCACCCAGTCCACTCGCAGCGCGATCGATGTTCTGGATGCCATGGGCAAGGACTACATCCTTGTGGAAACGGTAGGCGTCGGACAGGACGAGGTGGATGTGGTCAAAAGCGCCCAGACCACGATCATCGTCGTGATTCCGGGGATGGGGGATGACATTCAGGCCATCAAGGCCGGCATCCTCGAAGTAGGAGACATCTTTGTCATAAACAAAGCGGACCGAGAAGGAGCGGACAAGACGCTGAATGAACTGCGGCAAATGATCGACATGGGCCAGCAGAAGTTCAGGGAAGGGAAGTGGATCCCGCCTATTCTCAAGGTGGAGGCGGTTTTCGACCGGGGCGTAGCCGAGCTTGTGGAGGCGATCGAGAAGCACAGAGCCTACCTGTTGGAGGCCGGAGGGGATCAGCACCTCTTGCGCCGAACGCTGAGAATCCGCGAGGAACTGGCTGAGATGATCAAGAACCGGCTCATTCAGGAGGTGCTCGATCAGCTGATCGAAGGCGGTGAGTTCGAGCGTGCGGTGGAGGCGATTCTGGCCGGTGAGACGGACCCCTACACGGCGTCGGATAATCTGGTTTTTTCCAAACTGGGCCGCAGAAGTGAGCGACCCTGAGGCTCCTCCAAACGGTCAGCCCGAGCGCTCCCGGGTTCTTCTCGTTTTGGGGCGGATCGCGCTGGGGATCGTGGAGCTTTTTTTCCTGCTCTTTGGTGTTTATCTCCTGGTTTTGGCGTACCATCTCACGGACCCTTTGTCGTTCATCATGACCTTTTTTGCATCGAACCTGGTGATTCTGATCAGTGCAGTCCTCTTGTTGGGGCTGGTTCTCAAGTTCCGAAAAAAGAAGGAAGAGTGAAAGGAGGGCATAGGCATGCCGGCAAAGCAGGGACCCTTACCTCTTGGAAAACGACTGGCGAAACTTCGCAAAGAGCGCAGCATGTCGCTTCAGAGTCTGGCCAATGAAACCGGACTGACAACCGCTTACATTTCTCAGATCGAAAATGCGGAAGTGATTCCTCCGGTCGCCGTGATCCTTCAACTCTCCAGAGCTTTGGAAATCGATTCGAGCGTTCTCCTCAAGGAGGAGAAGAAGCAGATAGGAAGCAGGGCTCATGACGATTACCAGAAGCGAACCGAGGATTATTCTTACCGGAATCTCACCCCAGACGCCCAGCACAAGCATCTCAAAGCCTTCAAGGTGTTCATCGATCCGCGGTCGGACCACAAGGGGGTTAGCTACCAGCACCTGGGAGAAGAATTCATCTATGTCCTCGAGGGTGAGCTTGAAGTTCTGGTCGGAGAGAACCGGAGCGTTCTGAAGCCCGGCGAGTGCATTCACTTTAATTCTTCCATCGTGCACAAGTTGCGCAATCTGAGCGCAGAGAAAGCAGAACTCCTGGTGGTTCTGTATACGCCTTGATCATGGAGAGGAGAGTTCATGTCCTTTGAATTGAACGAAGAACAGAAGATGATCCGGGCCATGGTGAGGGAATTTGCCCGCACAGAAATCCTTCCCACGGCGGCGGAGCGCGACAGAACAAGGGAATTCCCCAGGGAAAACCTGCGCAAAATGGGTGAACTGGGCCTCATGGGCATGAATGTGCCGGCAGAGTACAACGGCGCAGGCGTCGACACGGTGAGCTACTCCGTGGCCCTCCAGGAGATCGCCTATGCCTGTGCGGCCACGGCCGTGATCATGTCTGTCCACAATTCCGTGGCCTGCGGCCCCATCTATCGCTTCGGTTCCGACTATCTGAAGGAAACCTACCTGAAACCTCTTGCCGCCGGGAAAATGATCGGATCTTTTGCAGTGACCGAACCAGGGGCAGGCTCTGACCCGGCAAGCCAGAAGACCCGGGCGCTAAAGGACGGGAACAGCTATGTGCTCAACGGCAACAAGGTCCTCATCAGCACGGGAAAGAATTCGGATATCACCGTGGCTACCGCCTACACCAGCAAGGAGAAGAAGCACCGGGGAATGAGCGCCTTTGTGGTGAAAAAAGGAACCCCCGGATTCTCCGTGGGGAAAGAAGAAGAAAAGATGGGGCTCTGCGCTTCCGACACGGTGGAGTTGATCTTTGAAGACTGCCGGGTTCCCAAGGAGAACCTGCTGGGTAAGGAAGGGGAGGGTTTCGTCATCGCCATGGCTTCTCTTGACGGGGGCAGGATTGGAATCGCTTCCCAATCGGTAGGATTGGCGCAGGCCTGCCTGGACGCAGCCGTGGCTTATGCCAAGGAGCGTGTCCAGTTCGGAAGGCCGATTGCCCAGTTCCAGGCCATTCGCTGGATGATCGCGGACATGGCGACGGAGATTGAGGCGGCCAGGCTCCTCACTTTCAACGCCGCTGCCATGAGAGACCGGGGAGAGAATTTTTCAGCCGCCGCCTCCATGGCAAAGGTTTTTGCTTCTGAAATGGCCAATAAGGTCGCCTACAGGGCCCTGCAGATCCACGGCGGCTATGGATACATCAAGGACTTCCCTGTGGAGCGGTATTATCGGGATGCGAGAGTCCTGACCCTGTACGAAGGGACTTCCGAGATCCAGAGAACCGTCATCTCCAACCATCTGCTGGGGAAATAAAAGGGACAAAGGCACATAGGCACAAAGGGACAAAGGGATATAATGATTTCTCTGCTTTGTGCCTTTGTGCCTCGTGCTGGTGCAAGAAAATCTACCGTTCCCCGAGGGGGAAATAGAGGCGCTGACCACATTCGTTTATGACACGGCTGTTCGAAGAATACCGAGAGTTTATCCCCGATTTCGAACTCTTTCTGGAGAGCCTCAGAAAGCCCCTTCCCAATCACCTTCGCGTGAATCGCCTCAAGACCTCCCCTGCTTCGGTCATCGCGATGCTTCAGGAAAGAGGCATCCCCCTGAGACCTGTCGGTGTCGGAGACGACACCCTCTATGAAGCTCCCAGAGCCCTTCTGCCGGGCAAACTGCTGGAGTATTTCCTCGGCTACATCCATCCCCAGGCGCTCACCTCCTGTATGGCCGCTCTGGTTCTGGCACCCGGACCGAGCACTTCCGTGCTGGATCTTTGCGCTGCGCCGGGCGGAAAGACCTCTCATCTGGCAGAACTCATGGCCAATACAGGGATCATTGTCGCCAATGAACTCCATCTGCGGCGGCACTCTCCTCTCATGCACACTCTTTCAAGACTCGGGGTGTTGAATGCAGTTCTGACCGCTTATCCGGCTCAGGAATTCCCTTTGAGAGAATCCTTCGATTTCGTCATGGCCGACGTCCCATGTTCAGGGGAGGGGAGGTGGCGGCTTTCGAGGGAATCTTCTGCGACAGAGGAGTTAACCTATCGGACCGCGATCGCGGAGACACAAAAGAAAATGATCTTGAGAGGCTTTGATCTCTTGAGAAAACGAGGGACCATGGTTTACTCCACGTGCACCTATAGCCCGGCGGAAAACGAAGGTGTCGTTGACTTCCTCCTCAAACATAGGGACGCGGAACTCGTTCCTTTCGACAATGTTCCCGGCGTCGAGCCGGGGATTTCCCAGTGGGGAAAGGAGAGGTTTGATGGAAGAATGCATGGAGCAGGGAGATTCTACCCTCACCGGATCGATTCCGTGGGATTCTTCATGGCCAAGATTCGCAGACGAGCGTGAGCGGCGCCTGCTGTTCATGTACCTGGAAGAGCGCTTCGGAATCCCTGAGAAGACCTTTGTCGACTTTGATTTGTTCAGCAGAAGGAATAGTTGGTGGCTCCTGCGAAAAACAACAAGCGTGAATCTGCCGGTAAGGCTCAAGGTGAGCCAGGTAGGGCTAAAGGCCTTTGATAAAGTGGGGAAATACCTGAAGCCTGCCACTCGCATGGTCCAGCTCTTCGGTCATCATGCAACCAAAGGGGTTTACCTCCTCGCTGACAGAGAACTTGAAAAACTGCTGAGAGCCGAACCTGTAGAGGTGGAGAGCGGCATGGAGGAGGGATTTGTCATTCTCCGCTTCCGGGAACAGGTTCTCGGAATTGGCCTGCTGATGCAGGGCCGGATCACTTCTCGCATCCGGCAATCAGAGGCGCAACGAATGCTTACCGATTAAGCCTCATCCGTTCATTGAAGTCAGACAAACCTGTCTGAGAAAAAGAAACCCCCTGTTCCTTCGCCCGCCGTGATGTGCAAGTGTGCACAGTTTTATGTGCAGCGCCGTAAGAATCAGAACTGAAATCAAGAGAACAGAAGACAGCAATGCAACGGGAGCCGCCGAAATCCGAAAACCGGAAGAGCGCGCGGGTAAAGGGTTTTCAGCTCGTGCTGGGATGCTCTCGTGAAAGTCCCTGGTATTGCAGGGGATGCTGGCACAGAAGTTGAATGGATAAGAGCCAGGTTAGGCTTAGGAATCTCCAAGAGAGGGTCATCGCAGGAAAGGGCTTATAGCGTGGAGGGTATGATGGAAGCCTGTAAACGGTTGGAATTTCTTTCTGCTCAATCCGATTCGATCACGCCCATAGCGGGGCCGGAAGCATGGCTTCCTCCTTGGGTTTTCAAGCATGAAGATCTTGTGCAGGCGATGGAGAGCGCCCAAAAACTGGGACAGGACGCGCTCACGAATACCATCAATCATATCCATTTCACTGAAGGAGTCGTCCGCGTTCTTCTCCACAATCCCGACTACAGGGAATCTTTTCTTTTGAATGCTTATCCGCAGCCCTCCATCGGCAAAACGGTCACCTGCAAATGGGAAAACAAAGATTTTTCCGGCTTGGACCTGGATAATCTGGAGTTCAAATACCTGGTCGTTGACGATGGTCGCTCCATGATCATGGTGCCTGCCATTCTGAACGAGATCAACAGGGAGTTTCTTGTCCTTGAATTGCCTGAAGAGGGCTATGCTCTGGGGCAGAGGCAAGCCAGAAGGTATGCATGCAGAGACGTCAAGGCCGATTTGATCCAGAATGGATTCCATGCAGAAGGAGAGCTCATGGATTTCAGTCCTGTGGGCTTTCGAATCCGGGTTCGTCCGGATCCTTCCTGCTCTTTTCGCTGGTTCAACACGGAAGATACGGCGGTCATTCATCTCAGGAGTGAGAGCAAAATCCTTTTTTCAGGAGCCTGCCGCATGATCCGGCAGCGCGGTCAATCGACGGAAAGGGAAATCGTGTTCGCTCCTTTGAACGGTGAAATTAGACGGTTCAAGAAAAAGCACATTCGAAATGTGCGGCAAAAACTTGCGCCGGCTCCAAGCCTATCATTCTTCCACCCTTTTCTGGGCAAAAAGGTTCAGTTTGAAGTGGAGGATATTTCCACCTCCGGGTTTTCGGTTCAGGAGGAGGCGGATGAAAGAGTGCTCCTGCCGGGAATGATCATTCCTGAGGCTACATTGGGGTTTGTGGGGTTTCTCAAAGTCAAATGCTCGGCGCAGGTCATCTACTGCAAGCCATGTGACGGAAATGAGGTGCGGTGTGGTCTGGCGATCCTGGACATGGATATCCAGGCTTACAGCAGCCTGACCCACATCCTGACCAGTGCCATGGATCCCCATGCCTATGTCTCCACAGAATTGGACATGGATGCGCTTTGGGAGTTCTTCTTTGAAACGGGCTTCCTTTACCCGAAGAAATACCGGTTGATCCAGCCTCAGCGGGCCCAGTTCAAGGAAACTTACAAGAAACTCTACCAGGACAATCCCGGAATCGCGCGACACTTCACCTACCAGAAAAACGGTCGCATCTTCGGCCACATCTCCATGGTTCGCGCCTATGATCGAGCCTGGATGATCCATCACCATGCCGCCAAATCCATGGAGAGCAAGAGGACCGGATTCATGGTCCTGAAACAGATCATGCATTACCTGAACGACATGCATCGTTTGCCTTCGGCCAGCATGGATTACACGATCTGCTACTTCCGGCCGGAAAACAAATTCCCTGACAGGGTCTTCGGAGGGTTTGCAAGGGAGCTCAAGAACCCTCGGGGATGTTCGCTGGATCTCTTCGCCTATCTCCCATACACGCGGCTATCCTTAGGGACCAAACTCCCGGAGGGTTGGACCCTGACTCAGAGTTCGGAACGGGATCTCTGGGAATTCGAACACTTCTACATGAGTCAGTCAGGAGGCCTGCTGCTCGATGCCATGGGCATGAGGCACACAGGGGTGAGACAAAACTCGCTCCAGAAGACCTACGCTGAAATGGGTTTGACCAGGAGTTGGCAGACCTATTCGCTCAAGTCGAACGAAAAACTTTGTGCCCTTCTGGTTGTGAACCATTCAGATCTGGGATTCAACCTTTCGGAACTTCTGAATGGTATCAAAGTGTTGGTAGCCAACTCTAAAGCACTCCCTTGGAGCGTTCTGTCTACGGCGATTTCTCAGCTTGCAGGAGAGTTCGAGATGGAACGGATTCCAGTCCTCTTTTATCCCATGAGTTACGTAGAGGAAAATGAGATTCCCTTTGAAAAGCATTACCAAATGTGGGTGTTGAACGTGCAACAAGGAAATGAGTATCTGGAGTACATGCAAAAGCGATTTCGCATCAGCTACAAATAAGACACTCATCTTTCCCTCTTCATTTTACTGGCCATTGTCAGACTTGCGCCCTGCTGCTACTCGACAAGTCCTCAAAGACGCCGCGCACCCTTTTTCCCTTGCTCCAAATCCCTACCCTCACCTCAGTTCCACCGTGATGGTCATTGACAAAATCTTATAGTGAGAACTATAATGAAAACCTTTTAGGGTAAAATGACCAACCCTGAGCAAGACTTTTCGCCGAAAGGAAGCTTCGAATGGTTTCGAAGACAGGATCCCTCAGCCACATTCACGCTCCGCTCTACAACAGCAGGTTGATCAAAAACTATGTAGAATATATCAAGAAATTCCATCCTGACCTCGATCTTCAAGACATTCTCCACTACTCCTGGATCCGAACCTATGAACTGGAAGACCAGGGCCACTGGTTCAGCCAGTGGCAGGTGGACCGGTTCCACGAACGCCTGGCCCAGAAGACAGGGGATTCAAAGATATCGAGAAAAGTCGGGCAATTTGCAGCGACCTCCGAAGCCTCAGGAGCGTTGAAACACTATGCGCTCGGGTTCATGAGCCCGGGTGGAGCGTACTGGCTCTTCGAGAAAATAGCACCCCACATGACAAGGGCCTCCACCTTCAAGAGCAAGAAACTGGGGAGCAACAAGTTCGAAATCATTTCCAAGCCAAACCCGGGGGTATCGCTCAAGCCCTATCAGTGCGAAAACATGGTCGGACAGATCGAAGCGTTGTCCAAACTTTTTACCGGCCGTTTTCCTAAAGTAGAACACCCGGAATGCGTTCACGACGGCGGCGCGATGTGCCGGTATCTTATCACCTTGGATTGGACCCCTTCCTTCATGTGGCGCGGCTGGAGGAGCCATCTCATCCTTGCGGGTCTGCTGATTTGTCTGGGCCTGCATTTCCTGATCTCCTCTTTTACGTGGACCATCGTCACGTTGCTCTTTGGCATCGTTTTTCTCGGTGTTTCGCTTTATTTCGAACAACTTGAAAAGAAAGACTTGAGCAAAACCGTCGAAACTCAGCAGGACGCGGTCGAGGCCCTGCTGGACCAGATCAACATTCGCTACAACGACGCCCAGCTCGTGAAAGAGATAGGGCAGGCCACTTCCATGCTTCTCGACACCAACCGATTGTTGAAAGCGGTTGTGGACGCCATGCAAAACCGGCTGGATTTTGACCGGGGGGGCATCTGGCTTTCCAACAGAGAAAAGGACCGACTCGTTTACCGCGTGGGCTTCGGGTATAATGCCGCCGTAGAAGACGTTCTCAAGAAAACGTATTTCCATCTGGATAAACCTCAATCCCGCGGGGTGGCCGTGCAGTCCTTCAGGGAACAGCGGCCCTTTCTCGTCAACGATGTGGGAGAAATCGAGAGGGATATTTCGGAAAAGAGCTATGCGTTCATCAGGGAGCTGAAAACCCAGTCCTTCATCTGTGTCCCCATCGTTTACGAGAGGGAATCGCTGGGTGTCCTTTTCGTGGACAACCTGAAATCCAAAAGACCTCTCAGCCAGAGCGACATTTCACTTCTCACGGGGATTGCCACCCAGATCGCCATCAGCATCCACAATGCCCTGTCGTACCAGAAACTGGAAGAGAGCAAAGAGCGAGAACAGAGTTTGCGCCGGCTCTTTGAAAAATACGTGCCTTCTCCAGTGATCCGACGATACGTGAACTCGGGGGAAGTGGAGCTTTTCCGGGGAGAGGAGTCCGCCATCACAGCCCTTTTCCTGGACATCCGCGGATTCACTTCGAGCTCCGAAAGCATGGAACCTATCGACGTTGTCTCTTTCTTGAACAACTACTTCGAGAAGTGCTCTCTCATCATTTCCGAGGAAAACGGCCATATCAACAAGTACACGGGAGACGGCTTTTTCGCCATTTTCGGGGCTCCTGAACCTATCTCCAATCACGTGAACCTCGGCTTCAACGCGGCCCGCAGAATCCTGGACATGTCCAAAAGCTTCATTCTCGAAGGAAGACCCATGAAGATCGGCATCGGTCTCCACACGGGACGGGCCATTATGGGCAACATCGGGTGTCACACAAAGATCGAATTCACTGCCGTGGGCGACACGGTCAACACGGCGGCAAGGCTTCAGGAGTTCACCAAGATCTTTCACAATATCCCCATTATCCTGAGCCGTTCGGTGTGGGAACAACTGGAGGGGCACCCGGATCATGAATCGATCATCAACCTGGGAGCACAGAGAATCAGGGGGAAAAAAGACAAGCTCGAAGCCTTCGGCTTCAATCCTCTCATTGACCGCACTTCAAGCGACTCTCAAGGCAAGCTGGGCTTCATTCCCTTGCAAAGAATCAAGGGAGTGTAAGTGAAGCGCCTGGGCGAAAGAAAAAACGACTTAAAATCCTCAAAAAAACCACCCCGGCCGCCCGGGTAGTCCTCGAACAGTTCCTTTGCTTTCAGAGAAACGACTTCCACTTTCTTGACCCAATTGAAGACATCCTCGGTCTTGACCTCGCCATAGAACAGGTGGTGGGGAAGAAGATGGAGGGCGACGTCGTCGTAGCCCAGATCATAGAGATAGGAATAGAGCTTTCGGCCCGCATAGGCGTCAAAATTGAACCGTGCCTCCAGCAGTTTCATCAGTTCGAAGAGAATCCTCTCCATGTGGGCGGGCAGAGGGAAATGGCTGAGGCAATTGTAGTCAAGGTCAAGAAGGCAGAGGGAACCGCCGGGTTTCAGCACCGCATCGAGGTTCCTGATGATTTCAAAACTCTCGATCCGGTTGTACTCGAGGACGAAACGAACCCAGATCAGGTCAAACGGGCCCACGTCATCAAGGGGATGGCGGAGGTCATGGAACCGGAACTCTATGCCGGATGGGTTTTCGTAGTGCTTCTTCGCGTACTGGATTCTTTCTTCAGAATAATCGACACCCATGATCCTGCCGTCGGGCTTGAGCATCTCCCACAGAACCGACGTGACTTTGCCCGGTCCGCACCCCGCGTCCAGGACATGCATTCCAGGCTGCACACCGCACCAAATCGCCTGACTTCGAACGGCCTCCGGATCGGTTTTGAGTTCAAGACGGAGCGCCTCTTCTGAATTCTCCATCAAATAGGACGTGTTCTTTCGGACCATTGAAGGGATCTCCTCGGTACGCGGTGCCCCAGGAAATAAGGTTTCTTTCTATACCATGAATCAAAGAGGATTAGCAAAATGTATTGACCCTGGGTCGTCTTGATATATCTTATTGAATATCATATAAAAGTGCCCGACGAGGAAAAGAGAGGATCAAGAGAGATGAGATACATGAGCAGAGAAATCGGTTTTGAGCAGGGACCCATCCGGCCGCCCAGCGAGGCGGCGAGCCTGCTCTTGCGCCTGACGAGGAATTGCCCTTGGAACCAGTGCCTGTTCTGTCCGGTTTACAAAGGCCAGAAGTTTTCTTTGAGAGAAGTCGAGGAAATCAAGAAAGACATCCAGACCGCCAAGGATATTGCCGATGACATCAAGGCTCTTTCCTGGTCTCTGGGTGTCAGCGGTAAAGTGACAGATCAGGTGGTCAGCCACATTTATACGAGCCCCAACTACAGCGAAGGGTATCGGAGCATCGCCGCATGGCTCTACTATGGAACCGGGGCTTGTTTTCTGCAGGACGCGGACAACCTGATCATGGAGACCGATGGGCTCGTGGAGGTCCTCAAATTCCTGAGAGAAAAGTTCCCCGAGATCCGAAGGGTGACCACTTACTCCCGTTCGAGAACCATCGCGCGCAAGAGCGCCGAAGCCCTGAAGAGAATCAAAGAAGCCGGCCTGGACCGGGTTCACGTGGGGCTGGAGTCAGGATACGATCCTGTTCTGAGGCTGGTCAAGAAAGGCGTCACGGCCGCCCAACAGATAGAAGCCGGTCAAAAGGCCATGGCCGCGGGTCTTGAGCTCTCCGAATACGTCATGCCGGGGCTGGGAGGACAGGCCCTGTGGAAAGAGAACGCAACGGCAACGGCTGAAGTGCTCAACCAAATCAACCCGCATTTCATCAGAATCCGAAGCTTGAGGATCCCGGACAGGGTGCCCCTCTCCGCCCTTCTGAAAGAGGGAAGCTTCAGGATGCAAACCGACGACATGCTGGCGGAGGAGCTAAAGCTCTTCATCTCCACCCTGTCGGGCATCACGAGCGTGGTGACGAGCGACCACATTATGAACCTCCTGGAGGAAGTGAGCGGCAAATTTCCCGAGGACAAGGAAAAGATGCTGGCCGTGATCCGGCGGTATCAGGAACTGCCTGACCCGGAGCGCCTCATTTACCGGATCGGCAGAAGGGGCGGAGCCTATCGCTCCACCGACGATCTGGAGCGGGACCCCACCACTTACCGGAAGATCAAGAATCTCATCATGGAGCTGGACGCAAAGGGCGGCCCTGAGGAGATCGAGCGGTTCATCAGCGACATGGTGGATCAGTATGTCTAGGTTGTTTTACCCTATCCTGGTTGATCTGCAAGGCAAGAGGGCCCTGGTCGTGGGCGGAGGCAAGGTGGCCCAGAGGAAGATTGAGACTCTTCTGGAACACGGGGCTTCCGTTCAAGTCGTCGCAAAGGAACTGACGGCGACGCTGGAGGAACTGCGAAACCATGAAAAGATCGAGTTTCTCGGCGACGAATTTTCCGAAGCCTTCCTGGAAGGAGCCTTCCTCGTCTTTGCAGCCACGGACGATGCCTCCCTCAATCGCAGGGTGAGCCAGGCGGCGCAGCAGAAGGGCTTGCTCGTGAACGCCGTGGATCAGCCTGCGGACTGTAACTTCATTGTGCCGTCGGTTCTCTCCAGGGGAGATCTTCTCATCGCCGTGTCGACCTCCGGGAAGAGCCCCGCTTTCGCAAGGAAGGTGAGGGTTGAACTGGAGCGACATTTCGGCGAGGAGTACGGTCTTTTTCTGAACCTCATGGGAAACCTGAGAAAGGAGATTTTGCGCCTCGGTCTTTCTCAGGAAGAAAACAAAAGCGCTTTCGAGGAACTGGTGTACTCCGATCTCCTCCAGACCATTCGCCGGAAGGAATGGGTTGCGGCTTCACAGATCATCGAAAAGGTCCTGGGACGACCCGTGTCGAAAAATCAGATTCTAGATTTTCTCAAGGCAGAGTGACCTATGGCTCTTTTGCTATATGCCTTCGCGCTGATCCTGATCCTCCTGGCCACGGCGGCATTCATTGTTTACCTGGTGCGCCAGCAAAAATCGACCTATCACTGGGCCTATCGACTGCTCCTGACCGGGTTTGCTTTCCTCACTCTTTTTGTCGGCTACGAATACTACGCGCTCGGCGTTGCTCCGGTCTTGACCCTGAAGTCCTCGCTTTCCTTTTTTGCTTGGACTATCCTCCTCGTCTATCTGCTTTTTCACCTGAAATTCCGTCTCATGGTGCTGGGATCTTTTGTGGCGCCTGTTGCAGCATGCCTGCTCATCCTTTCCTCGACCCTTCCGACGGCCGAAGTGACGGTCAAACCCATTTTCAGGAGCCTCTGGCTCCCGGTGCACATCGGAACGGCTTTTGTGGGGAACGGTTTTTTTGCCGTCACCTTTGTGGCGGGGATCATGTACCTGATCCAGGAATCCCAGATCAAGAAAAAGCGCCTGGGTTCTCTATACGCCAGGCTCCCGTCGCTGGAAACGCTGGACTCCATCAATCATTTCGCTCTGATCTGCGGCTTCACGTTCATGACCGCAGGGATGATCACCGGGTCGATCTACGCGCAGTATGCTCTGGGAAGTTACTGGCGATGGGACCCCAAGGAGGTGTGCTCCCTGCTGGCGTGGGTCTTCTACGCGGTTCTCTTGCATGAGAGGCTTGCGGTCGGATGGAGAGGCCGGAGGGCAGCCCTGCTCTCCCTGTTCGGGTTTCTGGTCTTGGTCCTGGCCTTTGCGGGCGCGAACCTCTGGCTCAGCGACTATCACAGTTTCAAAAACATGGGGGGCCGGCCCGGGGGATGATCCGCATCGTCAACATCGGCATGAACCACGAGACCGC
>Ga0105107_10001926_pt1 | contig 13602 bp, 6 predicted proteins | sample PPLLaktember2015_6_FD_79335 | JGI IMG/M metagenome (GOLD analysis project Ga0105107, IMG submission 79335) | Freshwater sediment microbial communities from Prairie Pothole Lake near Jamestown, North Dakota, USA - PPLs Lake P8 Core (1) Depth... | ecosystem: Environmental > Aquatic > Freshwater >...
AGACGCCGACCGCAAACACCGATACGTGCCCGCCCTTGTACATCCGGCCTCCGGGTAGAGCCGTCTAATCGTCTGCCTCATTTTGCCTGAGAAACCGCTCCACTTCAACGTTTGGATCGCGGGGCGCCGGGCCCGCGGATTCCGCGCAAATGCCCGTGCATTCCGTGACTTACGCCGTTCCACCAACGGCCACCGGCGAGCGGAGGATCTCGTCATCTGCGGCACGCAAATCGGACCGCTATTGTTCGCGTCGCCGAGGTGGGAACACGCGTGCCGCGCACACGCACGTCAGCGCCGGGTTCGGGTGTACCGTTCAGCGCGCGGTGACCTGCCGGAATCACTATCACCTTTCGGCGATAGCCTTCGCATGCTCCGCGCCGGCGGAGTTCTTCGCGATCAGATCTATGATGTAGTCGAGGTGCGGTTGCACCGCCCCAACGGTGCTCGATGGAACTTCTCGAAGGCTTCGTAGCCGGGGGCCTTGTCCGGCGCATCCGGTGCGCCGGTGACAATGGCGCGATCGCCGCTTGCACGGCGTTTCGCGGCGCGGTGCTCTTCGTTGACATCTCGGACTACACCGCGCTCGCGGAGGCGCTGTGCAGTCAAGGCTCTGATGGCATCGAGCGCCTCGGCGAAACAGTAAACCTCGCCTTTCGCAACAGCCTGTCCGCCGTGCACGACACCGGGGGCGAGATCGCGTGCTTTGCCGGCGACGCCTTCCTCGCCTACTGGCCCGCCGACGATGGCGACGTCCGACGTACGGTGCAGCGCGCCCGCCAGTGTGCCGAGTTGCTCCACACGGCGTCCCAGTCAGCGAATCCTCTCTCATCGACGCCGACACCGACGCTGCACATCGGCCTCTCTGCGGGGGACATGTGGGCGGCGTGCCTTGGCAGCGACGAGCGCTGGCAGTTGCTCCTCGCCGGACCTGCTGTGCGCGAAGCTTGTGCGGCGGCCGCCGATGCGGCCGCAGGAGAAACGATTGCCGCGCCGGCCGTGGATCGTCTCACCGCATACGCGCGTGATGAGTCAGGCGCGGGAGCCCTGAAGCCGGATGCAGAATACGTCCCGTCCATTTCTCCGACGTTCGATTTCGTGACGCACGTTCCGAGACGGATACAGGCGTACGCCGGCGAAGGATATGCCGCGTGGATTCCGCAGCGGCGGACCATCTGCGCGCTCTTTATCCGGATCGACGGACTCGACGACACCGCTTCGGACGCCCTGCTGCGTCACCAGGCGGTCGTCACCTCGCTGCACGCCGCGTTGCGTCCTTACACGGGCGCAAGCGGAACACTTCTCGTCGACGACAAGGGGCTGGTGTTCACGCTCTGCCTCGGCATGCCGCACGATGCCCACGCGGACGACGCGCTGCGTGCGGTTCGAGCGGGGCTCGCCGTTCACACCGAACTCGAGCGCCTCGGTCTCGACTGTGCGATAGGTGTGGCGTCAGGCGCCGGCGTTTGTATGCCGCTTGGTGGACCGACGCGCCGGCACTACTGGGCAGTCGGCCGTTTCATGCACGTCGCGGGCAGGCTGATGGAGGCGGCAGGCAAAGGGCTGCTGTGCACCGAAGAGGTCGCAGATCAGGTACGGCGATCCGTGAGCCTGTCCCCGGAGAGGCCCATCGTGCTGAAGGGCCTGCGAGTACCGTTGCGTCCGTTTCGCGTCCGCGAAGCTGCCGTCATCGACCATCATGCGGAGCTCTTGTTCGGGCGCGAGGACGAGCAGGCGGCACTCGACCGATGCATGAGCGCGTTTGAAAGCGATCGAGGAACGGTGTTGTGGATGGTCGGCGAGGCCGGGCTCGGCAAGACAGCGCTGGTCCGATACCTGCGGCAGGCGACATCGCAGCGGCACATCACGTGTCTTTGGGGAGGCGCAGGCTCGGTAGAAATCGACGTCGCCTACGCAGCCTGGCGTCCGGTCTTCGCCGCGCTGCTTGGGAATGCTGATTCGTTCGTGCATCGTTCCCAGTCGGAGCGTCGAGCGCTGCTCGGACCGGTTCGGCACCCCGAGCTCGCACCATTAATCAATGCGGTCGTGCCCGGATTGCTCGATGAATCGCCGCTCGTTCGGAACCTCTCGGGACAGGCCCGCGCAGACGCGACGTCGCGTGTGTTGAGCGAAGTGATCGCATCGCATGCCACGAACCGGTTCGTGCTTGTGCTCGAGGATTGTCATTGGCTGGATTCCGCGTCCTGGCGCCTCGTACTCCGCGTCGCGCAGGACTATCCTCAGGCCCTCATCGTCCTGACGTCGAGGCCCTCGATCGAGGGCCAGGAATTGAGCGCGCTCAAAAGACTCGACCAGTTCACTGAGATGAAACTCCCGCCGCTGCGTGCGAACGCCATCGAGGCGATCGCCGAACACGTGCTCGGCGATCAGTCGACGAATGAAGAGCTGCTGGGCGCGATCATCCAGCGTTCAGTCGGCAATCCGCTCTTTGCCCGCGAGTATGCATTGCTGCTGACGACGCGGGTGAGGCCCCGCGGTTTCGAGTCCAGGCCCTCCACGTCGCCGCAGTCCAGCGAGCGGGACACCGTGCCCGTCACGGTGCAAAGTCTGATCGCGAGCCGCCTGGACGCGCTGCCGCCGTCCGAGGATCTCGCGCTGAAAGCCGCCAGTGTGATCGGCGACCGGTTCGACCTCGGGCTCATTGCAGGCGTATATCCCGGCCAGCCTCGCGGTGACGCGCTCGATGCGATTCTCATGAATCTGGCGGAGCGACAGTTGATCGTGCGCAAGGAGATCGACAGCGGGTGGTTCGCGTTCGAGCATGCGATTATCCGCGAAGTCACCTACGAGCAGCTCACGCGAGACCAGCGGCGCGATCTGCATCGGCGTGTCGCCGAAACACTCGAACGGGAGTACGGGCAGGATCTGAGACCGCATTTCGCGGCATTGGCTCACCACTGGTCTCACGCCGAAGTGCCGGTTGCGACCCTCAGCTATGCCGATCAAGCCGCGTCTCAGGCGCTTGCCGCCGGCGCGTTCGAAGAAGCCGATCGGTTGCTCAGCCGATGCATCGAACTGTCGGCGAACGAGGCAAATCACGTCACGAGGGCCGACCGGATTCGGTTCCATCGGCAGGTCGGGGATGCGCGCCACGGCATGGGACAACTCGAGTCACGCAGCGCGGCGGCTCACCAGGCGCTGCGGCTCGCCGGCCGCCCACGCCCGCATACCCCTGTTGGACTCGTTGTGCAGGCGGGGGCTCATCTGTGTGGTATGGGTGCGCGCCGCGTGCTTGGGTCGGCGCGGCCGCCCGCGGATCCGTCGCAAGTCATGGACGTGGCACGCGCCTACCGGCATAGCGCGGAGGTGTGCTACTTCAACAACGACATGCTCGGAATGATTTGCGACAGCGTGAGCGCCGTCGCCTGTGCATCGTTGCTGAAACCGTCAGCGGTTCTTGCGGGCGCGTCGACCGAACTCGGCGGCATTCTGAGCGTCGCGGGGCTACGCCGGATCGGAGAGCGAATCCTGCGGCGAGCCATCGCGATGGCGGAGGCTGCGGACGACCAGGCGGCGCAAGCCTACGCCCACATGATCAGCTGTCTTTACTACGTCGGCCTGGGCGACTGGCAGTCGGCGGAGAAGAGCGCCCAGCGCTGCCAGGATCTCTGCGAACCGATGGACGACCGCGTCAACTGGACCAACGCGCAGGCGGTGCGATTCTGGATGAGCCACTACCGTTCGCATGACGCTGCCGCCAGCGAGGCGGCGATCCGGTTACGTGACAGGGCGAGCGAGACGGGTAACCGCCAGCATCGCGCGTGGGCACTGCGATGCCTCGCGGTGTGCGCACTTCGGCGAGACGATCCCGCCGAGGCAACAACGCATCTGCAGGCGGCGCTCGACTGCCTTGGAGAGACCGCTGCGCTCAACGAGCGGATTCCGACGCTCGGCATCCTGGCGTTGGCTCAACTCAGAAACGGGCAGCTGTGGTCGGCCCGTGCCACCGCAAAGGAGGCGTTGGCTCAGGTGGAGCGCATCAAGCGCCCAATCGGATACGGCACGCTCGAAGGATACTCGTGCTTGATTACCGTCGCGCTCGACGCCTGGCGGGAGGAGCGCTCGCCGCAGTGGCGGCGTGCCGTCAGAGAGTGCCTGCGGGTACTTCGACGCTACCGGAAGAGCTTTCCTGTCGGCGAGCCGCGCTACCAGCTGTATCTTGGAGAGTACAGTCGATTATCGGGGTCCGTCAGTGCCGCGCGCCGGAGCTATCGTCGCGGTGAGGCTGCCGCGTCTCGCCTGGGAATGCCCTGGGACGCCGCGCGCTGTCGCGACGCGCTGCAAAGCTTGACGAGGGCATCATGATAACAATCCCTCCGTGATGATCGGATACACGTCTGTCGTCGCCTCCTTCCCCCACAGCAGATCCTGATGACCGTATGTCGGAAGGATGTGCTTCCGAACCCGACGTCGCAACCGGAAACTTCCCTGCGTCAGCCACTCGTACATCAAGTCGATGCTGTTCCTGTGCCACAATCGATTCCGGGCACCAGTAATCAGCGTTACCTTGTCCAAGTAGCTGAATTGCGTCCGAGCGGCATCGGATATGAACGCCTGGTCGGGAAGTTCCTTGTCTTCATAGAACGTGGCGTGTCGCTGACGAATATTCTGGGCCGCGTGAATGTACATGTGCAAAGGAATTGACCCGAACTGATCCTGAAGCACCGGGTCGATCAACGGGGTGCCATGGATCTCGTCGATGAGATTGCCATGGTGGTACGGCATACCGTACATGAAACTCACGCGGTTGCACATGTGCCGGACCCTCCTGCACTCTTCACTCCGTTCGCCGTGCTCTTCCCCCTCTTCAGAATGGAACTGCCGGCCTGGCCAATCCTCGTACATTCGATCCAATTCGTCGGGCCAAGGGGCCTGCAGCTTACCCGTCGCGTCTGCCACGCGCGGATCCACGCAGACAAACGGATCGATCGCGAGCCGCTCAGCCCTGAGGCGATCGAGGATGCGCTCTTCACTTTTCATCCGGCTGTCGAGCGGCGTCTCGTAAAACAAGCCGAGGGTAAGAAGAACGACGCAATCGAGGTCCTGGCGATTGACATGCTTCCGCGCAATGGCTTCGGCGAGAACGCCGCTGCCCATGCAGTGACCGACCGCAGCAATGGGAGGCTTGACCCCATGCCTGCCCATCTCGTTCAATGCGGCACGAATGTCGTATTGGGCCGCTGCGTTGAAGTTGAATAACTCCGGGCGCTTCAGCCGGTTGTGGCGGTCATCGACGACGATACTGCTTCCCCGCCAATCGAGAAGCCAGACATCGAACGTCGCGGCGAGCCACTCCGCTAGCCCACCCTCGCGGACCCCAAACGTGCCATGGTTCGCACTGGCGCCATGCAACAGAAGGACGGCTTTGGCCGGCAGTGAACCCGAAGCGTTGTCGGAACTGCCATAGTGATGCAGCCAGAGCCGTATCTGGCCATCCTCGGTCGCCAACGGATATGCCGCTAAAGGATATTCAGACATTGATCCCCGTCATCGCGCTCGAGAACACTTTCATCAGCTCCCCGGCGCGCCCTGCATACACACAGGACAGCTCCCGAGCGAAATACCTGTAGAACGCCAGGAGCGCCCAGATTTGTCTCGTGGGATCGGGGGTACCCGTGATCTTCGAGCTCTTCAACTGTATCTGGAGGAAATCGTTGAACGACAGGCGCAGGATGCCGCGACGGCGTAGAGCGCCATCCGTGAACATCTCGAAGTACAAGGTCGCGACATCCAGCCACAAGTCTTGACCCAGGTCGTTGCGGAGTACCTTGCGCCCAACCAGTTCCCAGGTCTTCGACTCCTCATCGTCGAAAACCACCTTATACCTGAAGAAACGCCTGAGTGGGGGCGGATCATCGGGCGGACGGACGAACATTTCGAGAAAGCTGCGGTCCTGCTTGACGGCGAACGACTGATTGTCGATTGTGACTGTGCCACCGAGCGCGATTGTCACGGGGGGAACGGTGTGGTCCGTTGAAATCAACCGCGCGAGGTCGCTCACTGTGGCGTCCAGCGCGACCCGGATCAAAACGCCTCGATTCTCGGCATCTCGAAATGCATCGAGTGTTTTTCGGCTGTATTTGAGATCGGCGTTGTGCTCGACCTCGCCGATGAGCTGAAACCCTCGAACAGGCTTGAACAGTCCGCTCATGTACTCGGTGAACGTCAACGCCACAACCTTCTGTTCACAATCATTTTCCGACGGGACGACGCCGTGGTTCAGCGGATCCAGCACCGCAGGTTGCGGCAACCACGCTGCGACGTTCTCGCGATCCGCTGTCTCCCATTGGGGCTCGTTCTTGTACCAACGAATGAACTGCTCGATCTTGTACTCGGCGACCGCGAGAACAGTAGCCGAGGGGTTGACTCCCACCGACATCGGGAACGCAGCGGCGTCCATCACGTAGAGCCCCTTGCAGTCGTGGACTTCGCCGGTCGGCTTCGTGACGCTGTCTGTTGCGTCCGATCCCATGGGACAACCACCCTGGCTGTGCACTGTCAATCGCCTGCCCAGTGCCGCCCACGCCGGGTTCGTGCGCAGTTCGCCGTTCCAACCCTTACTGGCCAGTTCGCGTAGCACGCGCTCCTGCACAACGCTCGATGTGTCGACCAGCCGGTTGGGGAGGCGCGCCTTGAGCCTGAATTCGCCGCTCGGCGATTTGTCTCGATTCTCGTGGTCCCCGTTCTTGTCTTCGTCCTTGTTTTGCTCCTTGTCCTCGTGTTTTTCAAGGTAGAGCCTGCCCCGATACAAATCGCGCCCCATCGTGAGGATGATCGCGGTGTGCCCATGGTCGACCTTATAGGCCAGCAGCCAGAGCAGCAGATCGCCCAGCAAATCCAGCAACTGCCCCGGAGTGCTGGGGACGGGGTTGAGGAGTTGCCTGGCGGCTCGGGCGGCAATCTCGGCCTCGCTGCCGGCGAGGACCTGCAGCCCCTGCCGGAGCATTCCGCGAATGAACACGTCCTTTCGTTCGTCATTGGGGTCGAGATCGACGTTGAACCGGGACAGCATGTCCGCATCGAGCGTCTTCGCCACCGTCGACGCCAGCCCGTCCAGCAGCCGTCCGAGCATCGGCAGCGCGAATGCGGACGCCTGATCCACGAAGGCTCTCCGTTCCGCACCAGCGGCCGTCACGAACCACTCCGGAAAGAATGTGGCCACGTCGGTGTCGGACGGGGCTAAAGGATTTCCCTTGAACGATCGGCTCAGGAAACCGTCAGCCGATCCGGCTGGTGCGCCGGTGCCTCGCAGCGCGTCGGTGAAGGCAGCCAGGCGGAGATGGCGACGCGCAGAACGCCGAGGAGGCGCGATTGGTCCCGACAGTTTTGAGGCCGATTCAATAAAGCGATTGCGCCGCAGCCAGAGCGGGCTGCGGAAGATCCCGACGAGGGGTTCGAGGTCGGGCGGGTACCCGCCATCCTGCGCGAGGAACCAGTGCGTCTTCTCGACGAGGGCCGACCGCGTCTTCACACTCGCGTCAGGGCCGATGACGAGCTCGTCACCGGCTCCGAACGGAACGTTGTCGGAGAACACGAGCGTCCCGACAGCATCGCCCTCGTGCCAGTCACCCCAGTCGAGTATCGGGTCATGGGCCAGCTCCGCTGTCACTCCTGAACGGTCGCACCGGACCATCATTCCGGCGGCCGGTTTCGCGCCGCCGCGAGGGCAACAGCCCTTGGAGAAATCCAGCGAGCATCGAAAATCCCCTTTGGCAGTGCTTCGATGGAGGACGGCCGAAGTAATCGTCGGGCCGTAGTCCGCCTCGTGTGGTTCGTCGCATTCAAACACTGCCGCCAGCGAATCCGTGTTCGGACAATAGTGCGATCCCAGCGGCGTGCGTTCCGGGTGCTCGCGCTGTTTCGGGCTCAGCAGATGCGCGTTCCTGAGCAGCAGTTCCGTCGTGTTGATCGCGCCGGCGCAGAGGAACACGTATTTCCCCTCAACGGTGCACTCGGCCTCGCGCATCGCAGCTTCGTCTTCGCTGCGGACGAGCAGATTGTTGTACGTCACCGCGAACACGGCCGCGTTCTTGCGCGCAATCCGTGTCACCTCCGCCAGCGTGTGGATCTCGGCCCCGCCGCGCTCTGCATATGCGAGGTAGTTCAGGTCGAGCGTATTCTTTGCCTGCCGATCGCAGCCGATGCAGCATCTCCCGCGCATGTCGCAGGCGGCCCGTTGGAGGCTGAGCTTCTCGTCGAACCTCTCCTCGAAGTTCACCGCCAACGGGGTGAGAAACCAATGCGCCGGCGATGTGCCCTCGGCCAACGTGCGAGCGCCGCGCTCCAGCTGTAACGTCTTCATCAGTCGCTGCGGGACGGTCGATACCTTCAGCATGTAGGCAGCCAGGTCGAAATAGCTGTCCAGGCGCCCATCCCGGTACTCGTCAGGCCAGCGCTCGTCGAACACCTCCCTGGGAGGCCGCAAATGGACGTTCGCGTAGATCAGCGACCCGCCGCCGTACCCTGCAGCTTGCACAGAGACGACATCCTGAAGTTCGCGAACGTCGTAGATGCCCCGATCCCATTTCCACAGCCAGCGTGAGAAGTCCGGCGCCGGCGGGATCACATCCTGACGGTCGTTGGTGGCAAACAGATCTTCAGTGGGGTACTTCGGGAAGTCGTTTTCCTCGTACACACGGCCGCGCTCCAGAACACAGACACGTAAACCTGCCTCGACCAGGCGGCACGCGGTCACAGCTCCGCCGAACCCGGTGCCGATCACGACAGCGTCAAAAGGCTTCGAGTCTGCTGATGGCGGCATGGCGTCGCGTCCCTCAGTTGTTCATGAGCGTGTGCGTCAACGGAGTGCCTCCCACCCCAACACTTCAGGGAGGTCTCTTCTCGGGGAGAACGTAATCAAACCCTTCATGATCGGTTCGCCGCCTTTGGGGGCGCTGGCAAGTGGAGGCTCCGGAGTTCCGCAGGGTGGCGCAGGAGCCGCCTCCCCAACAGCGGTCCAAGCGGTTGCGCCGTCGTCTGTCAACGTCCGAATGACGCACCACTCCACTTCGGGCGTGGCAGCCCGGCCGGCACGGGTGAGCTGTTCTCGCGACACGTAACTCACCTTCACATGCACGACGCCGTTCATCTGACTGTGAAACTGGTCGAGAAGCACCTCGTAGAAGACACCATCGGCCCCTCCCGAAGGCCGTCCGATGCGGGAGATGTTGAACTCAACTTCGTTTGCGAGCTGAAGCTGGTTCACCGGGCCACCCGCAAGCTCGTGGACGACGGTCGACGCGTATTTCGATCCTTTCCCGATACGCATCGTCGCGTGATAGCAGCAATGCATGTCTCCAGTGAGAAAGACCAGCCGTTCGATTTTCTTGTCGAAGATGTGATTGATGACTCGATCGCGTTGAGCCTGGAATCGTTCGGCATTCCATTTGTCGTTTGCCGGATTGCGAGGCCCCTGCACCAGTCCGCGCGGCTCGGCCTGGCCGCTCCATTTCAGCGCCTCTCGACTTCCCTTCTCGCTGACCTCCGCCACGAACGGTACGCTGGTGACGACGAACTTCAAGTCATCTCTGTATTCCGACATCCACCGAAGCAGGGCTTCCATCTGGTCCGGGTCGATGATCTGTGGTTGTTCGCTGTTGCCGTCGAACCGCCCCGTGCGCGTATCCAGAACGAAGAACCTGGTACGTCCTTTCTTGAAACAGTACCAAAGCCGATCGCTGTCTCCGGCCGCTGCGCCTGAGGCGCACGCTTCAGACGGTTGCCGCCCCTGTACATAGTCGCGATAGGCAGCTTTCGCCTCTTCAAGATATTTGGCCGGCGTGGCGACAATTTCGCTGAGGTTCTGTTCGTTTACCTTCTCCGGCGGCTTGAAGTCGTTCGAAAACTGGTCGGCAATTTCGTGATCGTCGAGCGTCATGTAGTGAGGCCAGTGAGACAGCAAATAGCGGTTCGCGGCATCGTCGAACCAGGCTTCGCGATACGCGAGCCGGTACTGATTACTGTCGGGCGAGAGTTTTTCAGTTGGAAAGTCGTAATAGATCTGATCCCCTGCATGAATAAAAAACGACGGACGCTCGTACCACGGATGGCACTGAACGCTTCGGATGATTTTCCCGATCAGTTTCGGTGCGTCGTCTGTGTCACCGGAAGTCCGCCTATTCAGGGTCTCGCCCGGCGCGAACGTGTCTTCGACGTGGGTCACCACCAGCCGCCACGTCGCCTCTGTTTCGTCATCGCCAGGTCGGGCGGTTTCGGCCTTTCGGACGTCGACTTTCTTGCCTGTGGCGTCGATCTTGGCCGCAGCACAAACCACTACACCTGTCGCCGCCAATGACACGACGACATCGCCCACCGATGGCAGCAACGCTTCCTTGGTGACCACGTCGACCGTCCACGATTCGAACACAGCCGACAGTTTGAGAAACGGACTGCGGAGAAATGGAGGCGGCGGCTGCTTGAGCCCGGTCATCCACTTGACGAGCCCGGCGGCCGCCCACACAAGCCAGCCGGCCGGGCGGCGCAACATGCGCCGCAACAGAACGAATCTCGCATACCGCCAGCTTCCTTGAGGAAGATCGAGCGACGCCACGGCAACATAGGTGCCGCCGAAAGCCAGCAGATAGGTCAGGAGATTATTGATGGCGACGACCGACAGATTGCAGCTCGACAGCACGAAGCTGAACGTAAATTCGTCGCCATCTTCCTGCTTCTGGAACGTGCGGAAACGACCGGTAACTTTCTCTGTCGCGCCCGGAGAAAAGGTCGCCGTGACTGCGTACTCGGTGTCGGGTTGCAGTTCGACGAAGTCGACAGTAGCTGTGTAATCCCTCGTGCGCTCAAGGCTGATTCGATGACTCTCGGGAGTGCCTTTGGGCTGAAGAGCGACCTCACACGTGTGACGTCGCTTGTCTCCGCACACCCAGATTCGCGCCGACGTCTCAGTGGTATGGCCAATTACGAGGTCGGGCATCGGCAAGCCTCAGTAATGACGGTTAACGCCGCGGAGTGCGGCGAGCATACCTCAACCAGTCAAACGAACGAGCATAACTTTTCGAATATTCTTTACGGCTGTTGGGGGCTTGTCGACTCGCGGCGAGTGCCGGTGTCCGCAGGGGAAAGCCTGAAAACGAAGGAATTCGCGCGAAGCGGCCTAGAATCCGAGGACTCGCCGGGCGAAGTCGTTCACGAAGACCTGGTCGGGATCGACCTCGGCACAGCAGGCACGAAAGCGAGGTAACGCAGAGTAGAGGGCGGCTATCTGCCCCGCTTCCAGCGGGCAGAGTTTGCCCCAGTGCGGCCGCGCCGCAAAGACACTCGCCATTGTTCGGGCGACGAATCCGGCCACTGAACGAAACGCCGAAAGGTCGCGCTGGTACGTGACGAGGCTCATCGCATACCACGCATCATCGCGGTCGCCGCTGGTCATCGACATCAACGTGTCATCACGGACCACACGCCTGAACGTGATCGCGTGATCGTGCACGTACTCGCCTCTCAACGCCTCGAGCTCTTCGGTGACGTTCGGTCCAAGATAGCCAGACAGCGTCTCAGGTGCTGGCAACGATTCGCCGGCACATGAGCGCAGCACCCACTCGAGAAACTCGGCGGCCGGCGCGACCACGCGCGCCGGCACGAACAGCTCCATCTCCACATGAGTGTAGAAATCGTGCCGCATCATCAGGATGTCGCGGGGACGATCGATGATCCGGGTCCCGGATCGGGCAATCAGGGGAAACAGACGACGATGGACGAATTGAACCGCGCTCGACCACCCCAGTGTTCCAGAAAGCAGCCTTACGGTGCCGTTGAACAGAATGTCCACGCCGACACGTCGGAGGACGCGCTGGAGGCGCGCAGCGAAGGTTGGACCCGCACCTGTTTCACGCGCGACGGGGCGCCGATGCTGTGCGAACCACTTCCATGACCATGGTATTAAGTAAAACTGCTGCCGTGGGTAGTCGCGCTCCTGCGCCAGCACCTCATCGACTCGCGCGTACCACTGCGTCAGCTCCTCGATGAGATAGTCGGGCTCAACCCGCCATTTCACCGATAGCAGGATGCCCGTGCAGCCGAGGCCGCAACGCGCCGCGCGCAACTCGTCACCGCGCTCCCATTCGTAGACTCGCGCCTTTCCACTGTCTTTGTCGAACGCGGCGACACGGACCCCGGTCACGTAATGCGACATGCTCGATCGCCCCGATCCGTGGGTTGCGGTCGAAATGGCTCCTGCGACCGTCTGACCGCCGAACATCCCATAGGTCGGGAGCGTGTAGCCGCCATGCTGTTGAAGATAGTCAATGGCACTGTTAATCGTGCAACCAGCGCCGATCGTCGCGTGAGTGGTGCTATCCGGTTCCGAGGTGAGCGAAATCGCGCTCAAATTTCGCACATCGAAGACCACGTCGTCGCCGACGACCAGCTCGCTCCACGAGTGGAGGTGTCCGATCGCGCGAACGCGTCGGCCCCGGTATTCGTCGAGAGAGGCCAGAACGTCGCGCTCGTTGCGGGGAGTCAGCAGGTGTTTCGGCTGGAAACGGATGTTTTTGCCGAAGTTCGTCAGGGCCACGAATGTTGATACAACCTGCCTAGGTGGTCGAGTGCCATGCGTCCGGCGAGACGCTGACCTTTGCGCACATCGTCACGAACCGCTCCTCTGACCGGAGACGGTCCAACGTCGGCCGCACGCCCAGCCACGCGATGTCGGTGGCGTGTTCGTCTCCCGCCCTCTCGAGCCAATCGAGCGCCGTGCCAGTTTCGCCGAGCGCGGCATATGTCTGCGACACCAGCGTGGCGGACACATATCGCTTCCGAGACAGCGCCAGTAACTCGTTGAGCACGGCGCGCGCACGATCAATATTGCCGGCGCGGGCCGCGCAGTACCCCAGACCCGCCAATATCTCCGGGCTTTGCCGCGACAGTCCGACGGCCGTCTCGAGCGCCATCAGCGCGTCCTCGAACCGTGACATCTCGGTATAGGACAGTCCCAGCACAAAGTGCGCGAAGGCGAACCCGTTATCGAGATCGATCGCGCGTGAGAGCGCGTCCACCGCAGTGACATAGTCGCGGGCAAAATAGGCGTGAAGACCCGCGCTGGACGCCACGGCCAGGGAAAGCGGATCGAGATCGCGAGCGATATCGAGCTCGGCTCGAGCCTCCGCGAACCGTCCGTGAGGCAGGAGCAAATTCGTCGCGTACCACTGATGCGCCGTCGACTGATCTGGATGCACCGCAATCGCATGCTGAAAGAGCTGTTCCGACTCGAGCCAATCCCAGTCGTACAGAGCACTGACGCACGCGAGCGTGGCAAAGCACAGCGGCGTCCTCTCGGCCGTCGTCACTTGTTGCGCGGCTGATCGCGCCTTCGGCATCACCTCGTGTGGGGGCCTCGCACCGTACACCGCGAGGGTGACATATACGTCCGCCAGACCTGCCAGGGCCTGCGAGAAGTCAGGGTCGAGGACGAGCGCGGCTTCAAAACACTCGATGCTCCTGGTGAGCGCTTCCTCGGTACGCTTGTTCCAATGATGACGCCCCTGCAGATACAGTCGATACGCCTCCGAATTCCGTGTGGGCGGCGACGTCGTCAACGATCCTTCGTTGAGCTGAAGCTGCAAAGTCCGCACG
>Ga0105107_10001928_pt1 | contig 13598 bp, 13 predicted proteins | sample PPLLaktember2015_6_FD_79335 | JGI IMG/M metagenome (GOLD analysis project Ga0105107, IMG submission 79335) | Freshwater sediment microbial communities from Prairie Pothole Lake near Jamestown, North Dakota, USA - PPLs Lake P8 Core (1) Depth... | ecosystem: Environmental > Aquatic > Freshwater >...
GCCCGCCGCCCGGGGTCGGCGTCGAGGTGAAGGCCGGCAGGCCCGCGCTCTGGCCGAGTGCGAGCTCCGGCAAGAGCACGAGGAGCGGGGCGAGCAGCAGCAGGCGTCCGGCGGTCCCGGTGCGCGCCTGGCGGTTCGGCCTTTGCTGGCGGACAACGATTCGCGCGCAAGGCTCGCTGGGATGCGGAGCTTGAATGCGCGGGCAAGCGCGCCGAAGCGCGGCCTGTGGCTCGGGTTCGCGTCGCTCGATCGCCGCGACGCCGGGTATCTCCGAGGCGTCGAGCGCCGATGTCAGCTCACGCGGATCCATCGCGACGATCCGTGAAGCGTTGCAGCAGTTGCGCAAACGGCGGTGCGCCGCGCGCCGCCCCCGCGGGCGCAGCCAGCTCGGAGCGCGGCAGCGTCGCGAGCGCACGCACCTGACCCGGCGCCACGCCGACAAGAATCCAGCTCTCTCCCACCTCGAGCAGCACCACCCGCTCGCGGGTGCCGACTGCGGCCGCGGCGACGGTTCGGATGGCCTCGTTGGAGAGCCCGGGGACCCGACCGATGCGGCGCATGATCACGGCCGCGCCGATGACCAGCGCGAGCACGAGGGCGAGGCCGGCGAAGACCTGAACCAGGCTGCCCGCGCCGATCGCCGCGGGCGGCTCCTGGGCCCATGCGCTCAAGGGGCCGGCGAGCGCAGCGCCTCCGAGCGCTCGAGCGCCGGGAAGAATCACTTGTTGAGCCTCTTCATCCGCTCGCTCGGCGTGATCACGTCGGTCAGGCGGATGCCGAACTTTTCGTTCACGACCACGACCTCGCCCTGCGCGATCAGGCAGCCGTTCACCAGCACGTCCATCGGCTCGCCGGCGAGACCGTCGAGCTCGACCACCGAGCCCTGCGCGAGCTGAAGCAGCTTTCGGATGGGCAGCTTGGTGCGCCCGAGCTCGACCGTGAGCTGCACCGGGATGTCGAGCACGAGGTCGATGTCATTGCGCGTCGCGGGCCGCGCGCTCGAGCCGTCGAACTGCTGGAACAGCGCCGGGTTGGCGCTCGGGCGCGGCTCGTGCGGCGACGCGCCGCCGAAGGTGCCGTCGACGTCCGCATCGGCTGGCGCCGCGCTCTGCTCGTTCATCGCCGCCGACCAATCGTCGCTCACGACTTCCTTCTCGGTTACCGCCTCGGCCATTGCCGCCTCCTAGCTTTCGTTGGCGTGCGAGACCATGCGCTCGACCCGCACCGCATACTGACCGTTGTAGACTCCGCACTTGCACTCCATCACCGGCACGCCGTCGACTTCGGCCAGCATCGTTTCCGGAACCTCGATGCCGATGACGTCTCCGGTCTGCATGTTGAGAATCTGCTCGAGCGTCAACGCCGTGCGTCCGAGGTTGACCACGACCTCGACTTCGGCGTTCTGCACTTCGCGCTGCATCTGCTGGAACCAGCGCTTGTCGGTCTCGTGCGGATCCGACTGCATGCTGCTGTAGAGCACGCCGCGCAGCGGCTCGAGCGACGTGTAGGGGATGCATATGTGCATCTCTCCCCCCGCGGGGCCGAACTCGATGTTGAGCGTCGTGACGATCACCACGTCGTTCGGGGTCGCGATGCTGGCGAACTGGGTGTTCATTTCCGAGCGCACGTACTCGAGCTTGATCTCGTGCACGGGCTTCCAGCTCTTCTCGTACTCCTCGAACACGATCTCGAGCATCCGCTGGATGATGCGCATCTCGGTCTGGGTGAAGTCGCGCCCCTCGACCCGGGTGATGAACTGGCCGGTTCCGCCGAACAGGCTGTCGACGACCAGGAAAACCAGGTTCGGATCGAAGATGACGAGCGAGCTGCCGCGCAGCGGCTTGATCTGCACCAGGTTGAGGTTGGTCGGCACCACCAGGTTGCGCACGAAGTCGCTGAACTTCTGCACGCGCGGGGCGGAGATCGTCACGTCCGCGTTGCGGCGCAGGAAGTTGAACAGTGCCGGCCGCAGCTGGCGCGCGAAGCGCTCGTTCACCATCTCGAAGGTCGGCATGCGCGCGCGCACGATGCGCTCTTCGGTGGCGAGGTTGTAGGGGCGCACGCCGCCGTCTTGCGGCTCCTCGGCGACCGGCTCCTCGACTTCGCCGCTCACCCCCTTCAACAGGGCATCGACTTCGTCCTGGGAAAGAAACTCCTTGCTCATGGCCCGGCCCGCTGCGAGCTACTGGATGATGAAGTGGGTGAAGTAGACCGCCAGCACGCGGTGCGGCGCGGCTCGCTCGACTTCCTCGGGCTCGGGTTGGGACTTCGCCTTCGCTTTCTTGCCGGGCTTGATCTCCTCCGCGCCCGCTTTCGCCTGCTTCTTCGCCTTCTGCCTGTGCTTGCCGGTCGGCAGCGAGGCCTCCACCTGCGCGATGATCTCCTCGGAGAGCCCGGCCTTGCCTTCGGGCGAGCTCAGCTGCGAGGCCTTCTTGCTCGAGAGCAGCAACAGAATGCGGCTGCGAACCTCCGGCAGCAGCGCCTTGATCGCTTCCACGGTGTCCGTGTCGACGACCTTGAGCGTCATGGCGACCTGCAGGAACTGCTGGCCGTCCTCGGACTGCAGGTTGACCGTGAACTGATCGACGGGAAGAAAGACCGCCGGCTTGGACGGCGCTGCCTCGTCCTCATCGGCTGCATCGGCGCGGGTCAGGAAGTACCATCCGGCGCCCGCGCCGAGCGCTGCGAGCACCACGGCGACGATGATGATCAGCAGCAGCTTGCTCTTCTTGGGTGCGGCTGGGGCAATTTCCGCGGGCGATTTCGCGGCGGCAGTGGTGGCCATGCATTCTCCTTCGCTTCGGGACGCAGGAATTATGCGATTCGGGCAAGCGGTGGAATGCAGCAAACAGACTGGCCAATGCAGTCCAACTCGCGACTTTCTGCACGGCGAGGCAGCGGCGTGCGAGACGTTGCGTGCGGATCAGGCGAGCGCGCTGAGCACGGGCCACGGGTCGATGCGACCCGACGCTCGTGCGCGCTCGCGCGCGAGGTCAGGCGAAGACGTCCACCAGTCCGCGGCGGGCTGTTGCAGCGGCGGGGTTGGTGCCGGGGCGCTCGGCGGTGCGCGATGCTTCTACATAGCCCGCGCCACCCTGGCGAGACGCCGACTGCGAGGCGCTCTGGTCGCCCCGGAACGAGTCGGCGCTCACCGAGGCTTGCCCGAGCTCGATGCCTGCTTCGGCAAGCGCTTCACGCAGCCGCGCGAGCGATGCTTCGATCGCATTGCGCACTTCGGCGTGCGGGGAAACGAACTGCGCGCTGGCCTCGTCGCCGGCGAGCGTCAACCGAACTTCCACCGGCCCGAGCTCGGGCGGATTGAGGTGAAGCTCGGCGACCTGCGCGTCCTTGTCCGCCATCCAGACCACGCGCTGTGACAAGGCCTCGGCGAAGTGTCTGCTGGTTACCGGGGCCGCGACTTCCAGCACGGCGGTGGGCTGCGTCCGGTGGGACACACTCGGGAAATGAATCGCGTGGGCGGCTACCTCGGGCGCCGCATGCTCGGAAGCGTTGTCGGGCGCTTCGGCGTTCGGTGCGCCGTGCGGTGGGATGAGCTGCGCAGCGAGCAGCTCCGAACCGGCGCGCGGGCCGGACTGGATCTGCGCCGGATCGCCAGCATCGAGACCATGGGCGACGGCAGTATCGGCGGCAATCGTTGCCGCACCGGCGGCAACGGGCGTCGCCCCGGCGGCAACGGGCGCGGCGGAAGTGGGGATGGTCGCCGCCGGCCCGGGCTCGGCACGCATCGCCTGCGGTGGCGCGGCACCCTCGGGCCGTTCGGTGGACGGCTGGCCCTTTCGCGTCTCGGCGCCCGGCATCGGCAATGCCGGATGCATGGGAAGCTGCGGTGCGACGAGTGCGGGCGAGGCAGCGTCGGTGGCGGGCGTGGCCTCTCCAGCCGCTTCTTCGAGCTGACTCGTGGCGTGGTTGCGTGGCTGCGGAGCGCTGACATCCTGCGCGAGCTGCTGCGGGGGCACGAGGCCTGCCGCGAGCAAGGCGGCGAAGTCGAGCGCCGCACCCTGCGTGTCCGTCGCAAGCGCCGTGGGCTCGGCTGCGCCCAGTCCAGGCGCTGCGGGCGTATTCAGGGGCACTGTCAGGCCAAGCACGTCCATCTTGTCATCGCCTCCGTCGTCGGTCTCCGGGAAGCTACAGCAAGCCTCGTGCCAACTAACGCCGGCGATGCGCCGGCGCGTTCCTGCTGAAGAAGTTCGCCGCGTGCTCGTCGGTCTCGCGCTGTTCGCGGCGGGTTGTCTCGCTTTGCTGCGCGCGCTCGTGCCGGTCCGCCAGTACGCCGTAGGCCTTGAGCTTGCGCTGCTGCTCCTGCCACTCGGTTTGGGCGCGCTTGGCGGCTTCGCGCGCGGCGTCCGCCTGTGCCCGGGCGCCTTCGATGCCGGCATCGAGCTTGGCGAGGAAGAGCTGAAAGTTGCGCCAGCGGGCGGCCTCGATGCCGCTCGCCACGCTGTCGCGGAACTTCGCCTGATACTCCTCGCGATACTGCAGGAGTGTCTGCAGCTGCCGGTCCGCGTTCATGAGACGCTGCATGGCCTGACCGAGACGGGCGGTGGCTGCATCGGCGCCATCACGCGCAAGGTCCATGACCGGCTGCAGGGTGAATCGCACGCTCATGCATCAGCTCCCGCTGGCGGCGCCTCAGGCGTTGACCGAGAACAAGGCGTTCAAGGCCGCGAGGCTCGAGGCGTAGGTCTCGCGCTCGTCCATCCCCTGCATCAGGAACGCTTCCAGGCGCGGATACAAGGCCACCGCCTGATCGAGCAGCGCATCGGCGCCCGGCGCGTATGCGCCCACGCTGATGAGGTCGCGTGAGCGCTCGTAGCGCGCGTACAGACGCTTGAAGCGGCGCGTGAGCTCGAAGTGCCCGGGATCGACGAGCGCATTCATGGCGCGGCTGATCGAGGCCTCGATGTCGATCGCCGGATAGTGGCCCTGCTCGGCGAGCGTGCGCGAGAGCACGATGTGCCCGTCGAGTATGGCGCGGGCGGCATCGGCGATCGGATCCTGCTGATCGTCGCCTTCCGCGAGCACGGTGTAGAAGGCGGTGATCGACCCGCCGCCTTGCGGCCCGTTGCCCGCGCGCTCCACGAGCTGGGGCAGCTTGGCGAACACTGAGGGCGGATAGCCCTTGGTGGCCGGCGGCTCGCCGATCGCCAGCGCGATCTCGCGCTGCGCCATCGCATAGCGCGTGAGCGAATCCATGATGAGGAGCACGTGCCGGCCTTGGTCGCGGAAGTACTCGGCGATGGCCGTCGCGTAGGCGGCGCCCTGCATGCGCATGAGGGGGCTGGCGTCGGCGGGCGCCGCCACCACCACCGAGCGCGCGCGTCCTTCCTCACCGAGGATCGCCTCGATGAACTCCTTCACCCCGCGCCCGCGCTCGCCGATCAGGCCCACGACGATGACCTCGGCCGCGGTGAAGCGTGCCATCATCCCGAGCAGCACGCTCTTGCCGACGCCGCTTCCCGCGAACAGCCCCATGCGCTGACCGCGCCCGACGGTGAGCATGGCATTGATCGAGCGCACGCCGACATCGAGCGCCTGGGTGATCGGGGCGCGCTCGAGCGGATTGAAGGGCCGGTTGTGCAGCGATACGTGGTGCTCGCAATTGAGCGCGCCGAGCTGGTCGAGCGGGCGTCCGGCGCTGTCGAGGACACGCCCGAGGAGCGCCGGTCCAACCGGTACGTGCTTGGCATAGTCGGAAGCGCGCCGGCGCGGGCGCGGCGCGCCGCCCGGCTTCGACGGGATCGCTTTCGGTTCGGCCTGCATCACGCGCGCGCCGGGCGTGAGACCGTGCACGTCGTTGGTCGGCATGAGAAAGAGCCGATCGTCCGAGAAGCCCACCACCTCGGCTTCGACGTTGTGGCCGTTGGGCAGCGAGACGATGCAGCAGCTGCCCACCGCGAGCCGCAGTCCGGCCGCTTCCATGACCAGCCCGGTGACCTTGGTGAGACGCCCGGAGACGGCCACCGGATTCACCGTGACGGCCACGTCGGCGCAGTCGCGCAGGTAGGTGCGCCAGCGCTGTGTGAGGGCGGCTGCGCTCATGCAATCCACGCGTGGTCCTGCGCAAGCGCGGCGCAGAGCTTCTGCCAGCGGGTTTCCAGCGTGGCGTCGATCTCGCAGCCCGAGGTTTCGACCCGGCAGCCGCCGCGCGTGATTGCCGGGTCCTCGACGATCGACCACTCGGCGCCGATATCCTTGGCAAGGTGGGCGCCGAGCAGGCGGGCGTCCTCGGGGTGCAGCCTGACGCGCGTGCCCTGGCTGAACGGCGGCACGTCGCGCACCGAATCGCGCACGATCGCCTCGATCAGCGCCGGCTGCACCTTGAGCGACTCGCGCACCAGCGTCTGCGCGAGCGTGAGCGAGAGCCGCACCAGGTCTTCGGCGATGCGCTGCTCGAGTCCGTTGATCTCCTGCCGGACGCTCTCGGTCAGGGCGGCGAGACGCGACGCCTCGGCGGCCGCAGCGCCCGCCCCCTTGGCATAGCCGGCATCGTAGCCCTGGCGATAGGCCGCCTGGTTGATCACCTTGACGCGTTCGGCGTCCTCGCGCTCTCGCGACTGCGCGCTGCCACCTCCGCCTTCGAGGCTCGTCAGCTTCCACGGCCGGTACGCGCCGGTGCGCTCTTTCGGAATGAAGTTGCTCATGAGTTATCCACAACCGGGGTCAGACCCCGCTATACGTACGCATCGTCGCCCTTGCCGCTGAGGGCCACCTGACCTTCGTCGGCGAGTCGGCGCACGATGGTGAGAATGTCCTTCTGTTCCTTCTCGACGTCGGAGAGCTTCACCGGGCCCTTGGCGTCAAGATCCTCGCGCAGCATCTCGGCCGCGCGGCTCGACATGTTCTTGAAGATCTTGTCGCGCAGCTCCTGGCTCGAGCCCTTGAGGGCCACGATCAGCGACTCGGACTGCACCTCGCGCAGCAGCGTCTGGATGCCGCGATCGTCGAGCGACACCAGGTCCTCGAAGACGAACATCTCGTCGAGGATCTGCTGGGTGAGCTCGGCATTGGCGTCGCGCATGGACTCCATGATCTGGTTGCTCTGCGCGCTCGGCAGGTAGTTGAGAATCTCCGCGGCCGCGCGCACGCCGCCGAGCGAGCTCTTCTGCAGCCCGTCCGCGCCGCTCAGAACCTCGGAGAGCGTGTCGTTCAGCTCCTTCAGCGCCGCGGGCTGGATGCCGTCGAGGGTGGCGACGCGCATCACGACGTCCGTGCGAAGCCGCTCGTTCAGGTGCGAGAGGATCTCGGAGGCCTGGTCCTGATCGAGATGCACCAGGATCGTGGCGATGATCTGCGGGTGCTCGCCCGCGACGAGCTGGGCGATGGTGCTCGAGTCGAGCCACTTGAGCTTCTCGATCCCCGAGGTGTCCCCGCCCTGAAGGATGCGCTCGATGATCACCGCCGACTTGTCGCCGAGCGCCTTGACCAGCACCGTCTTCAGGTATTCGCGCGCCTCCATGCCGACGGTCGACTGGTCGCCCGCCTCGGCACGAAAGCGCCCGAGCACGCCGTCGACGTCTTCACGCGAGACGCCCTTGAGCCGTGCCATCGCCCGCCCGATCTTCTGCACTTCGCGCGGCGCGAGGTACTTGAACACCTCGGCCGCCTCGTCCTCGCCGAGCGACATCAGCAGCACGGCGCTGCGATTGATGCCGTCGTTATCCATCGTTGGCGACCCAGCCGCGGACGACGTTGGCAACGAGTTTCGGGTCCTGGCGCGCGATCTGCTTGGCGGCCTGCAGGTTGGCGTCGTAGGTGGTGGGCGCGCGCTCGCCCGCCTCGTTGCCCTCGCCCGGCGGGGCGCTCAACAATGTCTGCTTCGCGGGAGGCGGTGCGGCGAAGCTGCGAAGCATCGGCCGCAGCACGCCGAGCACCAGGTAGAGCGCGATGCCCGCGATCAGGACGTTGCGGCCGACCTCCATGCCCGAGCTCAGCAGCTCGGGGTTCTTCCACATCGGGGTTTCCTCGATCGGCTGGGGACTCGGCTGGGTGAACGCCGCGTTGAGCAGGTTGAGCGAGTCGCCGCGTTTGTCGTCGAATCCGACCGCGCTCTTGATGAGCTGCGTGATCTGCTGCTTCTCCTCGTCGGTGAGCGCCTTGCTGGTGACGGTGCCCTCGGAGTCGGTGCCCGTCCGGTTGTTGACGACGACCGCGAGCGACAGCCTGCGCAGCGTGCCGACCTGCTGCACGCTGTAGACGAGGTTCTTGTTCACCTCGTAGTTGGTGGTCGCGTTCTTCTGCTGGTTCACCGTGCCTTGAGCTGCCATTGGCTGCGTGGTAGCCACCTGGGGAGCCTGCGTGCCCGCGGGGGCGCTGATCGGCGCGGTGGCCACCTGAGGCGGCTGATTCGAGGCCGCCCCCGGCACCCCGCCGCCGTTCGCCCCCGAACCGGTCTGGACCGACTCGGAGATGTTCGAGCTGCGTACCGCGGCGTTCTCGGGCTGGCCGTTCGGCTCGTACTTCTCGTCGACGCGCTCGACTTTGGAGAAATCGAGCTCCGCGGTGACCTGCGCGCGCACGTTGCCCGGCCCGACGAGCGCGCTGACCAGCGTCTCCACGCGCCGCACGAGGTCCTGCTCCAGGTCGCGCTTGTACTTGAGCTGGGTCGGATCGAGGCCGTTCGCCGTTGCTCCGCTGCTCGAGAGCAGCGTCCCCGTCTGATCGACGACGCTCACGTTGCGGGCAGGCAGGTCCGGAACGCTGCTCGAGACGAGATTGACGATGGCGTTCACCTGGCCCGGCTCCAGCGAGCGCCCGGAGGCAAGCTGAAGCACGACCGAGGCGCTCGGCTTCTGCGCTTCGCGCACGAAAACGCTCGGCCGGTTGAGTGCCAGGTGCACTCGGGCCGCCTGCACGTTCGCCAGGGTCTGGATGGAGCGCGCGAGCTCGGTTTCGAGCGCCCGCTGGTAGTTGATCTGCTCGACGAAGTTGCTGGTGCCGAACTTCTGGTTGTCGAGGGTGCGGAAGCCGTCGCCACCGGCGGCACCCCCGCGGGGGAGATCCTGCGCGGCGAGCTTCATCCGGACCTCGTGGAGCTGGTGCGCCGGGACCATGATGGCGCCGCCGACTTCGGAGAAGCGAAACGCAACGTTCATCTGGGCGAGCGCAGCGACCACCGCGCCCCCGTCGCGATCGTTCAAGTTGGCGAAGAGCACGCGATAGTCCGGTGACTTGCTCCACATCCACATGCCGCCGAGCACCGCGATCAGGGCGGCCAACGTGATCAAGTAACCGATCTTCTGTTGCAGGGGGGCTTGCGTCAGGCCGGCGAGATGTTCCGCCAGGGCTTGTCCGGGAGAGGCCATCGTGAATCAGTTCCCTGAGAGGCAGGTGGTTGTAGTTCGATGCTCGGCGATTATGGAAGTCGCCCGCACCGGCACAAGCGGCAAAAAGAGCCGCCTTTGCCGGGCTTATCGCCTGCTCTTCGTCGGGGGGGGCTTGCTAACCTGCCGGCGTCACGAATCCGCCGAGAATCGAGCTATGAAAAATGGGTACGCGCAGGCAGGTATGAGCACCGTCGCCGGTGGCGGCCAGCACGGCGAGTCGCGCGGCGCGGCCGATGCCCTGGACACGGTGCTCGCCGTCGCGCGACGCGGCTGGAGCAAGGCCCGGGCAAGTCTCATCGCGAACTCGGCCGGGCTCGCGGAAACCGAACGGCTGCGTGACGCATTTCGGGTTTTTTCGGATGCGGCGGCGCGCCTGGAGGGGGCGTATGCCGTGCTGCGCGGTCGCGTCGAGCAGCTCTCGGCCGAGCTTGCGCGCGCGAACGGCGAGCTCGACCGCCAACTGCGCGAGCAGCAGGTGCTCGCCGAGCGCCAGAGCGCACTGCTGGCAGCGCTGCCCGCGGGGATCCTGGTCGTCGATTCGCAGGGCATCGTGCGCGAGGCGAACGCCGCTGCCGAGTCCCTGCTGGGTGCCTCGGCCCTCGGCCAGTGCTGGCACGACGTCGCCTCGCGGCTCTTGCCCACCGAGTCCGAGTTCGAGTGGCTCACTGCCGGCGAGGCATCGAGGCGCGTCAGCATGCAAGACCAGGCGCTCGGCACCGGCGCCGAGCGCATCGTATTGCTGCACGACGTCACCGAAGCGCATGCGGCTCGCCAGCGCCTCGAGCGCAACGATCGCCTGGCGGCGATGGGCGAGATGGCGGCGCGGCTCGCGCATCAGCTGCGCACCCCGCTCGCGACCGCCATGCTCTATGCCGGCCAGCTGGAGCGTGCCGGCCTGGGCGAGGCCGAGCGGCTGCAGCTCGGTGAGCGGATTCTCTCCCGGCTGCGCTCGCTCGAGCGCGTCACGCGCGAGATGCTGCGATTCGTGCGCGGCGAGGGCTCGCCCGCGCAGGAGGTCGAGGTCGGCGCCCTGCTGGCCGAGGCGGCCGAGGTCATCGAGCCCTTGGTGGCGGCGCGCGGGGTGGCGTTCATATGTCGGGACGACACCGCCGGCGCGCGGCTGCGCGGCGATCGGCGCGGTCTTGCGGCCGCTCTGCTGAGTCTGCTCGAAAACGCCGCGCAAGCCACGAACCAGGGCGGCAAGGTGCGCATCGAGGCGCTCGCGAACAGCGCGCGGGTCCGGATACAGGTGAGCGACAGCGGCGGCGGCATTCCGGAGCACGCGCTGCCGAAGCTCTTCGAGCCGTTCTACAGCACGCGCGCGGAAGGCACGGGACTCGGACTTGCCATCGTGAAGAGCGTCGTCGAAGCGCACGGCGGAACGGTCGACGTGACCACCTCGAGGGACGCGGGAACGAGCTTTACCCTCGTCCTGCCCCGCGCGTGCGAGCCGCATGCACCCGTCCCGCACGTCCACGCAGACGCGCCGCCGGCCTTCCTGCCGATGATGCATGACGAGCCCTTCGCTCGGCGGGAGGCTGCCTGAGCATGGGGACGGTGCTGGTGGTCGAAGACGACCGGGATCTGTTGGAGGCCGTCTGCACCACCCTGGAGTTGGCGGGCTTTTCGGTGCTCGGCGCAGCCGACGCGGGCAGCGCCCTGGAGCTGCTCGCCGCCCGCGACATCGGTCTCGTCCTGTCGGACGTCGGCATGGCACCGATGGATGGGCTCACGCTGCTCGGCGAGATCAAGCGGCGCGCGCCCGAGTTGCCGGTGGTGTTGATGACCGCATACGGGGACGTTGAACAGGCCGTGGCCGCCATGCGCGCGGGTGCCGCCGATGACCTGACCAAGCCCATCGAGGCCGAGGCGCTCGTGGCGCTCGTGCGGCGCCTGTCGAGCGAGCCCGAAGCGGCCGTGGCCACGGGCTTCGTCGCCGAGGATCCGTGCACGGTCGAGCTGCTGCGGCTGGCGGCGCGGGTGGCGAGATCGCAGGCAACCGTCCTGCTGACCGGCGAATCGGGCAGCGGCAAGGAGATGTTCGCGCGCTACGTGCACGTCAATTCGGCGCGCTCGGCCGGGCCGTTCGTGGCCATCAACTGCGCGGCGATTCCCGAGAACCTGTTGGAGGCGACCCTGTTCGGTCACGAGCGCGGCGCGTTCACCGGCGCGGCGCAGTCGCAGCCGGGGAAGTTCGAGCAGTCGAACGGCGGCACGCTGCTCCTCGACGAGATCTCCGAGATGCCGCTCGCGCTGCAGGCGAAGCTGCTGCGCGTTCTGCAGGAGCGCGAAGTCGAGCGGGTGGGCGGGCGCAAGCCGATCGCGCTCGATCTGCGGGTGCTGGCGACCACCAACCGCGACCTGCGGGCGATGGTCGCCGATGGGGACTTCCGCGAGGACCTCTTCTATCGCCTGAACGTGTTCCCGCTGCACGTTCCGCCGCTGCGGGAGCGCCCGCGCGACATCGTGCCGCTCGCGCGCCATTTCGCGGCTCGGATCGCCGAGGGCCGCCGAGCGCGCTTCTCCGCCGAGGCGGAGGCGCTGCTGCGCTCGCACGCCTGGCCGGGCAACGTGCGCGAGCTGGAGAACACGATACAGCGAGCGCTCATTCTGGCGAGCGGCGATACCATTGCCGCCGCCGACATTGTCCTCTCGGCAGCCCATCCGCGTGCGCCGACAGCCATCGATTCGGCCCCGACCGACATCAGGAGCCTGGAGCGCGACCACATTCTCGCCACGCTCAGGGAAGTCGGCGGGTCGCGCAAGCTCGCCGTGCAGCGCCTCGGCATCAGCGAGCGCACGCTGCGCTACAAGCTGCAGCAGTATCGGCTGGAAGGGATCATCTGAAGGCGGCGCGATGGTCGAGCTGACCCGAAATGAATCGGGCGTCGCCGGGCGCCTCGACGAGCCGCGGCGCGAGTGCCGGCGATCGAGAAGTGAGTACCGCAACGAGCGGAGGTGGCGAACATGGATCTGACGAACAAGGTCGACCAACTGCTGGGACAGATGCGGGCGGCGCAAGGCATGGCCGCCAAGATCGGTGCCAAGCTCGGCAAGGAGGAGACCCCCGAGGCGGCGAAATCCGACTTCGCCGCCGTCCTCAAGGCGTCCATCGACCAGGTCAACGCGACCCAGGTCGAGGCGCAATCCATGACCCAGGCATTCGAGGTCGGCGCCCCCGGCGTGCAACTGCACGACGTCATGATCTCCCTCTCCAAGGCCAACGTCTCGTTCCAGCAGATGGTGCAGGTGCGCAACAAGCTTGTGTCGGCGTATCAGGACATCATGAACATGCAGGTGTAATATTTATGTTAAATAGCGGATTAATTGATAAAAACGCTCTAATCGTCAGCTGGCATGGGCCCATCTATGGACCCATGGTGCGTGCGCGATATCGGCAGCCCTTGGCCTAAACGCCAAGAGTGCTCAGCTGGGCAAGAACCCAGCTTCCCAACCGAGGCGCCGTGACCGGGGGCGACCGAAATCGAACCACTAAGCTGCAAGTTGTTGCATGCACGAAGCTCCGCCCTGAGCGACGTGTCGCGTGGCTTCGCACAGTACCCCCACCAATACCCCCGATGCGATTGGATGTTGCAGGATGCTGCCGGTTTCTCGCCGCGAGCAGTATCCACGGCACGCCCGCGGCCTGCATTGTCGTGCGGTCAACCACACGTTACTCGCACCCGTTTGTGGGCGCCGCCTCCAGTTTCCTCGTCGTTACCACTCCCGCTTCGTTCGTTGCTGCGTTCGCTGCTGGTGTGTGCTGCCTGTCCGGTCAGTGTTTCTGTCCGTCCCGCACGCTCTCGGCGTACCGGGATCTACGAGGGACTCGGGACACCACTCCCGATGTGTGCCGTTGTCGGGCTGCTTGCTCTGCGCGGCACGCGCTGTGAGCGGCGAAGGCGGTTCCTGTTGGAACGCGGTCCATCGCGTGAGCCACTGACCCAGGCTCGGCGGGAGCGCCGCGAAGGCGCGGACGTTGACGAGACCCGCGATGCTGCGGGCAGGAGACGCGGACTGCATTGCACAGTCGCTGATGACGATGGTCCAGGGAAGGCCATCACGTGGGACACAGAGGGCGACCTCGCCGCGTTTGATGAATTGCGCGGGAAGGTGATGAAATCCTGCTATCAAGCGCAACTGCTTAGAGACAGGCCGAAGGAAGACGACTTTGAACGGCATCATGGCCATGCAAAGGACTTCCTCGCCTCAGCGGGCGATTTGCGCAAGGCGCTAAAGTGTTTGCGGATAAGC
>Ga0105107_10001929_pt1 | contig 13598 bp, 13 predicted proteins | sample PPLLaktember2015_6_FD_79335 | JGI IMG/M metagenome (GOLD analysis project Ga0105107, IMG submission 79335) | Freshwater sediment microbial communities from Prairie Pothole Lake near Jamestown, North Dakota, USA - PPLs Lake P8 Core (1) Depth... | ecosystem: Environmental > Aquatic > Freshwater >...
AGTCGTCTCTCTCGCCTATGGCGGTCAGGAGAGTCGTTTCGGCCCGGACTACATCATTCCCCGGCCGTTCGATCCCCGGCTGATCGCCACCGTCGCGCCGGCTGTCGCCCGCGCGGCGATGGACAGTGGGGTCGCAACGCGGCCGATCGAGGATTTACAGGCCTATCGAGAGCGGCTGTCGCAGTTCGTCTGGCAGTCCGGGCTGATCATGAAGCCCGTGTTCCACGCAGCCAAGCAGGCGCCAAAGCGCGTGGCTTATTGCGAAGGCGAGGACGAGCGGGTGCTGAGGGCAGCGCAAGAGGTTCTGAACGAGGGGCTGGCGCAGCCACTCCTGATCGGTCGCCCGGAGGTGATAGCGGCACGGATCGACCGGCTGGGATTGCGGATCCGCGCCGGCGAAGATTTCGACGTGGTCAACCCCGACAGCGACGCTCGGTTCCGCGAGTACTGGTCGGCCTATTACGAGATCATGCAGCGTAAAGGAGTTTCACAAGACCAGGCGAAGGAAGAGATGCGTCGCGATACCACGCTGATCGGCGCAATGCTCCTTCGGCGCGGCGACACCGACGCGATGCTTTGCGGGACACTGGGGACGCATCAGCGGCATCTGGCCACGATCGCCAACGTCATCGGACGCCGCGAGGGGGTGCGTTCCTTCGCGGCCATGAACATGCTGCTGCTGCCGCGGCGAACTGTGTTCATCTGCGATACGTATGTCAACCTGGATCCCGGCCCCGAGCAACTCGCGGAGATGACGGTGCTGGCCGCCGAGGAGGTGCGACGTTTCGGCCTCGTTCCCAAGGTTGCGTTGCTGTCGCATTCCAACTTCGGGAGCCTCGATACGCCGTCGGCGGCGAAAATGCGAATGGCACTCGAGATCTTGCGTCGGTCGGCCCCCGAGCTCGAGGTCGAAGGCGAGATGCACGGGGACGCCGCGCTGGACGCGACGTTGCGCACGCGCCTTTTCCCAAATTCCCGACTCACGGGAGAGGCGAATCTTCTGATCATGCCGACCCTGGACGCTGCGAACATCGCTTTCAATCTTTTGAAGACGGCGACAGGGGACGGCATCACGGTGGGCCCGATATTGTTGGGTGCCGCGTGCCCGGTGCACATCCTGACCCCCTCGGCGACGGTCCGACGGATACTGAACATGACGGCGTTGAGTGTGGTGGAAGCCGGCGGCGTACGAGACCGGTAGCCTGCGTCGCACGGTTATTTCGATGTGCAGCGTTCGTCGTATGACCCCACGGTACAATTTACCCGCGATGCAAGCGGAATCCGATATTTCCACCGAGGCCGGCATTCTGACTGCCGACAATAGGCTGGGCAGAGTGCCGGAATTCACCCGCAGGTTCCTCATCGAGCGCCTGGCGGATCCGGTTGCGTATTTACGGACGTATCACTACGACTTGTGGCACCAGGACCGGATCCCCGAGAACATGAAGGCGCGTTACGCGGCCGTGCTCATTCCGCTTGTCCCGCGAGCCGAGGGCGTACAGGTTCTGCTGACGCAGCGCACCAGTCATCTGAACGGCCACGCCGGCCAGATCAGTTTCCCCGGAGGCGGGGTTGAGGCGCACGATCGGCACCGCGAAGATACCGCGTTGCGTGAGACGGAAGAAGAAATCGGGATTCTGCGCGATCGGATCGACGTGCTGGGCGCGATGCCCGAGTACGAGATGAACTCGGGATTTCGGGTTACGCCGGTGATCGGGTGGATCGAGCCCCCGTATTGCGTCAAGCCAGACCCGTTCGAGGTCCAGGATGTTTTCGAGGTGCCGCTCGCCCACTTCCTCAATCCCTCCAACTATCAGCGGCGGCGCTACGAGCTCGAAGGGCTGGTGCGGAAGTATCTCGCGGTGCCATACCAAGGCCGGTACATCTGGGGCGCGACAGCGGGGATGTGCTACTTTTTCTTCCAGCTGCTGCGAGGCTGATTCGATGGGGGTCGTCAGGGGAGTGGTGACGCCCGCGATCCGCACCCTCCGAGCGGCCGGTGTGACGTTTGCCGAGCATCTTTACGACTACGAGGAGCGGGGCGGTACGCGCGTCGGTGCAAGAGAACTCGGCATCGACCTCGAGCGAATCTATATCAATGGTGGAAAGCGCGGCCTTCTCGTGGCGATCGATCCACGGGCACTGCCACTCTTGCTGCAGACGACGGTGGTCGACGTCGCCCTTCCCAGGTCCTGACTCGATATGTCGGTCGAGCGCCTAAACCGTGACGTCCGCCGGCCGATATTTAATCGGTGGCGGTACGTCGAGCGGCGACAGCGCGGAGATGGGGAGAATGATGCGGCGCAATCACAAGCAACCTGGTCTTCTTGGAAAGAAGAAGCGAAACGATGCGCATGCCTGGTTGGGGGCGGAAATCGAGCTGATCATCCGCGAGCGGGAGCGGCTGCTGGCGGCCGCGGGTGCCGCTGCGGCATTGTTCACGGCGCTCGATCCCGCCCGGATACCGCGCGAGGCGCGGGCGTCTGTGCAAAGACTGGCTGCGGTGCTGGGATCGCTGCCGGAAGAGACGCTGATCGACGCGATCGAGATGTCGCTCGGCCAGCGCGGCAAACGCAACCTGGTTCCCGCCGCGCATTAAGGCCGGCCGCGCGGCCACTTTGGCTTTCGGCTGCATGAACGGGCCGCAGCCAAGGGTTGGTGTCATCCTGACCGGGGGAGGCGCCCGAGCCGCCTATCAGGTCGGCGTACTGCGCGCCATCGCCGATATCATTCCTCGGGACGTCCATAACCCTTTTCCCATCATCTGCGGCACTTCCGCCGGCGCAATCAATGCCGCTGTGGTCGCGGGGGGAGCGGCCAATTTCCGCCACGCCGTGCGTCGGCTGCAGGCGGTGTGGAAAGATTTCCAGCCTGAGCAGGTGTACCGGGCCGATTTTCTCGGGGTGCTTAGGAACAGCACCAAATGGATTGCCGCGGCCGTTAGCGGCGGTCTCGGTCACCAGAGTGTCTCGTTGCTCGACATATCGCCGCTACGCGCGCTGCTGGCGAGGCGTCTGGACCTCGATTCGATTCAGCGCGCGATTGACGCGGGACAGCTTTACGCGCTCGCAGTCACGTGTTCAGGCTATACGTCCGGGCAGTCGGTGTGTTTTTACCAGGCTGCGGCGGGGGCGCAGCCGTGGCGGCGCTCGCGCCGAATGGGTCTCCCGGCGAACATAACCCTCGATCACCTGATGGCCTCTTCTGCCTTGCCGTTCATCTTCCCAGCGGTGCCTGTCGAGGGAGAATATTTTGGCGATGGCTCGATGCGCCAGATTGCACCGGTCAGTCCGGCGCTGCACCTTGGCGCGGACCGCGTGCTGGTCATCGCGGTGGGTGGCCAGGTAAGGCATGGAAGCCCGACGGCGAAGGAACGCGAATCCGCCATGGTTTATCCGACGTTGGCTCAGATCGCCGGCCACGCGCTGAACAGCATTTTTCTGGATTCGATGGAGGCGGATCTGGAGCGATTGCAGCGCATCAACCGAACGTTGAGCATGGTGCCACAAGAAGTCCTGCAGCGAACTCCCACCGCGCTGAGGCACATAGATTCCATGGTGATATCGCCTTCCGAGGAGCTTGAACACATCGCGATGCGCCATATCGACGAACTGCCTCGAACCGTGCGCGTGCTGTTTGGCAGCGTCGGCGCCACGCAGCATGGCGGATCGACGCTACTTTCCTATTTGTTGTTCGGACCGGGATTTTGTCGAGAGGTGATGGCGCTCGGCTACAAGGACGCAATGGCGAAGGCTGACAACCTGCGCGGTTTTCTCGGCTTGCACGGCGAGTGGTATTGCGAGTTGCGAAATACAGCGGCATGATGCCGTACTCCGAGGCCTGTGAGCGCAACCGTGCACCCATCCTGAGCGTGCTTGCCCGTGTCTTTGCCGATAGAAACCGGGTCCTGGAGATCGGGAGCGGCACCGGTCAGCACGCTGTCTACTTCGGCGGCGCGCTCCCTCGATTGACATGGCAAACGAGTGATCTGGCCGAGTGCCACGACGGGATTCACGCCTGGCTCGCGCAAGCGGGGCTGCCAAACGTCTTGCCTCCGATCGCGCTCGACGTGCATGCGCCCGCTTGGAACATTGGCCGCTTCGATGCATTCTTTAGCGCGAACGTGGTTCACATCGTCGGTTGGAGTGGCGTAGAGGCGATGTTTCGCGGCATCGCCCGCCATTGTGCCTCGGACTGCATCGTCGCCTTCTACGGCCCGTACAACTACGGGGGGCGATTTACTTCGCCGAGCAACGCCGAGTTCGACGCCTGGTTGCGAGGGCGCAACGCATCGAGCGGTATTAGGGATTTCGAATCGGTCGACGCGTTGGCGTGCGGCATCGGCTTGGCGCTGGCGGAGGACAACGCGATGCCGGCGAATAACAGACTGCTCGTCTGGCGCAAGCGAGGCGGCCAGAACGTCGTGTGATCTTTGACAGGGCGCGTGCATGATGTTAGTTTGGATTGCCCTGCTTCGGTGAAAATCCATGAGCCGCGCCTTCGTCAAAGAAGCCGATGACAATCTGCCATCGGACGAGTTGCCCGAGCGCCCGCAGAGTCCACATCCCAACTACGTGACTCGGAGGGGGCTCGAGCAGTTGCACGCGAGGGTCCACGCGCTTCAGGCCGAACGTGATCGGCTCGCCGCGCAAGATGATCCGATGGCGCGAACGCGACTGTTCGAGGTAAAGCGCGACCTTCGCTATTTCCAGGGGCGCGTGGAGCGGGCGATTCTCGTCGCCCCGAGTGGCCAGCCGCAGGACGAGGTACATTTTGGCGCCGAGGTGGAAATAGAGGACGGCGAGGGATCCCGCACGGTTTATCGAATCGTCGGCGAGGACGAGGCTGACGTGCACGCTGGCAGCATCAGCTGGGCATCTCCGCTGGGCAAGGCAATGATCGGGCTCAAGGTGGGTGATTCGTTCGTGTGGAACCGCGCAGGCGTCGCTCGGGACGTGGAACTTGTCGGTATCCGTTACAGGTGACATTGCGTTCGTCCGCTGCCGCGCCTTCTCATTCGGGTTCACTTGCGGGCATGTTGGACTATTTCCGGTGGACTTTGCCGCCCTTCGTTACGCGTAAAAGCGCGAACGACGATCCGTGACCTTCATTGCACTTGTTGCGGCGCTGCTGATCGAGCAAGCGAGAGCACTGTCCGCTGGGAATCCGGCGCACATCGCGTTCTTGCGCTTGAGCGACGCGTTGGAGCGAAGCCTCAACAGCGGCCGATACGAGCACGGGGTGCTCGCGTGGCTGATTGCCGTCGTGCCCATAGTGGCGGCCGTGGTGGCCTTATCGGCGTATCTGGATGGCATCGGACCCCTGCTCGTTCTGCTATTCGATGTCGCCGTTCTCTACCTCACTATGGGGTTTCGTCAGTTCAGCCACGCGTATGGCGACGCGCTCGCGGCACTGCGGGCCGGCGATGTGGCTCGGGCCAGGCTAAGCATGGAGCGCTGGCTTCTTCGTCCAGCGAGCGACCTCGGTTCCAATGAACTTGCGCGGCTCGCGATTGAGCGTGGTCTGCTCAACGCACATCGCCACGTGTTCGGTGTGATCGCCTGGTTTGCCGTGTTCGGTGCGGCCGGAGCCGTTTTCTATCGTCTTGCCGCCATGCTGCATGATCGGTGGAGTCAGCGTCCGGCGCGCACGGAGACCGATTTCGGCACCTTCAGTCGGGCCGTATTCCGCTGGTGCGATTGGATACCGGTGCGCCTGACCGCCGTCTCGTTTGCTGTCGTCGGTGATTTCGAGGATGCCCTCTACTGCTGGCGATCCCAGGCGGCAAATTGGCCTGATCCGTCCGAGGGGGTGGTGCTGACGAGCGGCGCCGGGGCGATCGGGGTCCGGCTCGGGTCCACGCTTGGCGTGGTCGAGCCCCTTGAAGTCCGCTCTGAGATCGGAACCGGCGAGGACGCCGATGCCGAGCTCATGACCAGTGCAGTCGGATTGATCTGGCGAGCATTGGTGCTGTGGCTTTTCGTTATCTCGCTCGTCACCGCGGCGAGCTGGTTCGGGTAGGCTTCAATCCTCGGTGCGTCGCAAGCGCGCGCTCACCGAGCGCTCATGCGAGAGTTTTCAGTATCCTGCGATAGCTGGCCAGGCGCTCTGCCAGCACCCGCCCATCCCGAGCGGCCGCATCGACGGCACAGCCGGGTTCGCCGTCGTGACGACAGTTGCTGAAGCGGCAGTCTCCCAGGAAGCGGCGGAACTCGATGAACGCATGCGACAGATCCGCGGCGTCCACGTGATTCAAGCCGAAGGCGTGCATGCCCGGGGAGTCGACGAGCGCGGATTGCGCGTCGATCCGGTACAACTGGGCGCGGGTCGTGGTGTGGCGTCCGGCGTCACGTGTCGCAGAAGTCCCGGCCACACGAGCATTTGCGTCGGGTACGAGCCTGTTGACCAGGGTCGACTTTCCCACCCCGGACTGTCCGATGAGCACACTGAGGTGGCCGCGAAGCTCGGCGAGCAGGTGCTCGATCCCCGAGTGCATGGAGGCGGGTACCGTCCGATATCCCAGCGCACCGTAGCGCGCAGATATTCGTGACGCTTGCTCCCCGGGATCGTCGAGGTCGGTCTTGTTCAGCACGAGCAGGGAGCGAGCCCCGGCATGTTCGGCCGCGGCCAGACAACGATCGATGAACTCCGCGTTGGGCGCAGGGGCGATCGCGACTACGACGACCACCTGGGTAATGTTGGCGGCGATAGCCTTTTCGCGCTTTTCGTCCGAGCGGTATAGCAGGCACGTGCGCGGCTCGATATCCTCGATTACCCCTTCAGTCGCCGAAATGCGCGTCAGCCGGACGTTATCGCCACAGGCAATCCCGCGGCGCCGACCGCGTGCGACGCAGGAGACGGTTACGCTGCCGTCCAGCTCGACCAGAAAGCGCCGGCCGAAGCTTGCTACGACCTGCCCGCGCAGAGCGGAATCGGCGCGGGCGCCAGGGGATGCCATTCCCGCTAGAGCGTGAACAATGCGTCAATCTTTGCCGCGCAAATGAAGTCGTTTTCCGAGATGCCCTTGATTGCATGGGTCGAGTAGTCGACGCGGCACTGGTTGTATCCAACCACGAGTTCCGGGTGGTGATCTTCGCGATGCGATATCCAGGCAGTGGCGTTGACGAACGCCATCGTCTGCCAGTAGTTCGGGAAGCTAAAGGCCTTCGAGATCACGCCGTCACGGTGGGTCCATCCGGGCAGCTTGCGCAGCATGGTGGCAATCTCGGCGTCCGTCATGGGAGTAACGCCACCTTCGCAGGGCTTGCATTTCTTTGCCACGAGTTCGATCGTGCTGTCGGTCATGATACGAGCCTCCGGTTGTGAAGATTACGCACCGGCCGGGGTCGCCTGCAGACGCGCTATGCGTGCCGCAGCCGGGGGATGCGAATCGAAGAACGCCGAGTGCCACGGATCCGGCGTTAAGGTGGATGCGTTGTCCTTGTACAACTTCACCAGCGCCTGCTGGAGCTCGTGTGAGGATGCATGCTCTGTCGCATACCGATCCGCCTCGAACTCGTGCTTGCGCGAATACATCCCGAGTACAGGCTGTAGCAGGAACGTGAACACTGGCATCACCAGGAAGAAAAGAACCATCGCCATTGCCACGGACGGGTCGTGCGCGCCGAGCGCGTGGTAGAACCAATCCTGTTGCATGAGCTGACCGAGCAGCCAGAAGAATCCCAGTGCCGCGGCGAACAGCCAAACCATCCGCTTGATGACATGCTTGTGCTTGAAGTGTCCCAGTTCGTGGGCAAGGACGGCTTCGACCTCACCGTGTTCCAAGCGAGTGAGCAGGGTATCGAAAAATACGATCCGCTTGGCACTGCCGAAGCCGGTGAAGTAGGCGTTTCCGTGCGAGCTGCGACGCGAACCGTCCATCACGAAAAGGCCCTGGGAGCGAAATCCGCAGCGAGCGAGCAGGCGTTCCACTCGGCCCTTCAGGGCTTCGTCCTGCAGTGGGGAAAACCGGTTGAACAACGGCGCGATGAACGTCGGATAGACAGCCAGGATGAGCACGTTGAATGCGCTCCATGCGAGCCAGGCATACAGCCACCAAAGCTCGCCGGCGGCCTGCATCAGCCAAAGTATGAGGGCTAACAAGGGTGCGCCCAGCAGGACCGAAAGCGCCGCTGCCTTTGCCAGATCCAGAAGGTACAGCGTCAATGTCATCTTGTTGAAGCCGAACCTTGCTTCGATCCGGAAAGTCCGGTAAAGGCTCAAGGGAAGCTCGACGATCGCCGTTGTGAGTGCGATCAGGCCGATGAATGCAACGCCGCGGAGGACCCCGGGTTCGAACCACGCGGAAGCGATCCGGTCGGCCAGATTCAGGCCCCCGCCAAGGGTTAGTGCAAGAACAACCGCAGCGTCAACGAGCGAATGCACGGCACCCAATCGGGTCTTCGCGCTGGTATAGTCGGCGGCCTTCTGGTGCGCTTCGAGCGTGATCTGTCCGGCGAACGCGGCCGGGACCTCGCTGCGATGCCGGTTCACGTGGCTGATCTGGCGGTGGGCGAGATATAGCCTCGTGCCGACGGCTAGCGCAAGCGCGGCAAGGAAAACGGCCGTGAAGGTATGCATGGAACGCTGCGGAAGTTGCTGAAGTTATGCCAGAATACGACAACTATAGCAGGACCGATTATGGCACAGGACGCGACCGCTCTCATCTGGATCGACATGGAAATGAGCGGGCTCGACCCGGATCGCGACAGGGTCCTCGAGGTCGCTATCGTGATTACTGATGCGCAGCTCAACACGGTAGCCGAAGCGCCGGTGCTCGTTGTCCATCAGGGCGATGTCGTGCTTGCGAACATGGACGCGTGGAACACCAGCACCCACGCCCGCACGGGGCTTACGGAGAAGGTGCGGGCCTCGAAGCTGAACGAGGCGCAAGTCGAAAGCGGCATGCTGGAGTTCGTCTCTCGGTACGTGCCGCAGGGTGTCTCGCCGATGTGCGGAAATTCAGTGCACCAGGATCGTCGTTTCCTGGCGCGCTATATGCCACGGTTGGAGGCCTATTTCCTGTATCGCAATCTCGATGTGAGCACGTTGAAGGAACTGGCTCGGCGCTGGCGCCCGGAGCTGCTGAACGGGATCGTGAAGGCCGGAAAACACGAGGCGCTGGCCGATATCCACGAGTCGATCGGTGAGCTCAAGTATTACCGCGAGCATTTCTTGCGGTTGTGAACCTAGGAGCCTGTCGGACTTGATTTCACGCGCGAAATCAAGTCCGACAGGCTCCTAGGACGATGCGTTCGCCGCCGTATTTCGGCGCGCGTCGCGAGACCATTGATCGATGCACAGTCGCGACCTCGGCCACAGTGCGCAACGTGGCGCTGACATGCCCGAAACGGTAAGGAACTAGAATGGCTAAGGGAACGGCATACACGCTGCAAGTCCAGCCGCGCATACCCGCGCGCCTTGAGCGCCTCAACGAGCTCGCAAACAACCTCTGGTATTCCTGGGACCGGCCCACGCGAGGGCTGTTCAGTTTGCTCCACCCGGGGCTGTGGAACGCCGTCGGCCATAATCCGAAGGCATTTTTGCAGCGCGTGGACGAGCGCCGCCTGCTCGAAGTGGCAGAGGACCCGGTATTTCTCGGCACGTTCAACAAAGTACTGTCCGCATACGACACCTATCACAGCGAGCCGCTGCGCCGAAACGGCTCCGAGTGGCTGCGCGATGGCGATCTGGTCGCCTACTTTTGCGCGGAGTTCGGCTTTCACGAGAGCTTCCCCATCTATTCCGGCGGCCTAGGCATCCTGGCGGGTGACCACTGCAAGACCGCGAGCGATATCCGCTTGCCTTTCGTCGGGGTGGGGCTGCTCTATCGTCAGGGCTACTTCTACCAGGTCATAGACGCCGAGGGCAATCAGCACGCGACCTATCGCGACAGCGAGTTCGGCTCCATGCCGATTGAACCGGTGCAGGGTGCGGCCGGTGCCGAGCTTCGCGTCGAGGTGGAACTGCCGGGCCGGACCGTGGTTGCCAAGGTATGGCGCGCCCGCGTCGGTCACGTCAGTCTTTATTTGCTCGACACCGACGTCGAGCCCAACTCCGCCCACGATCGGGACATCACCCATCAGCTTTATGGCGGAGACCGAACGACGCGGATCGAACAGGAGATCGTGCTTGGGGTGGGCGGGGTACGACTGTTGGCGGCGATCGGACTGACGCCCACCGTGTGGCACATCAACGAAGGGCATGCTGCGTTTCTGGTCATCGAGCGCATGCGGCTGTTGGTCAAGCAGGGGCTCAGCTTCGATGCCGCCCTAGAGGGCGTTGCGGCAAACACGGTATTCACGACACATACCCCGGTCCCCGCGGGTCATGACCATTTCAGCCCCGAAATGATCACGACGTACTTCGAGCGTCACGCCGCCGACCTGGGAGTGCGGCCGGAGAGGTTGCTGGCACTGGGCCAGACGCGAGAGCAGGATGACTTCAACATGACCGCGCTCGCGATCCGGGCCTCGCGTTTCCACAACGGCGTTTCACGTATTCACGGCGCCGTCTCGGCCGAGATCTGCGCCGACATGTGGCCGGAGATCGAATCGGATGAGAACCCGCTAACGTATATCACCAACGGCGTGCATGTGCCGACGTTCCTTGCACAGGAATGGCATGAGGTGTTCGAACGCTACCTGGGTTTCGGCTGGGCGCACAGACTCGGTGACCGCGAGTTCTGGCAGGGCGTGCAGCGCATCCCGGACCAGTTGTTCTGGAGCGTGCGGCAGTCGCTCAAATCCCAGATGCTGCATCTGGTGCGGTACCGCGTGGCGCAACAGCACTTTCGTAACAACGGTTCGGAAGCTCACCTGGACAGGCTGCTCAAGTTGGCCGATCCCTTGAACCCAAACGTGCTTACGATCGGTTTCGCGCGCCGCTTCGCAACCTATAAGCGGGCGGGCCTGCTGTTCGATAAGCTCGACTGGCTGCGCGAGATCGTCTCAGACCCGAAGCGACCGGTATTGTTCATATTCGCGGGAAAGGCGCATCCGGCCGATGCCCCGGGGCAGGATCTTATTCGACAGGTGCATCGGGTCGCTCGATTGCCCGAGTTCGAGGGGCGTATCCTCATGGTCGAAGACTACGATATGCGGCTCGCCCGACGGCTGGTTTCGGGCTGCGATGTCTGGCTTAACAATCCGACCTACCCGATGGAAGCCTCCGGCACCTCGGGTATGAAAGCGGCCCTAAACGGCGGCATCAATCTCTCGGTTCTAGACGGATGGTGGGGCGAAGCCTACGACGGCACCAACGGTTGGGCAATAAAGCCTGCGGCGCCGCAGCTCGACGAAGGTCGTCGCGCCCATGAGGAAGCGGTCACTCTGTACGAGCTGCTGCAGGATCATGTGGCGCCGCTTTATTACGAGCGCGGCGAGCTGGGTTATTCTCCGGGTTGGGTGCGGCTCGCCAAACACTCGATCATCACGTTGCTGCCGCGCTTCAATTCGGCGCGGATGCTGAACGAGTATTTGCGCAAGACCTATCTGCCGGCGTCACAACAGGGGCGTCGCTACAGCGAGAGCGGATTCGAAGCCGCCCGAGAGGTTGCGCAATGGAAGAGCAAGGTGCATCGCGCATGGCACGGCGTGAGATTGCGCCGGCTCGATAGTCCCCGCACCAGTATCTCCTTCGGAGAGAACATCATCGTGCGAGTCGCGGCGCATCTGAACGGACTTGTCCCGAGCGATGTCGTGGTCGAACTGATCATGGGTCGGCCGATGGGGCAGCCGCGAATGCAGAACTCCGCTCGCTATGAGCTGGAATGGGAGGGCGTGAAGACCGAAGCCGGCGAGGATCAGTTCGCCCTGCAGCTGTCGCCCGAGCTGTGCGGGAAGCTCGAGTACCGAATTCGGCTCTATCCGTGTCACGAGCTTCTGACGCATTCCTTCGAAACCGGGCTCATGATCTGGCTCTAACGCGATCAGCGTTCGACGGGAGTTAACCTGACGCGGTCGGCCTTCGGGATGCGGGGCTCAGGACGGACGTTGCATCGAGCGGTAGAGCTCCAGATAGCGGCGCGCGCTCGCCGTCCAGCCAAAGTCGCGAGCCATCCCGTTACGCTGCAACCGGCGCCAAAGCTCCGGCGTGCGCCAGACGTTCGCCGCGCGCTGCGCTGCTGCAATTAATGACCCGGGGCTTGCGGCATTGAACACGAAGCCGGTCGCAGCGCCCGCTGCCAACGTCTCCGGCGTGCAATCGACGACTGAATCGGCCAGTCCTCCAGTTCGATGCACGACGGGCGGCGTGCCGTAACGTTGACTGTACATCTGGTTTAGCCCGCACGGCTCGAACCGCGACGGCATGAGGAAGATGTCGGCGCCGGCTTCGATTAGGTGGGACAAAGCTTCGTCGAAGCCTCGGATGAAGGCGACGTCTCCGGGGTATGTCCGTGCGAGGTCGGCCAAGTCCTGCTCGATGTCGGCGTCACCCGTACCCAGGACGATGAGCTGTGCGGGCAGCCCGATCAGCTGCGTCGCGCAGGCGATGACAAGGTCGATCCCCTTTTGCGGGATGAGGCGGCTCACGATGCCGAGAAGGGGACCTTCGAGGGACGCCCGGAGGCCGAAGCGCTCGCGCAACCCGTCCTTGTTTCGCGACTTACGCTCGAGCGAGTGGGCGTCGTAGTTGGCATACAGCGCGGGGTCCGTTGCCGCATCCCACGCCCCGACGTCGATGCCGTTCAGGATCCCTTCGAGCACGTTCCGGCGCGCGGCAAGCAGTCCATGCAACCCGAAGCCAAGCGGTTCGGATTGAATCTCACGCGCATACGTCGGGCTTACCGTGCTTATTCGTTCCGCGTAGTAGATGCCCGCTTTGAGAAACGACATGCTGCCGTAGTACTCGAGCCCATCGACATGGAAACTCTGCGACGGCAACCCCAGCCGGGGCACGAAGGACGGGGCGAATATGCCTTGATACGCGAGGTTGTGCAGGGTCATCAGACTCGGCGCGCGTGGCCTGCCGGACCAGTGCAGATAAGCCGGTGCCAGCCCGCTTTGCCAATCATTGCAGTGGACGATGTCGCAGCGCCAGCCTATCGGCGTGGCATCGCTCCCAAGCAGTGCCGCGACGTACGAGAGAAATCCGAAGCGCACTGCATTGTCCGGCCAGTCCCGTCCCGATGCATCCAGGTAGGGACCGCCGTTGCGTTCGTATAGCTCGGGACAGGCAAGCAGGATCAGAGGCTGGCCATTCGGTGCATGCGCGGACAGCAGCGTCGCCTCGGGGAATACTCCTATTGGCGCGAGCTGCGCAATTGGGGCCGCATCCTTGCTTCCCGCCAGCACCTCCGTATAGCACGGCAGCAGGACGCGAACGTCGACGCCGAGTTCGCGCAGCGCGACCGGCAGCGCAGCTGCGACATCGGCCAATCCACCGGTCTTGGTGAGCGGGGCTGCCTCGGAGGCAACGAAGAGGACCCGCAGAGGCTGCGGCACGATGAGCGATCGACCGAGAGGTGAGTGAAACCAGTTCGAAGCGTTGCGTCACTCCAGCTCGATGCGGCCGTCGAACACGATCTCAAGGTCGATCTGGGGAATACGCAGAACCATGTTCGCGGGCAGGCTCTCGGAGCCTTGCAGCCGTCCCTG
>Ga0105107_10001930_pt1 | contig 13597 bp, 8 predicted proteins | sample PPLLaktember2015_6_FD_79335 | JGI IMG/M metagenome (GOLD analysis project Ga0105107, IMG submission 79335) | Freshwater sediment microbial communities from Prairie Pothole Lake near Jamestown, North Dakota, USA - PPLs Lake P8 Core (1) Depth... | ecosystem: Environmental > Aquatic > Freshwater >...
GACGAAGGGGACCTTGGCCCCGGCGGATTTGGCGGCTTCGGCGATCCCCGAGCGGGCATAGCAGCGTTGGGCCTGGTTGATCGTGTTGTCCATGACCGTGACTTCCTTGGCCCCGGCCTCGAACGCGATCTCAACGAGTGTCTTGACGACCTCGGGATTGGTCGTGGCCGCGAGCTCCGGCGTCCGGTCCCAGCCGATGTTCGGCTTGATCATGACCTTGTCGCCCTTGGCGATGAAACGCTTCATCCCGCCAAGCGCCGCCAGCGCCTCTTTGGTTATGGCCGCCGGGGATTCGCCCGTGATGATGGCCATATCGGGGCTCGTTTTGGCCTGGGCCAGGAGCGAAGGTCCGTATCGGAGGACGACGCTCCCCAGCGCCAGGTCCTTCATGAAATCTCGTCTGTTCATCCTTTTATCCTTTGCCTAAGGCGCGCATGTATTCCTGGATGCCTTCGAAGATGCCCAAGGCCACCTGCCTCCGGTAGGCGGGATTTTTCAGCCTTTCCTCCTCCTGGGCGTTGCTCAAGTGCGAAATCTCGACCAACACCGACGGCATCTCGCCGCCGATGAGCACCCAGAACGGCCCGCCCCGCACGCCCAAGCTTTCGACGCCGGAGTAGTGTTGAGATAACGATTTTACCAGATTCCCGTGGATCTTATAAGCCAGGTCGCGGGATTCCAGGATTTTGCTGTTCTGGACGATCTTCTTGAGGGCATCCTGCATCTCGCCGATCCTCTTGCTCGAAGTGGCGTTCTCGGAAGCCGCGATCTCGATGACCTGGGGATCGGGGCTGAAATTGAGGTAGAATCCCTGGACACCCTTTCTCTTGCGGTTGCGATTGGCGTTGGCATGGATGGAGATGAACAGGTCGGCCTTCTGTTGGTTGGCGATGACCGGCCGGTTCTCGAGCGGGATAAAGATATCCGACTCCCGCGTCATGATCACTTCCAGCCCTTTGGCGGTCAGAAGAGTCCGGAGCTCTGAAGCCACGGCCAGGACGACATCCTTTTCCTTGAGACCCTTCTTGCCGATCGCGCCAGGGTCCTCGCCTCCGTGCCCGGGGTCGAGGACGATCCTCCTGATCCCGAGGCCCAGCTGTCTGGCCATGCTGTAGCCGTCGCGGGTCGGCTCCGGAAGTCTGACCGGTTTCTCCGCCGGCACAGTGGACGGCTCCTGGGTGGGCGGAACCGCCGGAGGCACCTCTATCGGCTTGGGGAAGATGTCGATGACGACCCGGAAAGGGTCGAAGAGAGGAAAGACCTGGTAGCGGTCGACCCTGGCCAGGTTGATCTCGGCCGCAACCCGGACGGTCGTGGCGTTTTTCTGGGCGATCCGGACCTCCTTGATGTAATCGCAACTGGCGACGTAGGTCTTGCCTATGAGGATCGGATTCAGCCGGGCTTGGTAGATATCGACGTAAATGCGGTCGGGGTCCTTGAGCTCGGCCCAGGTGAATTCCCTGAGCTTTCCGATGTCGACGACGACGCGGGTGTGGGTCGGATGCGTGTAGGACCTGAGGTTATAGACCTCGACGGCGGGCGTCTGCGCTGCCCGTGAAGGGATCAGGAGGAACAGAGATAAGGCAAGGAAAGGATGAGCGAGCTGTCTGTCTGCGATCCGCTTCGGTCTGGCCAATTCCTACTTATAATATAAAATCAATAAGATATGCGCAATAGGGCTTGGGCATGGATTCGTCAGCCCGCTCGTTTCCCCAGCGAGGAAACTCGCTTCGCCTCCTCCTTCGCTCTTCTCTCCTTCCAGTCGAGAAACCGTGCCCGCTCAGTCGTCCACGGACTTCCTCATCCACGCCCTTCGCCTTCACCAAGAAAGACCAGGGGTAATGCTTCCTCCAGTCTTAGGCACCGTATTTCTGGAGCTTGCCGGCGTGGGCCAGCAACAAGGACATCGCCTGCAGAGCCGGGAACCGGCCCAGGAACCCGCGGCTGCAGCCCCGCTCCGAGAACTGGCTCACATCGTCGGGCAGGGCCGATTTGGCGACCAGCAGGAAAGGATTGGGATGCCAGGAATGGGACTTGAGGAAGCAGGGGGTGGAATGATCGGCCGTGACCGCGAGCACGTCGGGGGCGAGGGCTTCGATCCGCGGAATAAAAGTGTCGACCTCCTCGATGGCCTTGACCTTGGCCGGGAAATTCCCGTCCTCGCCGGCGGAGTCCGTCTTCTTATAATGGACGTAGAAGAAATCGTGGTCTTTGAAGCCCGCCTCGAGGGCGTCGAAGAGGTCCTTGGTCTCGGCTCCGACGTCCATGACGTCCATGCCCAGAAGCCTGGCCAATCCTTTGTACATCGGATAGTTGGCGATGGCCGCCGGTTTGATCTTATAGAGTTCAGGCATGCCCGGTATGGCCGGGAATTTGGAGAAGCCGCGCAACAGGATCGTGTTGGCGACAGCAAGGTCGCTGAGGATTCCGGTCACCTCGTCAAGGAAACGGTTGACGAGTTCGGCTGTACCACGGGCCTCGGGCGAGAGCGCTTTGGCATAGGCCCGCGGCTTGTGGTCCTTCTGCGGGTCGGCATCGGACAGGGCGTCGCTCAGTCCTTCTCTGCTGAACCTGACCACGAAGCGGTGCTCTTTGCCCGGGAATAGGGCGATCCGGAGTCCAGACGGAGGCTTCAGGGCCTCGTTGACCCGGCGGCAGAGCTTCTCGTTCTCCGAGGTGGGGATACGGCCGGCCCGCCGGTCGACAATGAGCCCGTCCTTGAGTGTGGCATAGTTCCCTCGGGCGACCAGGTCGTTCGGACCGACCTCAACGCCCGAGCCGAGCGCTTCCAGAATGCCGCGGCCGAGCTGGTAGCGAAGCGGATCATAGCCGAAGAGGGCGAGATGAGAGGGTCCGCTTCCGGGCGTGATCCCGCGGAAGACGGGGTCGGTCAGCCCGCAGGCCCCCTGGGCAGCCAGGCGGTCAAGGTTGGGGGTGAACGCCTTCTCCAGCGCCGTCTTTCCCTCGACAGGAAGACCTCCCAATCCGTCCAGCACGAGCAGGACGATCTTCGAGGAGGTCGAAATCGAAAGCTGCTTGGCCAATGTTTCCCAGTCCATGATTTTAGATGATACCGGAATTGTCTCCCGCTGACAATAGAGGCTCGGGGCCTCCTTTGTTGGCTGCCGAGACTAGTCGGCGGGAAAGAGGCGGACGAGGACGACACCGTGGCGGGCGACCAAAGCCTCTTGCTCGCCGTCAGCCATCCCGACATCGCGCTGCCGCCAGAGGTCCCGGACTCTGCGGGGACCGGAGATGCCCAGGTCTTCCCACTTCGCCGCGACGACCTTGAGTCCCTCGCCCCGGTTGAAAAGGCCGACCGCAAGCGACCCGTCCTCCATGGGCCTGGCCCAGACTTCACGATCGCCTTCCTTGGTTATGCGCTTTCCCGGCTGGCCCAGGGGATCCTGGTCTACCTCGATGACTTCGTCGTTGGTGAGGAGGCTTCGCGTGAAATCGTCCAGCCTCGTGATGTCGCCGCTGAAAATGAGCGGTGCCGCCAGCAGGCTCCAGAGAGAGATATGGGAGTATTGTTCGTTGGGAGTGAGCGGCGTAGGGACGGTCTGGCCCTTCCAATTGCTCAGGAAGCCGATAAGGACGTAGTCCGGGTCGTTCCAGCCGCCCGGCCCTCCAAAGCGGTGAAGTTCTTTTTCGGCGTACAGGTCGAACCCGTCGCGAAACAGCGCCAGGCCGATCTTTTCAAACGACCCTCCGAGGTCCCCGGCGGTGCGCCAGCTGTTGCCGCCGACTTCTTTGCCCCATTCCCAGACATTTCCCAGGCCGTACTGGCAGAGGTTGAGGACGATATCGCGGGGCTGGCGGCGGAGGATCTCGCTGATCATCAGGTAAGGCTTCTGGAACTCTTCCCGGCTCTCGCCCTTGGCGATCTGGCCATAGGAGCACCAGTCGTACTTGAGGAAATCGAAGCCCCACTCGACAAAGCGCCCGATGTCCGCTTCCTCGTGCTCCCAAGCCGCTACATGGTCGGCGCAAGTCAGCGGTCCCGGCGAAGTGTAGATCCCGGCTTTGAGTCCCTTGGCGTGGATGTAGTCAGTGAGCGCCCGCATATCCGGAAAGCGGGGGTTGGAATTGACCTTTCCGGACTTGTCGCGCGGCTCGCCCTGGAGCGTGGGATCAGCGGTTCCGGGCCTGACCGACCAGCAGTCGTCGATATTGACGTACATATAGCCATGGTCGGCCATCCCGCTCGAGACCATGGCATCGGCTGCGGCCCGCATGATCTCATCTGTGACATGGTTCTCCCAGACATACCAGCTGTTCCAGCCCAGGTGCGGCGTCAGTGCAAGGGTGTCGCCGCAGACGATCTTGATCTCTTTCGAGGCATCCCCCTGTGAATTGGAGGCGGAGAGCAGGAGGGAATATGTGCCCCGCTCCTGGATCCCTCCTGTGATGATCCCAGACGCCGGGTCGAGCGTCAGTCCGGCCGGCAGGTTCTCGGCAGCGAACCTCATCGGCCGTTCGCCCGTGGCCGGAATGCGAAAGAGAAAAGGAGAGCCCGGCCTGACGCCCAACACCCGCGTCCCGTTGAGGCGCGGAGCCGGTCCAGGCGCCGGAGTGAGGATGACGGCCGTTTCCTCGGGCCCGGCCTCGAGCCCGACCGTTGTCATGAGAGACAGAGATATCGCGATGAGGACGATCTTTCTTTTCATTTTCTGCCCCTGTTCTTCTCCCTTACTTCTTAAGCTCGACCTCGGTCGCGCCCCAGCCGCCTCCACCGAGGTCGGCGGTCTTGAATTGCAGAACATCCGGGTTCTTCCGGAGCAGGCTCTGGACAGTGCGCCGGAGAGCCCCGGTTCCTTTTCCGTGGATGATCCGGACTTGATAAATGCCCAGCTTCCGGCATTCTTCGAGGTACTCGGGGACAAGGGTCTTGACCTCCTCGGCCCGGAAGGCATGGAGGTCGAGCACTCCGTCGATCGGGATCCGGACCGGATTATCATCGGGCATCTTATTCTGAGCGTCCATTCTAAACGAATCCGTTCGCCCGGTGAAGAGCAAAAATAAGGGGCTCCGATCAGCAGGAATATTTCCGGGAAAGCGCTGTTGTGTCCTCAAAATCGTTCTGCTAAAATCAATGAGTGAACAAAGTCCTCGTCCTCGATTTCGGGTCGCAGTACACCCAGCTCATCGCCCGCAAGGTGCGCGAACTCGGCGTCTACTCCGAGATCATTCCGTTCGATACGCCGATCCGCCGGATCCAAAAAGAGAGCCCGCAGGCCTTGATTCTCTCGGGCGGGCCGAGAAGCGTTTACGAAAAAGGAGCCCCGCTTGCCTCCGCCGCCATCTTCCGCCTCGGCATCCCTGTCCTGGGCATCTGCTACGGCGTCCAGCTCATGGCCCATCTTCTCGGAGGCCGGGTCGTCTCGACCTCCCATCGGGAATACGGATTCGCCCATCTCAAAGTCCTGGACCGAAACGGGCTCCTCAAAGGCATCAAGAGCGACGGGCAGGTCTGGATGAGCCACGGCGACCTCGTCGAGAAGGCCCCGCCGGATTTCGCCGTCAGCGGCCGGACCGCAAGCACCAAAGTTGCGGTCATCGAGTCATCGGCCCGACGGCTCTTCGGCGTCCAATTCCACCCCGAAGTCATCCACACCAGTCAGGGCAAGGCCGTCCTGGCCAATTTCCTCTTCCGGCTGGCCGGCCTCAAACCAGATTGGAGCATGAAGTCATTCAGCGAGCGCAAAGTCGAGGAGATCCGCCGTTCCGTCGGCCGCGGCAAGGTCATCTCCGGCCTGAGCGGCGGGGTGGATTCGCTTGTGACCTCGCTCCTCGTCCACCGCGCCATCGGGAATAACCTGACCTGCGTCTTCGTCGATAACGGGCTCCTCCGTAAAGGACAGGTCGAGGACTTGATGGGGGAATTCCGGCGCAAGCTCCATCTTAAGGTCACCGGCGTCGACGCGTCGAACCTCTTCCTGAGCCGGCTGGCCGGGGTCATCTCTCCCGAGCGCAAGCGCAAGATCATCGGCCGCGCCTTTATCGAGATATTCGAGGCGGAGGCGCGCAAGGTCGGCCGGGCGGAATTCCTGGCCCAGGGAACGATCTATCCGGATGTCATCGAGAGCGCGCCCGTCAAGGGTCCTTCGGCCACGATCAAATCGCACCACAACGTCGGCGGACTCCCGAAGGGGCTCCGTTTCCGCCTGGTCGAGCCTCTCCGCGAGCTCTTCAAGGACGAGGTCAGGGTACTGGCCGGGGAGCTTGGCATCGACCGCGAATTCATCGCTCAGCATCCTTTTCCCGGGCCCGGCCTGGCGGTCCGCATCGTGGGGGAGGTCACGGGGGAGCGCATCGCCATCCTCCGCGAGGCCGACCGCATCCTGCTCGAGGAGGTCCGCAAGGCCCGGCTCTATCACAAGCTCTGGCAGGCCTTTGCCGTCCTCCTTCCCGTGCGCTCGGTGGGTGTGATGGGCGACCAGAGGACGTACCACCAGGTCGTCGTCCTGCGGCTTGTCCAGAGTGTCGACGGGATGACGGCCAACTGGTTCCCGGTTGAATCGCAGGTCCTGTCCCGGATCTCGACGCGCATCGTCAACGAGGTCAAAGGCGTCAACCGGGTGGTCTACGATGTGACGACGAAACCCCCTGCGACGATCGAATGGGAATAAGCGTCTGTAGATAATAATGGAACACTCATACATCCATCTTCACAACCACTCCGAGTACAGCATACTGGACGGTGCCGCCAAGACGGCCGCCCTTGTGGAGGCGGCCTACGAGAACAAAATGCCGGCTGTGGCCCTGACCGACCACGGGAACATCTTCGGGGCGGTGAGCTTCTTCAAAGAGGCCAAGGCTCGCGACGTCAAGCCCATCCTAGGTTGCGAGATCTACGTGGCGCCCCGCAGCCGCTTGGACAAGACCGGCGACAGCCGCGACCCGCATCATTTTCACCTCGTCCTTCTCGTCAAGAACGAGCTGGGGTATCGGAACCTCTGCTGCCTTCTGAGCAAGGCCTACATCGAGGGCTTCTATTATCGACCGCGGATCGACAAGGAGCTCCTCTCCGGCCACGCGGAGGGGCTGATCGGGCTTTCCAGCTGTCTCAAGGGCGAAGTCTCCTATTACCTGGAGAGGGAGAACGAGGAGGCTGCAGAGAAGGCCGCGGGCCAATATTCCTCGCTTTTCGCCAAGGGAGACTTCTATATCGAGCTCCAGGACCATGGCCTCCCGGCTCAGAAGGCCGTCAATCCCAAGCTCGTCCGGCTCGCGGGAAAGCTCGGCCTTCCGCTCGTGGCGACCAACGATATCCACTATTTGCGCAAGGAAGATTCTGAAAGCCACGATGTCCTCCTCTGCATCCAGACCAACAAGAAGGTGAGCGACCAGGACCGGATCCGCTTCACCTCCCAGGAGTTCTATTTCAAGTCCGGCGCCGAGATGGCCGAGCTTTTCAAGGAAGTCCCCGAGGCCATCCAGAACACGACGCATATCGCCTCCCAGTGCCATTTCGATTTTCCTGCGGGGGGCCATTTCCTGCCCCAGTTCAAGCCGCCCGGGGAGATGCCGCTCGATGAATACCTGGCCTCTGTGGCCAAGGAAGGGTTCAAGCTCCGGCTGGAAGAGCTCAAGCCGAAGTGGGAAAAGGGCCAGCTGGCCCACCCCATCGAGGACTACCAGGATCGGCTGGAGAGGGAGCTCAGGCTGGTCAACCAGATGGGTTTCGAGGGCTATTTTTTGATCGTCTGGGACCTCATTCAGACGGCCCGGTCGAGGGATATCCCGGTCGGCCCCGGCCGCGGCTCGGCCGCCGGCAGCTTCCTGGCTTACTGTCTCGGCATCACCGAGATCGACCCTCTCGAGTATGACCTTCTTTTCGAGCGCTTCCTCAACCCCGAACGCATCAGCCTGCCCGACATCGACATCGATTTCTGCGCCCGGCGCCGGGGTGAGGTCATCGACTACGTAACCAACAAATACGGCCGCGAAAACGTCTCTCAGATCATCACCTTCGGGACGATGGCCGCCCGGGCGGCCATCCGGGACGTCGGCCGCGTGCTCGAGGTCCCCCTGCCGGAAGTGGACCGGATCGCCAAGATGATCCCGCCTGTCGGGCCGGAGGCGACCATCGACGGCGCCCTGGAAAAGATCCCCCAGCTCAAGGAGCTCCGCGACAAGAACGCCAAGATCGCCCACCTGCTGGCCGTGGCCCGGAACCTCGAGGGCCAGGTCCGTCATCCTTCGATCCACGCCGCCGGGATCGTCATCACCCCTCGGCCCCTCGTCGAGTTCATGCCCCTCTATCAATCGGTCAAGGGCGAGATCACCAGCCAGTTCGCCATGGGCGATATCGAGACCATCGGTTTGCTCAAGATGGACCTCCTGGGCCTGCGCAACCTGACGGTCATCCGGGATACGGTCGAGCTCGTCGCCAAGAACCTGGGCGAGAAGGTGGACCCTGAGTCCGTGCCGCTTGACGACGAGGCTACGTTCGCCCTTTTTCAGGCCGGGAACACGGACGGCGTCTTTCAGTTCGAGAGTTCGGGAATGAAGGACCTCCTGCGGAACTACAAGCCTGAGGGCTTCCGTGACCTCATCGCCCTCAATGCCCTGTACCGCCCGGGCCCCCTCAACAGCGGCATGACGGCCGAGTTCGTCAAGCGCAAGAACCATCCCGACCAGATCGCCTATGAACTGCCCGAGCTCAAACCCGTCCTGGAAGAGACTCGGGGCATTATCGTCTATCAAGAACAGGTCATGAAGATCGCCACCATGCTGGCGGGCTTCACTCTGGCTGAAGCGGACATCCTGCGCAAAGCCATGGGAAAAAAAGTCACCAGCATCATGAAGGCGCAGAAACAGAGGTTCGTCCAGGGCGCCCGCAAGACGGGCATCAGCCCCGCCAAGGCGAACAAGATCTTCGACCAGATCCGCCATTTCGCCGAATACGGGTTCAACAAATCACACAGCGCCGCTTACGCCTATCTCGCCTACCAGACCGCCTACCTCAAGGCCCACTATCCGGCCCACTTCATGGCCGCCCTGCTGACCTCGGAGGCCGAGCGCGGGGCGACCAGCCAGGTCATCAAGTACATCAACGAATGCCAGAACATGGGGATTAAGGTGCTGCCGCCCGACGTCAATGAGAGCGATTTCAATTTTACGGTGAAGAACGGCGAGATCCGGTTCGGCCTGGCCGCCGTCAAGAACGTCGGCGAGACGGCAGCCCGCGAGGTCCTGCGGGAGAGGACCAGGCGGGGCGGATTCCGGTCGCCCTTCGATATCGCGGCCGGAACCGACCAGAGGGTCGTCAATAAAAAAGTCCTGGAGAGCCTGATCAAGGCCGGGGCCTTCGACTCGCTGGGCTGGCGCCGTTCCCAATCGTTCCACCTCATCGATACGATGATCGACTACGGCCATGGGCTCCAAAAGATGAAACAGACGCCGCAGAGCTTGCTCTTCGGGGGGAGCCAGCTCGCCGAGCCGGAGATCCCGGCCGAGGTCCGGGAGATGCGGGAATGGGACGAATCCCTTTTCCTTTCCTATGAGAAGGACGCCTTGGGCTTCTATATCACCGGTCATCCTCTGGCCCAGTTCGAGAAGCGGCTGCGCAAGCTCACCTCCCACTCCCTCAACCAGCTTGACGAAGAAAAGGATTTCAACAGCGAGATCCGGGTCGCCGGGATCATCAGCGCCATCAAGTTCGTCAAGACCAAGAAGGACGAGCGCATGGCCACCTTCATCCTGGAGGACCTGAGCGGCCGGATCGACGTTGTGGCCTTCCCCGACAGCTTCAGGAAGCACTTCGAATGCCTGAGGGAAGGGAACCTCGTTTGGGTCAGGGGACGCTTCATGGGGGAGGGGGACAACCGCCGCATCAGCCTGAACGAGGTCATGCCGCTCGCAGAGGCCTTCCAGAAGCAGGCTAAGAAGGTCATCCTGCGGATCTTCCTTCCCGGCCTCGAGGAATCGGTCATCAGGGAGCTCAAGGAGCTCCTGGAGAAGAATCCCGGCGAATGTCCCGTCTTCTTCGAGCTGGAAACCCCCCATTCCTACCGCGTTCTCGCCCAGTCCATCGAAGTCCGCAGCGTCTTCCCGTCCGACGAGCTTACCCGCGGCGTCGAGCAGCTGCTGGGGGAGAATTCTGTCTTCATCGAATACTAGGGGACGTTCCCCAAAGTCCCACCCTACATTGGCCGGAGGTTTGTTCACTCCTCTCCCCCTTCGCTTATAAAGAGTGCAGGGTGGTACCTTGGGGAACGTCCCCGGTTCTAGGTTTGACAGAAGCAGAGGAATAAGGATAATTAGAGGCGTTTTCATTTTGCATTTTTGGATTCAATATGCCGTACAAAGTGATCCTGGCCGAGGCGAGCCCATCCGTCCAGAAAGTCGTCCAGATGGCCTTCACCGAGCCGGATTTTGAGGTCCATACGTTCGATGACGGGCTCCGGACGATCGAGTCGCTCGCTCGGATCGATCCCGATGCCGTCCTTCTCGGCCTGGCTCTCCCCTCGCGCGACGGCTACGAAGTGGGCCGCTACCTGCGGAGCCGGGAGGAGTTCCGCAAGGCCGGTCTTATCCTGATCAAAAACGCCTTCGAGTCCCTGGACATGGAAAGACTGCAGGGGATCGACTACGACGAGATCGTCCAGAAACCGTTCGACTCCGAGAGCCTGGCCGGGCTCGTCCGGGAGATCATCGACCGCAAGAAGTCCCCGCCATCTTTCCCCGAGGAGGCCCTCCTAGAAGAGGCTCCTGCCGCCGACGCCCTCCCTCTGTTTCAGGAGGAAGAGTTTATCCCGCCTCCTGCCTCCTCCCGGTCGAAGGACGAGGTCGAGGAAAAGATCAGGACGATCCTCCGGGACGAAATCCTATCCATGGAGAGGGAGCTGGAGAAAAGGCTCAAGGCGTCTCTCCGGGCGGAGCTCAAAGAGTGCCTGGATAGGGAGAAGGAATAGAGATGAAGATCCTGGATAAATCCTACGACCCCAAGCCGGTGGAAGAACGCTGGTCCCGCTTCTGGCTGGAAACAGGCCTTTTCACACCCGAAGTCCCCTCGACGAAGCCGAAGTTTTCGCTGGTCCTTCCCCCCCCTAATGTCACGGGGTCGCTGCACATGGGACATGCGCTTTGCTTCACCCTGCCTGATATCATCTCGCGCTGGAAGCGGATGAAAGGGTATAACGTCCTCTGGCTCCCCGGCACCGACCACGCCTCGATCGCCGTTCACAACGTGATCGAGCAGGGCCTCAAGGAGAAAGGTCTGAGCCGGGAGCAGCTCGGCCGCGAGGAGTTCCTCAAGATCGCCTGGGACTGGAAGCAAAAGTACGGCGGCATCATCACCGGCCAGCTTAAGAAACTCGGCTGCTCGCTGGATTGGTCGCGGGAGCGCTTCACCATGGACGAGGGCTTTTCCCGGGCCGTGCGCCTGGTGTTCGTCAGCCTGTACCGGGAGGGTCTCATCTACCGCGATTATTATCTGGTCAACCGCTGCCCGCGATGCAACACGGTGCTCTCCGATATCGAGATCGAGCACAAAGAACTCCAGGGCAAGCTTTACCACATCAAGTATCCCCTACTCGAGGGAGAGGGGGAAGTCATCGTCGCCACCACCCGGCCCGAGACCATGCTCGGGGACACTGCTGTGGCCGTCCATCCCGATGACCAGCGGTATCAGGCCTTCCACGCGAAGATCCTCCTCCTGCCCCTGGTGGGCCGCAGGATCCCGGTCATCACGGACACCCGCGTGGAAAGGGACTTCGGGACCGGCGCGGTTAAGGTTACCCCGGCCCACGATCCCGTGGATTTCGAGTTGGGAAAGATCCACGGACTCGAGCAGATCATCGTGATCGACGGGTCCGGAAAGATGACCGAGGCGGCCGGAGCGGAGTTCAAGGGACTTGACCGGTTTGAATGCCGGCGCCGGGTCGTCGAGCGGCTCCAGGAGCAGGGGTTGCTGATCAAGGTTGAAGACTATCCGCACATGGTCGGGCATCACGACCGCTGCAAGACGGTCATCGAACCGTATCTGAGCTGGCAGTGGTTCGTGAAGATGGCGCCCCTGGCTAAGGAAGCCATTCGAGTCGTCGAGGACGGGACGATCCAGTTCATCCCGGCCAACTGGGCCAAGAGCTACTTCGAATGGATGTACAACATCCACGACTGGTGCATATCCCGGCAGCTCTGGTGGGGGCACAGGATCCCGGCCTGGTACTGCCAGTCCTGCGGGGAGATCGTCGTGGCCCTGGAAACGCCGGCGAAATGCCCGAAGTGCGGGGGAGGCGAGCTCGTCCAAGACGAGGACGTGCTCGATACTTGGTTCAGCTCGGCGCTCTGGCCGTTCGGCACCATGGGCTGGCCGGAAAAAACGGTCGACCTGGAGATGTTCTATCCCACCGACCTCATGGGCACGGCCTTTGACATCATCTTCTTCTGGGTGGCGCGGATGATCATGATGGGTCTCAAGTTCATGGGCGAGATCCCTTTCCGTCAGGTTTTCATAAACGGCCTGGTCCGGGACTTCAGGCGCCGCAAGATGAGCAAGTCCGAGGGGAACATCATCGACCCGCTGGAGATGATCGAGAAATACGGCACCGACGCGCTGCGCTTCACCATGGCGGCGCTGGCCATCCCGGGGATGGACCTTTCGCTTTCTGAAGAGCGCATGATGGGCTACAGGGCCTTTGTCAACAAAATTTGGAACGCCTCCCGGTTCGTCCTGATGAACCTGGACGGAGCGCCGGGAGCGGTCAAGGAGAGCGAGCTGACCCTGGCCGACCGCTGGATCCGCAGCCGCCTGGCTGGGATCACGGCCGAGCTCGAGACGGCGCTCGACGAGTATAAGTTCTATGAGGCCGCGGAGAAGATCTACCACTTTGTCTGGCACGAATTTTGCGACTGGTATATCGAGATGTCCAAGCCCAGCCTCCAGGCGGGGAACGGGACGACAAAGGCCGTCCTGGCCGGGACATTGGACCATATCCTGAAGCTCCTCAACCCCTTTATGCCGTTCGTCACCGAGGAGGTCTGGAGCCACCTCCCGGGCCACGGCAGATCCCTGGTCACGGCGTCTTTCCCCAAAAGCGAGCCGGCGGACATGGACCCGCATGCCGAGGAGGAGATGGGCCTCCTCCAGCGACTCGTAGTCGAGGTCCGGACGATCCGGGCGGAAAACAAGATCCCCCCTAAGAAGAAGATCGCCATCCTGCTGAAAGCACCCGGAGAGAAGGAGAAGGAGTTCATCCCCGAGATCCGGGCTTACATCCTGGCCCTGGCCTACGGCTCTGAGGTCCAGGTCGAGGACCGGTTCGCGCCCGAGGCCCGGCTCCTCAAGGGTGTGGCGGGGGCCTGGGAGGTCGCGATTCCCCTCGAAGGTGCGGGTAACCTAGAGGCGGAGCGGGCCAGGCTGGAGAAGGAGATCAAGAAGGTGGAAACCGAGATCGAGAAGCTCGAGGGCCGGCTGCAGAAAAAAGACTTCCTCGAGCGGGCCCCCGGGCCGGTCATCGAGGAGGCCAAGCAGAGCCTCCTCGGATGTCGGGACAAAAGGGCCAAGCTCCAGAAGAGCCTGGACAACATAAAGGCATAGCCGCGCCTGGCGGTCCTCCCATGACCATTGGTATGACCATTCACAGCA
>Ga0105107_10001932_pt1 | contig 13591 bp, 12 predicted proteins | sample PPLLaktember2015_6_FD_79335 | JGI IMG/M metagenome (GOLD analysis project Ga0105107, IMG submission 79335) | Freshwater sediment microbial communities from Prairie Pothole Lake near Jamestown, North Dakota, USA - PPLs Lake P8 Core (1) Depth... | ecosystem: Environmental > Aquatic > Freshwater >...
GGCGGCGTAGGCGATCTCGCCCTTCGATTCCGCGAGCGGCTTGCCCTGCTCGGCGGTCATGAGCATCGCCAGGTCGGCTGCGTTCAGCAGGATGAGGTCATGCCAGCGCCGCAGCAGGATGGAACGCTCCTTAGCGGTCTTCGCGGCCCAGGCCGGGAAGGCCGCGTGCGCGGCGGCGACGGCCTTCTCCGTCGACGCGGCGTCGAACGCCGGCACGGTGCCGAGCGGCGCGCCGGTGGCGGGGTTGTGAACGGGCAATGTCGCGCCGCCCGGCGCGTCCTGCCACGCCCCATTCACGAAGCACTGCTCCCTGAGCAGGGCGGGATCCTCGAGCCTGAGTCCATCTTTCGCGCGCATCTGGGCAGAGCTCCCCTAGGCCTTCACGACGCGCTGGTCGATCGCGCCGAATATGGAGTGGCCGGCCGCGTCCTGCATCTCGATCCGCACGCGGTCGCCGAAGGAAAGGAAAGGTGTCATTGGTTTACCGTGGTCCAGCGTTTCCAGCATGCGCCGCTCGGCAAGGCAGGTCGAGCCCGTGGAGCGATCGACATTCGAGACCGTGCCGGAGCCGACGATGCTGCCGGCGCCGAGTCGCCGCGTCTTCGCCGCGTGCGCGATGAGCTGGCCGAAGTCGAAGGTCATGTCGACGCCGGCATTCGGCCGGCCGAATGGCTTGCCGTTCAAGTGCACGACGAGCGGCAGGTGCACGCGCGCGTCGCGCCAGGCGTCGCCGAGCTCGTCCGGCGTCACCGCGACCGGCGAGAACGCCGTCGCCGGCTTCGACTGGTAGAAGCCGAAACCCTTGGCGAGTTCCCCGGGGATGAGGTTGCGCAGCGACCAGTCGTTCACCAGCATCACGAGCTGGATGCGCTCGCGTGCAGCGGCGGCATCGGTTCCCATCGGCACGTCGTCCGTGACGACCGCAACCTCGCCCTCCAGGTCGATGCCCCAGTCCTCGTTGAAGAAAGGCGCGTCGGCCTGCGGCGGCAGGAAGTCGTCCGAGCCGCCCTGGTAGACGAGCGGGTCGGTCCAGAAAGACTCGGGCATCGTCGCACCGCGTGCCTTGCGGACCAGCTCGACGTGGTTGACGTACGCGCTGCCGTCCACCCAGTGGTGGGCGCGCGGCAGCGGCGAGAGAGCCTCGGCCGGATTGAAAGGCGTGCTGTTTGCGCGCCCGGTCTCGAGTTCGCGCGCAAGCGCTTCCAGCGCAGGCTTCCTGGCCGCCCAGTCGTCGAGCGCATCCTGCAGCGTGCCCGCGATGCCCTGGGCGAGTGTCGCGCGCGTGAGGTCGCGGCTCACGACCGCGAGCCTGCCGTCGCGGCCGCCGGGGAGCGTCGCCAATTTCATTTTGCGCCGGACCCCTTCCAGCTATCGACGTAGCCCGCCCACTCGACGCGCTTTGCGGCCTCGCCGATCTCGAGTGCATCGCGCGTGTCCACCATCACTGCGTATTCGTCGGTCGCCGGCTTCGACTGCACCAGCATGCGCGAGAGCGCCTTCGGGTGCGGGCCGTGCGTGAAGCCGCTCGGGTGCAGGGTGACCATGCCCGGGTGGATATTGTCGCGGCTGAAGAAGTCGCCCGCGTGGTAGAAGATGACTTCGTCGTAGTCGTCGTTGTTGTGGAAGAACGGGATCTTGATCGCGCCCGGGTCGGTCTCGAACGGCCGCGGCACAAAGGTGCAGACGACGAAGCGGCTGGCGACGAAGGTCGTGTGCGCCGACGGCGGCAGGTGGTAGCGGTGGCTCATCAGCGGGCGGATGTCGCGCACGTTGATGCGGCACACCGACAGGTCGCCGTGCCAGCCGATCGCATCCAGCGGGTTATACGGGAAGGTGACGGTCGAGACTGCCCCGCGGCGCTTTACGGCGACCCGCCAGGCCTTCTCGTCCTGCTGGGCGAGGAAGGCCTCGTCGACGCGCGGGGCGTCGAGCATCGCCGGGTCGAAGATGGCCTGCGCGCCGACCAGGCCCTTCTCCGGCAGCATGTACGAGGCGTTGGTGGCCTCGACCATGAGGAGCGCTGTGGGCGCGGCACACTCGAGGCGCCACATCGTGCCTCGCGGCAGCACGATGTAGTCGCCCGCGGCGAAGGCGAGCCGGCCGAAGTCGCAGTAGAGCTCGCCGCTGCCGGCGTGCACGAACAGCAACTCGTCCCCGTCGGCGTTGCGTGCGAGCGAATCCATCTTTCCGGACGTGCGCCAGAAACGTATCCGCGTGCTGGCGTTGTGGAGGAGATCGGGTGCCGACCAGGGATGCCCCGAAACCGCCTCGAGTTTCGTGAAGTCGTAGGCGTGCGGGGAGAGCGGACCCTCGAAGGCCGACCAGCCTGTCGGTGGATGGCGGTGATGGAAGAAGGCGGCCGGGCCGAAGAAACCCTCCTTGCTCATTTCCCGCTCATAGGTGCCGGGCGGCAGGTCGGCGTGCGCCTGACGCGAGGCCGTCCCTTCGACGCGCGGGTGCCCGATATAACGCTTCATTGTGAATCGAAGGGGACGCGCACCTTCAGCTCCATGTCATTGATTGTAGCGGCATGCAACGGCTGAAGGTGCGCGTCCCCTTCGATTCCATCCCGTCACTTCTCCATGATCGCCGTCACGCCCATGCCGCCCGCGGTGCACACCGAGATGAGCCCGCGGCCCGAGCCTCGCTCGTCGAGCAGCTTGGCGAGTGTCGCGACGATGCGCGCGCCGGTCGCCGCAAAGGGGTGACCGACGGCGACGCTGCTGCCCTTGACGTTGAGCTTCGCGCGGTCGATGGAGCCGAGCGGTTTCGCGAGCCCGAGCCGCTCGCGGCAGAATTTCTCCGATTCCCAGGCCTTCAGCGTGCACAGCACCTGCGCCGCGAATGCCTCGTGGATCTCGTAGAAGTCGAAGTCCTGCAGCGTCAGCCCGGCGTCCGCGAGCATGCGCGGCACGGCGTAGGCCGGCGCCATTAGCAGCCCTTCGCCGCCGACGAAGTCGACGGCCGCCGCCTTGCCGTAGGTCATGTACGCCTGCACCGGCAGTCCGCGCGTGCGTGCCCAGTCCTCGCTGGCGAGCAGCACGGCGGCCGAGCCGTCCGTCATCGGCGTGGAGTTGCCCGCGGTCAGCGTGCCGTCCTTCGCGAACGACGGCTTGAGCTTGCCGAGCTTCTCGAGGCTCGAGTCCGCGCGCACGTTGTTGTCGGACTGGAGGCTGAGATAGGGCACGACGAGGTCGGCCATGAAGCCCTCGGACCAGGCGCGGCTCGCGCGCTGGTGGCTCGCGAGCGCGAACGCATCCTGCTCCGCGCGCGTGATCTGCCAGGTTCGCGCCATCTGCTCCGTGTGCTGGCCCATCGACAGCCCCGTGCGCGGCTCGCCGGTGCCAGGGAAGACCGGCTTGAAGCTGGACGGTCGCAGGCTGAGGAAAGCGGCGGCGCGCTCGCCGAAACTGCGCGCGCGATGGGCGCGCAGCAGGATCTGCTGATAGGCCTTGCCGAACACCACCGGCGGGTCGCTGACCGTGTCCACACCGCCGGCGATGCCGGCATCGATCTGGCCGAGCGCGATCTTGTTGGCGACGATGATCGCCGCCTCGATGCTGGTGCCGCAGGCCCGCTGCACGTCGAGGCCGGGTGTTTCGGGCGACAGGCCCGAGTCGAGCAGCGACTCGCGCGCCAGGTTCCACTGGCTCGAGTGCTTCATCACCGCGCCGGCCACGACGTCGCCGAGGCGCTCGCCCTTCAATGCGTACTTGTCCACCACCGCCTTGAGCGACGCGGTGAGCATTTCCTGGTTGCCGACGGAAGCGTAGGCGCCATGCGCGCGCGCGAATGGGATGCGGGAGCCGCCGATGACGGCGACCCGGCGGGGCGATGATCCGACCAGCATGAGTGCCCTCCAATGGAAGCAGGTCGGCCTGCTTCCGCTAGAATGCCGGCATCCCCCAGGGCCCGCCACGGCGCAGGACCCTCAGGTCTGCGAGCCATGAGCGATCCCGGCAGCTTCCGCCACGCCTTCCCGCGCGATTCGCGCTCGATCCTGCGCCTCGCCGGGCCGCTGGTCGTCAATAACCTCGTGCTGGCGGGGATGATGCTCGTCAATACCGTGGTCGCCGGCCGCCTCGGCCCCGAGCCGCTCGCCGGCGTTGCCGTCGGCGGCAGCTATTACCAGATGTTCTGGCTGTTCGGCCTCGGCGTGCTCATGTCCATCTCGCCGCTCGTCGCCCACGCCTACGGCGGCGGCCGCGACGAGGAGGTTGGCCGGCGCTTCCGTCAGGGCATCTGGCTCGCCCTGATGCTGGCCGTGCCGCTGGTCGGCGCGCTCGCCTGCGTCAAGCCGCTGCTCGGCTGGTTCGGGACCGACGCGCGGGCGATCCCGCATGCGGCCGGCTATGTCTTCGCGATGTGCTTCGGCATGCCCGCGATGCTCGTATTCCTCGCGCACCGCTACACCAGCGAGGGCATCGGCTGGACCCGGCCGGTGATGTACACCGCGGCGGTCGGCCTCACGACCAACATCATCGGCAACTGGCTGTTCACGCTCGGCGGGCTCGGCATCCCTTCGCAGGGCGCGCGCGGCTGCGGCATCGCGACCGCGCTCGCGAGCTGGGCGATGCTCGTGACGATGCACCTCTACCTGCGCAGGCAGCCCATCTACCGTCAGTTCCGCCTGTTCGAGCGCTTCGACAGGCCTGATCGCCGCGCGATCGGCGACATCCTGGGGCTCGGGCTGCCGATTGCGGGCTCGGTCGTCTCCGAGGGGGCCCTGTTCGCGGTCGCGGCCCTGCTCATGAGCACGCTCGGCACGGAGATCGTGGCGGCGCACCAGATTGCGATCAGCTATGCCTCGCTCATGTTCATGATCCCGCTGTCCCTGCACTCGGCTACCACCATCCACGTCGGCCACCAGGTCGGGCGCGGCGACCTTCAGGCGGGCCGCAATGCCGGCTGGAGCGGCATCGCGATGTGCGGGATTGTCATGGCGCTGTCTTCGATCGTGATACTGGCCGCCCGCGAGCCGATCGCCGCGGCCTACACGACGGACCAGTCCGTGCGGGAGCTGGCGGTCTGGCTGCTGCTTTTCGTCGCCGCATTCCAGATTCCGGACGGGCTGCAGGTGGGCGCCGCCGGGGCGCTGCGGGGCTTCAAGGATGCGAACGTGCCCATGGGGCTCAATTTCGCGGCCTACTGGCTAATCGGCTTTCCGGCCGCCTGGTGGTTCGGCATCCGCCAGGGCTTCGGGCCCTCGGGGATCTGGGCCGGGCTGATCGCCGGGCTCGTGACCTGCTCGGTGTTCCTGCTGATGCGCTACCGACAGACCACGCAAAGACGCCTGGCTGCGGCAGCCTGAGCGGAAGCGGGCGAGGTAGAGGGCTCGGACCCGAGACGGGCCCGGAAGCTGTCAGCGCGTGGTGGGCTGGTCGGCGATCGCGCCGGCGGCGATTGCGACGGCACGCCACCCCGACTGAACCGCCGACTGGGCGATCCAAGCACGGCGCTCGGCGGCGAAAGCCTGCACGGCGGGGAAGCTGTCGCGGACTGCGCACACCGCATTCGTCACCAGCACTTCGCGGTAGTGCGGAAGCGAGTCGGCGGTGAAGTTCCTTACCATGGCATGCAACTTAATCACGCCAGCAACGAAAAACCATCGACGGGTGTCGCAGTCTGCGGACATTTTCTCTGTTCGCTTCGTCCGACTGTGCCTACTCGATTATCACTTTCTTCATTTCGCTCGCATGCGACCCATGCAACTGACCGATCTCGTGCGCGCCTGGCCGGCCGGGGTTCCCGCACTCGCTCCTGGCGGCGACCGCAAGTCGCTCGTGCAGGACCCCGGCCGGCCGGCGCGCGCGTGAAGCGCCGCGGCGTATCGCGCGCGTGCGAGTCGTGGCGGGACCCCCGAGTGAGCGAATGCGGTCGCCGCCCTGAGCGAACGAGGGGGGTCCCGCCGGCGCAGCACGCGCGGTGATCAGTACCCGGCGTTACTCGCGTGGAACCCGTGGCCGAGCGTCTCGACGTCGACCAGCAGGCCATCTTCGAACCGCACTCGGTACATGAGCTTGTGCGGCCCGAAGTTATAGGTCCAGAACTCGACCGAGACCTCGTACGAGCTATGGACGGTCATGCCCCGGTGATAGCCCCAGGGGCGCAGGATCTCCCGGCGCTCGATGCCCGCCGGCTCGCCGCAGTAGGCGAGCACCTTGCTCGCAGGATCGCCGTCGGTCATCAGCTTGCTGCCGCAACGCATCGAATCCGCCAAGGCGGGTCTGGCCTGGGTCAGGGCGGCGGCCAGAAGGAACATCCCCGCAATCGTCTTTCTCATGGCGCCAATATGCCTCGGGAAACGTGAACAGCTGCTTAAGGTCCCAGGGTGTCAATTTACGCCGGGGCAGGGGTCCGACCAAGGCGCCACGCCGTCCGACGGTTCCTTAACCGCCCGTAGGGCCCCAGAATGGCCGGCCCATGGCCAGAAACCGCCTCGACCGTGCCTTTGAACGCCGCCTGTCCGGGTTGGTAAACGCCCGTGAGCGCGGCGTCCTGAGCGGCGGGCTGAAGGGCGTTGAACGCGAGGCCCTCCGGGTCAGGACGGACGGCCGGCTCGCGCAGACCGACCATCCCGCGGCGCTCGGCTCGGCCCTGGCGCATCCCCACATCACCACCGACTATTCGGAATCCCTGATCGAGCTCGTGACCCCGCCGTTCCCGAACAGCTGGGAGCTGCAGCAGTACCTGTGCGACATCCACCAGTTCGTCTACAGCGAGCTCGGGCAGGAGCTGCTCTGGGCGACCAGCATGCCCTGCGTGGTGGGCGGCGACGCCGAGATCCCGATCGCGCGCTACGGCAGCTCGAACATCGGTCGGATGAAGCACGTCTACCGCGTCGGCCTTGGCCACCGTTACGGGCGGATGATGCAGGCGATCTCGGGTGTGCACTTCAACTACTCGTTCCCCGGGCAGCTCTGGCCCGTCTTCGAGGCCGTGACGCAGTCGAAGCTGCGCGGCCAGGCGCTCATCGACGACGCGTACTTCGCGCTGCTGCGAAACTACCGGCGCTACGGCTGGATGATCCTGTACCTGTTCGGCGTGTCGCCCGCCGTGTGCCGCTCGTTCTTCGCGGGACGCGAGGTGCCCGCGGAACTCGAATCGCTCGGCAAGGGCACGCTATTCGCGCCCCATGCGACCTCGCTGCGCATGAGCGACCTCGGCTACCGGAACAAGAACCAGGCCGGCGTGCACGTTTCCGTCAACTCGCTCGAGGAATACGTGCGGGACCTCTCGCGCCTGATCTCCACGCCGCATCCCGACTATGAGGCGATCGGCGTCGAGGTCGACGGCGAGTGGCGCCAGCTCAACGCGAACCTGCTGCAGATCGAGAACGAGTACTACAGCTTCATCCGCCCGAAGCGCGTCGCCCACTCCGGCGAGCGCCCGACCCGGGCGCTGCTGCGCAGCGGCGTGCAGTACGTCGAGATGCGCTCGCTGGACGTCGGCGCCTACGACCCGGTCGGCGTGAACCAGAGGAAGCTGCTGTTCCTCGAGGCGTTCGCCGCGCTCTGCCTGCTGCGCGAAAGCCCGCCGCTCTCGGCGGAACTGTCCGACAGGTACGAGGCCAACCACGTCACCGTCGCGAGCCGCGGGCGCGAGCCCGGGCTCACGCTGTGGACGGAACGAGGCGCGCTCCCGCTCGCCGACTGGGCGACCGAGATACTCGACCAGATGCAGGGCATCTGCGAGCTGCTCGACGCCGGCGACGCGTCCAGGCCCTATTCGGCGGCGCTTGCATTCCAGCGCCAAAAGCTCCTGGACCACGCGGAGCTGCCGTCGGCGCGGCTGCTCGACGAGATGAAGCGCCAGGGCATGTCCTTCTCGGAACTCGCGATCTGGATGTCCGAGATGCACCGCGATTACTTCCGCGAGCTCTACCCGCCGAATCCCGCGCGGCTCGCCGAGTTCAGGGACGAGGCCGAGGCCTCGCTCGAGGAGCAGCGTGCGGTGGAGGCCCGCGACGTGCTGCCGTTCGGTGAATTCGTCGCGCGTTATACTGCCGGATCGCTGGTTTAGGGCGCCGTCGACTTGAGCGGAGCGCACACCTCCTCGCTGACGGAACAGCTGCAACGCGGATTTCACGGATTGAGGTTCGAGGGCGAGCTGGAGGCGGCGTATCGGCGCGACCAGTTCCGCGAGCGGATGCGCTACCTGCGCATCAACCTCGCGCTGCTTGCCGTCATCAGCCTGGTGGTGGTCCAGGTCGACCGCGTCGTGATGCCGGTGATCGGCGGCATCGTGCCGGACCTTGCGCGCACCGGCGTCATGCTGCCGCTCCTGCTCGCGGGATTCGCGATCACCTTCGTGCGCCGCGCCTACGCCTGGTACCCGCGCTACATCGCCGTCGCCATGACGGCCGCGCTCGTGGCCATGTCCTGGATCAGTGTGTCGGCCTTCGCCGCCGGCGAGCCGCGCGTCTTCCCGCGGCTGCTGCTGGTGATGGTCGCGGTGTACTTCGTGCTCGGCCTCGCGTTCCGCTCCGCCATCGCCGTGAACGCGCTGGCGATCGTCGCCTACGCGGCGATCGCGACCGTGCGCGGCATGCCGTCCATCGACCTGGCGCATTTCCTGCTGACTCTCCTGATCGCGAACGTCATCTGCGTCGCGGGCGCCTGGAACCTCGAGCATGCCCGGCGCATGGCCTGGCTGGAGGGGCAGCGACTCGCCGAGACCGCGTTGCAGGACGGACTCACGGGCATCCACAACCGGCGGCGCTTCGACGAGCACCTGCAGCGCGCCTGGGCGCAGAGCATCCGCGAACGCAAGCCCGTCGCGCTCCTGCTCGCGGACATCGACCACTTCAAGGCCTACAACGACCGCTACGGACACCAGGCGGGGGACGAAGCGCTGAAGGCCGTCGCCGGCGCCTTGTCGCGCTACGCGCGGCGCCCGCTCGACCTCGCTGCGCGCTACGGCGGCGAGGAGTTCGCGATCATCCTGTTCGACACCCGGCGCGAGCAGGCGGAGCGCATTGGCGACGAGGTCCTGGAGGCCGTGCGCAAGCTCGGCATCGTGCACCAGGACTCGGCCGCCGCCCCGGTGTTGACGGTCAGCCTCGGCATCGCCTGCGTGTCACCGGTCGCACGGCGCAGCTGGGCGGGACTCATCCAGCTCGCCGACGAGGCGCTCTATGCGGCCAAGGACGGCGGCCGCAACCGCGCGGTCTCGCTCGAGCGCGAGTACGAGCACATGCAGACCGGTTACTTTCGCCGCACGCCGGCGGCGAAAGAATCTCCCGTGGGGGATCAGTAGATCGAGGTCTCGCGCCGTCCGCCGGAATCGCGCGCGCCCCGGAACATCCCTTCGGTGTTGAACTCGAGCGCAAGCGCCCCGTGGCTGTCCACGACGATGACGCCGCCGTCGCCGCCGATTTCCTTGAGCCTGGCCTGGATCACGTCGCGGGCCGCCTGTGCGGCAGTCACGCCTGAGAGCCGTACGCGCGCGCAGATCTCGTGCGCGACGACGGCGCGGATGAAGTACTCGCCGCTGCCGGTCGCGGAAACCGCGCAGGTCGCGTTGTCGGCGTAGGTGCCGGCGCCGATGATCGGCGAGTCGCCGATCCGGCCCCAGCGCTTGTTGGTCATGCCGCCGGTCGAGGTCGCGGCCGCAAGATTGCCCTTGCTGTCGCGCGCGACTGCGCCCACGGTGCCGAAGTAGCCGATGTCCTCGTCCGCGGAAGCCATCTGCTCGGCCTTCTGCGCCTCCTCGAGCTGCTTCCAGCGCCGCTCGGTGAAGAAATAGCTTCCAGGCACGAGAGTCATGCCCTGTTCCAGCGCGAACTCCTCCGCGCCTTCACCCGCGAGCAGGACGTGGGGCGTGCGCTCCATCACCATGCGTGCGAGCTCGATCGGGTTCTTCACGTGCCGGACGCCCGCGACAGCGCCGGCCTTCTGCGTGGCCCCGTCCATGATGGCCGCATCCAGTTCGTTGATGCCGGCGTGGCTGAACACCGCGCCCTTGCCGGCGTTGAAGAGCGGCGAGTCCTCGAGGATCTTCACCGCGGCGACCACGGCGTCGAGGCTCGAACCGCCTTTCTCCAGCACGTCGTAGCCGGTGTCGAGCGCGCGCCCGAGGTCGGTGTGGTAGGCGCGCTCGCTCTCGGCGGTCATCGAGCTTCGGCCGATCACGCCGGCGCCGCCGTGGATGGCGATCGAGATCATCGGTTCGTCTCCGTCGGCGGCCGCGGGCAGCGCGGTCACCAGGCAGGCCGCAAGGGCCGTGAGGAAGGCAAATCGCATCCCCGCTATTATCCGCGAACAATGCCCCGGCGGGCGAGCGGCCCGGACGAGGGCGGGAGTTCTGCGATGATTTCATCCTGGCGGGCGGCGGCCCCGGCCCTGGCACTTGCGCTTGCGGCCTGCGGCGACGGCAGCGACGCGCTCCTCGGCACGCTCGAGCGCGACCGCGTGGAGCTGGTTGCCGAAGCGCAGGAAACGATCCTCGAGGTCGCGATCCGGGAGGGCGAAGCCGTGAAATCGGGCCAGCTCCTCCTGCGGCTCGACCCTGCCTCCGCGGCGGCCCGCCTGGAGCAGGCGCGCGGCAATGCACTGGCGGCCGAGCGCCGGCACGCCGAACTGGCCGCCGGCGCGCGCCGGGAACAGGTGAACGAGGCGCGGGCGGTTGTTGCCGGCGCAGCGGCGCGTGCCGTGACCGAATCGCGCGAGTTCGACCGCGTCGAGAAACTGGTCGCGGACCGGCTCCTGCCGGACAGCACCCTCGACCGCCAGCGGGCGCTCAGGGACGGCGCGGCCGCCGACGAGCGCGCGGCCCGCGACCGGCTCGCGGAGCTCGTCAACGGCACGCGCGTGGAGGTTGTCGAGCAGGCCGCCGCCGCGCTTGCAGCGGCAGAGGCGCAGGTTTCGGAGCTGGAGCTGTCGGTCGAACGGCACACCGTTCGCGCCCCGCGGGATGGCGTGGTGGATGCGCTGCCGTATGAACTCGGCGAGCGCCCGCCCAGGGGCGCGCCGGTGGTCGTGCTGCTGGCCGCGGGTCCGCCGTATGCACGCGTCTTCATCCCGGAATCGCGCCGTGCCGCGGTCGGTGCCGGCACGCCGGCGACGGTACGGATCGACGGCACGGATCGCGACTGGAATGCCGAGGTCCGCTTCGTGTCGTCGGAGGCCGCCTTCACGCCGTACTACGCGCTGAATGCGCGCGATCGCGGACGGCTCGCCTTCCTCGCCGAGGTCGTGCTCACCGAGGGCGAAGCGCAGGCGCTGCCGACCGGCCTGCCGGTCGAAGTGACGCTCGCGGACGGCCTCGCCGCGCCGTGAGTATCGCGATTTCCGCGCGCGACCTCGCGCGCCGCTTCGGCAAGAAGTGGGCGGTGGCGGGGATCGACCTCGACGTGCCGCGCGCACAGATCTACGGTTTCCTCGGCCCGAACGGCTCCGGCAAGTCCACCACGATCCGCATGCTGTGCGGGCTGCTGGTGCCGACGCGCGGCACGGTGACGGTGCTCGGTCACGTCGTGCCGCGCGACGCCGAGATCGTGCGCCGCAAGCTCGGCTACATGACGCAGCGCTTCTCGCTCTGGGAAGACCTCACGGTGCGCGAGAACCTCGAATTCATGTGCCGCGTCTACGGCCTCGACCGCGCGACGCTGCGCGAGCGAATCGCGGACCGCATCCGCCGCTACGACCTCGAGGGCATCGCGGGCCAGCGCGCCGGCACGCTCTCGGGCGGCCAGCGGCAGCGCCTCGCACTCGGCGCCGCCACGCTGCACGAGCCGGAACTCCTGCTGCTCGACGAGCCGACGAGCGCCGTGGATCCGCAGAGCCGCCGCGATTTCTGGGAAAGCCTGTTCGAGCTCGTGGGGCGCGGCACGACGATCCTGGTCTCGACCCATTACATGGACGAGGCGGAGCGCTGCCACCGGCTCGCGATCCTCGACGCCGGGCGGATCGCGGCGGAGGGCGAGCCGAAGGTGCTCGCCCGCGACATCGACGCGGTCGTGGTCGAGATCGGCGAGGCGGACTTCGGGGCGGCGCGACGCGCGCTGTCGTCGGTTCCGGCGGTGCGCAGCATCGCCCAGCTCGGCAACCGGCTGCGGGTGCTGCTGCCGAAGGCGACGCCGGAGCCCGTGCAGTTGCTGCGATCGGCGCTCGCGGTGGAGAATCCGGGCGCCTCGGTCGAGCTGACCGGCGCCTCGCTCGAGGACGTGTTCGTAGCGGCGACGCGCCTGCGGGGCGACGCCGCGCTCCCGGAGCGCGCGGCATGAAGTGGCTGGAGCGCCTGTTCGCAGTCGCCGCCAAGGAGGTGCGCCAGCTTTCGCGCGACCGCATCACGATCGGGCTCATCGTCGGCCTGCCGGCGATCCAGCTCCTGCTGTTCGGTTACGCGATCAACTTCGACGTGCGCGGTGTCTCGACCGCCGTACTCGACCAGTCGCGGACGTCGCTCTCGCGCCGGCTCGTCGGCGACCTCGGCGCGACGCAGGTGCTCGGCACGATCCGACAGGCGGGCACCGAACGCGAGCTTCGCGAACTGATGCAGAAGGGCGATGCGAACGTGGCAATAGTCATCGCGCCGGACCTCGATCGGCGCATCGCCGACGGCCGGCGCCCGGTACTGCAGATCGTCGTGGACGGCAGCCAGCCCGGGCTCGAAAACGTCGCCGCCGGGCTCGCCGCGATGCCGCTCCTGAAGCGCGCGGGCACGCCCGCGGCGGTGCGGCCGGTGGAGATCCTGACCGCCTACAACCCGGAGAAGCGCACCGCGGTGCAGATCGTGCCGGCGCTGTGCGGCGTGATCCTGACGATGACCATGATGGTGTTCACGGCGACGGCCGTCGTCCGGGAGCGCGAACGCGGCAACCTCGAGCTCCTCATCACCACGCCCGTGTCCACCGCCGAGTTGATGGCGGGCAAGCTCCTGCCCTATGTCGGCATCGGCCTGATCCAGACGACGCTGATTCTCGCCCTCGGCTACTGGCTGTTCGGCGTCGCGGTGGAGGGCAGCCTCCTCGACCTTTATCTCGGCGCACTGCTCTTCATCGCGGCTTCGCTGTCGATCGGCCTGCTGATTTCGACCATTGCGCAGACGCAGTTCCAGGCGATCCAGATGTCGCTCGTGGCGATGCTGCCCTCCATCCTGATGTCCGGGTTCATGTTCCCGTTCGAGGGCATGCCCAGGGCCGCCCAGTGGATCGCGCAGGTGCTTCCGCTCACGCACTTCAACGAGATCATCCGGGGGGTGGTGCTGCGGGGCGCGGCGCTGACCGACATGCGCCCGGAGCTGCTGAAGCTGCTGGTCATCCTCGCGGTCATGCTGACCCTCGCCATGGCCCGCTTCCACAAGCGCCTCGACTGACCCCAGACGCCAATCGAAGGCACGGACGGGGACTGTCCCCTCCTCGGTGGGGCGGCTCCCGCCCGCCAAAGGGGACTGACCCCTCCGTTTGCGGCCTTTTGCCCCGTTTCCGCCACCTACCCGCCATGGAACCCCCACTTTTCCCGTGCTATTCTCCGCGTCGGCCGTTGCCTCCCGGCACGGTCAAGGTGACAGGACCGCTGATCGAAGATTCGCCCTACCGAGCTATTTGCCCGCCTAGACGATCCCGACCGTGTTTCCTGCCGTAGTGAAA